>Ga0210394_10000155_pt1 | contig 163307 bp, 149 predicted proteins | sample IncBWC12MmetaG_FD_160121 | JGI IMG/M metagenome (GOLD analysis project Ga0210394, IMG submission 160121) | Forest soil microbial communities from Barre Woods Harvard Forest LTER site, Petersham, Massachusetts, United States - Inc-BW-C-12-M | ecosystem: Environmental > Terrestrial > Soil >... | reverse complement strand
GAATCACTCCGGGCGCGGTAATCTCGGTGGCCAGGTAAACGATGGATCCGACCACACGATGGGCTTCGATGGCCGATGAGATCACACCGCCGGGATCGACCCGTTCCAGACGCATTCCCTCCCAATCACCACCAAAACCCTGGAAGTACCACCAGGGAATTCCATTCTGCGTGCTGACGACTGTGGTCTGCGGCCCTAACACCGGCTTCAACTGAGGCGCAAGTTGTGGCAGGCCGTGCGCTTTCACCCCAAGGAAGACCACGTCCACCGGGCCCACTTCTGCCAGGGAACTGGCGACCGTGGGTTGCGCCACGAAGTCTCCCTCGGCAGTCTTCACGTGCACTCCATGCTCCTGCATGGCGGTGAGGTGCGGCCCGCGCGCGTGCAGAGTGACATCGAATCCAGCCTGTGCCATGCGCGCACCGATGTAGGCTCCGATGGCTCCCGCTCCTGCGATCAGGAATTTCATGGTCGGTCATCCACGCTGGTCATCCAGGAGCGCGGCGGCGACTGCGCGACGGCGAATTTTTCCTGTCGCGGTCGTCGGAATGCTTTCCACCAGGTAAATCTTGGTTGGGCACTTGTATTCCGCCAGCGACTCACGGCAGTGCTTGATGAGTTGTGATTCGGTCGCGCCTTGGGGTTCGTGCAAGACCACGGCCGCGGCCACTTCCTCCCCCAACGTAGGGTGTGCGCAGCCAAACGTAACCGCTGCCGCGACTGCGGAGTGCCTCAACAAAACCTCATCGACCTCGTGAGGCGCAATATTCTCGCCTCCGCGAATAATGATGTCTTTGATTCGTCCCGTCAGATACAAATAGCAATCGGCGTCAAGGTACCCTTCGTCGCCGGTACGAAACCACCCATTCACGAAGGCGCGAGCGTTAGCCTCGGGATTGTTTTCGTATCCGCGAAATACGTTCGCCCCCTGGATCGCGACTTCACCCCGCTGGTTGGTTCCCAGGTGGTTGCCCTGCTTGTCCATGATGCTGATGCGCAGCCCGGCGCCTACACCGACGGAACCTGCCTTCCGATGTCGCGGGGGCAGGGGATTCGAGGTCATCTGGTGGGCAGCCTCAGTCATTCCATAAGCTTCAACGAAAGGCACGCCAAAGAGATCCTCGATCTTGTGAATGAGTTCGGCCGAAAACGGCGCGCTGCAGGAACGTATGAAGCGCAGAGATTCAGCTTCCGCCGGCTTCTGATGAGTCCGGGACAACAAAAGCTGATGCATCGTGGGCACCCCCGAATACCAGGTCACGCGATGTTCTCGAACCGTCCGCCAGAAAGAAATCGCGTTGAATTTACTGGGAACCACAACCGTCCCGCCGGACAGCAGAGTTGACATGATTGAACCAATCAACCCATGAATGTGAAACAACGGCATAATGCATAGCGAAACATCCTCCGCCGAAAGAGCGTAGGTGTTGGCAACATTGGCCGACGACACAGCCAGATTGAAATGCCGCAAGGGTACGCGCTTGGGCCGTCCCGTGCTTCCGCTGGTGTGCAGAACCAGGGCAATGTCGTCAGCCGTGGGCTCGGTTGCCGAAACTCCGCTGGCGGCATTCGCCAGGTGAACATTTCCGAGGTCGCTCATTTCCACCGAAACCACTGGGATCTTGCGGTCCGCAGCCGCGCTGCGCGCGAACTCCGCGCCGACCGGCGGACAGAGCAAAACCTTGGCATCGGTGTCTCCGAGAAAAAAAAGAAACTCCTCGTAGGGGTACGCCGGGTTCAAAGGGGCCGCTGTCCCAGCGATGGAGGCCGCCAGAAAACTTACAATCGCAGGCAGTCCATTCGGCAATGCGATCGCCACAGCGTCGCCGCGGCAGATGCCGGCGGAGGCTAAAGCGTTCGCCATGCCCAAGACCTGTTGCCGGAGCGAATCGTAGGTGACCCGGATTCCAAGCTCGGGAACGATGATCGCTGTATGGCTGTCCGCGAAATGTAAGACGTCAAGAAGAGTTTCGACGGACTTCAGAGTCATTCGTTGTCGCCTCTGGCGCGGGTTCTGGAATGACGGGCTCTTCTTGCCTGCTGTGCGCGAGGCAAGAGGATCATGACTGCACTCTTCATGCCCGTCATCCCCAGTGAGCGAAGAATCTTGTTGCACTCAAATCGAGTAGCCCTCGACGGTCAGTGCCCTACTAAACTCTTTCAAGAAAAACTGCACATTTTCTTCGGTTGCCAACGGGCCCATGACTCCAATGCGGAAGACTTTGCCCGCTAACGGACCGAACCCCCCAGCGACCTCAATGCCGGCCTCATCCAACAAACGCTTTCGCACTTTCGCCTCGTCAACATCTTTGGGGACGCCGACCGTGTTCAGGGTCGGAATTCGGTACCCGACGGGTACGTGCAGGCGCAGCCCCATGGCTTCCACGCCCTTGACGAAGACCTGGTGGCAACGGCGATGCCGCTCCCAGCGGTTCTCTATTCCCTCCTGCGCGATAACCAATAGCGCCTCGCGTAGTGCGTAAAACATCGAAATCGGCGCGGTGTGATGATAGCGGTGTGACACCGTGGAGTAGTCATGAATCAGCTTGAGGTCCAGATACCAACTGCGCACTAGAGAAGTTCGAGCCCGCAGCCAGTCCATCGCGCGTGACGAAATAGCCATCGGAGACAATCCCGGAGGGCAACTCAGGCCTTTTTGCGTGCAACTGTACGCGACGTCGATTCCGGTCTGGTCGAAATCCACTGCCAGTCCGCCGAGCGAGGTAACGCAATCAGCGATCACCAGGGCGCCGACGTCATGAGCAGCGCCACAGATCGCTGTACCCGGCTGTAAAGCGCCGGTCGATGTCTCGGCATGAACATAGGCCACAACCTTGGGCTTTTCTCGACGGATGAACTCTGCCGCCTCATCATCCCCGAAGGTTTCGCCCCAGGGCTTTTCAAAGCGGACGACCTGAGCGGCGTGGCGTTTTGCCATTTCCGTGATGCGGTCGGAAAAATAGCCATTGGCGAATACCATGAACTTTGCTTCCGGTTCCACGAAGTTGGCGACCGCTGCTTCCATGCCGGCGCTGCCCGTGCCCGAAATCACCAGGGTGGCACCGTGGCTCGTGCCGAAAGCCGTTCTCAACAATTGTTGGATGTCTCCCATCACCTGGATGAAGTATGCGTCGAGGTGCCCAACAATAGGTTTCGAAAGGGCGTCATAGACCCGCGGATCAACCATCGTGGGTCCGGGTCCGAACAAGTAACGGCCAGGCGGCTGCAGGGGTGGGAACAACTCCAGGGGTGCGACCTCCTGCTTGATGGCGCTCATAGCCCTCGTTTCTAGCCAAAGCTACAGCAAGATACTACGGCACGGAGCGAATAATCTCCAGAACCGGAAACGTTTCTTGGTACCAATCGATCCGCGACGGGAATCGATTCGACGCTTTGCCAGCGTTTACTCCCGACTAAACTTCGTTGTGCCAGAATAGTTGTTGCCAGAGTTATCTTCCGCGACGGCTCGAAAAAGTTTTCTTGACAGATCATATTTTGATGTGGTAAACCGCCCAACTGGTCCGCTTTTCATACCGGACAGAATTCATACGCAACTTTAGACATCTTTTTTCGGTTCGTGGCCACAACGAACAAGGCAACGTGCGACCTGTGCGTCCGCGTTCCTTGGGGATTGGCCCGCTTTGCAAATCATCATCGGAGAGGACACCATGCGCTGGCTGACAACCTACATCGTTTTGCTGATGTTCTTCGCAACCTCACAGTCGCTGGCTCAAACTCAGGAACCTGCCGGCAAAGCCGGCGCATCGGCGTCGACGGGCGCGAGCAAGGCGGAGGTGAACGAACTTCGTAGCGAGGTGGCGGCGCAGCGGAAGACGATTGAGGAACTGAAGGCAATCGTGCAGAAGCTAGCCGAAGGCAGAGCCGAGGTCGCTGAAACCGACGCGGTCCAGACCAACCTGCCGGCTGGTGATGGCGTAAGGCTGCTGAACGCCAACCTGGTGGACCAGGCTCCGGCGGCGAAGCCCGCTGACAAAAAGGAGACTCCAGTCGTCGCAGGGTGGAATGGCGAGCATTTTTTCATCCGGAGCAGTGACGGGAAGTTTCAAATCCAACCCTACGGATACTTCCAGAGCGACTACCGCGCTTACAGCGGGGACGGCGCCCCGCCTGACACGTTCCTGATTCGGCGGGCCCGCTTCGGCTTCCAGGGCAACTACGGCACTCACTATGACTTCGCCTTTCTGGCGGATGCGGCCGCTGGCAACGGTCTGATTCTTCGCGATCTCTACGTAAACGCACGCTATAAACCCGAATTTCAGGTTCAGGTCGGCCAGTTCAAGGAACCGTTCGCGCAGGAAACCCTGACCGGCGCCACCAACCTGGATTTCGTGGAACGATCGCTGGCATCACTGCTGTATCCGTCCGCGGCCACCTCCTACCGCAGCCCGGGTGTTACCCTTCACGGCGATATTTCTGGCGGGATCATGCAGTGGTGGGCGGGAGCGTTCAATGGCAAAGGAATCCTGGCCAACAACACGACCAATCAGCCGGAAATCATTGGCCGCTTGCGCTTCTATCCCTGGAGAAAAAAGAAGGACAACCTGTTCCAAGGCTTGGCCTTTGGCGGATCGGTTGGCTACGGCAAGAACCGGGGACTTTCCAACGAGTTGAGTTTCAGCGGCACCCTGCCTGACGCCGCTTACACTTTCTTCCCGCAGTTCCGGGTCAACGGTCCCAGCCAGCGTTACAACGGCGAACTCACCTGGGTACACGGACCTTGGGGGGTGCGTGCGGAGTACGATCAGCTCAACCAATTCAGGCAAAGCGTGGGTTCCGAACAGTCCGACAACTTGGGGTTCACTACTCTTCCCGGAATTGTGGCCAAAGCTGGCTACGGCCAGATCACCTACCTGTTGACTGGTGAAACCCGCCCGGAAAACGGAACTCCCAAAGTGAAGCATCCATTCATGGGACCGGAAAGTCCGGGTGGAGGAGGAGGCAGCGGGTGGGGAGCTTTTGAACTCGCCTTCCGCTACGACAGTATCGAGGCGCATGAGCCCGGCATAAACCTCCTTAACAATCCGCTCACGCCAGGATTTGTCAGCACTTTCATCGACCATACCGACGAGTTCACGTTTGGACTCAACTGGTATCTCAACTATTGGGTGAAGTACCAGGTGAACGTGGCCGTCGATCGGCTTAAGGAGCCCAGCACTACAGGGCAAGAGCCGCAGAATTTCACGGTGTTGCTGCAACGCATTCAGTTCAGGTTCTAACGAATTTGGGCGCGCTCGGTTTTTGATTCGCCAGTTTGTCGTTACACCGCTCTAACTAGAGACAGCGGCCAACAAGGGAAATCGCAGGAGGAGATTCGATGAGATCGCGAATTCTACTTACTATTCTTCTCACCGTGCTATTCGTGCTGACGAGCGGCTGCGGGACAGCCAAGAACTGTCCGGTATGCGGCACCACGACCAACGACGGCTACACTGGCATCGATATCATCCCGGTGCCGGAGCATAATCCCACCGGCGAACCCGGCGGCCCTTTCAACTCCTTCGACATAAGCGTGGTCGATTCCGTAAATCACCGGTTCTTCGTGTCGGATCGAATCGGCTTGGACGTGGTGGTGGTGGACACCCAGCAGGACATAGCTGTTAACCTTTTTGCTGGCGCGAACGGTGTGGCCGGCGGCGGAATCAATGCCAGTTCCTGCGCAACCGATGCCACGAAGACGTTTTTCATTCCGCCCATTGTGACCGGATTGGGTAACTGGACCCGGTTCGGCTGCCGCACGCTCAACTTCCACATTCCCGGGTTCGGCGCCAATAATCTGTTCGGGGGCTTCCCTGGCGCACAGTGCTGTGCGGCACGTGCCAACGGCGTGAATCCGCTTTCAGCTCCTGATGGTGAGGTTTTGAGCCCGGATAATAAGACTCTATTCGTCGGTAACGGCAGTGCCAGTGTCGTAGCATTCGATCTCACGACGACAACTTTCACCGCCGGCAATGTGCTTCCGCCCGGGCCAAAGGTGATCGCCGAGTTTCCCACTGGCGTGTCTCCCGACTATGACGGCCCATCTGGCATCGCTCCTTGTGTCGCCTCCGCCAACGGCCGGGCGTTTTCCGATGCCACATGTGGAGACTTGAGGTCCGACGAGATGTCTATCGGAGTGTCCAAAGGAAGGACCCTCCTGCTGGTTGCAAACGGCGATCCTGGATTTCCGTTCGTGACGATCGCCGACGTTACGAATATTGTGAGCCCGACCGGGACGTTCACTGCGGATCACTGCCTGCCCTTCGCCAACCAGACGCCTTACGGTCCCCCGGTCGTCGGACTTGGACAAGGGAACAATGCACCGGCCGCCGGGCCCATCAACCCTCCCACTTGCATCCTCGGGCAAATCTACTACGATGGCGCGGCCGCAAACAACACCGGCGTGGTCGTGGACGATGGTGGCCTCAATGCAACGGCCGGGTTTCCTTGCCCAGATCCTTCCACCACGGTTCTCTCGGGCGTCAGCGGTCACGGAGCCGGAGTAAATATTCTTGGTCCCGATCGGGCTTGCCATCATGGGCCCATGCTCAATCCCGATGGATCGTATTGCGCCAGCCAGAATCCGCCCTCGGCCGGCTGCGTCGGGGCGGTCTCTATTGCTGGAATCGGCGGGTCGGCTTTCAATCCCAATACGGGCCGTTTTCTGCTTACCAATTCGAACGCGAGCGCAACCAATCTGACGGTCGGCACTGTGGATGTTATCAATCCGAACCTCGGAAGTCCGAATGGGCCATTTGTTGAAAACAGTTTCCCGATGCCGAACTGTATGCCCACCAGCATCGTGCAAGGGCCAGGGAACAATTTCCTGGTCGGGTGCGGGGACCACGATGGCGAGGCTTTTCCTCCCAACGAATACGTGATCGACGGCACATCGGGCAAAATCCTTGCCACCATCACTGAGGTCGGTGGGGTTGATGAAATCTGGTACAACTCCGGAGACAATCGCTACTACCTGGCAGCAAGAGACATGCCAACCGGTCCGGTGATGGGCGTGATTGACGCCAAGACCAACCTTTGGCTACAGAGCGTCGCAACCAACAGCAATTCTCACAGCATCTCGGTGGACTCGAGCAACAACCACGCGTTTGTGCCTCTCCAGGCGGGCGCGGGGTGTACGACCCAAAGCGCTAACGGTTGTATCGTTGTCTATGCGCAGCAGTAAGGGATGAACCCGGGAGGTTTCCGTCAGGCGGCGCGGCTCTTAGCCACGCCGCCGAACCCTATATCTTGGCCACGCCTTCAGAGGCACAAGTGTCGACGCGGCACCGCCCGCATTTTCTCCACCGGGAGCGACTTCTGATCGCCCGCCCACGCAGCGGGCAGTTGCCTTATACTGTACGTAGCACCCATGACGGATCGTTCCGCATCACGTTCGTGTATATCCGGGGGGGCTGGTTGGGACCGGTTCACCAGGCGCAATCTGGTTGTGTGCGTGGCGGTCGCCTCTCTTTCGATTACGCTTGCCGACCGCGTTTTTCACCAGTCCGGCAGTAATGTGCCCACCGCTCGATCCAATTCAGAAAATGCCAAGATCCAGCACCGTGACCGGCTTGCGCAGCACTGGTCTGCCCCGCTCAAGACAGTCCACTTACCCTCCCCTCCGGCATTTGTCGCCAGGATTGCCTTCCCAGAGGAAGACCTGCCCGGCACAGAAATCGACAACTGCGTCTACAATCGTCCTCCGCCCCGCGCATGATATCGCCTGCCTGCATTCGGGGTTGCCGTCCCCACAGTGGCCCTCGCACGTCACGATTGACAAACACCAAGGGGGTAGTTATGAAGACGATTTCTCACAGACTCTTGAATATCCTGTTTGCTCTTGTCCTATCAACGCTAGTGGCGACGAACGCCGTGGCGAAGACCAAGGTCGAGCCTCCAACTCAGAAAGCCAGCGTCATCGCCCATCTGCCTTTGCCGGGGACTCCGGTGAGTCAACTGTTGCTGCGCCAGCAAGGCTCCAAGGAGTACCTATACATTCAGCAGACGGCGAAAGAGGGGTTCACAGTTGTCGACGTGACTCAGCCAGAGCATCCGAATGTGGTCAAGAATGTAACCTTGTCCGGATCGGGCAGCGACGAGAAACTGGAGATGCTGGGAAGCGGGCTGGCTTTGGCCGAGACTCCAGACAGCTCTTCCGCCGGAGGCACTCAACATGAACTCACTCCGGCGAAGTCCCCGGCCGGGAATAGCGCGACCGCGCTCCGCACCGAGTCCATTAGAGTACTGGACCTGAGTGATCCGAGGAATCCACGAACCCTTCAAACCTTCGATGGGGTCACGAAGGTTCTGGCAGAAGACACTCGTAACTTGATTTACATCACGAACGGCGAAGGGCTGTGGGTGCTGCGGCACAATCCTGCACAGGAGAGCAAGAAACGCTCGCTGCCGCCTTGCGACTCGGAATCAGTGTTCTCTCCGATCGTCGATTGTCAATGATGGGTGCGAGTTAGGCGACTGATCATTAGCTGCTGAGTCAGCGTCAGTGTCATCACACTGGCGCTGGTCTCTACTTAACGTGTGTCTCCTGGTAGTGCAACTCCTTCCACTCTCCTGCGCGCTTGACCCACAATTCGGTGATGTAAACTCTGGAAAAACGTACGACCGATCTGGGCGGGAACTGCAGATTAACTTCGTAGATCGCGAAAGCAGCGTCTGGCCCCAGCGGAATCAGTTTGTAGCCCCACAGTGTGTAGTTGAAAACGTTCGTATCCGCTATCTCGTTAAGGGCCTGGATCTTGTTCCGTTCTCCCCGGCCGTCGACCTCAACACCCTGGTAGTCATCTGCGAGCAGCTCTCCATAAGCCTTCTTGTCTTTGTTCTTGAGAGCTTCCCATTCAGTCTTGATCTTCGATTGAAACAGGTCTTTCAGATTCAACTCGGCTGAAGTGCTGCTGGTTGGCTGGCTCCCGCCGGGCTTAGGCGGCGTCGCTGGCTGCTGCGCCAAGGCAAGAGAAGTCACCCAGGCAAGACAAACGTTGATGAATCGGCTTTGCATCTTTTCCTCACCAATAAGCCCGGCGGATCTCGCCAAAGGTAGTGACAAACGAAGCTACTGCCGCAACGTTTTTATTTTTTTTCTCAGTGCCGCAAGCAGAGGGGGTGGCAGTTCTGTGTAACCTTCCTGGCTTGCAAATTGCTGGCCGTCCTCGTATACCCAACTCAGGAAATCGCCTAACTCAGCCGTACGGGCTGAATCAGAGGACTTGGCTCGCAAGTAAATCCAGGTAAAACTGGTGATGGGGAAGGAGTCTGCTCCCGTTGCATTGGTTAACGAAGCGGAAAAGCTATCCCACCGCGGTTCCTCTGCCGCCTGACATGCCGCTGCTATGCTCTGACTGGAAGCTCGGACAAACTTACCGGCTGGGTTCAGGACGGCGACTTGAGAAATATTGTTCTTCAGCGCGTACTGTAGTTCCACAAAGCCAATACTGCCGGGTTGACTCTTTACTTTGTCTGCCATATCGGAACTGCGTTCCGCGGCCACTCCGACCGGCCAACTGGGCGAAGGGGTGACGCCGATTTGAGCGCGAAATTTAGGACTCGTCTTGGAGAGAAAGTCAGTGAACACGTAGTTCGAGCCTTTGCCGGGGGGCCGATTGACCACCTGAATCGGCATATTCGGCAAGGTGATGCCGGGATTGAGCTTGACAATCTGCGGCGCATTCCACGTCTTCACGTCGCCCAGGAACATGTCGGCTAACACTTCCCCAGAAAGCCGAAGGTCCCGGCCGGCACCGGGGAGGTTGTAGATGGGAACAATGGCAATGAGTACAGCTGGCAGTTCAGTGAGTGCATCGTCCGCCCTTTCCTTGGCGGTAAGCAAGACTTCACCGGCGCCAAAATCGCCGCTGCCGTGGGAGATTTGCTTGATCCCTTCGCTAGTACCCAAGGGAACGTACCTCATCTGGATATGGGGGTTGCGTTTGCCGTACTCTTGCGCCCAGCGAGCATAAAGGGGCGCTGGGACGCTCGATCCGGAACCCACAAGAACAACCGTGTCCTGAGCTTCAGTAAATGCGCAGCAGAGCCCGAGAACAAGCACAGACGCCAGCCGGATGTGCGAACCGGAACGGGAGCGTCGCGGCGGAATGTTGGACGTCGAAGGTCTTGCCGTTACTTTCATAGCGTTCCTCCATCTTCAACTGAATCAGGCGAACACCAATCCAGCCTGTCAAAGTAGCAATTGAACCTCGCCGACGGTTGCAGGGTACCATCGTTCTAGGCGAAATCAACGGTTACATGGATAATCGCTATTGTTACACTTGGAACAACCATCTCTCCATTGGAATCTCGCGGCCTCTTCATAGGGGGCCAGCGGCTGATGACCCACGTTTCTGCATTCTTGGAGCACCCAGAAGATCTAGGTGGAGTAGTCCGCATTGATTCCGACGTACGCCGCTGTCAGGTCAGTGGTGACAAAGGCCACCCTGCTGCGCCCGCAACCGAGTCGCACTCGAATGTCACAGCTGGGCTGTGCGAGGTCTTGATGAGCGCCAGCCTCGTCAAACCGGCAACCCGCTCCACCTTTGCAAACCATCTGCTTGCCGATGTAAATGTTAACCAACTTTGGATCGAGAGCCACGCCGCTCCGCCCCACTGCAGCCAGGATGCGGCCCCAGTTAGGATCGGCTCCTGCCCAGGCGGTCTTGACCAATAAGGAGTGAGCGATCGTTCTCGCAACCTGCAAAGCCTCCCGCCGATTCTTCGCCTGCTCTATGAAGAGATGAATCACGTGCTGCACACCCTCGCCATCAGAGACGATCTGTTCGGCCAGTGATTGGCAGACCTCAGACAGCGCGTGGGCAAACTTCTTCTGGACTCCGGCGTCCTTTAGTCGAATCCCGCTCTGTCCCGACGCAAGCAGCAAAACGGTGTCGTTGGTGGAGGTGTCACCATCGACTGAAATGCTGTTGAAACTGTGGTCGCAGGTCTTACGCAGCAGTCGCTTCAGTTCGACAGAAGTAGCGGCAACGTCGGTGAACAGATAGACCAGCATGGTCGCGAGCTGTGGATGAATCATTCCTGAACCTTTGGCAACCCCCAGCAATTTGACTTCCGCGGAACGCGTACTGAACCGTGCCGATGCGGACTTTTGCCGAGTATCGGTGGTCATGATGGCCTGGGTGAACCGGTCGAGGGCGGCTGGCGTTGGCTCGCGGCTCCCAACCAGCTCAGGTAGCTTCTTAACAATCTTTTCAGCTGGCAGCGGGACACCAATGATTCCTGTGGAGGATGGGAAGACTTCCTCCGGGCGAATACCCAGCCCCTTGGCTAGTTGTTGGCAAATCTGTTTGCATGCGCGGATACCTGCTTTCCCAGTAGCGCAATTTGCATTGCCAGAATTGACGATAACCGCTCGCACACTGCCGTTGACCTTCGACAAATGGGCCCGGCCGACTTCCACGGGGGCAGCGGCAACCAGGTTCCTGGTGAATAGGGCAGCGGCGGTTGTGCCGGGAACCGCTTCGACGAGGGCGAGATCAGGCCGTCCGCTGGCCTTGATTCCAGCGGCTAGGGCGGAAAAACTGAAGCCTTTCGGCAGATGAATTATGTTTCGTGAGCTCGCGGGCACGATCATGCCTGGAGTTTTACCAGCCAATTCGCCGGCTCGGGCAGGATCGCGAACTTCGGGAGTTCTCCCCGCACCATGGCAACTTCGTCGCAATTGTGGAAGCGTGGGCAGACCCAGCAATCTTTGTGGATCTTGTCCGGCAAGTCCTCGCGCTGCGCGATTTCAAAACCAAGGTTCGCAAAGAATTCTGGGGTCCGAGTGAACAGACAAATACAACTGACTCCATGCTTTTTCGCCTCCGCCAGCAATGCTTCGACGAGCCTCCGTCCCCCGCCCTGGCCTTGCCGTCCCGGTGCAACCGTGATGGAGCGAATCTCAGCGAGATGCGGACCGTAAAGATGGAGCGCGCCGCAACCCATGACGCGCGCACTGTCTTCCAAAACCACGAAATCCCGCACGTTTTCGCAAATCTCAGCCAGCGTTCGGGGCAGCAGCGTGCCATCCGCAGAATAGCCTGCGATCAGTTCGTATATCCGTTGAGCATCCGGCAGTATGGCCTTACGGGTGCGCATTTACCCCCTCGGAAATGGTTTCAATCATTCGCTTCGCCGCTGCCATTGCCTGGCGTACTCGCGCCGGGGCTGTGCCTCCCGGTACATCATGAATTGCGAGTACAGACTCCAAAGTCAGGGATGTATAAAGATCCTGGTCGAATAGAGGATTGATCGACCGCAATTCATCCAGCGGCAAGTCCTGGATTTCGCACGCTTTTTCCACGCACTTCTGCACGACCCGTCCGACCTGCTGGTGTGCCAGGCGCGAAGGCACTCCACGCTCCACCAGGTAGGTGGCCGCCGCCCAAGCATTCATGAAACCTGATTGCGCCGCTTGCTGCATGCGTTCGTAGTCAAACGCCATCGCCTGCATCCATCCCGTAACCAGCGGAACCAAAGCTATTATGGTTTCTGCCGAGTCAAAAAGAGGTTCTTGGGTCTCTTGCAGGTCCTTGTTATAGGCCAGGGGCAGTCCCTTCACCGAGATCATCAGCGCTGTCGCGTTTCCGATCACGCGCCCAGCCTTACCCCGAGTCAGCTCGAGCAAGTCTGGGTTCTTCTTCTGCGGCATGGCACTGCTACCCGTGGAGTAAGTTTCGGGCAGTTGGACAAATCCGAACTCCTGTGTGGAAAACAGAATCATCTCCTCCGCCCAGCGGCTCAAGTGCAGAGCGAGTTGCGAGAGGGCATTCACGAACTCCAAGACAAAGTCGCGATCGCTGGTGGCATCGATGCTGTTAGCCGTTGAACCGTCAAACCCGAGGCTAGCAGCCATGGCGCGACGATCGAGAGACAGCGTGGCGCCCGCAACAGCCCCCGATCCCAACGGACAAACATTCACCCGCTTACGACAGTCGGCCAGCCGATCCGCATCGCGCAAGAACATCTCTACATACGCCAGCAGCCAGTGCGATACGAGTACGGGCTCGGCGCGTTGCAGGTGCGTGTAGGCGGGCATGGCGGCGTCTCCGGCCCGTTCGGCTTTTTCCAAAAGCACGCCTGCGAACTCTGCCAGGTCCGCTCGCTGCTGGTCAATCGCAGCTCGCACATACAAGCGCAGGTCGGTCGCAATCTGTTCGTTGCGACTGCGTCCGCTGTGCAGCTTGTACCCGGAGTCGCCGATCAGGGCCACTAACTGTTTTTCTACGAAGTGGTGCACGTCTTCCGCCTCACTGTCCTGAAGAAATTCTGCGGATGTAGCCGCCAGGTCCCCAATCTTCTCCAAACCTTGAAGAATATCGACGAGTTCGCTCGACGACAGAATTGCAGCGTCTTTCAGCGCCCGCGCATGAGCGCCACTTGCGGCAAGTTCATGCTTCAAGAGACGCTGGTCGAACTCAAAAGACCTTTGCCAGCGCTCGAAATCAGGATCTAGAGCCTGCCCAGAACGCGGTGACCACATCTTCATCTCGCTACCTCCATGTGCGCACGTGCCCGCGAGCGAGACGGAAGCCCCAGGATTCGGATGAAGCCTGCTGCATCTTTCTGGTCGTAGCCATCGCCCATGGTGAACGAGGACAGATCGGTGCGATACAACGAGTAGTCTGAATACCGGCTCACCACCGATACGTTGCCCTTGTATAAGGAGAGCGTCACGGTTCCGGTCATATCCCGCTGCGTGGTTTCGACGAACGCGTCGAGCGCTTCTCGCAGTGGCGTAAACCACAAGCCGAAATAGGCGAGCTCCGCATACTTCAATCCGATGTGTTGCTTGAAGTGCACCACGTCACGTTCCAGGCAGAGCGCTTCCAGCTCGCGGTGGGCATTCATTAGCAGAGTGCCGCCTGGAGTTTCGTAACAGCCACGGGACTTGATTCCGACGAAGCGATTTTCCACCAAATCCACCCGGCCGATCGCGTTACGGGCCCCGATTTCATTGAGCATCTCGACCAGTGAGACAGGATCGATAACTCCGTCGTTGACCGCAACCGGAACTCCCTGTGCGAAGCCGATCTTTACCTGCTCTTCTTGATCGGGAGCTTCCTGCGGCGAGCGGGTCCATTGCCAGGTCCTGGGCAGAGGCGGATTGGCCGCGTCTTCCAGTTCGCCGCCTTCGTGACTGACGTGCCACAGATTGCGGTCGCGGCTGTGAATCTTCTGCCGGCTGGCCTCGACCGGGATTCCGTGCTGTTCGGCGTAATCGAGGCAGTCCTCGCGGGATTTCAGGGACCACTCCCGCCATGGCGCAATCACTTTCAATTCCGGGGCAAGCGCTTGGTAGGCCATTTCGAAGCGTACCTGATCATTGCCCTTGCCGGTGCATCCGTGAGCAACCGCAGTGGCGCCCTCGCGCAGGGCAACCTCAACCTGGTGCTTGGCGATAACCGGCCGTGCGAGCGATGTGCCCAGCAGGTACTTGTGCTCATACACAGCGCCTGCTTTCAGAGCGGGAAATACGTATCCGGTGAGGAACTCCTCCCGTAGGTCTTCCACCAAGACGTTGCTTGCGCCGGTGGCATATGCCTTTTTCACCACTGCTTCGATGTCATCTCCCTGACCGACGTCCCCTACCATGGCAATGACGTCGTAGTCATAGTTTTCTTTCAGCCACGGAATGATGATTGAGGTATCCAGACCTCCGGAATAAGCCAGTACAACTTTCTCACGCATGAGCGCTCCTCGCCGGCAGACTATGATCTCCACTGCCAAGCAGCAAATATAGAATTGCTTTCTGGACATGCAGGCGGTTTTCCGCCTGATCGAAAACTACTGACCGCGCCGAGTCGATCACTTCGTCGGTGATTTCCGCACCGCGCTGAGCCGGCAGACAATGCATAAATACGGCGTGAGGCGAAGCCGCAGCCGCCAACGCCTGGTTCAGTTGATACGGTGGGAAAATCCGCGCCCGCTTTTCGGCCTCGTGTTCCTGGCCCATACTCGCCCACGCGTCGGTATAAATGGCGTCAGCGCCGGCGACCGCTTCGTACGGGTCGCGAAGAATTTCAATCGTCGCGCCGGTCTGCCGGGCGAACTGTCGAGCATCGCGGACAATTTCCTCGTTGGGCTCATAGCCCTTCGGCGTAGCGATACGAATATCAGATCCCAGGCAGGCCGCCGTCAGTAGCAACGAATGTGCAACGTTGTTGCCGTCCCCGACATAGGCCAGGGTTAAATTTCCGAGGTGACCGAAGTGGCTCTGTAGAGTGAAGTAATCCGCCAATGCCTGGCAGGGATGCTCGAGATCGCTCAGCGCATTGATCACTGGCACCGACGCGTGCTCGGCCATACCCTGAATGGTTTCCTGGGAGAATGTGCGCAGTACGATGCCATCCACCCAGCGCTCGAGGTTGTGAGCGATATCGCTCAATTGCTCGCGCGCATCAAGGCGGCTGTACGTCTGATCGACAAAGTATGCGTTACCACCCATGCTTCCCACGCCCGTTTCGAAGGTCAGGCGGGTCCGCAGGGACGGCTTCTCAAAGAACATTACGATCTGCTTGTCGGCAAGGGCCTTGCGAAAATCGGCAGATCGTGACTTCATGACCCCCGCGAGATGCAGCACGGCTTCAACCCCATCGGGACCGAAGTCGCGCGTCGACACCAGGTCGGAGCACCAGAATGGCTTGTGTACCTGGGGCGCTGCGGCTGCTTTTGCGTTCAGTACCTGACTGTTCAACTTTGACTCCTTGTTGTGGACTTATGAGCTTGACGAAGGAGCGGGATGGAGCTTGCGGAACACAGCGCTGTGTCCAATTCCCGAATCACTTGGTCGATGTGTTTTTTTTCAATGATGTAGGGCGGCAGAAATCGCAAAACAGTCTCGTGAGTGCGGTTGATCAAGATTCCGCGTTTCATCAATTGGTGCACAACCAGCTTGGCGGCGTCGGCGGAATTCAGTTCCATGCCCAGCATGAGACCCATCCCGCGAACTTCGCCGACACAACTGTGTCTGGCCTTCAATCCCTCGAGTTGTGCGTGGAAGTATGCTCCACTTGCGCGGACGTGTGGTATTAGCTTTTCCATCAAACGCAGGAACTGGATTGCCACGGCACAGGCCAGCGGGCCGCCCCCAAATGTTGTCCCGTGCATGCCGGGATGCATGGCGGTAGCGACGCGGTTGGTGGTGAGAATCGCTCCCAGCGGCAGGCCAGCCGCGAGCGGTTTCGCAACCGTCACTATGTCGGGCTGAACTCCGTAGTGTTGATAGGCGAAATGGAGACCGGTGCGGCCGAGTCCGCATTGGATTTCATCGAGAATCAGCAGAGCGCCTGTACTCCTGGTCAACTTGCGCGCGAGTTGCAGAAACTCGGGACTGATGGGACGAATTCCACCTTCACCCTGAATGGTCTCCAGGCAAATTGCGCACACGCTGCCATCGAAACGCCGCTCCAGGTCAGCGGTGTCATTGAATCCAACAAAGCTGACCCCGGGCAAAAGCGGTGCAAAAGGATCTCGATACTTCGCCTGACCGGTGGTCGCCAGCGAACCGAAGGTCCGCCCATGAAATGAATCGTCGAGCGCAAGAATGCGCCATTTCGGTTTGTGGCCGTTGCTGTTCTGTACCCGCGCATACGAGCGAGCCAGCTTGAGCGCTCCTTCCCACGCCTCAGTCCCGCTGTTGCAGAAGAACGCCCGGTCGAGCTCCGAGATCCGCGTCAAGCTCGCGGCAAGCTCGGCCTGATACTCGTGGAAAAACAAGTTCGAAGTGTGAATCAAGCGGCCAGCCTGGCGCTTCAAGGTCGCCTGGATGGCTGGATGCCCATGACCGAGTGCGTTCACTCCGATTCCGCTCAGGAAATCGAGGTAGCGATGGCTGCGCGAGTCCCAGAGATAAACTCCGCGCCCGCGCTCAAACAAAATGTGGTGGCGATCGTAGGTCGGCAGCAGTAGTTTCTGCTCGGAACGAATGACGGAGGCCAGACTCATGCGCAGGTTACCTCCGTGCCGCACTGCACCTTCGCGAAATAGAACTGAGACAAGATTTCGGCTTGCGCAGCCGGGAGAATCCGGACTCTTCCCACCCCTTTATTCAAGGCTTGGCTGCAAGCCTCCAGCTTGGGGAGCATTCCGCCGCCGACCACGGCATCGGCCACAAGAGTGCCGACCTCTTCGGTGGTGAGCCATGGAATCACCGCGCCTGCTGCGTCTTTTACTCCCGGCACGTCCGTCAGGAAAATCAGCGAGTCTGCGTGACAAGCGGCCGCGCAGGCCGCCGCCATCTGATCGGCATTGATGTTGTAGTATTCACCGTCTGCGCCAAGCGCAAGCGACGACAGGACCGGAATGCCTCCCTTACTCCAGATCGCTTCCAGCCATCGTGGATCACTCGAACAGATCTCTCCGACGAAGCCGAGATCACAACCCGGCGCCTGCTTCTTACGCGCACGGAAAGCCGCACCGTCACCGCCGCAGAGCCCGATCGCTGGCAATCCCGCAGCCCCGATTGCCGCGACCAAACTTTTGTTCACGATTCCGGCCAGGACCATCAGCGCGATGTCGCGGGTCTCAGCATCCGTGACCCGCAGCCCATTTACGAACTCACTCTGTTTGCCGAGCAGTTTCAGCGTCCGGGTGAGGGCGCTGCCTCCACCGTGCACAACTGCAACGCGATGACCGTCGCTGGCGAGCTCCACGATCCCTTGCGCGCATTTGCGCAATGTCGCCCTGTCCTCGAGCGCAGCACCACCGATTTTGACGACGATCTTCACTGTAATCCCTCTTCTTCCTTCCATCCGTACATCAGATTCATGTTCTGCACCGCCTGGCCGGCGGCGCCCTTCAGCAGGTTGTCCACGCACGAAACGAGTACCAGTCGTTGGCCGTCGTCTGCCAGGCAAAAACCGAGATCGCAGTAATTGGTCTGCAAAGAAAACCGGATCTGCGGAAGTTGCGGGTTGGCAAAAACTCGCACCCAGGGCTTGCCGGCATAGAATTGGCGGAAGCAGGACTCCACTTCCGCTGCGATCATCCTGCGATTCAAGTAAACATAAACCGTTGACAATATCCCCCGTGGAATCGGCAGCAGATGAGGCGTGAATGTCAATTCACCCGGGTTCAACTCCAACTGTTCTACGATCTCCCCTACATGACGGTGTCCGAACACGGAGTAGGCGGACAAATTGTCAGCTACCGAGACAAAATGGGTGCGCGCATTGGGCTCCTTGCCCGCCCCGGACACACCGGACTTCGAGTCGGAAATGATTCCGCGCTGCCGGTCGACGATGCCGGCTTTCAACAGCGGTGCGACCGCCAGGATCACTGAAGTCGCGTAGCATCCCGGATTTGCCACCAAAGCCGCGTTCGCGATCCGCTCTGCATTCAATTCTGGCAGACCATAAACTGCCTTTTCTGTGAGTTCGGCAGCGGTCACCGAGTCGGTGTCGTGAAAGTCGTAAACCACGCGATGCTCGGCCTGCTTGAGCCGCCATGCCCCACTTAGATCGATAACGCGAAACCCGTGCGCCGCAGCCTGCGGCACCAGTGCTCGCGAGGTCTCATGCGGTGTTGCCAGAAAAACAAGTTCCACACCCTGCCGTTTCAAGCTCTCCCACGAAAGCGGCTGTAACGGATGACCTCCGTTACCGGAGAACGCAGGAAAAAGATCCGCAAGATTCTTTGCTTGATTGCCATTCTCGCGACTGAGCAGCGCCGGCTTGTCTAACCGAGGATGACGCAGCAGAAGCCGCGTCAATTCGAGGCCTGAATAGCCAGTCGCCCCCGCGACCGCAGTCTTGAGTTTCGCCGGCATCAGGCGAGCATCTCCTGAATGCGAGCGGCCAGCTTGCGGGCATCTTTGTTATCGGGACACACAATCAAAATGGTGTCATCGCCCGCGACGGTGCCGACGGCTTCCGGCCAACTCTCGTCATCCAAGGCGGCGGCGACAGGCTGAGCGCTGCCCACGCTGGTCTTGATAACCAAAAGGTTCTGGGCCACACGCACCTCGAGAACGAACTCCCGGACGAGGCGCGACACCGGGGGCAATGCGGGAAACGAAGATCCATCCCCCTCGGACAGCGCATATCCCTGCGGCGTCTTGCTGAGGCCCAAGTCGCGGATGTCGCGGGAAAGCGTGGCCTGGCCGACCTTGAGCCCCCGCTTGCGCAGGGTCTTCTGCAGGTCTTCCTGGTTCGCCACCCGTCCATGTTTCAACAATTCCAGAATGGCCCGCTGTCTCAGGAGTTTATTCATGTTGCATAGTTATTCATATATGTGAATAAGTATTCATATATATTTAACCGTTTCGGAAAGGGTGTCAAGCGGAAAAACAGAGCGGTGGGGACTTGACCGGCCAGGCGGCCGGCAGAAAACTACGGGATCGCGGGCAGATGTTCTTAGGTTTTAGATGGCCGGCGGCTGATGCACCAAGGCCTAGGGCGAGGTCGGGGAATTCTCCGCGACCTCGCCCGCAGCCGTCTTGGCGGCAAACTGCATTTTTATCGTCTTAATCTCGTACGGCTTGGTATGTACAGTCACGGTTCCATTGTGCAGGGGAAGACCTCCAAGGGACTTTTCCATCAGATTGGTTTCCTCGGCCGATTGCGCCGTCAGCGGAAGCTGCAACGCCACGTTGCCTTCCTTGCCCGCCCACTCGTAGAAGCGCAGGATGAGACCGGTATCATCCTCCGCTTTCTTAAAGGCCGTAAGCACGACGTTCTCCGGCCCTATTTGCACAAAGGAATGTTCAGCCGGGAGCGATCCCTGATGTTTTTCGGTCTGTCTTGAGATCAACTTGTCATCCAGTTCATATCCGCGGCGTATGGTCTGGGCCTCCAGCCAGGTTCCGCCGTGAGGATACAACGAATAAGTGAAATCCTGAGGGCCTTCGTCAGCGTGGGGGTCTGGCCACTCGGGCGAGCGTAGCAGTGAAAGTCGCAGCACGTTGCCCTTCGCATCGTAGCCGTACTTGCAGTCGTTCAGCAGGCTGAACCCATGCGTTGCATCGGAGATATCCGCCCAACGTTGGGCCGGCACTTCGAATTCCGCTTGTTCGACTGGTGTGCGGCGTGTAGTCGGGCGCTCGATAGAGCCAAAGGGAATCTCGAACGTAGCTTTCTCGTTGTGCGCGCTGAGCGGGAATGCCACCTTCAGCAGAATATGCTTCTCGTGCCAATCCGCGTGCATCTTCACGTCCACCCGCGGCACGCCGGCGTACACAGTGATGTCCCGTACGAAGGTGGAGCTTTGAAAATGGTTCTTGACGCGGATCACGGCGCGTAACGGCCCATTCTCGACCAACTCCACCTGGTCAGCCTTGTCCAGGTCCCAATGCTGTTTCTCGAAGTCGGCGTCAATATTCCATGCATCCCACCGTTTAGGTTTGTCGTAGAAAGCCTGCAGCAAATTGCCGCAGACAGAGTTCTTGGGACCTCCGTTGTCAGTCTCCGCCGGTGCAAGCGCTTCCGTCTGACTTCGCTTGTCGAAAAGACTAGTCATGCACCCAGTCTGGGGATCAATCTTGACGCGGATGAATTCGTTCTCGAGAGTACTGATCGATGCCTTCACGCTCGAATGATTGGGCACCGGCTTCGCTGCGGCACGCACGAAATAGGTCGCATAGCCCATCGCCGGAGTGTGGCTAAGAACCAACAGATGTGCCCGGTGCGTGTCGGGATCGATCGTCAACAACTGCGACTCCGCTGGCTTGCCGGCTGCATCGACGACCTCGACACGCTGCGCTGGCCCGGGCAGTTGCGCGTCCATCTCAATCACTTCTGTTCGCGGCCAGGAGAGTGAATTGAAAACCACCACTGGCGTGCCCTCGCCTTGCGTGTTGATGTGAGCCGAGATTTCTCCCAGCGCTCCCTCCATGACCTCACGCCCCGCCCGCCCCACGTCTTCCATATTGCGCTTGGCCTCGAGATAGTTCACGGCGATGCCCGAGCCCGGCATAATGTCATGGAAGTGGTCAAACAGCAGGTTCTTCCAGGCGAGCTCAAACTCTGCTTGGGGATAAGTTCGGCCGTAAAGAGACGCTACTGACGAATACATTTCCGCGTCAAGCAGTAACTCTTCGCTGCGCCGAATCCGGCGCTTGGTTTCCGCCTGGGTGGTAAAGACGCCGCGGTGATATTGAAAGTAGAGTTCGTCCTTCCATGTGGGAACCTCCATGCCGGGAAGTTTCTTCTCGAGGTCGTCGAAGAAGCTTTTGGCAGTGCCGAACTCGAACTTGGGATAGATCGCATCGGGAGACATCAAAACAGCGGCGTTGTCCAGCATGGTGCGAGTCGGCCCCCCACCGTGGTCTCCCACACCGTACAAGTGCATCATCTCGGGCGTGTTCGTCAGCTTCGGGCCGTACATCGATGGAGCCCAAGTCGAAAGATCTGTGGCCATCTTCTCGCCATCGATGTCGGCTGCATAGTCATGCGGGAAATATGTGAGCAGACGGCTTCCATCCGGCGCTTCCCACCAGAACAGCTTGTAGGGGAAGGTAGTGAACTCGTGTGCCCAAAGCAGCTTTTGGGTCACGAAGTAATCCATGCCGGATTTCTTGTAAATCTGCGGGAGTTGCCAGTTGTAGCCGAACGAGTCTGGATTCCAGCCGATTTTCACATCCACGCCAAACGTTTTCTGGAAGTAGCGCTTGCCCACCAGGATTTGCCGTACCAGCGACTCACCTGCCGGCATGTTTAAGTCCGGCTCTACCCACATTCCTCCAATGACCTCCCACCGCCCTTCCTGCACGCGTTGTTTGATCTCCTTGAAAAGGTCGGGATATTTCTCCTCCATCCATTCGTAGGTGCGGGCCGAAGACATGGTGAACTTGAAATCCGGATACTCGCGCATCAGGTTCAAAACGCTCTGAAAAGTATTGCGCACGACCTCGACTGTTTCGGTCCACGGCCACAGCCATGCCATGTCAATGTGCGAATTGCCGACGGCGTGAATGGTGAATTGCTTCAGCCACGGTCTTAGCTCTTCCAGCTTCGCCTGGGCTTGCCGCAGTGATGTATCGAAAGCAGCTTGATCGCCTTTATCAAGGGCAGCAAAATCGATAGCTTTCACCGCCGCGTCGAGTTGAAGCTCGCGCTGGTATTTCCCGTCCTTGTACGCGGCAACCAGTGGATGCGCAGAGAGAATCTCCATGCGAAGCAGCCTGGGATCTGGGCGGCTGACGGGCGGCTCGATGGTGAGCGCGGCCCGATAAAAATTACTCTCTACCGCCGTCGCCTCCATGCGCACGGCGATCAGAAACTTCTGGCCGGGTTGCGCATTTTCCGCCAACGGGAAGGATTGCAGCGTGTCCTCGTTGCCGCGGAAGACCAGCGAACCGTTGGAGAACACGGCGATTTCGTCCGGTCCGTTGCTGTCCAACGCCACTTCGAGCTTTATGCGCGACCCCTGGACCGTGTAACCATCGATCTTTCCCGGGACTTCGATCCAATGGCGAAACACGCGTGTGCCGGTTGACCATTTTGCACCGAGTTTCGTCAGTTCCCACTTGGAATCGTCCAACGACGGGTCCTCCGGGTGCGGAACATCATCGTGCCAGCGCCATTCAGACATCTGCAGCGTCGTTATTGACGCGAGCCGGTCTAGCGGCATTTCGACTATCCCTGAATCCGGTGCCTGCGTTGCGGCTGCACTGCGTTGAGGGTTAGTCAGTGCGAGGCACAGAAGAATGAGAAATATGGCAGAGAGTGTGACAATTCGCTTCATAGATTGTCTGGTATTACAGATCCCGAGTACCGCGCACCGGGCGGGCAACCCGATTCTATACCCTGGGATGATGGTCCAATCCGCGCTCATGCCCTGGCTTGGGCAGGACATTTCCGGCCGCATCTCGAGCTTTTTCCGCGAAATCGGCTCCCACTCCCAGCCCGTCTCCAGAACCCGAAGGTAACGTTGGTAATCTTTACGGAAATTACCCACTCATTAGAATCAGAGTAGTTCGCTCTCACCGCCAAAACAGGCAGCAAGCAGCCTTAACTCAGAGACGCTGAGGAGCCGACTAAGTGTTTGCAGAATCAGGGTAAAACAGGCCCGTCTTCAAACCAGTTCCGACGCCGCAGGTGGAAAGCTGATGAAGTGTCGAGTCATTGCGGTTCTAGGTACGCGCCCGGAGGCAATCAAGCTGGCACTGGTGATCCACCAGTTGCGCCAGCGGTCCGAGGAATTTGAGACCGCAGTCGTGCACACCGGACAGCATCGGACCATGCTCGACAACGCGCTCAAGCTCTTCAAGATCAAGCCTGATTTCCTCCTCGACGTGATGCGTCCTAACCAGACCCTAAGTTCGCTGACAGCACGCGTCTTGGATACGGTTGAAAATGCCTGCCACCAATTCGAGCCCAATATCGTTCTGGTTCAAGGCGATACAACGACGGCGTTCGCTTCGGCCCTAGCGGCCTACTATTGCAAGGTTGCAGTCGGCCACATCGAAGCCGGTTTGCGCAGCGGCGACCTCTACAACCCATTTCCGGAAGAAGGCAACCGCCGTCTGGCCTCGGTGATGACCGAGATTCACTTCGCTCCCACCGCATTGTCACGCGACAACCTTTTAGCAGAAGGCGTTCCTGGGGGAAAAATCGTTGTGACCGGCAACACCGTCGTCGACACGCTGCGTGCTCTGAGCGACTTGCCTCATTCCTGGGAAAACACGCCGCTGGCAGGCATCCCACGCGACGATGGCCGCCTTGTGTTGGTGACTTCTCATCGTCGTGAATCCTGGGGATCCGACCAGGAAAACATGTGCCTGGCTTTGAAGGATCTGATTCAGAAGCATCCCGACATTCGTGTGGTCTATCCCGTTCACATGAACCCGAACGTGCGCGCCACAGTGAACGCCCTGCTGCAGGATACAGATCGCATCCATCTGACCGAACCCTTGGGCTACATCGACTTCGTCAGCCTGTTGCGAAGCTGCTTCATGGTGTTGACCGATTCCGGCGGTATCCAGGAAGAAGCCCCGACCTTCCGCAAGCCGGTCCTGGTACTCCGCAAAGTTACCGAACGGCCGGAAGCCTCTCAGTTCGGCATGGCCAGGATCATTGGAATGTCGCGGGAAGCGATCGTCAGCGAGGCCGACCGCCTGCTCACAAATACCGACGCTTATGAGGACATGTCAGAGGGTGAGAACCCTTATGGAGACGGGCATAGTTCCGAGCGAATCGTGGAGGCAGTATCTCGTTGGCACCAGAGAAAGACTCCGCTGTTGGATGCCGAGAAACAATTCAAGCTGCCGCCAAGACCGCAACCCCGGCGGCGGAAAAGCGATCTCGAAGTGGCAGCGGCGAAGACCGCTGTCGCGGGTAAGGAGTGACAGCCTCGAATCGCGATCGTAATGGCGCGCCATGATCTATGTACTCTACGTCATTGTTTCCGTCATCTGCATCTACACCGCGCGCCATTACTGGTTCACGCTGAACCGTCTCTTCGGTTTTCAGCTCCACCCCTACATTGATATCGATACCGCGGATTGGCCGCCGGTTACGGTGTTGGTGGCAGCCCACAATGAAGAAAAGGTCGTCGCCAACATCCTCAGCGCGCTGATGACAGTCAAGTATCCCGAGGACAAGATGCTGGTGATCCCGGTCAACGATCGTTCCACCGACCGGACGCGCGAGATCATCGACGAATTTGTGGACCGCTTTCCGGGCCGTATTCAGCCCTTTCACCGCAAAGAAGGAAAGGGCGGCAAGGCGGCTGCTCTCAAGGATGCCATGGAGTTGGTGAAGACCGAGGTCATCCTGATATTCGACGCAGACTACATTCCTGGCGCGGGCTTGGTTAAACAGCTGACTGCTCCTTTCTTTGATCCAGAAGTTGGCGGAGTGATGGGGCGCGTGGTGCCGATGAACTGTGGAACCAATCTCCTGACTCGTCTGCTTGATCTGGAGCGGTCCGGCGGGTACCAGGTGGATCAGCAAGCCCGCATGAATCTCCGCCTGGTTCCGCAGCACGGTGGAACCGTGGCCGGAGTCCGCTTGAGCGCTCTGCGTGAAATTGGTGGATGGAACGACACTTCCCTGACCGAGGACACCGACCTGACCTATCGCCTTCTCTTGAATGGCTGGAAGACGGTGTATCAGAACCGGTCGGAATGCTACGAAGAAGTGCCGGAGACCTGGCCGGTCCGGATCAAACAAATCAAGCGCTGGGCCAAGGGCCACAACCAGGCAATGGTGACCTACGGCCTGCATCTGCTGCTGGGCAAGCATCGCGCCAGCTTGCGCGAGCGGATTGATGGGACGTTGCTACTCGGGGTCTATGTCATGGCCCCTGTCACCCTGCTTGGATGGGCGCTGGCCTTGGGAGTGTTCTACCGGGGGGTGGCTCCTCTGCACGGAATTGTGGCCATCCTCTCCGTGACTGCGTATGCGGCCATCGGCAATTTAGCGGCATTCTTCGAAATCGCCGCGGCGGTGCGGCTGGACGGTTCCCGCAAACGGGTATGCCTCGTGCCCTTCCTGATTTTGGGTTTCGCCGTCAGCATTTTCGCTGTCACCTGGGCCGCAGTGTCTCAAGTGAAAGACGCGCTCACCGGCGCTGAATTCCATTGGGACAAAACCGAGCGTTTTCGAAAGGCGGCGTCATGAACCCCTTTTTCGCCGTCGTGGGCCTGATCCTGCTGACCAGCGCGCTGATGGTGTTGCCGCTGCTGCCGGCCCTGGCTGAATTGCATGGCAAGTCGGACGCCCTGCCCCTCAGCGTAATCCAACAACACACTGGCGAGATCCGCTTTTTTGCCGATGGATTTCGCAGCTACATGAAGGGTCTGGAACCCGCTCTGCGGGAGTGTGTCAGCTCCGGGGCTCACTCCACCGGCACCATGCCGGATGGATCTGAATATCTTGTTCTGGGCCGTGGGGAGGAAGCTTTGCTGCTGCCCTTTCGGGAACGAAACCAATTCCGGCCGGTCATGATCGCCTCCGCCAGCAATTTGCTGTTGCCCTCGGAAACCAGTTTCTCCAAAGATATTTATTCGGCCGGCAGCGTCATGGGCGGTACGAACAATCATTATCGGGCGATTCTGGCGGAAAAAGACATTCGGTTAGGCCGCGAAAGCAGCGTCATGCGATGGGTCCACGCGGTCGGAGAGTTCAGCGCTGACGGAGGCTGCCGCTTGTATGGCCGTGTCTCTTCAGATGCTGGGATCCGGTTGTCGGAGGATTGCAGCTTTTTGCGGTTGAATGCTCCATACATCGCGATTGGCGCTGGGACCGATCCTGCGCAGGCCCCTGGGCCAGTTATCGCAGACGCGACCACCCATCAGCGTTTGTTCCACGACGGCGACTTTGAGATTCGGGCGGGCGAAGTCTTTCAGGGCAATCTCGTCGTGCGAGGCCGGTTACGCATCGGGGTCGGCGCCCGGGTTTGCGGCAGTGTCAAGAGTGAGAAGGGATTGGTGCTTGAACCCGGCGTGTCGATCGAGGGAAGCCTGATCAGCGCCAGCATCATGCAAATCGGCCCCGATTGCAGAATTCGCGGTCCAGTCATCGCCGAACACATGGTGTTGATTAGAAAGGGCACCCACTGCGGAACCATGGAGAACCCCACCACCGTCAGCGCCCCGAACATTCAGGTGGAGCAGGGCGTGGTGGTTTTCGGGACTCTGTGGGCTCGCGACCAAGGACAGGCGGTGGCCAGTCTGTGAAATACCGCTGGATTATTCTCGGGACCAGCATTCTGCTGCTGGCGTTCATCGTTGGGGCCTGGTCCTCACGCGGGCACTCCAACGCCGATGCCGACCGTTTGCTGTTGCTCGTTCCCGATGGCGTCAGTCTTTCCGACTACAAGGTAACGGTCTGGCTGGATGCAGCGAGCGAGGAGGGACTTCACATTGTCCCCATGCGTGACTCCGATTTTGTCCGCCCCTTCTTCGCACAACCCAAGTGCGCGGGAGTGATTTTGCCCGATACCGTTCACCAGCGGGCCAGTGATTTTTTCATCGCTTCCCTGCGGCGTTTCGTCGCTGCCGGTGGCAAGCTGCTGCTGGTATATGACGCTGGCACGCTGTCACCCGAGGGCAAGTATGCCCGTGGCTGGTCGCGGTTGTCCGATCTGGCAGGCGTGGACTACGCCTTGTACGACCAACTGCACGACAACACCATTCGCTGGGAAGGCGTGACCGGAAAATTCTCCCTGATGCGCCAGATGGGAATCCCCCCGGGAAAGTACTACCCCTTCCAGGCGGGAACCGGCGATTCCAGCCCGGCCAGGGGCGCCGATGCTGCACCCGAGTCAGACTTCGATGTTCAGCTCCGGCGTTACAAGTTCGGCGATCTGCAGTATCCCAGCTTCGTGACCTCCGACAAGAATGCCGGGCATGAACTTTTTCACTCCAGCGACGGCGTCGTGGCCAGCGAACACGTCTACGGCAACGGTTCGGTGTTGTTCGTCAATCTGCCTCTGGGATATCTCAAGGCCAACACAGATGGACTCCTGCTGCACGCTTTTCTGAAGTACTTTGCCGAGCATTCACTGGCCCTGCCGACACTGATGGCGGTCCCCGACGGAGTGGGAGGCCTGGTGCTGAACTGGCACGTCGATTCCAATGCCGCCATCGAGCCTCTCCAGGAAATAAACTCTTGGTCGCTCATGCGACAGGGGCCTTACTCGATTCACGTCACTGCCGGACCCGACGCAATGCAGATCGGAGACAGGGAAGGCTATAACATCGAACACAATCCCCTCAGCCGGCGGTTGATTCGCGGCCTCTCCATCCAGGGCCACCAGATCGGGAGCCATGGTGGCTGGATTCACGACTATTTTGCCGCGCACGTGGACAAAGATAATCCCGCGGACCTGGAAAAATTCCTGGTGTGGAATAAGACCGCGCTGGAGAAAGCGACTGGCAGGCCGGTGGTGGAATATTCCGCACCCGACGGCAATCAGCCTCAGTGGGTCACGGCGTGGCTGCAATCCCACGGATTCGTCGGGTATTACTTCACAGGAAACAGCGGAATGGCGCCGACACAAGGCTATCGCGACGGCGTGCGCGAAGGGCGCGACATCTGGGCGTTCCCCATCGTGCACCTGAATCAGTCGGCTGCCTTTGAGGAGATGGCCAGCGAAGGATATTCCAGCCTGGAGATCGAGCATTGGCTGGAAGCGGTCGCCCAGTTCGCCGTCGATCATCACACCGTGAGATTGGTATATTTCCACCCCCCTGGAATTATGGAATACCGCAATCTGGTGGACAAGTGGATGGAACAGACCGGTCGGCTGCGAACCGAAGGACGCTTCCGCTGGTACACCATGACCCAGCTTGCTACCTTTTTGAACTCCCGCAAACAGGTGGTGTGGAGCGCCTCCCAGGATGAAGATCGGCTCACCATCAAGGCCACGCATCCCGTCAATCTGGAGCACGACACCTGGCGCATTCCGGCTGCCAGCTTCTCCGAACCGGTGGTGGTGCAGGGCTCAGCTCAGGTGATCCGCGATGATGACGCCTGGATGGTGGTCGCTCGGGAAGGGAAAGAACTTCAATTCGAAATCATGAAGGTGAACAAATGACGAGGGTGAGCAAGTGGGTTGTTGCAAACCTGGGGCGCCGCCGGCTCAAAACGCTGCTGTTTGTGGCGAGTATTGCCTTTACGCTCCGCGCGAAGGCCCAGTCTCCACCGGCCTCGCCAGAATCTGAGGCGGCGACGGCGCCAGCGGTTGTCACCGCGCAGCCGGAAGCTCAAACCAAGCCATTGACCAACTTCGTGGAGACCGGTGCAGACTACATGACCCTGACCAACGGCTTCGGTTCCTGGAACGGCGGTTACACCCGCGGCGTCTATGAGCAGGGTAAGAACATTTGGGACGCGGAAATAAGCGGCCAGCACGAATTTGGCGACGCCGGTGTTTACTTCGCCGCCGGGGACACCTACAACTTCAACCCAGACTGGTACGGAGCGCTGACGGTCGGTTCCAGCGCTGGAGGATTCTTCTGGCCTCGTTTCCGGACCGACGGGTTCATCAATAAGAAGTGGCTTGGCCGCAAGCAGTGGATCACCACCGCAGGTCTCAGCTATGTCATGGCCAAAGATGATCATCGCGACCACACCGTTTACGTGGGGACTACCTATTACTTTGAAAAGCCCTGGATTGTTGAGGAAGGGATTTACTTCAACCTTAGTCATCCTGGAGCGGTCTTTGCGCCAGCCGGTTTTGTGGCGGTGACGCAGGGCCACAACAAGCAACAATACGTTACGGTTCGCGCCGGCTTCGGAGAAGAAGCCTACCAACTGATCGGCCCAACTGCCACGCTGTCGCAATTCAACAGCGAAACCTTGACCATCACCTGGCGAAAATGGATGGGCCCAAACTGGGGCTTCAACTTTGTGGGCGATTACTACCACAGCCCGTTTTACTTGCGAGGCGGGAGCACGTTCGGCTTTTTCAAGGAGTTCTGAAATGCGCGAGCCTGTCGCGCACAACCCGGGGCAGCCCAGAGTGCCGGATTCGGTGCAGTTCCGCGGTCACCGTGGCGGCGTGATCGCCATGCACCGCGCCCTGACCCACTTCCGGCTTGGCCCCATGAACGTCATCATATCGATCTCTTTGTTCTTGTCATTTTCCTCCATCTGGCTGTTGGCGTTGCCGTGGTTGTGCGGGATCTGGAATCGTGCGCTGGCTGTGGGCCTCGGTGTCTTGCCTTTGAAAGCCAGGCTGGATATAGCGGAGCAACATTTCCGGTTCCTGCGGCTGCCGATTCCCTACTTGCGCATGGAACCCGTCCTGCCCGACCTTCAAACCTGGTCTTTGGTCTGTGCGGTCACTCTGCTGCTCTTCATCGGCACCTTCTTTCTATCCAAGCAATTGGTCCCGGTGATTTATTTGGCTCGCGGAATTCTGCTGATCCAGGCGACGTCGCTGATCTACTTTGCGCTTTGGCCGACCGGCTTCCCTCATACCCCGGACAGCTACATGGAGGCGCTGGTGGCCTCGGGAATCGGATTGATTTCAGTGGTCCCCCTGCTGCTCGCATTCACCTACTACATCTTCGATTTCGGCCTGTTAAGAAAAGCTGTTCTCACGGCCATAACGATGACACACCTCGCGATCTTTCTGCCTTTTCAGGTCCTGGCGCAGGCGATGTTGCTGCAAAAGAGCGTGCTGTTTATGCCGTTACTGTACATAGTATTTGGCATGCCGGTTGACGTGCTGCTGATCATCGCGTTCTACTCCTGGGGAATGACGTGGTCGTTTCGGCGGGCGGATGAGAGACCACCGAAGCTCGGCGTTTCCGCGCTACGAGCCTGGAGTGTAGGCTGTGTGCAGCGACTACGGAATGCGATCCTGCAACCGACGATACCGGGTTAGCTGGTCCGGCTTTTCAGCACTTCAATCGCCTTCTGCATTTGCTCGTCCTGTTGCGGAGGCGGCGGCAACTTCTTGGTCTGGTCCGCCGGCACTGCGTTGTCGTCCTCATCGGGCAACGGTGCATCATCGTCCTCGTCGGCAACCAGCACGTTGGGGGTCACGGCTGCATCCTGGATAGCTTTGCCGCTGGGCGCGTAGTACTTGGCCACCGACAGAATCAGCGCGGATCCATCACCTAACTCAATCACTTTCTGCACCGATCCATCGCCAAAAGTTTTATCGCCAACCACGTCTCCGCGGGCATTTTCCAGGATCGCGGCCGCCACAATCTCAGCCGGTCCCGCCGTGCCCTTGTTCACCAACACCACCAATGGAAGGCTGGTTATGGTCTTGGCAGGATCGGCATTGAATGCTTCACGCGTGTACTTTTGCCCCTGAAGATACGTGATGGTCCCATGATTCAGAAATAGATTTGCAGCCGCGATACCCTCGGATTCCTCGCCCTCGCCACAGTTGCGCAGGTCCAGGATCAGTTTCTTGGCTCCATCTTTCTGCAGAGCCTTGATCTTGTTGGCAATCTCCTGTGACTTGCCTTTGGGAAATGCATCCACCTGGATTTCGCCAATACCGTCGGCCATCATCCTGTCCGATACGGGGGGAATGACGACGATGTCGCGCGTGATCACGAGCTTCTCAGGCTCGGCGCGGCGAGCGCGTACCACCGACACGGTCACATTTGAACCCGGCTGGCCCGCCAGCATGTTATGGATCTCCGCCAGAGACATCTCGCGAGTGCTCTTGCCTTCTATGGCCTCAAGAATGTCTCCGTCTTGCAGACCGGCCTTGTCCCCAGGACCGCCGCGTATCACAGAGATCACCGCCGCATAACCCAGTCGCTTGGAGACGGCGGCGCCGATGTCGGCTTTGGCCCCGGTCAAATGGGCCTTGTACTCTTTGTATTCAGGCGCACTGAGATAACTGGAATTGGCATCCAGCGACTCCAGCAACCCGTGCAGGGCGCCATCGGTCACGGCGGGAAGATTAGGGTCTTCAACGTACTCCGCGCGCACTCGCGAAAGAACTTCGCTGTACACCTGGAGCTGGCGGTACGCGCCATCATTGCTGGAAGCCCGTACTCCGTCCATGCCGCCCACGACCATGAAGAGCAACACAGCGGCCGAGGGTACTAGAATTGCAGCCTTGATTTTGTTTGACATCGTGATTGTCTTCCCGGAAAGAGACATTATTTTCTGCGGAACTGGTTTCATTATAGCTTGTTTCATGCGCTTTTCCGTAGGACTGTTTGGGGAAACCCGCCGCCGGTAACCAGCATCATACTTTTCAGTATCAAACTGACAACACAGTACTTACCAGGAATTCGGCCTAACCCGTCCGGTCACTGGGGAGCGAGCCCCTCGACGATAAATATCCGGCTCTTGGCTGCGCTTTGCCGGATCGGCCTAATGGCCGCATAGGCCGGCGAATCGTACCACTCACGCGCTTTCGCCGCACTGTCGAAAGCGATTACTACGACGCCGCCCTTTGGCGGCTCGCCCTCGAGAACCTGGATCTTGCTGCTTCGCACCATATAGTGGTGGTTGAAAGGCGCCAACGTTTCCGGCACTTTCTCACCATATTTCTGCATGGTAGTGGGGTCGGTTACATCGACTTCCGCGACGACATAACCCGGTAGGGCCTTGAGTTGCTGCGCATGAATCGCGCTGTCGCTCGCAATGCCGATCGAGAGGCCAGCCAGCACTGCCAGCGCCAGTTTGTAGTTGTTGTTCATGGGTTCATTCTCCCTCTGTTTGTTTCTACGAACCAGCCCGACGCGGACAACCGGACGCGGATCGGATGCTCAAACCAGCAGAGCTACCGTACCTCAGCCAGTTGCGCGCGCAGCTTGTGGGTGGCGCGGAAGAGGGTGTTCTTGATGGTGCCTTCACTCGTGTTCAGAATGCCGGCTACGGTGCGCAATCGGAGGCCGTGGTAGTGCTTCAGCTCGAACACTACGCGCTCGCGTGGCGAGAGTCTTTCCATGGCCCGCACGATGCATTTTCGAAGTTCGCGGCTGATCAGACTGCGCTCCGGGCTGGTACCGGCCCGCTGGTCGGGCAGGCGATCCAACACCTGCTCTTCTTCACCGTCAGGCGAGATGGTGGTTGTGAGATCGCGCGCACGCGAGGACTTCTTGCGCAGGTGGTCCAAGCACAGATTGGTAACAATCCGGTAGATCCAGGTATAGAACGAGCACTCGAACCGGAACCTGCCCAGATTAATGTAGGCGCGGAGAAAGGCTTCCTGGTAGATGTCCTGACCATCTTCCTGGGACCCTGTGAGATGGACCGCCAAGCGCAACACCGGGCGGTCGTACTGGCGCACCAGTTCTTCGAAAGCGGCGGCGTTGCCCATTTGAGCTTCGCGGATGAGCGCCGCATCATCGACGCGCGCCGCACCCAGCTTCGCTCTCGTTTGCCCACCGAGTTGAAGTGCCTTTTCCATGTGGTCGCCCTACGCTCTCAACCGACAAACTTGTAGCCCGTCCCATGCACCGTCAATATGAAGCGTGGATCATCCGGCTTGGGTTCCACCTTCTGCCGCAGCCGGACAATGTGCGCATCCACGGTGCGCGTCGTGGGAAACCGGTCGTAGCCCCACACATCCTCGAGCAACCGGTCGCGGCTCAACGTCTCTCCCGGATGGTTGAGGAAGTACTTCAAAAGCTCGAACTCCTTCGAAGAGAACTCCAGCGCCTTGCCCTTGCGTGAAACCTGGCAGTTGCGAAGATTCACTTCCACCTCGCCAAAGGCAAACTTGTCGCCTTGTTTTGGAAGCGTTCCGGCGCGTCGCAACACGGCTTTCACCCGGGCCAACAACTCGCGAATGGAAAAGGGCTTGGTGACGTAATCGTCGGCTCCCAACTCCAGCCCAACCACCTTGTCGACTTCCTGTCCGCGGGCTGTGAGCATGATGATCGGCATCGACGGCTTCTTAGTCTTGAGTTGCTTGCAAACGTCCAAACCGCTCATGCGCGGCATCATGACGTCCAAAATAACCAGGTCGGGAGACTCGCTGAGAGCCCGCTCCAGGCCGGCAACTCCGTCAGGCGCGGTCAGCACCTGATATCCCTCGAATTCGAAGTTGTCCCGCAACCCTGCCACCATGTTGGGTTCGTCTTCGACAATCAGGATCTTGGCCATGCTCTCCCGTCTCCCAACTTCACGCTGTCGCCACTTTGTGTCCGTTGACCTTGGGGTTCAGCGGCAACGTGATGGTGAACTTGCTGCCGCGTCCCGGACTGCTGTCGACTGCCACTTCTCCGCCGTGCGCCTGCACAATGTGGCGTACCAGGGACAGCCCCAAGCCGCTGCCCTTGGTGTTGTGGACAAGCGGATCTCCAACTCGATAGAACTTCTCGAAGATCTTGTGCTGTTCTTCGTTGGGGATGCCAATACCGTGGTCCACCACTTCCAACTTCACCGAACCGTTGTAACGGAAAAGATTTACACCGATAAACTTCTGGTCCTGCGAGTACTTGAGCGCATTATTGACCAGGTTCAGCAAGGAGCGCGCCATGGCTTCGCGGTCTACACGCAGCGGAGGAACATCATCAGCAATCTTCTCCTCGAAGGCAAAACCGTTCTGCTCGATCTGGAAGCGATAAGAATCCAGCGTGTTGTGCACCAATTCCCGCATATCGGTCTCGCGGAAGTCATACTCTTTGCGCCCCGCCTCGATCCGCGAAAAATCCAAGATATTGTTGATCAGCGCTGTCAGCCTTTCGCTCTCCTTGCGGATAATGCAGTAATACTCCTGATATTTCTCCTCGGACTTTAACCGGCCCATTTCGAGCGTCTCGGCATAAAGGCGGATCAACGAGAGTGGCGTCCGCAGTTCATGCGAAACGTTGGAAACGAAATCGGACTTCAACCTCGCCAGCGCCATTTCTCGTGAAATATTGCGGTGAGTCAGAATGAGTCCTCCGGTGAGAAGCAACGAAATCACCCCTAAAATGAGGAAGCTGGTTCGAACAAAGCGCTGCTCCATCGCAGCCAGCGTAGTACCGGGCAACTTGATGGCGAGAGTCAAAGTCTGGAATGCGCCTTCCAGGTTGCGCTCTACTTCGGGGTTGCCACCGTCCCAACCGGAGGAAGTCGCCAGGGGCGTGTAGTCATACTTGGGACGCAGCATGATCGCCACGCGGTTCTTCTCTCCCTTTTCTTCCTGGTGGCTCAAGACTGCATTCAGCATCTCGGGGAAGAACTGATCGTGCAGATAGTCGGCATCAAACACCATTCCGGCGATGGCCTTTTTCTCTCCCGCGCCGCTGGTCAGGAAAAACTGTCCAGCAATGTAGACGTGCCTTTCTCCCCGCGGGACCCAGTCCGAGAACGGATATCGCCTGCCCTTCTTGTCTAGCTCTTCCAGACTCTTCGCCATGTCCCCATACTCCGTTTGAATCCAGCCGGAGAACATAGAGGAGAGGTATTCGTGCTCGGAACGAGACGCGGACGAATTGCTAAGACCGGGCTGGGAACGGAACACGATGCCGCTTGCCGGATCGTACACGAAGAGGTGCGACACGTAGGGGTGAGTGGCCAGAATGCGGTCCATGGTCTCGGCGCAAGCCGGGCCGGAAGCCGGAAACTGGTCGCGTACATCGTCGATCAATTCATACGCCTTCTGATTGATCTGCTTCTCGGAAATGGCAAGGACCTGCGTGAAATCGCGCTGAAACGCCGCCTGCACTCCGCGATCGCGCTCGATCGACTTCAGGTGGAGCGCACTCAGAATTACCAGGGCGGCGGCGGGTAACACGACGGCGAGCTCAAGAGTGAGCATCAACCGGGTTCGCTCGTTTCTTGGCCGCTTCGGTTTCATTGGGTCTGGTGCTCCGTTTTACCTTGAAACACCATAGTCAAACCTCCCGAGACAGGTGTCAATTCAGGGTAAAAAGACGTAAAAAGTTGTGAACTGTGTGGGTTTTCGGGACTCCCGCTTTGACGCCATATCCTGATGAAAGTGCTGGTACTTGGCTGTTTTGAAACAACAATTGCCTTAAGCTTCGCCGGACGCTTAGAATCCTCTGTTATCGAACGCTCTTCCTTATTCGAGGATCATTGAAAAAGATTGTCGCCATCTATCCCGGTTCGTTCGACCCTCCGACCAACGGACACCTCGACCTGATTGCGCGGGGCAGCAAGATTTTCGATCAGTTGATTGTGGCCATCCTGCGCAATGCCGAGAAAGCTCCCCTGTTCGGCCTGCCGGAACGCGTGTTGATGCTGGAGTCCATGACCGCTGAGTTCAAGAACGTCGAGGTCGCCACTTTCGACGGGCTCATGGTCGAGTACGCCGCCAAAGTCAAGGCCGACGCGGTGCTCCGCGGGATTCGCGCCATCAGTGATTACGAATACGAATTGCAGATGGCGTTGATGAACCGCAAATTGCACCCTGAGCTGGAAACCGTGTTCATGATGCCTGCCGAGCAGTATTCTTATCTGAGTTCCAGGTTGGTGCGCGAGATTGCGCAGTTGGGCGGATCGATCAAGGACTTAGTTCCTGTGATGGTGGAACAGCGCATCAAAGAAAAGCTTGACCCGGCCGTCAAGTTGCAGCACGCAAGAAATCCAACGAAGAGAAGGAAACGAGGATGACCCCAGTAACCGAAGTCGCTGCCACCCTGAAACTGACCGATCGCATCAATCGCATCGAGCCTTCCGCAACTATGGCGGTCGTGGCCGAAGCGGACAAGCTCCGCCAACAGGGGATCGACGTGGTTGACTTCGGCGCCGGCGAGCCCCATTTCGCCACGCCGCAGCACATCAAGGATGCGGCCATTGCTGCCATCCAGGCCAATTTCACCAAGTACACGGCGGTGGGCGGCACCACGGAACTGCGCGACGCCATCGTCATGCGTCACAGCAAGGATTTCGAATCGAACTACCGGCGTGAGGAAGCCATCGCCTCGGTGGGCGGCAAACATGCATTGTTCAACGCCATTCAGGTGTTGGTTGACCACGGCGACGAAGTCATTCTGCCCGTGCCCTATTGGGTTTCCTTCAAGGACATCGTGCGCTACGCCGGAGGGAATTGCGTGCTGCTGGAAACCGATGAGGACCAGGGCTTCCGGGTGACCGCGGGTATGATCGAACGGTTGGTCACACCGCGCACCAAGCTCATCATTCTGAATTCGCCCTCGAATCCTTCCGGAGCAGTAATGTCGCCCGGGGATTTGACTGAGGTGGTGCGCCTGGCCCACGAGCGCGGGATTTGGGTGATTTCCGACGAGTGCTACGTTTATCTAAATTACACTGGCAAGCTGTTTTCTGTTGGGGCGCTGCGCGATTTCCGTGAGCACATGGTGATCGTGGGTTCGTTATCGAAGACCTACGCCATGACCGGATGGCGGCTGGGCTACGCGCTGGCTCCGGCATCGGTGGTCAGCGCCATGCAAAAGCTGCAGAGTCAATCGACGTCGAATCCGACCTCTATTGTTCAGAAGGCCGCGGTGGCCGCGCTGACCGGCTCGCAACAGTGCATCGCGGACATGCGCGCCGAGTACATCCAGCTGCGCGATCACGTGGTGAGCGGATTGCGCTCGATTCCTGGCATCCGTTGCAACATGCCGGAGGGCGCATTTTATGCCTATCCCAACGTTTCCGCGTACTTTGGCCGGAGCGGCATAAAGTCTGCCTCGGATCTTGCGGGCAAGCTTCTGCGCGAAGCGCACGTAGCCACGGTTCCGGGCGAGGGCTTCGGAACTCGCGACCACATCCGGGTTTCGTATGCCACTTCGGTGGAAGAACTCGACCGGGGGCTGGAACGCATGCGCCAGTTCCTGGGGGCGCTGTGATTGGGAAACAGCGGCGCGCTCGCGTGCGCAACCAGTCCGAACGTCTCCTATCTTTTTCTGCCGCATGAGCGATCTTTATCCGTTGCTAATGTCGCCGGTCTTTGATCCCCGCCCCTGGGGGACGCTCGATCTATCTCCGGTCTATCCCGATCGTCGCTTTGACGAGAAGATAGGGGAGTCGTGGCTGACCGGAGAGGACGGCAAGGTAGCGAACGGTCACCTGAAAGGGAAGTCGCTTGCCGAACTGACCACCCAGTCTGGCCGGGAACTGGTGGGGGAAGCCGCTACAGACCCCAGTCGCTTTCCATTGCTCACGAAGTTTCTGTTTCCGCATGAGAAGCTCTCGGTCCAGGTGCATCCAGATGACGCTGCTGCCCATCGCGCCGGCGAGCCCTGCGGTAAGAACGAATGCTGGTACGTAGCGCATGCCAAGCCTGGCGCCCAAGTTGCGCTGGGCTTGAAGGCTGGAACCACGCGGCAAGAGTTTCAGCAGGCGATCCAGCAGAAACGCGCAGAGGAGTTTCTGAACTGGATCGACGTCTTCCCCGGAGAAATGATCTACATCGCAGGAGGCACCGTGCACACGCTTGGGCCCGGCTCCATCATGGTGGAAACCCAGCAGCAGTCGGATACAACATATCGCCTATACGACTATGGCCGACCGCGCGAGTTGCACTTGCAGCAGGGGCTTTCTGTGATGAAAGAGAATACCGGATCGGGGAAGGTACTGCGTCCGCCGCCCGAGGAAATCCCCGGTACTAGAAACCGCCGGGCCCAGTTGGTGGCGTCGCCCTATTTTGTGGTGGAAATGTTCGAGCTCAAGCATTCCCAGGAGTTTCAGACTACCGACGACTCCGGCAAGAGTTCGGTGCAGATTCTGACCGCGGTCGAGGGTTGTGGCGTAGTCGAATCGCCTGGGGCTGAACCCGTAACTTTTGCAAAAGGCGATGCAGTTGTGGTTCCGGCGTTTGCCGGGCGATTCAGTGTTCGCCCGCAATGGTCGGTGGAATTCCTGAAGTCACGTTTGCCGGGTAAGGCAATGCCTGAACCAACAGTTAGAATGTAAACCGCAGCCGGATTGCAATTTCTTGAACCGTGGCGAAAACCAACTCCAATTTCTATCCCGTGATTCTCGCCGGCGGCCGTGGCACGCGCTTCTGGCCGCTGAGCCGCAAGCGGCGGTCCAAACAATTGCTAGCGCTTGACGGCAAGCAGACCATGATCCAGCAAACCGTGGCCCGCTTGTTGCAGTTGGCACCACCCAGTCACGGGTGGATCATTACCAACCAGGACCTGCGGCGTGAGGTCATCCGCCAAGTTCCACGGCTGTGCCCATCGCAAATCATCGCCGAACCTGTAGGCAGGAACACCGCGCCGGCGATTGGGCTCGCGGCTTTCATTCTTCTGCGTCAGAATCCAGCGGCAGTGATCGGCCTGTTTCCATCCGATCATGTCATTGCAGATGTAATACGCTTTCGTAAGCTCCTGCAAGAAGGCGCTGCCATCGCCGCGGCCGGCGAGAACATCGTGGTGATTGGAATTGCACCCACTCGCGCCGAGACCGGTTACGGTTACATCGAGGCGGGCACCGCGACCGCCGACGGTGCTTTGCACGTAAAGCGGTTCACCGAAAAGCCCGATGCCGAACGTGCCGCAAACTTTCTGCGAGCCGGCAACTATTATTGGAACAGCGGCGTGTTCTTGTGGAGCGCCCGCACTCTAGCCGATGCGCTGCGGGAGCATCTGCCGAAGACGGCATCCATCCTGGAGGAGATTGCAGCTTCGTTCGGAAGCAGAAAGTTTGGACAGGTTTTTCGCAGGCTGTATCCCAAATGCGAGAACATCAGCGTTGACTATGCCGTCCTCGAACCGCGTTCGGCGAAAGGCGAGCAAAAATCAAACATCTTCTGCCTTCCCGCCAGTTTCGGCTGGAACGATCTGGGATCGTGGACGGCGCTGCACGAGCACCAAGTTGCCAAGCAGAAACCGCAACATGACAACCTGATCTCAAGCGATGGAGTGTTCACGCTGAATGCTCAAGGGAACTATATTCATGCGCCGGGGAAGTTCGTCGCAGCCGTCGGCATAAGCAATCTGGTCGTGGTTGAAACCGAAGATGCACTGCTGATCACGACACGCGAACATGCTCAGGATGTCGGCAAAGTAGTGAAGCACTTGGACGAGAAGAAGCTGCACAAACTGGTGTAGATCTGTTAGCAATGGCCACTGCCATCAAATTCGGCACCGACGGTTGGCGCGGCGTCATCGCCGATGATTTCACGTACGACAACGTCCGCCGGGTCGCGGTCGCCATCGCCGCCTATACCTTGAAACACGAGGACGCCCGCCACGGTCTTGTCGTCGGCTACGACACCCGTTTCAGCTCGCAACGTTTCGCACGGATGACCGCCGAGGTGCTTGCCAGCGCCGGAATTCCGATCAAGCTGGCCAACGACTATTCCCCTACCCCGGCGATTTCCCTGGCCGTCAAGCAACTGGGCGCGGCCGGTGGGGTGGTGATTACATCGAGTCACAATCCATGGAATTGGAACGGGGTGAAGTTTAAAGGCAGGTTTGGCGGGTCGGCCACGCCGCAGATCATCAAGGGCATCGAGACTGAGCTTCACGCGGGCACCAATTCAAACGGTCACAAGGCGAGCATCGAAGAAGTGGACTTCAAGCGCGCCTACGTAGATACCATCTGCCAGTTCGCCGATCTCGATCTCATCGCCAAGGCCGGATTCAAGTTCGCGGTGGATTCGATGTACGGCTCGGGACGCGGGGTGCTGGCGAAGATCTTCTCCGACCACGGCATCGCCCACATCGCGATTCGCCAGGAACTGAATCCGTTATTTCCCGGCATCAACCCGGAGCCCATCGAGCCTCATGTTGCGATGCTGCAGCAGGTGGTACTGAAAGAAAGCTGCCACGCGGGGTTTGCCAGCGATGGAGACGCCGACCGCATCGGCGCTGTGGCCGAGGACGGCAGCTTCGTCGATGCCCACAAGATTTTTTCTGTGCTCTTGCAGTGGTTGCTGGTACGAAAGAAATGGCCGGGCGACGTAGTCCGGGCTTTCAACACCACTCGCATGTTGGACCGTATTTGCGCGCGCTATGGTCGCACCCTGATCGAATGCCCGATCGGCTTCAAGTACATCGCCGACCTGATGATGGAACGTGACATTCTGATTGGTGGCGAAGAATCCGGCGGGATTGGTTATTCGCGTTTCTTGCCCGAGCGTGATGGCATCCTGAACGCTCTGCTGCTGGCGAACGTCATGGCCGAGGAGGGCAAGCCACTCGGCCAACTGGTGGCCGATCTGCAACGGGAGTACGGTCCTCATTATTATGGCCGGCGCGATTTGCACATTCCGGAAGACACAAAACAAAACGCTATTCAGCGCGCTCGTTCCGATAAGACCACGCACTCGGGCCGATACTCGATCCTGAAAAAAGAGGCTCTGGACGGCATAAAACTCTTTCTCGACGCGCCGACGCCTGACAAGGGAGCGGAGGCCTGGGTGCTGCTCCGGGGGTCCGGCACCGAGCCGCTGCTGCGCATCTACGCCGAGGCAGCTTCACCCGAGTTGGTGAACGAGATTCTGGCCTCCGCGGAGTTATTCGTACACTCACACTCATAGCCTGTTCATGTACAGGCGGCAGAGCTCGGCACCATACTTGTAGCGCCGAGGCGTCGTTTTTCGGACATGTGCCGCTCCGCGCTGAGTACAATGTCTTCTAGATGAGTTCCCCCGCATCCATGGTTAGCCCTCCGGCTGATTCGCCGGAGGCGCGGCGCTATAACCGCATTCGGAGATGGCTTAGCATTGCCGACTTCTTGCTCGGTCTGCTGTTCCTCATCCTATTGCTGTTCACGGGGTGGAATGGCGGGCTGCGGGACATCGCCTATTCTGCCTCGTCGTGGTATACGGTGCAGGTCTTTGTGTACGTCCTCATGCTGATGCTGATTGGGAAAGTGCTCGGGCTCGGCCTGGACTACTATAGCTTCCGGCTTGAACACAGCTTCAATCTATCCAACCAGAGATTGCGGGCTTGGGCGTGGGACGAAACCAAGGGGCTTCTCGTGGGCGTCGTGCTGGGCACGATCGTGGTTGAGTTGCTTTACTTCATCATCCGCCAGGCCCCGCAATACTGGTGGCTCATAGCCTGGGCGGCTTTCCTTGGACTGTTTGTCCTGATGGCGCAACTCGCTCCCCTCATTCTCTTCCCTATCTTTTACAAGTTTGAGCCATTGCAGGATGAGGAATTGAAATCGCGTCTGGTGAAACTCAGCGAGGCGGCGGGAACACGGGTGCGGGGCGTTTACAAATGGAATTTGTCGGAGAAAAGTAAGAAGGCGAACGCGGCCCTCACCGGGCTCGGCAATACCCGCCGTATCATCCTTGCCGATACTCTTCTGGAGCACTATTCGCCCGACGAAATTGAGGCCGTGCTCGCCCATGAACTAGGACATCACGTGCACAAACATATTCTGAAGAGTATCGCAGTGCAGGCGGGGGTCACGCTGGCAGGATTTTCGGCGGCTAATTGGATCTTGCACTACGCCATGGAGCGCCGGCACTTCTTCGATACTCTTTCTGACTTCGCCAATTTGCCGCTGCTGGTGCTGGTTTCAACCGTGCTGTCATTCCTGTTGCTGCCGGCGCTGAACGCTTTCTCACGCTACAACGAACGCCAAGCCGACCGTTACGCCTTCCGGTCGATTGCTAACATACAGCCGTTCGTTTCATCGATGAACAAGCTGGCGGAGCAGAATCTCGCTGAGCGTTCGCCTTCGAAATGGGTGGAGTGGTTCTTTCATTCCCATCCCGCGATTTCCCGCCGAGTGGCCGCGGCGGAAGCCTGGGCGAAACAGCCCAAGACGGCTGGCGCCCACTAGTGAGTGCTTGGGACGCATGCCTTAACGGCCACTCAATATCCGTTCCACCCTCTGCAGATCTTCTTCAGTATCCACTCCTACGGTGTCGTACGGCGTTTCCGCCACATGAATAGAGATCCCATTCTCCAGAAAACGCAACTGCTCCAGGCGTTCGCTGCGTTCCAGTGAAGATTCCGGCAGCGCGCAGAAGCGGTTGAGCGCATCTTTGCGGTAGGCGTAAAATCCCAGATGCTTGAAGTAGCGGGGCTTTGAACCATCGCGGTCGTAAGGAATGGTCGCGCGGGAAAAATATAGCGCTCGTCCGGTGGCGTCAGTCACCACTTTGACTGCGTTGGAATTAGAGACGTCCTCGGCGGGGGCCGGTGTCTTCAGCGTGCCCACCTGGATCTTCGGATCTTTCATGAGGTCGAGCATCGCGGCGATATGCTCCGCCCGGGTCATCGGCTCGTCGCCTTGCACGTTGAGGTAAACGTCGGCGGCGACTGATTTCGAAAGTTCATGCACGCGCTCAGTGCCGCTGCGGTGGGTGGTTGACGTCATCTGCGCCTGCCAGCCGTTCTGGCGGCAAAGCCGCATGATCTCGTCCGAGTCGGTGGCCACGATGACATCATCGAGCAGCGAACAAGATCTCACGCCACGGTATACGTGTGCCAGTAGAGTCTCTCCCGCGATCTCGCGCAGCATTTTTCGCGGCAATCGAGTGGACGCCAGACGGGCCGGAATGACAGCGATCACTTTCATGCCGTCCAGTGTCAATTTTCCTTATGGAAGATGCAAGCCGGGAACTGCCCAAGAACTTCCGCGACGCTGGGCCATAACGCTTCAACAAAAAAGCCCCTCGCGCTGGAGGGGCCTTTTTCTGGGGGAGGAGCCGTCGGGCCATGAGCTCGGCGGCTTTCCAGAACGCTACTGTTCGGGCGCTGCCACCGGGTTTGAGCTGGCAGAGAGCTGCTCCAGATCATTCTTCAGCAAGCTGATTTCGACGCGTCCACCGCTGGTGCGCTTGGCGGTCTTCGCTTCGTCGGTACTGACCGGAGCGTTGCCCATTCCGACCACATAAATGCGGTAGACGGGAATCTCATGGTTCAAGACGAGGTATCGCACCACCGAGTCCGCCATCTTTTGCGATGCGGCAATCGCGGTCTGCCCACGGCCGGAAGAGAAGCCTTGCACCTCGATGATATACCCGCGCTGAGTCTTCAACGGCGTAGCAAGTTCATCGAGCGCGGCTTTGGCGTTCTTGCTCAGCACACTCTGGCCGGGACGGAAACGAATCTCGGTCTGATTGGTGGCCTTGTACTGGTCGATGTTCCCGACCACTTGTTCGACGGTAGAGAGGCGAGTGTTGGCCTGAGTCGCCGTCTGTTGCGCTGCCTGAGCCTTGTTGCCTGCGTCGATGGCGTGCTGGTCAGCTTCAGTGGCTTTGGCAGAAGCGAGCTGTATGCCTTGCTGGGCGCGCGAATCCACATCCTTGATCATCTTGCTGTTCGACGCAGTGAGCTCATCGAGTTCATTGTTGCGGTCGCGGATAGGGTCGACTTGCCGCTTCACATAGCTCTTGCGCGCCCAGGGGTTGAGGCGGCCCCAGAATCCCTCGCGGGCGGGGCGCTGCAATGGCTTTCCGGTAGCGCTGTCCGTGGGAACAGCGACCGGTTGGCTGGCCGTGGTTGGAGCTTGGGTTTGGGCCTGGTTTTGGTCTGGGGACGCAGCAGAACTGGTTTGCGCCAACGCTGGCAGGGCGAACACTGCAATCAGCAACGCGGTCAGAACTCGATTCTTCATTTTAATTCCTCCGGGGTGGTAGGGAGCTTCCTGGGAGCTCCACTCCAGCACGCCATTAGCGGGCGTGGCGCATTTTCGAAAACAGGGTGGCGTGCGACAAGCTGTCGATGCCTTGTAGGCCAACTGTCTCAACTCGCGAAGACAGCTTATGTGCCCGCATCCGCCCTCTGGTAGAACAGGTTCGATGCCAAACCAAAACACAAGATAAGTCCTTAGATAACAATGGTATTGTAGTCTCTGCCCGGAGCAAATGGGAGTAATTTTGGTAAAGCTGGTATAAAAACTGCGTACATCCTCAGTAATCAATTACCCGGAGATCGAATGTTCTTAAGGAAGCCCGCCGTCTGCCTTCTTACACCTTTCCTCATGCTGATCGCCCTCAGGGGCGGCCAAATTTACGCTCAAGAGAACAGCAAGACCGCGCTGATGTCGGACCGCATCCCGTCCGACCGAATGACGCAATACGCTGACCAGGCGGTGCAGTGGGAACAGGATTACCTGCGCATTGACAGCACCAATCCTCCTGGGAACGAGTTGCGGACTGCCACTTTCCTCAAGAAGATCCTCGACGCAGAAGGAATTGAGAACCGCATTTTTGAATACGCACCGGGCCGAGCCGATCTCTGGGCCAGGATTCCGCATACCAGCGCCACGCCCCGGCGGCCGTTCATTCTGCTGGACCATATGGATGTAGTAACCGGTGACCCCACGCATTGGAAAGTGCCGCCGTTCAGCGCGCAGATTGTGGATGGCGCCATCTATGGCCGAGGCGCGCAGGACATGAAAAGCGAGGGCCTGGCGCACTTGATGGTCATGGTGATGTTGCAACGCGAGAAAGTGCCGCTGGACCGCGACGTAATCTTCCTGGCTGTCAGTGATGAAGAGGCTGATGGAACTGGCACCGACTGGTTCATCGCGCATCAACGCGATTTGCTGGGCAACGCGGAATTTATGATCAATGAAGGAGGAGAAAACATCCTGCGGCCCGATGGCCGCCTGAAATATGTCGGCGTGGACGTGGGCGAGAAATCGCCGTTGTGGCTGCACGTGGTGGCGCATGGGCGGCCGGGACACGGATCGCGTCCCAATAACGATTCGGCGCCCAACCGGCTGGTGCGAGCCCTGGAGCGAATTCTCGCCTATAAAACCCCGCTGCGAGTGCTGCCGGTGGTGGAGGAATTTCTGAAAACCATGGCGCCCGACGAGCCCCCTGCGCGAGCCGCGATGTTTCGCAACATTCGGCGCAGCCTGGACAACCCGAAGTTTCGTCGGCAGCTTGAAGCTGATGAGAACCTGAATTACTTGTTCCGCGACACCATCACGTTGACTATGCTGGGCGGATCTGAGCAGACCAATGTCATTCCTGCCGAAGCTTGGGCCAACCTGGATGTGCGACTGCTGCCGGGAGGCAATCCGAAGGCGTTTCTCGAAACCATACGCCGGGTAGTGGCCGATCCGAATGTGACTGTGGTGCCGCAAACCCTGGATTTCCGTCAGGCCAACTATTCACCCACAGATACCAATTTGTATAAGGCCGTCCGCCAGGTGACCGCGCACTATTTCCCCGGCGCTCCGGTCGCCCCCTTGCTGACCAGCGGGTACGACGAGAACCAGCGTTATCGTCCGCTGGGGATTTACGCCTATGGATTCAATCCCTATACCGCGACGCAGGAAGAAAATGACACTGAGCATGGCAACGATGAGCGCATCCGGGTGGAAGAAGTGAGGCGGGGGTTTCGCGTGATGTATGACGTGGTGACAAGAGTGGCAGCGAAACCGGAGTAAAGCTCCCAAAAAGCGATCACAGAGGTCACAGAGTTACACAGGGGGAAGCAAGCCCTCGGTGAACCTCCGTGACCTCTGTGGTAAACGGTTCTTACAGATGATACTTCTCGTACTGCTCGTAGATGTAGTTGTCGGTCATGCCGGCAATGTAGTCGCAGATGACTCGGGTCAGCGGGGCGTGGTCGGCTGACCCCTGATAGCTGGCGGGAAGTTGGTCGGGCTTGGCCATCCAGAATTCGAATAGCTGGGTGATGATCTTCTCCGCATCGTCTTTTTCGGGGTCGAGCGTCGGGCTGTAATACAGCGTTTCATACAGAAAGGCTTTGGTTCGGCGGCGTTCTTCTTCGACTTCTGGGCTTAGCGCAACAAGTCGCCGTGGACAGGCACGCACCTCTTCAAGGCTGTGGACACCAGCTTTGACGATCTGGTCTCTTGTGTTTCGGATCAAATCTCCTACCCAGCGGTCGAGCACACGTTTGATGGCCTCGTTGAATTTCAGCTTCTCCATCACGTCGGGATAAGTGCGTTCGGCGTCCGCATAGAAGCGCGCGAACACCGGCACGCCGCTGCGAATCGTCTCCAGGGTCAGCAGGCGGGCTTCATAGCCATCATCAAGGTCCGCGGTGCTGTAGGCGATTTCGTCGGCCAGATCGATGAGCTGGGCTTCAAGCGGCGGACGCCGGTCGAGCAAATATTCTGCCAATTCAGGGAACTGATTGGCGTCGTAATCGTGCGAATGTTTGATGATGCCTTCGCGCACTTCGAAGGTCAGATTCAATCCGCGAAACGCCGCGTAGCGAAGCTCGAAGTCCTCGACAATGCGCAGCGCATGCAGGTTGTGATCGAAGAAGAATCCGTGCGCACGCATGATGGTGTCGAGTGCCTTTTCCCCGGCGTGGCCGAACGGAGGATGGCCGACATCATGGACCAAAGCCAGGGCCTCGACCAGATCGACATTGAGGCCAAGTTGCGCGGCGATGGTGCGCGCGATCTGGGCTACTTCGAGCGTGTGGGTCAGGCGATTGCGAAAGTGGTCGGAGTAGCGGCGAGTGAAGACCTGTGTCTTGGCTTCGAGCCGGCGGAAGGCACGGGAATGAATGACGCGGTCGCGGTCGCGCTGAAAGTCGTTGCGGTAAGGATGCTGCGGCTCGGGGAAACGGCGTCCGCGGGACTCGGCCGCATGCACCGCGTAGTCGGCGAGCATGAGGGAAGTTTAGCAGACGGCGTCAGCTATCAGCCTTCAGCTCTCAGCATTCAGCCGTAGGCGATGGACAGGGAGCCACGCTGGAGCGACGACGGGTTATGTCACCGTGACCAGCCCCGGCGGGACGCTGACCAGCAATGTGCCGTTCCACGTCATCAAGTAATTCCTGTCGCTACTTGAGCGGAACGCTGTAGTGGGACGCGATCACCCGCCACTTGCCATCGTGTTTCATCCAGACATCGGTCAGGCGATCGCGGTATTCGTAGTGCTTGCCCTTCGAGTCCCCGGTCTCGTGATATGCGCCGGTGACCACCGCCGTGTCTCCGTGCAGGCGAACCTTTAGCTCGGACAGCTCGGCGACATCCACGTGGACCGAGGAATCAGCGCTGTGGCTGATGTAGCCGGTCTTCCCGTAGGTGCTTCCATCCTCGATGGTAATGATGAAGTCCTCGGCCAGCAAAGACGACAAGATGGCTACGTCGCGCTGCTTATAACTCTCTGTCCATTTCCTTTCCAGAGCGAGAATCTTCTCTCCCTCTGGCGACTTTTGTTGGGCGGATAACAGCGTCGGCAGGCAGTAAAGGAAACAGACGGCGAGCTTTGGGAGTGGTCGCGCGCGCATAGTCTTTTGTTGCACAGTCTGGAATCGGTGCCAAGTCGCTCGGGAGTGACCCTTCCTGTCATAAAGACACGCAGCCCCCGCTCTCTAGCGATCAACGCTCGCGACTCGCGATGTTGCCGATTTGCGCGACCGCGGCGTCGATGTGGTCGCCCCCCGGGGCTAGCATTGCTATCAATACAAAGCCACGCTAAGACTCCCGCCTGCATTGACTTGCCGCGACCCGACCCCTAAGATGATCGCGCAACGATACCGATGTGGGTCATGTTCAGCGGGTTCCGTTAGCAGAAGTGCAGATATCCGAAAGGAGCTGACTTATGCTTGAGATTCAAACCAAGCAGTTGCCACCTGACATCGTTGTTCTGGAAATAACCGGAAAGATCACCATTGGCAGAGATTGCCAGCACCTGGAATGGACCACCGAAAACCTGGTGAAAGAGAACCGGAAAAAGATCAGCTTTGACCTGACCCACGTGAGCCACATTGACAGCACTGGAATCGGGATCATCGTGACGTCGGCAGGCCAGGTGAAGGAAGCGGGCGGGGAGTTGCGGTTGGCGGGCGTCAACAACCACGTGGAACACATCTTGAAAATGACGAACATAAACAAAGTTGTTGACTGGAAACCTACGGTTATGGAGGCAGCGGTCGGCTTTTAGACGACGCGAAGTTTCAACTTCATCTCGTTCGTCGGCTCGATTTGCGAGGTTGAAGACTACTTCTGCTCTGAGCTCTCTTTGGCCAACTTGACCTTGGCAGACTCAAGGTCTTTCTGGGTTTTGGCCATTTCGTCGCTATCCACTTCCGCGGCGACGGTTTTGTTCCATTCTTGGATGGCACGGTCCCAGTGCGCGACGGCCAACTTCAGGCGTCCGGTCTTCTGATAGAGGTCGCCGAGATGCGCCTGCACTGTGGGATCGGCGCCCATGTGCTGCGAGGCACGGGTCAGGTTATCTTCTGCCAGTTCGTACTTGCCCAGCTTGAAATAAGCCCAGCCCAGCGAGTCGAGATAAGCGCCGTTGGCGGGATCCAGTTCCACCGCTTTCTTAATCATGATCAGAGCTTCATCCAGCTTGCTGCCGCGGTCGGCCAGCATGTAACCCAGATAGTTGAGCACGGCGGCATTCTGCGGATCGCCGGCCAAAAGTTTGCGAAATACCTGTTCCGCCTGATCGTATTTTTTCTGACGCTCGTAATTGGAACCGCGGAGAAAATCAACGTACTTTTGATCTTCGTCCTTGGTGGAAAGCTGAGCCGCCTTGTTGAGGTTGTCCTCGGCATCCTGCCAGCGTTTCAGACGGCTGTCGATCTGGGCCAGCCGGATGTAGACATCACGATCCTCCGGGGTACCCTTGAGCAGCGACTTCACCTGCTGCAAGGCCTCGTCGGGCTGACCCATGTCGCTGAGTTGCGCCGCGTACACCATCTTCAGGTCGCGGTCGTTGGGCAGCTTCTGCACGGCTTCCTTGGCGATGTCGGTGGCCTGCTGCCATAGCTTGGCTTCGCGGTAGCTGTCAATGATCTGCTGGTAGCCGCGCTCGGCGTTCTCATCGCCGAGGGTCAACATCTTGCGAAAGGTTTCAATGGCAAGAGTGGTGTTGCTGTTGTCGCGATAAATGGTTCCCAGCCGCTCCAGAAACAGCGCACGATTGTTTTTCTCGCCCTGGGAATAGTTGTTGTCAGTCTTGTCGGTCTTTTTCAGCAGGTCTTGCAGAATCTGCGCCGCCTCGTCATAGCGTCCCTGGGCTTGATAGACGGCGGCACGGTTGTAGGGAACTTCCATGGAGTCCTGCACCATGGACTCGGCTTTTGTCAGGTTGGTGAGGGCGAGATCGAATTGTCCCCGGCGGCGATAAATCTCCGCCATGCGCAGGTAGGTCTGGGCGTCGTCGGGATTGGCGTCGGCGATGATCTTGTATTGCTCGAGGGCGGCGTCGGTCTGCCCATCGTTCATCAGGTTCTCAGCCAGGCCACGAATGGCGTCGAGATTGTCGCGATCGAGTTCGGCCGCCTTGCGGTAGGCGTCAATCGCCTTCTTGTATTCTTTCTGCTGCTCGTAGGCATAGCCGAGGACGGAGTACAGCTTGGCGGAGCGCGCCGCATCAGGGACGGAACTCAACACCTCGGCGGCGCGAGTCGAGTCTCCTTCTTCGGTATAGAACAGGGCCAGCGTGGTGACGGCATCCTCAGAGTCGGGCTGCAACTTCACAGCGGTCTTGAATTGTTCTTCGGCTTTCCGAAGATCGTTGTTGACTTTGTAGAGCCGGCCCAATAACAGGCGGTCGTCCACACTGTCAGGCTCCAGCTTGACGATTTGTTCCCACTGCTCGATGGCCAGCTTGAGCACACTGTCCGAGGCAGTTCCAGCCTGCACATCGCCCAAAGATTTCAGATAAATGCGGCCCAGCAGTTTGTGGGCTTCGAGGTTATTGGGATCGCGCTTGAGAATGTCCTGCGCTTCCAGCACCGCATCGCGGATTCTTCCCGCACGGGTATAGAGCTCAGCCAGAGCGGAAGTAAGATACTCCGAGGTGGGGTCAGCCTCAATGGCCTGGCGGTACTCTTCGATGGCCTTGGTGACCAGCTCACTGCGGCCGTACATCGCCACCTGCTCCTCATAGAGGTGAGCCAGGGTGTAGTGATAGTAGGCGGCAGCGCGATCTACTTTTCGCGCAGGAGCTGGGGCAGCCGGTTTCGCCGCCGCAGGCGCGGAAGTCGCGGGATCTGAGACGGAAGGGGCTGGCGTTTGCTGTGCCCCTGCAACCATCGCCGTTAACAACGCAAAAACGCAATAAACACTTTTCATTAAAGACCTTCGATCACGATAGCTACAGCGTTTTGGATGCCGAATCGCTGCCAGCGGGTGCTCGGATTATTGTAAACCCTTGTCGCCGGAGATTGGGTAAAACGGTGCCTGGAACGCGGCACACGCAGATTCGGAGGTACAGGGACTGTCAGCGACTGGCAATGGCTGAGCGGCCATGTTAATGGCGGAAGTGGCGCACTCCGGTGAAAACCATTGCCATGCCGTGGCGATCCGTCGCGTCAATGACTTCCTGGTCGCGAACCGAGCCTCCTGGCTGAATGATAGCGGTGGCGCCAGCTTTTGCAATTTCTTCGACTCCATCGGGAAATGGGAAAAAGGCGTCCGAAGCTGCGACTGTGCCTTGCAGCGGCAAAACCGCTTTCATTGCTCCCATTTTGCAGGAATCCACACGGCTCATTTGTCCAGCGCCGACGCCGACGGTTTGTCCCTCGCGCGCGTATAGGATGGCATTGGATTTCACATGTTTGCAGACCTTCCAGGCGAATAAAAGTGCACGCTTCTCTTCCGCTGTGGGCGGGCGTTTGGTGACCACCTTTAGATCGCTATCGTGGAGCGGGCGGACATCGGCGTCCTGCAAGAGGATTCCACCCGAGACATCCTTCAGCACCCATTTCTGTGGAGCATTCGTAATCTCGACCAACCGAAGGTTCTTTTTGGCGCTGAATACTGCCTTGGCCGCCTCGTCGAACTTCGGCGCCGCGATCACTTCTAGAAACAATTTGGCCATTTCTTCGGCAGCCGTGCCGTCGATGGGCCGATTCACCCCAATCACTCCGCCGAATGCCGACACCGGGTCGCTTTCGAGGGCTTTCCTGTAGGCCTCAGCCAAGGTCTTGCCGGTGGCCGCGCCAGCTGGATTTGTGTGTTTGATAATGGCACAAACCGGCTCGTCGAATTCCTGGGCCAGGTCCCATGCCGCCTGCAGGTCCACGATATTGTTGTAGGAAAGCTCCTTGCCTTGAATCTGGTGGCCGTTGGCCACGCCCTGCCCAGAGCCATCGGAGTACATCGCGGCTTTCTGATGTGGATTCTCTCCGTACCGCAGGTCCATGATCTTGCTGAATGAAAGCCGCAGATTCTGCGGGAAGCCTTTGTCCTGGAAGGTGCTTCCCCCATTTGCGCTGACACGCTCCAGCGTGGACGCGATGGCCGAGTCATAGGCGGCGGTCGTGGCGAAGGCTCTCTGCGCCAGCCGCCACGTGGTTGCGGACGACAATTCTCCGCCCGACTTCGCCATCTCTTCCGCGATTGCAGGATAATCAGCCGGTGAGGTCACGACGGCAACGTCCTGGAAATTCTTGGCGGCGGAGCGAATCATCGAGGGACCGCCGATGTCGATGTTCTCGATCAGTTCGTCAAAGGATACTCCGGGCTTGGCCGCGGTCTTCTCGAAGGCATAGAGATTCACCACCACCATGTCGATCGGCTTGATGCCGTGCTCAGCCACGGCGGTGCGATGGGCGGGATCGTCGCGTCGATGCAGGATGCCACCATGCACCTTGGGATGAAGCGTCTTGACCCGCCCGTCCAGCATTTCAGGGAAGCCGGTCAGCTCGGAAATGTCTTTCACCGGAATGTTCGATTCGCGCAGCAATTTGGCTGTGCCACCAGTCGAGATCAGTTCCACCCCCAACCCAGAAAGCTTGCGAGCAAAATCGGCCAACCCCGTCTTGTCCGTAACGCTGAGAATGGCCCGCTGGATTCTGGACATCAAGAGCCTCGATGGAGAATGATTTGAGAGTGAAAAGGGTAACGGAAGATTCTATCAGCGGAGAAGCCGGGAGGGGGCGAGGAGCGGGCGCGTCCCTCCAGCAGCTAAAACCGGCCTCTCTTAAGTGGCTTGACCGGCACGAGTAAGACGCGGGCCTTCCCAAGACGCTCGACAACTACACTTTGGCTCGCGCCTTCAGTTTGACTTGGCCGTCCTGCATCTCAACCGTGTATTCCACTGCCTGGCAACCGTTCTCCTGGCGGATCTGTGCAGTCTTCTTCTGTACGAACGAAGCGAAACTGTCGAGGTTGCCGGCAACCGACTCTCCGCTCTTCTTCTTGGCTTCGGTGAGGGCGTGGTAGAGCTTTTCTACCTGGTCGCGTTCAGCGGAGGGATCGGAGCATTGCACGGTGAGCGGTTCTTCCTGCGCTTTCGCGGGCGCGGCCGCGGTTCCGGTTGCAGCGCGAGCCTGACCTAGTCCGTACACCGGATGGTGTTCTGGTTCAATTCCTTCCGCCGGCCGAACTCCCTGCACCGAAAGCAAAGCATCCTGGGGACGCCGGTAGCCTTCCTCCCGAATGCGGGCTTTCTTACGCCACAGATCGCTATAAATCGCGTAGCGTTGCGCCATTTCGTTGTAGCGGTAACGCTGCGAAAAGCTCATCCGCCCGCCGTCGCTGAACTTGCGGAGCAAACTCAGGACCTTCCACTCGACATCGGTGGGCGGTTTCTTGGTTGGGTTGCTGAAATAGACTTCGTACTCAATCTTGAGTCGGCGCAACTGGGTCTCGAGGTGGGTCAGTTCTTCGTCTATGGTCACCGAGAGTTCTCCAACCAACAGTCTAGATTCTACTGGGGGTTGGGGACGAGGTACCGGTGGGTCATCGCGAAGGATGGTACGAAAGTCACCAAATAGAGACGGCTATTTCGCGTTAGAGGCCATTTTCTTCACCATGGCCAGGACCAGCTTTCGATCGCTGTCGTTCAGGCTGACGGAATAGCGGCGGATCTGACTGAGGAAGCGGACTTCATCGTCGGAGAGTTGTGGCAGACCTTTGCCGCCGTTGGTGTGGCCAGCCTCGGAGAAGAACTGGGACAGCGGCAGTTCCATGGCACCGGCAATCTTGGAAAGCGTGTCGAGAGAAGGGATAGTGTGCCCGTTTTCCACTCGCGAGAGATAGCAACGCAGCAAACCGGTGCGCTTCTCGATATCGCCTTGTGACATTCCCTTCTGCAGCCGGTAGTTCCGGATGGTCTCACCGATGTTCATTGAGAAGGAAGCCAAAATGCGTTCTCCGCGATGCAGAATAGTAACCAGAGTAGTACGGTCTGGCAAGTGGAATTTCGCTGCCCAAGCGGCAGGTGGCTAAACCTTGTGACCAGAGGCCAACCTGGGCGCTGAGCAATCAAACGCTTCTGGTTCTTGCTAGTTCAGCGTGGCAGCAAAGAACTTAACCGTACGCTTCCAGGCATCGGCAGCATCGTCGGCACGGTATCCGTCTTTGTTGACGGGGTTTTCAAAGCCGTGTCCCGCATCGGGATAGATTTTGATATCGACATTCTTACCGAGTTCCTTAAGACTACTCTCGAATTTGGGAACGCTCGGCGTAATGCCCTGATCATGAGCGCCAAAAAGCCCAAGCACTGAGGCGTTAATTTGTTTCAGAGACTGCGGGTCGGTGACCAGACGACCGTAGTTGATTACGACTGCGCGCAAAGTCGGCTGCTGAAGGGCAACATCGAGCGAGAGCCCTCCGCCCATACACCAGCCGATGGAGCCAATGCGGTCCTTTTTCACGTTCGGCTGTGAGGCCAGGTAATCAAAGGCGGCATGAAGGTCGCGTTTGGCGCGGTCTTCCGGCAGTCCGTTCATCAGTTCGTGAGCAACTTCGGCGGTCGTAGCAACCTTGCCACGGTAAAGATCGACGGCCAGCGCGACGTACCCCTGATCCGAGAGCTTGGATGCCTGCTCCTTGACCCAATCGCTGAGACCCCACCATTCGTGAATCACAATAATGGCGGGAAACGGACCTTTGCCGGCTGGCGTGTAGAGAATGCCTTGCACGGTTTCGTCACCGCTCTTGTAAGAGACATTCTTGGATGTGGCCGCGGCGGCGGATAGAGTGAGCGACAAGATAATAAGAGAGAGAAGGGTTCTCTTCATGGGATTGTTCCTTGAATGTTTAGAATACTATCGCAACCGCCATCAGAGCGTCAGTTCAAGATAGAGTGTGCCGGCCATAGGATTCGCGCGATAGGGCGCGATCTCTCGAAATCCCAGCTTGCGATACATGGCTACGGCGTCTTTCATTACCGGACCGACAGTGTCGAGCCGCATGCGCAGGTAGCCGATCTGGCGGGCTTCGGCGATGATCGCCTCGGCAAGAATCCGGCCCAGACCCCTACCCCGAAACTTGGTGCGGATGTAAAGCCGTTTCATCTCACAGACTTCGGTTTCGATCTTGTGCAGGGCCACGCAGCCTGCGACTTCGCCCTGGAAATCGGCCAATAGAAGACGGCCACCAGGAGGCGCGTAATCGCCGGGTAATCCCGCGAGTTCCTGATCGAAATTCTGGAAGCACAGACTGAAGCCAAGAGATTTGGAGTATTCGAGGAATAGTTCACGAGCTTGGGCGATTTGCGTCGGGGTTACTCCCTGTTGGATTGAAAAATCCTTAACCACAGAGAACACAGGGGGCACAGAGGAAACTCTCTCTTCCGGTTCTTTTGTTCTTTCCACGTTTGCCTCTGTGAACTCCGTGTCCTTTGTGGTTAGGTCTTTCTATCCCATCAGCATTCCGCCATTCACACTCAACACGTGCCCGGTGATGTAGGAAGCCTCATCGGATGCCAGAAACGCCACCGCGCCGGCCACGTCTTCCGGCGATCCCACGCGTCCCAGAGGAATGTTCTTCACTGCCATTTGCTTGAAGTCTTCCCCTAGCACAGACGTCATAGACGTTTCGATGAAGCCCGGCGCAACCGCGTTGCAAGTAATATTGCGCGATCCCACTTCCCGTGCGATGGCCATGGTCAATCCGATAAGGCCCGCCTTTGAGGAGGCGTAGTTGGCTTGCCCGGCCTGGCCCATCTGACCGAAGACAGAAGTTATGTTCACAATACGTCCCCATCGCTGTTTGAGCATGGAACTCATCACTTGCTGAGTGCAAAGATAGGCCGAAGTCAAGTTGGTGTTGAGGACGGCATCCCAGTCGGCGCGTTTCATGCGCATCACCAGTTGGTCGCGGGTGATGCCGGCGTTGTTGACCAAGATATCGATCTTGCCGAAGTGGGCTAGCGCAGCCTTGAAGCCGGGCTTGATCTGGTCTTCTTCTGCCACGTCCATGGGGAAAGCTGCGGCCTTGCCGCCAGTCGAGGTGATCTGCTGCACCAGTTCGTTCAACTTCTCCTGATTGCGGGCAGCGACGGCAACGGCGGCTCCGCCTGCGGCGAGTCTGAGGGCGCAGGCACGGCCAATGCCTTGGGATGCGCCGGTGACCAGCGCGATCCGGCCTGAGAGGGTCATGAGTTGCTCCTTGAGTTGTTGAAGCGGAATTATAGCTGGGCTTGGGTCGTCGTGCGGATGGGTAAACTGGGGGAAGTTGCCTGGCTATCGGGAGGTCGCCAACTGCGCCGTTTGCGTGCTGGCAATCGGCTGGTAGTCGTAGTGGTAAATGTCCACGATTGCGCGTCCCACCAGACGGGTCCGGGCTTCGGAGTGAATGTGTACAGGAAAGGTGAAGGCACCGAACTCCTTGTAGTCCTGGAGAAACTCGATTCTCTTGATAAACAAAGAGGGTGACTTCGCCACTCTGCCTTCGGCCCGCACCATGCTCCCGGTATGCGCGTCGAGATAGACCTTCCCCTTGAACAGGCCTGGACGATTGGTTTGCGGTTTCACCTGAAAAACATGGACAAGGCGGTTCTGCAATTGCGTGGTGCCTTTGTAGGAGAACTTGTAATTGTCGTCGCTGAGCGCGGTTGTTGCAGGGTCGTCCTTCTGCACGTGATCCACTTCCGACTGCAGCAGCCGGAGAATCACGTTGCTCTTCACGAAACCATCTCCCACGAAGCGAACCGACTTGAACTCCAGCGTGTGTGGGGCGGAATAGAGGCGTTGCAAGTCGCATTCTCCGAACTGCTGAGTCGCGGGAAGCTGGGCCAGGATCACCGAATTTGCCGAGTACGAAGATAGGCGAGCCGCCTGCTGAGTGACCCGGTTGCGATACGCTTGCAGAGTGAGCTCGGGCGACATGCGCGGCAGAGGAGCTGGTGCAATCAGGACCGTAGGCGTGCGGTCCTCAGTCTGAACTGGCGGCGAAGCCGGCGAGTCGTCGTCCGAGAGAAGATAGGACGCGGGCCGGCTGGCCTCGACGGCAGGCGCGCCAGACTGGGCGGCTGCCCATCCTGCCAGGCAGAAAAGCAGGCCACAGATTGTAAGAACCGTACGCTTCATGCAGAAATCAAGCATTTACACTATCTGATTCCTTCCCAAAAGGGAAAGATTCGGCCGACTGAACCACGCGGGTTAGACCCTAGATTCTGCGCTCCAACCTGTTAAGATTCCAGAACTGCAAAGTTCTGAGGGTCAGCGATGCCTGAGGCCAGCGAGACGATCACCCCCGCGAACGGGAACCAGGGGCTGACGAATGAGCCGTCCGTCGAAGTCTATGCCGTCTACGGCGCGGAGCCGGAAATCCAGGCTTACGCGATGGCCAAGTATTCGCGATCCTCGCTTTCCATGAAGGAATCTCTCCGGGAAATCAGCCAGCAGAAAGCCGAGAAATTCCTCAATACTTTCTACTTTCAGTACGGACACCGTTCCATCGCGGATTTGGCGCACGTGGCAATGGCCATCGAAAAGCTCTCGATTCTTGCGGCCATTGCCGTTGCCGACGAGCAGCGCTGGGATGGCCAGGAGCGGTCCACCCGCTACCAGGATTTCAATAAGAGCGGCTACTTCACACCCGACTTCGGCGACGACCAATTGGCGCGGACCCTGTACAAGCAGACCATCCAGGATTTGTTCACGCAGTACGAATCGCTCTCCGACCGGATGGCGCTGTATCTGGCCAGCATCACTCCCAAGCCGGAAGACATGAAGCAGGAGGCTTACGAGCGAACCCTGCGGGCCAGGGCGTTCGACATTTCGCGCTATCTTTTGCCGCTGGCGACCAATACGTCGCTGGGAGAAATCGTCAACGCACGCACGTTGGAGAGCCAGGTTTCGCATTTGCTTTCGCATAAGCATCGCGAGGTGCGGCACCTCGGAGAGCTGTTGAAACGCGCCGCCACGGGGCCTGCGTACAACGTGAATCAGGAGGCAATGCAGGAGTTGGTGGGCCAGATCCGCGCGGTCTCGCCGGAGCTGGGCGCGCGCGCGGAAGAGGAGTTACTGCGCGAGGTTCGCGTAGCGCCGACGCTGGTGAAATACGCCGATCCCAACCGCTACGAGATGGAGACGCGGGGAGAAGTCAAGCAGATCGCGAAACAATTGATGGGAAGCTTGCCAGTCGCGCCAGCCCCGATGGTCGATCTGCTGGAAGAAGAACCGCTGGAAGTGGAACTCGCAGCCACGCTGGTCTATGAGCACAGCCACTATCCCTATAGGCAGATTCGCATGGCGGTCGAGGCGGCGGGGGAACGGATTCGGCGGGAGATCATCGACGTGGGCCTGCGGCATCGCGGCAAGCATGACGAGATGCAGCGCGCGTTCTGTGCGGGACAACAGTTCCGCTTCGACATTCTGATGGACGTGGGCGGCTTCCGCGATATGCATCGCCATCGGCGCTGTGTGCAGATTGGGCAGGAATTCACCACCCGGCACGGCTACGACACTCCGCCCGAACTGGAGAGCGCGGGAGTCCGTGAAGCCTACGACGAAGCCATGCAACGCACGGCGGAAGCTGTGGAACAGTTGTCCCGGCAGCCGGGACCCGAGGCTAAGGAGAATGCCCAGTATGCGATTCCTCTAGGCTTCCGCAAACGGACGTTGTTCAAGATGGATTTCGCCGAAGTGGTGTACATCTCCGAGCTGAGAACGACTCCCGCCGGACACGCGTCCTATCGCAATGTGGCGTACGCGATGTTTGAAGCGGTGACTAAGAAGCATCCCGCGCTTTCTAGGTATTTCCGCGTGACCGATGTGCGTGAGCCCGTGGATCTGTTGAAGAGGTAGCGGCTCGTCACCCGAAAACACATGGACGAGTGACATCCTGCACCAGTGCAAACAGGAGTGTCAGAAGAAATGAAGATCGCGACTCCTCTAGTCCTGGCGTCGCTGAATTTGCTTTTGGTCGGAGTTTTCTGGAGTCTCATTCACATAAATCACCCTGATGCAGCAATTGTGGTCGAGATGGTTCTTGTGCCTTTGCTGCTGTTGGTAACCCTGGTGTTCTTAGTCCGAGACTTGATTAAACCAAGCACTCGTCTTCACGCGCTGCTGGCCTTATTGCTGTCGGGTCCATCTGTGTTCTTGGTTTCTTCGATAAGACTTCGTTGAGAAGATCGCAAGTCTTACAGTCGGGCCGTTGTTTATCATATACTTACAATTAACATGCACATGCATGTTACAATAGGAGCATGAGAACAACGGTGGAAATGAAGACGGAACATCGCAGCGCCCTTCTTGCCTTGGCGGCGCGGCGCGGAGAGAAAGGCTTTTCCAGCGTCTTGGCCGAGGCCATCGAAGAGTACCTGCGTGGCAATAAAGAACAAAGTCAGAGGCTGAAGGACTTTCTTTCTTTGGAGGGTTCTCTTTCCGCTGAAGAGGCGGACAACCTTCGTGAGGTCACGACCGCACTGCGCGGGAGTTGGCGTTGATACTAGCTGACACTGATGTACTAATTGATTATCTCAAAGGAGTTCAGCCGTCAGCCGAGCGCATCAGGTCCTACGCTGCTTCACAATCCCTACGCACGAGTGCTGTGACTTGTTTTGAACTGCTGAGCGGGGCGGACCAGGGCAAACAAGGTGAGGAAGTCCGGCGCCTTATCTCAACTCTACCGGTACTTCCCCTAGATCTTGAGTCCGCTGTCCGGGCGGCCGACGTCCGCAGAGACCTCGCTGCAAGAGGGTTGCCGATTGGGATGGGAGACAGCTTGATCGCTGGTATTGCCCTGGCAAATGGGTTACAGCTACTCACCCGCAATCGGAAGCACTTTCAACAGGTCGAGGGCCTGCGCCTGGTTTCTTTGGATCAATAGAGCGGGCCGAATCGCTCAGCTACGTGTACATCACTTTCCTGTCACCCTTCACAATCCGGCCCACGGTGTAGGCCTTTTCGCCAATCTTGTCGAGGACGCTCTGGGCCTTCTTGAACTTGGCGGCGGGAACCACCAGCAGCATGCCGAGCCCCATGTTGAAGGTGCGTAGCATCTCGTCGGGAGGAACATTGCCCAGCTTTTGCAGATGCTCGAATATGGGCAGCACCGGCCACGTTCCCATCTCGATCACGGCGGCTGCGCCACGTGGCAGAACACGAGGCAGATTTTCCGTAATTCCCCCGCCAGTGATGTGGGCCAGCGCGGAAACGCAGTCGGCATGTACCAGTTTCTTGATCATCGGCCAGTAACTGCGGTGGGTGTGCATGAGCTCGTTGCCGACTTTTCCCTTGAGCTCGTTCACGTAGGAGTCGGGCGTGTAGTGAGCGATCTCAAACAACAGCTTGCGGGCCAAAGAGTAGCCGTTGGTGTGAAGGCCATTCGACGCCAAGCCCAGGATGATGTCGCCGGGTTGCACAGCCTTTCCGTTGATGATGCGCTCCCGTTCCACCACTCCAACGATGAATCCGGCCAGATCGTATTCGCCATCGGGATAGAAGCCGGGCATCTCGGCAGTCTCTCCGCCAATCAGGGCGCATCCATTCTGTTTGCAAGCGTCCGCCAGACCTTCGACAACTTTTTCCGCCACTTCGGGGACAAGTTTGCCCGTGGCCAGGTAGTCCATGAAGAAGAGCGGCGCCGCGCCCTGCACCGCGATGTCATTGACGCAATGGTTTACCAGGTCGGCGCCGATGGTGTGGTGCATCTTCATTTCGAAGGCGATCTTGAGCTTGGTGCCGACGCCGTCCACGCTCGAAACCAGCACGGGATCAAGATACTTGTCCCGGTCAATGGAGAACAGCCCGCCAAAGCCGCCAATTTCGCTCAGCACGCCGCGGGTGAAAGTCTTGTGAGCGAGGTACTTGATGCGTTTCTTGGTGCGATTGGCGCGGTCGATGTCTACGCCCGCATCGGCATACGTTATGGTGGCGGTAGTCGATGGAGTTTGGGCCACAGTCAATCCGTCTCTTAGTCCGTTTCTTGGGCTGCCAGGAAACCGTCAGGTGTTTATTCTTAGGAGAAGCGCCCACGATTGAGCGGGCCAATTCTAGCACGTTTGCAGACAGGGCCGCGCCAGCGTGAGGGCATGGGAAATCACCGCCGTGAGACCCCGGCCTACCGGGTCACATACACGGAGAAGTAATAAATAAGAACGCCGAACAATGCCAGGCCAGAGACGCCATAGGCAGTCAGTACCCAAACTCCGCGACCCTCGTGATGCGGCGTTTGGGAAGAATCAGCCCCCTGCGCATTGCTCCGGGGACTACCTGCAGCCGGTTGCTCCATCGAACCCTCCAGAATTGGAAGCTGCGGCGCGGGCCCATTCGCCCCGCGCCAAAGTTGACGCCGCAAATGTTACTACAAAACGTCGCTGGAGATGAGGAAGAAATCGTCTCTTCACCCGAACCATGTACCTAAAGTTCTCCATACGTTTGTCATCTTCTCCAAGTTGTCGAAAGTTAGGCTAGATCCTCGATTCCGTGCGTCGGAGCCGGTGCACACCTGGGTTATAATACGGACGCTTCATGCTTGGGGTGGGCCCCAAAAATGGCAGGTTCCGTTGTTGTTGACCGTCACGTTGTCCCTCAAACTACAGCTCAAACCGGTCTATTGACTTCCGTTCCCTGGCCCGTGCTTGGGGTAGTGGGGGCAGCTACGTGCTTCACGGTGGGGATGTATTGGGACATCGCCTGGCACGCATCGATTGGTCGTGACAGCTTTTGGACTCCCGCACACATGGTGATTTACCTTTGCGGAATCCTGGCCGGGATTTCGTGCGGATACATGATCTTGCGGACGACCTTTCTCCCGGTTGCATCCGACCGGGCTGCGTCGATCCAGGTTTGGGGATTCCATGCGCCCCTTGGGGCTTTCATAGCGGCATGGGGCGGAATCGTGATGCTGAGTTCGGCCGGTTTCGACAATTGGTGGCATGCTGCCTATGGTCTGGACGCCAAGCTAAACAGTCCTCCCCACTGGGCTTTGGTGATCGGAGTCACCGGGGTGCAGTTGGGCGGCATCGTCCTACTGGCGGGAGCGAGGAACCGCAGTTCGGCGGCGGCGAGGAAGAAACTCGAATTTCTTTTCCTCTATCTAGGCGCGACCATTATCCTGCTGCATCTCATCCTGGCCAATCACCGTATTCTTGAGCACAGCGCCATCTGCTATGCCGCGGTGTGCGGGGAAGTGCCGGGGATACTGATCGCCCTGGCCGTTGCATCGGGCCGTCGTTGGGCATGTACGATCATGGCCGCCATGTATACCGCATTCGCCATGGCAAACGTGTGGATCTTTCCCATGTTTCCGGCCACGCCTAAATTGGGCCCGGTTTACCAGCATGTGACCCATCTCATCCCGCTGGACTTTCCTCTGCTGATCATCGTCCCTGCATTCCTCTGGGACTTGGTCCGCGCCAGGCTGCCGGAAGCTAACCGCTGGAAGATGGCGATGATCCTGGGAACGGTGTTTCTAACGGGTTTCATCGCGGTGCAGTGGCCCTTCGCCGATTTTCTGTTGTCGCCCTGGTCCCGTAACTGGTTTTTTGGCACTGGTTATATCCCTTATTTCACGCAGCCCACATCTCATACGGCCATGAACCAGTTTTACCCGGCAGCGGCCAGCCGCATGCAGTTCTGGCTGATTATGGCGGCCGCCTTGGGCTTGGCCATCGTGACTACGCGGATCGGACTGGCTTGTGGAGGCTGGCTGCGCAAGGTTCGCCGCTAAGGAAGACCGAGAATCGAAGTGCCAGAGCAAATAAGAAGTGTCGATCTTTCCGCGAGTCGTGCGACGCGATCGTCCTACGCGCGCTATCTTCTGCTGGTCGTGTTGCTGACCGCGTTCCCGGCTGGGGCCCACGTGGGCAGTCCTGACGTCTTCTATGAAGGCGATGCCGGGCCCTATCATCTTTTTGTTACGGTGCGCGTACCACAGGTGGTTCCCGGGGTTGCAGAAGTCGAGATTCGGAGTCAGACGAATGATGTTACTCAGGTGGGGATTCTGGCGCTTGCCCTCACCGGGGCGGGAGCCAAATACCCGGCTTCGCCTGAGCCTACCGTGCGCTCACAACAAGACCAGCAGTTCTTCACCGGCAACCTTTGGCTGATGGAATTTGGCTCGATTCAGATACGCGTGGAGGTGGACGGCGCGCGCGGCAAGGCTGAACTCTCTGTGCCCGTCCCAGCGATTTCGCAGCGCACCATGCGCATGTCAAGGCCCCTGGGTGGCATACTCTTCGGTTTGACCATCGTACTGGCGTTCGGGGCAGTGGCCATCGCTACCGCAGCTGCGCGAGAAGCCGAGTTGATTCCCGGAGTCAAACCGGCAGAAAACGACCGGCTGCGCGCTCGAATGGTGATGGCCTTAGCCGCCATCTTCTGCCTCGCGCTGCTGTATGGCGGCAAACGCTGGTGGGACGCCGAGGAATTAGTGGCCAATGCAAACGTTTATCAGGTTCCGCAGGTGTCTGGAACGCTGGAACCCGGAGGCCGGCTGCTCTTGAGTTTGCGGCCGACGAAAGCACGCACCAGCGAGCTGCCACGAGGATGGGTGCCCTCCGACTATTTGGCCGACCTTATTCCTGATCACAATCACCTGATGCACTTATTCTTGTTCCGGCTTCCGCAGATGGATCGCTTTCTGCACTTACATCCCGAGAGAACCGACGGCGGCCAATTCGTGGTCCAATTGCCTAGCCTGCCAGCCGGCCGCTACCAGATTTTTGCCGACGTGGTCCATCAAACTGGCTTCCCAACAACCATGGTTGGCGAAGTCGAACTTCCCGAGATTTCGAGCAATGCCGTAACTGGCGACGATTCCGAGTGGGATGGCGCCGGCATTTCGACCAGCGCGAACGCGGCTACAAAGTCTTTGCTTCCAGACGGCGCGCAGATGATTTGGGAGTCGCCGGTCGCGCCACTGAAAGCTGGGATGGCCACCGATTTCCGCTTTCGTTTGCAGGACGCCGACGGAAAGCCGGTGCAGAACCTGGAGCCTTACATGGGCATGGCGGCTCATGCGGAATTTGTGCGCTCCGACCAGACTGTATTTGCTCACGTGCACCCGGCGGGATCAGCTCCCATGGCAGCGATCGAGTTGGCCCAGGCAGGCTTGCCCGCGTACGTGGTACAGACGCAGACTGGCATGGCATCAGATATGGCTATGCCCCCGGCATCGGTGTCGCCAGAGGTGTCTTTCCCCTACGGCTTCCCGAAAGCCGGTGATTACCGCCTCTTTGTCCAGGTCAAGCGCGCGGGTCGAGTAGAAACAGGAGTGTTCGACGCCCACGTTGAGTGAGATGAAGCGGTAGCAAGTTGGCTCAGTTGTGTGTAGCTGTAGTGTTAGGGCTAGACGCTTTCTTGGACTGGGCAATCATGACGTCAGTTTCCTTCTGTAGTCGTTGTTGGACGGTCTCCATATACTTGGTCATGATCGGCGTCATACTTTGCATCGCCTCCGTCATGATGGAGGGCATCTCTCGTAACATCTTCTCACCGGTGGGCGAGGAATAGAATGCAATCAAGCTGTCGATGTCGCCCTTCGTAAAGTGCTTCTCGTACACCGGAGCCATAGCCTGCATCATTTCATCCCAGGGCATGTTCTCGAACATTTCATCCATCCTGGCGGTCATCTTCGATTCATAGTCTGCGGGCAGATCGTCTTTGTGCTTTAGGTATTGCTGGTGCAACATCTGGTGCATACCTTGGGACATCGCCACCGCCATCTTTTTCATCATGTCGTGAGAATGGACGACCTGAAGGTATTTTTCGACGTCTTCCTTCGTCGCGGGAGAGTCCGCAGTGCTGGTCTGAGCAATGCAGCTCCAACTGAGCACGAAAACCAAGCCCACTGCAGAAAGTAACCGTTTCATGACTACCCCCAGGAATTCCCGCTAAGTATAACTGTCTGGTCTCGACGGAAGCCAGTGATGAACAATCTTCCGCGCCAATTTGGGAACGTTTTCCACTAATCTTCTTAAGATTCGCCTTTTCTTCGCTGCGCTCCAAGTATATAATTCGGCGGTAGACACATCCTGCAATTTTAAAAGGAGCTGTTCTCATGGCAGATGAACGATCCAAGGCGATTGATCTGGCGTTTGCGCAAATCGAAAAGCAGTTTGGCAAGGGCTCGATCATGCGTCTGGGATCGAAGGAAGCCATCGTCCCCATCGCGGTGATTTCTACCGGCGCGATTTCGTTTGACGCGGCGCTCGGAGTGGGCGGATTTCCCCGCGGCCGTGTGGTCGAAATCTTCGGGCCTGAATCTTCGGGCAAAACCACGATCGCGTTGCAAGTAGTTGCCGAGGCGCAGAAGGCCGGAGGCATGGCCGCCTTTGTGGACGCGGAACACGCGCTCGACCCTGGCTATGCCAAGAAGCTTGGCGTCGATGTGGACAATCTGCTGGTTTCGCAGCCTGATTACGGTGAGCAGGCGCTCGAAATTACGGAAGCGCTGGTGCGCTCGGGCGCGATTGATGTGCTGGTGGTGGACTCAGTGGCGGCGCTCGTACCCAAAGCCGAGCTCGATGGCGAAATGGGTGACAGCCACATGGGATTGCAGGCGAGGTTAATGTCGCAGGCGCTGCGCAAGCTGACCGGAACGGTTTCGAAGTCGCGCACTTGCCTGATCTTCATCAACCAGATCCGCGAGAAAATTGGAGTGATGTTCGGCAACCCCGAGACCACGACAGGCGGGCGCGCGTTGAAGTTCTATTCCTCAGTGCGAATTGATATCCGCCGCATCGCCGCGATCAAAGAGGGTGATGTGGTCACGGGTTCGCGCACCAAGGTCAAGGTGGTGAAGAACAAAGTCGCAGCGCCGTTCCGTGAGGCCGAATTCGACATTATGTATGGCGAGGGAATCTCGCGGGAAGGCGACTTGCTCGATCTGGCGGCGGCCAAGGAAATCGTGGAGAAGTCTGGCTCCTGGTTCAGCTACAAGGGAGAACGCATCGGGCAGGGACGCGAGAACGCCCGCCAGTTCCTGAAAGACAACAAAGACACGATGGTGAAGCTGGAAGCGGAAGTCCGCAAGCAGTTGGGGCTGATTCCCGCTGCGCCGGCGGCAACCGCGGCACCGGTTGCGGCTGCCGGAGCACGTGTCACGACCATGCCCAGTCCAGGTCCAGAACCGGCCAAGGTGCCGGCGGCGCGAAGATAGGGCGGCTCTATTTTCTCTGTGGAATCAGCAGAAAGCCGGCCGCATCTTCTCCGCTATGGCTGCCGAATCCGACAATCTCGCCACGGTCGTTGATTCCGGTGGCGACTTGCAGCTTCCATCCTGAACCAGCGGGAATCAGGTCGTTAAGATCGCGGAATCCGTCCTTCTCGGTCCACAGGAAGGCGTGGTCGGCGTCGAAGTAAGGTCCAAAGGCGCCGACAACTTCGGCGGCGTTGTTGATGGCGCGTCCGTCGCCGGGTTGGTGGTCGGGAATCTCGATGTGAACCGTTGCGTCAGGGCTGCGATAGACCGACACACCTCGCTCCGGCTCTTGCAACAGAACATGGCCCGCGTCATTGATCGCGATTGCGGAACTGTAGCCGCTCGCCGGACCGAGGGATTGAATCCCGTGGACGCTATCCCACAGAAAAGCCCGATAGCGTCCAGCCTGGTCGTAGAGATCGCCGATGATTTGCCCGCGATTGTTGATCCCCCTCGCCACACCGCCGCAACATCCGCCCAGACTGGTGACCTGCTGATGGTTCCATAGCGCAGGCACAACCGGTGCCTTGCCCTCGATTTCAGATTCGCCCACGACCTCGCCAGCATCATTGACCGCAAGCGCTTTGGAATTCTTGCCCGGAAGCCGAACCAGCTTGCCTTTTTCATAAGTGAAACCGCCGACTTGATCGCTGTTAGTCGCGAATCCCACCACATAGCCGGAAGCATTCGAGCCCCGGGCTTCACTCTCAGAGAATCCCTCGATCGTGGGCAACAACCGCAGGCCACGCCGCCGGTTCCAGATCGCAGCCTGATTCTTGCTGGTTTTACCGGCGGCTTGGCCCGAGTTGCTCAGGTGCCAGGGCTTCAGAGGTATTTCGACCACCCGGTAGCGAAGTCTGGACTGCGTTGCGGTTTGCCCCGCCATCGCGGACGCAAGAAACACGACCAGTGCAAGGGGGATCTCCAGCCTCTTCCGACGCAAGGCTCTCGACGATATCGGCGGCCACTGGCCACGCGCGCAGCTCATGTGAGTAGAAAGGCTCCTGCCCGTCAAACACCTTGACAGCTGGCGGCTATACATAGAAAACTGTTGTCGCGCCCTTCGCCCCGACAGTGGCATCAGCAGGTCCGTACGGCGTTTGTTCACAGCTTAACCCTTCTGAGGAGACCTATGAAGTCATGCATCCTGGCAGTTCTGGTGTGCGGTCTAGCGTTGCTGCGCGCCGCCCATGCACAAGTCAGCGTCACCACTTCGCGCAACGACAATATGCGCGACGGCCAGAACTTGAGCGAGACCATTCTGACGCCTGGCAATGTCAACGTGGGTCAGTTCGGCAAGCTGTTTTCACAGCCAGTGGATGGCTACGTATATGCCCAGCCCCTGTATGTGCCCAACGTCAGCATCCCTGGCATGGGCACGCACAATGTAGTGTACGTGGCCACGGAACACGACAGCGTTTACGCCTTCGATGCCGACAATAATACCGGGATCAACGCCGCTCCTCTATGGCAGACCAGCCTGATCGATCCCGCCCGTGGCATAACCACGGTGTCCAGCAACGACGTGAACTGCAGCGACCTGGTCCCGGAGATTGGGATCACCAGCACGCCGGTGATCGACATCACGGCGGGGACGATGTTCGTGGTCACCAAGATAAAAGACAACGGACAGTTCCTCCACGTTTTGCATGCGATTAACATTTTCACCGGCAAGGACCAACCCGGCTCACCGGTGGTCATTCATGCGCAGGTGAAGGGGAACGGCGACGGGTCGGTGAATGGAATCGTCAAGTTCGATCCGTTGCACGAGGCGCAGCGACCGGGGTTATTGCTCGTTAATGGCACGCTGTTCATTGCCTGGGCGTCCCACTGCGACAACAGCCCATATCACGGCTGGGTGATGGAATACAACGAGTCCACTCTGAAGCAGACCGCAGTATGGAACTCCACTCCCAACGGCGGGCTGGGAGGAGTGTGGCAGAGCGGTGGCGGCGTCGCATCGGATGGCACATACATCTTTTTTGCCACCGGCAACGGCAGCTACGATGGCCCCAAGGGCGGTTCGGATTTCGCGGATAGCGTGCTGAAGGGCCCAGCCACATCGCACCTACAGCACCCCTATGACTATTTCACCCCCTATGATCAGGGGACCCTTTCGGATGGTGACACTGACGTGGGTTCGGGAGGCGTAATGCTATTGCCCGACCAGGGTCAAGGAGCGCCGCATCAGCATTTGCTGGTCCAGGTCGGCAAGAGCGGCTCCATCTATTTGATCGATCGCGACCACATGGGACGCTACAACCCCAACAACAATAACCAGATCGTGCAAGACATGGAGAACGCGATTGGTGGCTTGTGGGCCACTCCGGCCTGGTGGAATAACAACGTCTACTTTGGCGGAAGCAACGACTACCTGAGGCAATATACGTTCAACACGACCACGGGTCTGTTGTCGAACACTGCAGTTGCGACAGGGACTTATTCGGGATTCCCCGGGCCTACGCCGTCAATCTCGGCGAATGGAACCAACAATTCGATTGTCTGGACGTTACAGGTGGATAACTATGGTAGCAATGGCCAGGCGATCCTGCATGCCTACGATGCCAACAACATTGCCACCGAGTTCTACAACAGCAACCAGAACAGCTCGCGCGACCAGCCCGGCATTGCGGTGAAGTTTACCGTCCCGACTGTGGTCAACGGCAAGGTGTATGTGCCGACGGCGACGCAGGTGTCGGTGTACGGGCTGCTGGGAAATCGCTAACCGATTAGCGCACCAGCCATTCCGTGACGGCGTGCAGGCCGGTGAGCACCGAGCCGTAGGTTGCGACCAGCACAAAGAGAGTTCCGCACAAAGACGGCAGTGCGTATCGCCAGCTGGTGCCATGCGTTGCAGACGCTGAATTCTTCTTCCACGAAATCAGCCGCTGCACGCGCGTTCCCAGCGCGGTCGAACTGTGCAGCAGACCGGTGGTCAGTTCTGCCTGGGGCTGCCATGTGCCCAATCGCGAGACTTTGATCAGTGCGCCCGCGAGATCCAGCGCATCCCGGAAGCACAGGACCGCCGCATCGTCCGCAGCCAGCTCGCTCTGTTCGGACCAGGCGCGCTCCAACCCAGCCATTCCGGGGAACACAGCCAATCGAAACAGTAGCTTCTTCAAATTGTCGTAGGACTGGGCATGCGCTGCTTCATGCTTGAGAGCGGCCCGCAGTTCCGGCGGTGTCAAGGCGGCAATAGCAGCTTCCGACACTAACACTTTGGGATCGCGCACGCCTGCCACGGTCAGGGACGGCGCATCCCTGGCGGTAACCGCGTCCCTCGCCGTAATAAAGACCGGCACGGGAGCCGCGGAGTCCATGACCGTGGAGCCGTCCATCCACTTCGTGAGTGCTCGCGAGGTTCTGATCTGGGCTGATGCCGATCGAACAGCCCCCGCTGCCAGCACGCCGAGGCAGCACAAGCCCAGCATCAGCGGGGCAGTCCCGACGGCCTCGTCGGTCGAACGGGGTTCCAGCAACAGGAACGATGGCAGGGCAAACACCAGAGTGAAGACGGCAGCCAGTACAAAGGGAAGCATGCGCAGAGCGAAGAGCAGGTCAGCGGAGCCGCGTGCCGTTCGCGGCTTGACCACTTGCGGTAGCAAGCCCCACCCTCGCGAAACCGCAAGCGAGGCCGGGACATACAGCAGAACGAATAAGGCCAGCGAAATGGCGGCGCAGCGGGCAAGAAACATCAGCGTTTCTCCCGGTTGCGCTCGCGGCGCTTCTGGTCCAGGAGTTGCTGCAACTCGTCTAATAAGCCTGCGTCGTGTTCGCTGACCGCTTCCACCAGGTAAGAAAGAGGAAGCGAGCCGGCTGGGCTGGAACTCAACAACTGGCGGATGGTCTCCCCGGCGGCGGCTTTCTTGATCTCCTCTTGTGTGTGCCGCGGAGAGTAACGGAACGCTCGTCCTTCTGCCACCCGGTCCAGCAGTTGCTTTTTGTAGAGCCGGTCGAGGGTGGTCATCACCGTAGTGTATGCAAGCCTGAGATCGCTGCGATCGAGCAACTCGCGAACGGTTGCACTCTTACACTTCCATAATTCCTCCAGCAGTTGTTGCTCGAGGGGCCCGAGTTGGGCTTTCGGCGATCGTCCGAGGAAACGGTAGATGCTATTCATTCTGAACTCACTAATGAAGAACGCAAAATTATCGCAAAATGGCCTCAAAAACAAGGAGAAGAAAGTCCGGCCCCGTGAAAGTCTAAGTGCCGTTGCGCGACAGGACAGCAACTTCAGTTTGGAATCCAGCCACGCCCGCAGACTCTCAGCGCGCTATGATTTAGGCAGTCCATGCGCGCCTTTTTCAGGTCGAGGTTGGTATTGTGCGCAGCGCCGTTGCTGCTGGGCGCCCTGGCATTCGGCCAAGCCGACCAATCGGTTGCCACGGGGCAGCCGACCACCCCAACTCCGAGCCTGCAGCCAACTACTCCACCGGCCAAGCCCCGGCCCAACACACGGCAAACAGTGGCGGATGCAGCTCGCGCCTCAAGACAATTGCAGGCGTCGGCGCCGGCAGCCAAGGTCTACCGAAACACGGACGTCAAGGACCCGGCTGACGCTGGCAGTCCTGCTCCCGCCAGCCCCAGCGCTGTGAAACCTGCAATCACTCAGACCGCTTCTCTTCATGCCTCTCACCCCGCAGGGCAGACCGCTGATGAAGAAATCCAGAGAGACAGGGCTTTTGAGGCGCAGGCAAGGGTCTTCAAGAACCAGATTTTGGCGGAGAAGGGAGAGATCGCCAGTATCCAGAACCGCATGGCGAGCTTAAAGGATCAGTTTGCCGCGTGGAGCGCCGAGTACTCCCAGGACGACGAAGCCCCATTGTGCTGGACTTCGTCTTATACCTCGCCCTATTACAAGGACTGGTGCGACACCGGGCGGACCTTGAAAGCACAATACGACGCATCGCAGCGTCAGCTCGATCAGGAAAAAACACGGCTCGACCAGATGCAGGAAAGCATCAGGCGCCAGGGTTACGGCAATGCCGTCTATGATCCTGACTGAGCCCCTGATCATGCCGCAAGCCTAGCGCTTTCTGGCAACAATCAGACCTCTTGGGTCATCTTAGAATCATCCGCCCAGCAAGTAGTGCCGAGTTGGCGCAAGTGTCTGTGCTGGGTGCCTACCCTAGATTTTGGTGAAACTTTTGCGTCCTTTGGGGTTTAATAGTGTAGGAGCAGAAATGACAATCCTTCGTCCCAGTGCCGTGGCCAGTCCGAAATTAGTTGTGAAGGCGCTCGCCGTATCCTTCTTTTTCTTGTGCACGCTGTCGGTTACGCTGTGCGCGCAGGAGGGCGGCCCGCCCACCGACGGAAAGCAGGTTGCCGGCATCCCTGCGGGCGGAAAATGGTTGGAATTCCAGTCTGAAGACAAGATGACGGGAGCCCAGAAGAATCGCTTTGAGCTCGAAGCAGATAATCTCCTGCCGGACAGCGATGCTAAAGCGAAGGTGCTTCTTTTCTGCGTGGGCGGAAAACTGGCTCTCGGCGACTTCCGTCCCAACCTGAGATTGGGGCCTCCGAATCGCGCGAGCTTTTGGGAAGGCAAGCCGCAAATGCGGGTGCGCGTCCGCGTGGACAATTCCAGCAGCCGTCACAGCTGGAACTGGGTGCACGGCAATTTCCTCGCCATGGATAAGGACACGGTTCGCCAGTTAATCGGAGCCAAGATCTTTAAGGTCGAGTTCGACTCCCCTCGCGGTCCGCAAATCGCGGAATTTACTCCCGCAGGCCTCGATCTGGCCTTGGTTCGCAAGGACTGCAGTCTGAAACCGCAAAAGCCTTAAGGGCGTTGGCTGAGCACGGCTCTCCGCCAATCGGGGACAACACCCTGCACGTGCTCTCTAGTCCACGTGCTCGCCCGCTTCGAATCCTTCTTCGGCAGCGGGGAGGACGTCGCGTTCCCCTGCGAACCACACATACAGCGTCGGCAGAAGGAAGATGCTCATCACCAGGTCTGCAATCAACCCGCCGACTATGACGATCGCGAAGGGACGTTGGGAGTCAGATCCAATCGCATGCGAGAGGGCAGCCGGCAACAGTCCTAGTGTGGCGACCAGCATGGTCATCATGATGGGGCGCAGCCGCAACACGGCTCCTTCAACTGCGGCATCGTCGATGGAATAGCGCCGCGCTCGAAGCTGGTTGATGTATTCCAGCATGATGACACCAGTCTGTACCGACACTCCGAACAGCGCCAGGAAGCCCACCCCGGAGGAAACACTGAAATTGGTGCCGGTGATCAGAAGCGCCAATAGGCCACCAAAGCGAGCCATAGCCACGTTCGCCAGGATCAACATTGCCCACTTGAATGACTTGAACATCGTATACAGGATGATGAAGATGACGAGGATCGTGATCGGGAGCACAACGAGCAACCGCTTGTCGGCCCGTTTCTGGCTCTCGTATTCTCCCGCCCAATCAATGTGATATCCGGCCGGCAGTTTTACCTCTGCGTTGACCTTCTTCATCGCCTCTTCCACCGCGCCACCCAAGTCACGGCCGCGAACACTGTACTTGATGGCAACATAACGCTGATTACCTTCGCGATAGATTTCAGAGCCGCCGTCCCTTTCTTCGATCTTGCAGAGCTGTGCGAGAGACACTCGTTCTCCGGAAGGAGATAGCAGGCGAACATTCTCGATCGCTTGCCTCGTGCTGCGATATTGCGGGAGATAGCGCAGCACTAGGTCGTATCGGGCCTCACCTTGCAAGACCTGGGTGAGTGCGTTCCCCCCAACTGCGGTCTGGACCGCATCTTGCACATCTGCGACGTTGATCTGGTAACGAGCAGCCTGGTCACGGTCCACGGTCACGTTCAGGTTAGGCTGACCCAACACATGAAAGACTCCCAGATCTTCGACTCCCTTAACCGTTCCCATAATGCTGGCGATCTGGGCGCTCATTTCTTCCAAGGTCTTCAAGGAATCGCCGTAGACCTTGATCGCCAACTCGCCTTTTACCCCACTTACGGCCTCTTCCATGTTGTCTTCAATCGGTTGAGAAAACCCCCAGACGACACCAGGAATTTTGTTGAGTTCACGATTCATGGCGGCGATCAATTCGTCTTTGTTCTCGTGGAAAACAGGGCGCCACTGTTCTTTCGGTTTGAGGTCAACAAAATACTCGGTATTGAAAAAGCTGGTCGTGTCTGTGCCATCATCCGGCCGTCCTGTTTGACTCGTACATTGGGGAACCTCGGGGAAGGAGCAAAGAATGATGCGGGCTTGATTTGATACACGGGTACCCTCGTCTGGCCCGGTACTGGGCGCAAGTGTGCCACGGACCCAAAGTGCGCCCTCATCCAAGTGGGGTAGGAATTCAGAACCAATGACGCCGCTGAAGGCAAGGTAAAGTGTTACGAAAAACCCGAGCACACCCACACCCAATACCAGCGCGCGCCGGCGAATGGCCCACCGCACTGCCTTGCGGTACCGCTCAGTCAGAAAATGCAAGATTGGGTTATGCCATTCGTGCGCTCCCTTCGCGAAGGCGAAACTGGCGAGGACGGGCGCGATCACAATGGAAAAGATCAACGCCCCAAGCAGGGCAAAGGCCACCGTCCAGGCCATGGGATGAAAAAGCCGGCCTTCGACCCGCTGTAGGGTAAAAATCGGTAGATAAGCAGTAATGATGATGGCGATGGCATAAAACACCGGGCGCTGCACTTCGTGCGAGGCCTCACTGATTCGTACGGCTGGGGTTTTGGAATCCCCATTCTTGTGGCCTAAATGTCGAATGATGTTTTCCAACATAACCACCGCGCCATCGACCACCATGCCAAAATCCAACGCACCCAGAGACAGAAGGTTTGCGGGAATGTGTCTCAAATCCAAACAGATGGAAGCGAACAACAGGGCAAACGGTATCGTCGCTGCCACAATCAGCGCGCCTCTGAAGTTGCCGAGAAACAAGAAAAGGATGATCGACACTAGGATCATTCCTTCCGTAAGGTTGTGAAGGACGGTGTGGGTGGTGAAGTGGACCAGATCACTGCGATCAATGAAAGGGACGATCTTCACCCCCGGAGGCAAAATATGGCCGTTCAGTTCCTCGACTTTGTTGTGAATGGCTTGCAGGGCGGTGTCCGCCGCTGCGCCTTTGCGCAAAAGCACAATGCCTGACACGACATCGTCGTTATCGACGATCTTTCCATTCTCGCGGTGAACGGCCCTGGCAAACTGGCCGAGCCGGATCTTTGGACCTTGCGCAACCACGGCAATGTCTTTCACTCGCAGAGGCGTGCCATTCTTGGTCGTGATGACCGTCCGCTCAATGTCCTGGGCACGGTCGACCAAGCCCACGGAACGCACGTTGATCTGCTGCAGACCCTCCTGTATGAAGCTTCCGCCTGCGTTCACGTTGTTGTTTATCAGTTGCTGCTCGACTTGAGCAATGCTCAGGCCATAGGCGACGAGTTTGTTGGGGTCAACTCGAACCTGGTATTCGCGGGTGGGACCGCCAAAGCTGGCAACATCGACAATGTCCGGCACAGCTTTGAAGTTTTTTTCGATGACCCAGTCTTCAATGGACTTCAGTTCCATCGGGTCATAGGCCGGGTTGGTGCTATGGAGCGTAAAGAAATAGATCTGGCCGACTGGACTCCAGTCCGTGCCCATTTGCGGCACCACGCCCGGAGGCAGCGTAACCTGGCTCAGCCGTTCCAGAACCCGCTCCCGATTCCAGTCGTTGTCCGATTCGTCATCGAAAATCAGCTTCAGGTCAGAAAGTCCGAAAAGTGAGAATGATCGCAGGTGCACAACGTGAGGGATTCCGTTCATGACGATTTCGAGCGGAATTGTCACCTGCTGTTCGATCTGTTCCGCCGAGATTCCCGGCCATTGAGTAATAACCTCAACGTAGTTGTCCGCTACGTCCGGATAGGCTTCGATGGGAAGATTGCGGAACGAAACAATGCCCCAGCCGAACAGCACCAGCGCAATCGCCAGCACCATCCAACGGTTGTTGAGGGCAAAGTCAACGACGCGCCGAATCATTTATTGCTCCACCGTGTTTTGCAATACCAGAGCATTCGAAACCACCTGATCTCCCGGTTTGATCCCTGACACAACTTCTTGCAGGTTGCCGGGAAGCATGTTTCCCGTGACCACTTCCAGCCGTTTGAAATGCCCTGTGCCCACTGGCGTGTAAACCCACTCGCGATCATGCAAGTGCAAAATTGCGGCTGCGGGAACTGCGGCATGGGTTTCCGCTTCTTTGCCGTAGAAGGTCGCAGTGACGAACATCCCCACCCGCATCAGTCCAGGATTGGCGACTTCGAGCCGAACCTTCGCAGTGCGGATATTGGGATCCAGAACTGGCAAGATGTTGTCGATGTGCCCCTTCAAGACCCTGTCGGGATACGCGTTTAGGTGGATATCCGCGTACTCGCCGAGTTGCACCGCGTCGAGATCATTTTCGTAAACGTCACAGATGATCCAGACATAAGAAAGATCAGAGATGGTGAACGGGTTGGGGCCAGACAGACCCTGAACGCCGGCTGCGTTGGTAACCTGTTGGTCGGTGATGACACCCGAAATGGGGGCGGTAACATCGACGATACCTGAGGGGTGGTCTTTGTCTACGCCGAGAAGCCGTAACTGCTCGGTAGCCGTATCCAGATCGACTTTGGCGTCCTGTTGAGCGTCTTCGGCCTGTTCCAGCGCGCTTTTTGCGACGGCGCCCTTCTCGTAGAGGGTTTGCGCCCGTTCCAGTTGCTGCCGCGCCAGGCGCTCATCGTTTACGGCCTTCAGATACACCTGATAGACTCCGGATACGTCGTTGCTCCGGACCCTTAGCAGCAACTGGCCCTTTTCCACGTGATCGCCCAGCCTGGCCTTAATTTCCACAACTCGTCCGGTAGCTAGCGAGATCACAGGCACAGCGCGCGCTACGTCAGGCTGTACGACGCCGGTCACATTCAGAGCGGGGGCTGCTTTATGCTCAGTCGCGGTCACCAGCGGAAACTGCTCGGGGTGGTCCACTTTGAAGTTGTTGGCGTCCAAGTCAGGCTCGACGGTTGCCGGAGGCGGCGCTCCTGCCTTCGGGTCTGCTTTTTTGTCGTTGCAACCAGCGAGCAGCAGGCCTAGGGCTATGCAAGAACTTGCCAGTAAGATCGGGCCAGCAAATTTGATTTTCATGGGATCACCTCACGGCCCACGGCCATGTTCAACTGGGCCGCAGCCGTTAAGTACGAACCAACCAGATTTACGTAGTTAAGTTCCACCGTGCGGTACTCACTTTGAGCGTTCAAGTAGTCGAGCAGCGCCGCCCCGCCGTGCTGATACGAAAAGAAGATCGTGTCTCGCACTCGAACCGCCTGTTGTAGATATTTCGCTTTGTAGGGCCGCAGCAGCTTCACGTCGCTTTCAACCGTGGCATAGCTGGAGTCAACGTCGCTTAGAACCGACGCTTCGGCGGCATCGCGCAACCTTTCGTTGCGCGTGATATCGAGCTGTGTACGCAACTTCTCTCCCTGGTTGCGATCGAAAATACGCAAGGGGATGCCGACACTGACGCCGAGCGTATTTATGCCAAATGGGTTGTTGTTAGATGAGTTGTGGGTATACCACGCGCTGATGGTCGGGTCGGTCGAGCCGTTCGCAACCGCGAGCGTGTGATCGGTTCGGGCTTTATCTATGGCTTCAACCGCCGCTTTCAGGTCAGGCCGGGTATCGAGAGCAATTTTCCTGAACTCGTCGCGGGGCAGGAGTTGATCATTGAAATCGTATGGCCCGCTGACGTCGAATTGTTCGATCGGAGTCCGGTCGTTCAGGAGGGTGAGCAACTGGATCTTTGCAGTTTCCAGGTTTTCCTCGGCAGCTTGCAAATCTGATTCATACTGCACCCGCTGGAGTTCCAACCGGTCGAGATCGATTTGTGCAATGTCGCCGGCATTGAACCGGTTTCTGCTGATGTCGAGCACGTGGTCGTAGTAAACAAGGTTATCTTTTGCCAACTGAAGCACCGCTTTGGCTTGTAACGTTGACACAAATGCACTGCGCAAATTGAACAGCAGAGTTCTCTCCAGGTCGGCATGGGTAGACTCGGCAATCAGTGTCCCCTTTTTCGCGCTCTCCAGGCGCAGGTGCCGCTTGCGCCGTCGCTCAATCAGAAAGCTAATGCTGGGCGACTCAAAAGTGCCGGCGAATGGCCGCCAGACGCCTTTTTCGGGAGCGACTTGGGTCCCATCAGCGGTTAGAGAGAATTGCGGGTTCGGGCGCAGGAAGGCAGTGATCTCTTCCGCTCTCGATTCGTCGATGTTCAGCTTGTCGGCTAGCAGCGTCGGATTGCTCTGTTCAAAACGTTGGCGGACCTGCTCCCAGGTCAATGCCTGCTGCGCGCCTGCGATTGCAGACACGCAGAGCACAGCAAGCAGCATGAAATAACGCCAAAACATCTTTTGCATCACTTACTCCATCGTCGTGTGTCTGATCGCGGCAAGAGTCCAGCCGCGGGCGCGAACGCGAACAACAGTAAACCCCACTTCCTTGAAGGGGGAGTCTTCCCTGCCGATCATGCAAAGCTGTACATCAGCCAAGAAGAGGAGAAGGCGGCCCGCGGGCGTCGCGTTGGCCGTACAGGAGTAGCTCAGGAAAGACAAAAGAACTGGGCGAGACGAGTGCACAGACTTCATTGCCGGGACAAATCTGAGAGTCCGAAATGGACCAAACCAGGAAATTGCCGGGGTTGGAGAGCCAGGTGGCCGAGCCGTTGCTGCTCGCTTGTTTGACTGCGCGCTTGAAGGGACTGGACTCCTCCATCTCCGCGCGCATCGGGTGCAGATCATCACTGGCGGAGACTACAGGGAACAGAAGCACGAGAACACACGTCAAAAGCAGACAGGAACAGAGGCGGCTGTGATCGCGCGAGTGGCCTGGGCGAGCGGGCCCGTGCTGCCAGATCCAGATGGCGGGAAGCGCCAGCGTCAGCCAAACCAGGTTAAGCAACAGTTCCATGTGAAAAGTCGGAACGTCAACTATACAAGAAAGCCCGGCGCGAAACACTCACCGTCCTCCCTAGTCTTGAACGTAGCAAGAATGTCCCGCGTAAGTCAATGAAATGAAAAGGCTCGCAGGTTACTATCGGCACCGTAGCATGAGATCGACGATCACAATCTTGATCCCCTAATAACCACATCGCGAGCGCCCTCAGTAGTTCAGCATTTTTTCGATGAAGTTGGAATCGCGAGGGCACGTCTTTGGCACTGTCCAATGGGCCGGATTGTGCCACTGGATTTGTGATTATTGTCACCACGGGCCGTGACCGAGGCCACGGATTTCCCTGAGTCCGCGGCGACAGAATCGTCCGAGTGAACGGGACATTCGAAGCCCAATCCGGAGTATCCATGGAAAATGAACACTCTTATAGGGTTTTGGCCTGGTGGACCTCAGGACAAACCGGTCTCGCCAAGTCTGATTCGGCCCCTGGCGCGATTCACTTCGCCGCGCCTCCGCAGTTCGGTGGTCTGGAAGGAAGGTGGACGCCCGAAGACCTGTTGATGACCGCCCTCGCCAGTTGCTTTACCACGACCTTCCACACGATCGCGGGATACTCGAAATTCGAATACACCGACTTGGCGGTGGAGGCGGAGGGAACCGTTACAAAAACGGAGAATGGCTATTGCTTCAGCGAGATTATCATCCGGCCCAGCTTGACAATTTCGGGTGAAGAGAGCCGAGGGCGGGCGATCGGTCTCTTGCATAAAGCCAAGACGCTCTGCTTGGTTTCGCGCGCGCTAGCCGTAACACCGAAGTTTGAGGCCAAGATCGAAATGAGCAAGCATTCCCGCCAATTGAAGGATGGCGGACTACATATCCACTGATTCCTTGCCTGGCAAAGTCTCGCGAGTCAGAGTCGGTTGCGGTTTCGGTCCCTCAAGAGACCGGAGGTTACCACCTGCCCTTTCCTCCACTTAGAGAGTCAAGGCCAGTCTAGGAAGATGTCGTTTTTCCCTCCCGGCACCATTTGCACAAACCCATTTTGGCTCAATTTGTGATCCCCGTCACAACCCGGCGTGACCCTTCCCACTGCACCTATGAGCATCGGCGCGCGAAAATCACCACCTGTAGGCAGTTCTGGCTCAAGAACTTAAGGAGGAACCAATGCTTCGCAAGGGATCTTGGTATTCGTCAAACGGAAGCCTAGGAAGGTTGTTTGCGGTCCTGTGCCTGGTTGTTCTGTCCGTAACCACCGCAGGCGCCGTTCCCAGTTATTCGCGGCAGACGGGTCTGCCTTGTGCGTCCTGCCACTACTCTCCTCCAGAACTGAATGCGTTTGGCAGAAAATTCAAGTTGGAGGGCTATACCTTCGCTACCAAGGCCGAGGTGAGCGATGACAAGAAGGACCACAATTCCAGTCTGCACCTCCTCGAGGCCTTCCCGCTTTCAGTGGTGTTTGATACTTCGTTCACTTCCACTAGATCCACTGTGCCTGGCACCCAAAATGGCAACTTCCAGTTTCCCCAGGATGTTTCGCTGTTCCTGGCCGGGAGCTGGGGAAGCCATGTGGGCAGCTTTGCGCAGGTCACATACGACGCCCAGGGCGATCACTTCAGTTGGGACAACACGGACATCCGATTTGCGGGGACCAATGGCCATCTTTTTGGCAAATCGCTCACCTACGGTTCAACGCTAAACAACAATCCAACGGTCGAGGATCTTTGGAACAGCACGCCCGCATGGGGCTATCCCTTCGTTGGCAGCAATGCGGTGCCTTCGCCCGCAGCGGGGGCCATCATCAATGGAGGCCTGGCCCAGGACGTAGCCGGACTGGGCGGATATGCGATGTGGAACGATCATCTGTATCTGGCAAGCACGCTGTATCGTTCCGAGCACATCGGCGGGTCGCAACCCAACCCAGGAACGGGGTTCGGAATCAATATTCGCGGCCTGGCGCCCTATTGGCGCCTCGCATGGCAAACCTCTACGCCAAATAGCAACCTGGAAATCGGCACCTACGGAATACACCTGAAGAGCTCACCCGGCGCGATCACTGGTCTGGAAGACGGCTACACAGACTGGGCTGCTGACTTTCAGTATGATCGGGTCATCCCGCAATGGAAGAATGACGTTCTATCCTTCCGTGGTACGTATATCCGCGAGAATTCCTCTTTGCAGGCGAGCTTTGCAGGCGCAGCCGCATCGCTCGTGCCAAACCACCTCAACACGGTGCAGGGAAATGTCGAATATCATTTCGGCACACGTTTTTCGGGCACGGTCGGATACTTCGATGTAACGGGAACCCGCGATCCGTTGCTTTTTGCCCAAGCCCCAGTTTCAGGAAGCGCGAGCGGGAGTCCCGCCAGCAACGGCTACTTGTTGAACGTTTCCTGGTGGCCGCAGCAGAACATTGATCTGGCATTCCAATACACCGGCTATGTGAAGTTCAACGGAGCCGGCACGAATTATGACGGTGCCGGCCGCAGCGCTGGCGCAAACAGCTCCACCTATCTTTTGATGCGATTTGTTTTCTGATAGAGTGGACTGCGTTTCTGCTCCCGGTTGTCGTGTTGAACCGGAAGCGGGTGGAGAATCCACCCGCTTCCGGCGTGCTTCTGGCTGCTGCGTTAACGAAAGGAGATCCCATGCAGCTCAATGCCTCACGTCTTGCGCCTGTCGTTTTGGTTTGCCTCGCAATTGTCGCAATCCCCTTGAGCCTCCAGGCGCAGAGCGATGCCGCCAAGGTCTTCAAGGCTAACTGTACCCTGTGCCATTCCGAGGACGGCAGCGGCAATTCGCCTACCGGGAAGGCGCTGAAAGCTAAGGATTTGCGATCCGATGAAGTCCAAGGTAAGGCGGACGCAGACCTCGCCGATGTCATCGCCAAGGGAAAAGGGAAAATGCCCGCGTTCGGGGCGAAGCTTTCTCCGGACAAGGTCAAAGATTTGGTCGCCTACATCCGGCAATTACCCAAGAAGTAAAGATTCTGTTTGAACGCCGTGCGACGGCGCATTCCCCGCGTTTTGGGTCGCTTTGAGCAGTCGCGAGTAAGGAGCGTGACCGAGCCATGCTCGAAGGCAATGATGGCAATTCGCCTGGAGCCCCTCCCGCAACAAGCAGAGATGTATCTCTTTCTTCTCCGGATCGCCGCTCATTCCTTGGAGTGCTGCTCGCAGTAGGCACAGCCAGCGTCGCCGCACTGCTCTCGGTTCCGCTGTTTCGCTTTGTACTTCATCCCTTGCTCAGAAGCACAACGCCTCTCTCGTGGGCAGAAGTCGGCAGTGTAGACGAACTTGCCGCCGCAGCCTCGCCCATCAAGAAACTGATCACGGTTGAGCAGCGGGACGGCTGGCGCAAGATTGTCTCGGAAAAAGCGGTATACGTGATCAAGCAAGCAAACGGGCAGCTCACCGTGCTTTCTTCCATCTGCCCACACTTGGGGTGCTCGGCCGCCTGGCATAGCGAAAATAACGAGTTCCTGTGCCCATGTCACGGCGGGCGCTTTGGCGCCGACGGGAAACTCCTGGGAGGCCCGCCCCCGAGAGGAATGGACCGCCTTGAAACCAAGGTCGAGGATGGCACTTTGAAAGTGCACTATCAGTATTTCCGGCAGCTCGTTCCAGACAAAGAAGTCATCGCCTGAACACCCGAATGGACGAACCGCAATCGACATCCCGTAAGCAGCAGGGCGGAACGTTCGCACCGTCCCAGCGCGGAAGATTCTTCCACTGGCTGGATCTCCGGACCGGAGTCGACTCGTTGCTTCATGCCGCACTCGATGAACCCATACCCGGAGGCGCTAGCCTCGCCTATGTATTCGGATCGGGGCTGCTGTTTCTGTTTGTATCGCAGATCATTACCGGCGTTTTCTTGGCGCTGTATTACATTCCTTCCGCCGATCACGCACATACCACCATCGCCTACATCACCAAGGAAGTGACTGCAGGATCGTTTATTCGCAGCATCCATGCCTACGGTTCAAGCGCCATCGTGATCGTCCTGCTCCTGCACATCACCCAGACTTTTCTTTTTGGATCGTACAAAGGCAAGCGAGAGCTTCTATGGTTTGCAGGGTGCGTACTGTTCGCTCTGATGCTGGGGATGTCGTTCACCGGCTATCTGCTTCCCTGGGACCAGAAGGCTTTCTTCGCCACGACCGTAGGCACCAATATTCTGAGCGAAATTCCGTGGGTCGGGAACGCGCTGAAGAGCTTGTTGCGCGGCGGAACCGAGATGGGGACATTGACTCTGTCCCGCTTCTTTGTCCTTCACGTATTCATGATTCCGGCTTTCATCTTCGCCGGAGTTGCGGCCCACGTTTACCTGTTTCGCAAGGCCGGGGCCGCCGGACCGATCCAGGGCAATGCCGCGACCCTGAAACAATCGACCGAACCCTTCTATCCGCGGCAGGTTCTGTTCGACATCGTCTTCGCTTTGCTTATTATTTGTGGTCTGGGTCTGCTGGCTCATTTCTCCCCCATGGAGCTGGGTCCAAAGGCAAACCCGGCTGACACGCAATATGTCCCGCGTCCGGAGTGGTACTACATTCCAGTATTTCAGTGGTTGAAGTATTGGGAGGGCGCCCTCGCAATCGTGGGCATCCTGGTGATACCGGGATTTGTGGCTCTCTTATTCGTGGCGCTGCCCTTTCTCGATCGGCGCCCCGAACGCCGCCCTTGGAAGCGGCCGGCCGCAGTGACCATCTACGCCATCATTTTCATTGGCCTGGGAGTCCTGGGCGGACTGAGCCATCGCAACGATTTGCGCGATCCGGCGGTAGCTTCCCAACTGGCTAAGCAACATGAGGATGTTGTGAGCTTCATGAAAGCGCCCTTCGAACCTGAATTGGCCGGCTCGTCGCTGGCCGCTGCCAACGTAGCCCTCGCGAACCCCCTCGCTGCCAAAGGAAAAGATATCTTCGAGCAGCAAGGATGCAACGCCTGTCACGGGGACGGCGGAGTCGGAACAGCCGCAGCTCCGAAACTGATTGGCGTCGGAGCCAAGTACGACGGCGCAAAGCTGGAAGCACTCTTGAAGCAGCCGAACAGCAAAATGACGGCTGGGGGGATGCCCGCTACTACGGACCTCAAAGACGAGGACATGAAGGCTTTGGTGGCATACGTACAGAGTCTGAAGTAGCGGGAAATCGTCAGGGCCGAGCCCTTACTCAAACAAAATCCTGATTCGACAAAAAAGCCGCCTCTCGGGGCGGCTGAGCATTCCGACGTTCAGAGTGTCACTGCGTCACCGTGAAAGATGTAGAGCTAAGTGCGATACCCCCTTTGGTCTCGACGCCGACTGGCCCGGTTTTCGCGCCGGTGGGTACAGTTGCGGTGACCTGCGTGTCGGAGTTCACGGTAAAGCTGGCCGGCACGTGATCGCCAAACCCGACTCCTTCCGTCTGGGTAAGGCTGACTCCAGTGATGGTCACTACAGTCCCCACAGGGCCGCTGGGCGGGCTGAACCTGAGAACCTGAGGCGTGACCCGGAATTTCTTGTTACTGGTCAGCGTGCCCTTGGGGGTTGTGACTTTCACGGAGCCGGTGGTTGCTCCGCTGGGCACAGTCGCTGTCAGGTAAGTATCCGATATCACGCTGAAGGTCGCCGCGGTTCCGTTGAACGATACTCCCGTCGTCCCGGTGAAACCCTGGCCGAGAAATTCGATGGTTTTCGCTACCTTTCCCGAGTAGGGAAGCAGGCTGGTGAAGGGCCTCAATCCCGCTTTCAAGCTGTAAAACGTGCCGCACAGACCGAGGGCGCACCCCACGTTGCCGGTGCCGCCGTCCAAGGTGTCTCCATACAGAATCCCATTCGTGTGCTGGGTAAGCGTCACCAGAGGATTCGCGGCGGTGTTGCCGTCGAAGTTGTATATCACTTTGTAAGGATAAGGGGGCGTCGGGTTGACCTGGAAGATGGTTCCATATCCCAATCCTCCGACCTCTGTTGTCCCATAGAAGTTGCCGTCCGTGGCTTGTACCAGACCGCCAAAGGGTTGATCTCCGTCGGTGTTTCCATTGAGGTTATGGAGGACAGTAAGCTTGCCGGCCGCGGTAATCCTGAAGACCTCTCCATAACCTATGCTGCCGCCGACAAGTGTCGTCCCATAGAAGTTGCCATCGCTGCCTTGAACCAGCGGACCGTAGGGTTCGCCGCCATGCGTGCCGTCAAAGCTGTAAATCACCGTGAGCTGGCCTGAGGCGGTGACCTTAAACACTTCGCCATAACTCGTGTTGGCACCCCCCACCACCGTGGTTCCGTAGAAATTGCCATCGCTGCCCTGGACCAATGGGGCAACGGGACCAGAGCCGTCGGTGCTGTCGAACGAATGAAGCAGTGTAAACGCCCCCGAGGATGTGATCTTGTACACCACCCCATAGAGGGCGTTGGCGCCACCCTGCTGGGTTGTTCCATAAAAGTTGCCATCCGTGCCTTCGATAGGGGGCGCAAACGGTGCGTATCCGTCACTGCCCGAAAAGCTGTGCAGCACGGTCAGCGTCCCACTGGGCGTGACCTTATAAATGGTGCCGAATCCAGACGTGCCGCCACCCGCAGTCGCGCCATAAAAGTTACCATCAGTGCCCAGGGTCAGCCCGCTGTAGGCGTCCTCATCCGTGAGGTCGAAGTTGTATGGCACAGTCAATGTTCCGCTGGGTGTGATCTTGAACATTGCGCCGATGGAGTTGACGCCGCCCAATGCCGTGCTGTACAGATTGCCGTCCTGGCCCTGCGCCACTATGCCTGCCCACTGAGGCTTATAGGGGTCCCCATTATTGGTTCCGAAGTTGTACAGCACGTTAAAAGTTTGGGCTTGTGCGGCAGTCAAAGCAAGAACGAGCATCAACAAAGCAACAAGTGTTTTCCTCATGGAAACCCTCCAAAGTTCAGAGATCGGAAATTGTCCAGGGTTCGTCCGACCCAACCTGAGTTGGGGGCTCGGCAGCCAGCAGCGGGGGAGAACGGGCCGTGACCGAGCGCAGGAATTTTCCTCCCGCCTAGACGCCAAGTCAAGAGGGAAATCACTACTCTCTTAAGCTAAGGCTCGGTAGGCAACAGCTTTCAGCCCTTGAAAGCGACCACCACTGCCACCAGAACTACGGGGAGATAAATCACCGAAGCGTGGACCAACTTGCTCGCCAGCACAATAGACGCTGTGCGGGTCAGTTTGGCGACGTAATACAACAAGAAGGCTCCCGCCAGCGCCATGGCTATGCCATACAGCAGTCCGAGCCGTGCGGACGGCAGCAGCGTAGTCACCACCAGAATTACCGTCAAACCCAGAATCTCGGCGCGCGTGAAGCGGGCGTCCCGATCGAAAGCTGGCAGCATCTTGTAGCCAGCCCGCGCATAGTCCTCGCGGTACATCAGGGCGATCGCCAGAAAATGCGGGAACTGCCATAGAAACAGAATGGCGAATAGAAACCACGCCTTGGGGTCGATCCTTCCCGAGGCCCCAGCCCAGCCGATCAACGTTGGCATCGCGCCTGGGAACGCTCCCAGCAGCGTACATAGGGGCGTCTTGCGCTTCAGCGGAGTGTAGATCAAAAGATAGGAGAGCAGAGTCGCCATCGCCAAACCAGCCGCGACTAAGTTGACTGCGGCTGCCAGATACAGTCCCCCTGCGATGCTCAGTGCCAGCCCGAAGCCCAGAGCATCGTGGGCAGCCATTCGGCCCGAAGGCAGCGGCCGCGAAGCGGTTCGCCGCATCCGACCGTCCCACACCCGCTCCATCCACTGGTTCAAGGTGGCGGTACCACTGGCCACCAGCAGCGTTCCGGCTAGAGTGTTGAGCAGACCGATGATGTGGAACGGTGAGCGCGAAGCCAGCGCATAGCCAGCCGAAGTTGTCATCAGAATCAGCAGATTCACTTCGGGCTTGGTGAGCGTGTAGTAGTCCGATAGCTTGGACCGGAGCATCTGCAAAGAAGTTGGATTCGCCATCACGTTTGTGGTCGCCATTCTACCAGTCTTGGCCAGGTTCTGCGCTATCATCGTCCCGCTTGAACTGATTGCTCCTGCGACGGACGATGAAGATCATGCCGATGGAGCCGAAGGTAGGAGGAAGAATAAGGATCAAGATCCCGCTCCGCAGAGCCTGGATCATGCGCGCGCCCGCGGAAGCGGCTTGAGTGTAGCAGAGCGCACAGTTCTGCGAAAACGCCGGAAGTGCAGTCAGCAGCAGGATCAGTCCCGCCGTTGCAAGATACGCGAGCCGAAGGTGCGATTTATGTCTCATTCTTCATCCAAAGATAGCCATCCTTGCCATTAACTCGGTCCGACTTTCGTGAGCCGAAATAAAAGCAGGCGGAAGCTGTCCGTCCAAATATAGTTCATGGTTGCCAGCACGAAGAGCATGAAATAAACGACGAACTTCACGAACACCGGCTTTTCTGAGCCCAGGTTCATGAAGAATAGCACTACGAGCAGGGTCTCGATGATGGCAAACGTCAACATACGCACCACCAATTGCGTCCCCTGAATGTTCTGATAGCCGATGACGAACTGCAGCGCCGTAATGACCAATAGGCAGATGTACACGGCAACATATTTCCCGATTCCGTGCCGTTCAGCGGTTGTCATAGTGTTTCGCCCCTTATCTTCATGTCTTCGGTCTAGCGTGCCGCGGGCGTCTGGTTCATCAGATAGACGACGGGAACGATGAACAACCAGACCAGACCCACGAATTGCCAGAAAATGCTCACGATTTCTATGTCGTCGGCGTTGTAACGGCCTCCCTGGTAGCGGATGGCCACGATAATCAGCGCAATCGTACCGATGGAAATGTGCAGCAGGCTAAACCCTGTGATGGCATAGAATGAAGCTCCAAAGGCCGCCGTCCCCCAAGGATTGTGAAGCAGACCCACACCCTGATCGATCATTCCCATCCAATCGCGGATGTGCAGCAAGGTGAAAATAATGCCCGCGACGGCCGTAATCATCATCCAGCGAAAGGCCCCCGCTTTATCGCCCGCCTTGGCAGCTCCGAGTGCGATCAGCATAGTCAAGCCGCTAGTCAGCATGATGACTGTCATCACAGCAACGGCGGTTACGCTGTGGAAGGGTCTTGGCCAATCCGGGGTGGCGTTGCGGGTGAATGCGTAGGCAGCCACACAGGCAGCAAAGGTCATTACGTCTGCCATGACGAACAGCCACATCGCCAGCTTTTTAGACGGAATCGCAAACGGCGGCGCCTCCATCGGTGCAGCCGTATGTGCTCCCATGGTCACATGTGCTTCGCTCACAGTGCCTCCTGTGCATGCATCAAAGTTTCATCCAAAGCAGCAAGAGCAAATACACCCAGAGAATGCCCATGAAATGCCAGTAATAGGAGAACGTATCCAGTGTGCTACGCCGTAGGACGACCCGATACAGCTTGCGCATGACGTAGGTCAAGCCAACCAGCCCGCCGAGCACGTGCATCGCGTGGATTGCCGTCAGCAAATAGAAGAAAGAACTGGCCGGATTGGTGGCCAGATATAACCCTTCGGAGCGCAATTGTTGCCAGGCAGCGTATTGGCCGGCAACAAAAACCAAACCAAGGCATAAGGTAACGTACAACCAGCGCGCAGGACTTAGATCGAGAGTTCTTGCACCGGTCATGAAAACTGCGACCCGGCGGCGAGCGATTTCCAAGGTCACGCTGCTGGCAAGCAATACCAATGTATTGAGGTAAAGAATTCGGGGCAGCACCAGATGGTGCCAATCCATCGCCGATCCTTGCCGTACGATCAAGGCACTGGTAAAGGCGGCAAAGCTCATGGCAATCGCAGCCAGCACCACCCAGATTCCGGTTTTGGCCGGAGCCGGAGCGTAATCCTGAACCGCTGGCAGCTTTCCGTCGCTCGGGACCAGATTCCGGAAGTCTCCGTTGCCGGGGCTTCCCCGTCCTGGTAAGCGACGCTCCTCAACTTTCGGCGGTTCGTGGATCGTAGTTGCCATAGGGAACTAAACTCCTTAAACAAATCCCATGATCGTTTGCTTACGGCTCGTCCTGTGCGCCCTTCACCTGCTCAGGTGAATCCTGCATTAAGTAATCACCCGTCGAACTCTGCACGCCATACTGATAGGGATCGTGATAAACCACCGGATGCTTGCCCCCGAAGTTATCGTGCGGAGGCGGGGAGGGGACTGACCACTCCAGCGAAGTGCCTTGCCAGGGATTCTCTGGTGCGGGCTCTCCCCAGAACCGGCTGTGGATGAAGTTGTAAATGAAAATCAATTGCACTGCGCCAGTGAAGAGCGCCGCAATGGTGATGAACTGGTGCACGCCGACTAGCGGCTGCATATAATCCACCACAAAAGCCTGGTAGCGGCGCACATTTCCCGCCAGTCCCAGGTAGTGCATTGGCATGAAAATGGCATATACGCCGATGAAGGTGAGCCAGAAATGAAGCTTGCCCAGGTTGTCGTTCATCATGCGTCCCCACATCTTGGGGAACCAGAAATACGTTCCAGAGAAGATGCCGAACAACGCCGCGATCGCCATCGTAAAGTGGAAATGAGCCACTACGAAGTAGGTCGCGTGGAGCAGTATCTGGATCGAAGGCTGCGCCAGGAAAAAGCCGCTTACTCCGCCGGTGATGAACATCGAAATAAAACCTAAAGCAAACAGCGAAGCTGCGTTAATGCGCAACTTCGCGCCGTAAAGACTCCCGATCCAAACCAACACGATGACTGTTGAGGGTATGGTAATCAGCAGTGTGGGGAAGGAGAACACCAGCGAAGAGAAGGGGTTCATCCCGCTAACGAACATGTGGTGGCCGTACACCATGTAGCTGAGCACCGCCAGGGCGCCCATGGAGTAAACCAACACCCGATGGCTCAGCATCGGCTTGCGCATGTTGGTGATCAGAACATGCGAGACAATCCCCATTCCCGGCACGATGGCGATATAGACCTCGGGATGCCCGAAGAACCAGAAAAGATGCTGCCATAGAAGAGTCGATCCACCCGAGTGAGGTTGCAACTGGTCGTTAATCACCAGATTGGATGCGACGAAGAAACTCGTCCCCGCCACGTGGTCAAGAATCAGCAGGATGCAAGCTGGCATCAGAACAGAGAACGACGTCAGACCCATGCAGGAAGTAATGAACCACGCCCAGGTCGGCATCGGCAGACGCCACATGCTCATGCCCTTGCAACGCAGGTCGAGGACGTTGGGGATAAAATTCAGGGCCCCAAACAGCTGGCCCACGCAGAATATGGCGATTGAGGTTGCCCAAATAATCACGCCTGAACCCTGGCCAGGACCTGCTACCGCCCCAACTGCGCTGAGCGGTGCATACTGGGTCCAACCGCCCAGAGTTGGTCCGTCGCCGACGAAGAACGACAACAACATGACGCAGAAGGCCACAAACGTGGTCCAGAACGACATCATGTTGAAATGCGGGAAGGGCATGTCTTCTGCGCCAGTGTGGATCGGCAGAAAGAAATTGCCGAATGCCGCGAAGGGTACAACCGTGAGCACAAAAAAGACCATGAAGGTTGCGTGCATGGTCATGACTTGTAGATAGAACTCTGGAGTCATCACATTGCCGGGGGCGCCCGTGCCGGAGAGCAAATGCAGACCCGGAATCGGATAGGCAGTCCACGCGAGGTGGATGCGCATCACCCAGGAAAGCACCATGCCGATGATCACAGCCACCAGGCCTAAACCGTAGTATTGCTTGCCGATCACTTTGTGGTCGAGGCTGAAAACGTGCTTCCGAATGAAACTCGTAGGCGGCCCGTGATGTGCCGCCGCGTGCGTTGACGTGTCGTGCATATGCTCACCTCAAAGGTACGTCGTCGTTCTTACGTCACCTATTGCAGGGCTGCTTGCTTCTTTAACCAGGCGTCGAAATCGTCCTGGGAAAGCACACTGAGGTAGGCCTTCATGTTGTAATGTCCGAGGCCACAGAGCTGGCTACACACAATTTCATATCTGCCAACCTTGGTCGCCGTGAAATGAATTTGCAGATCCAGTCCCGGCACGAAATCCTGATGAATCCGCAAGGCTGGAACGTAGAAAGAATGGCTGACGTCTTTCGAGTGCATCAACAAGCGAATTTCACGATTCACCGGGACCGCCATTTCAGCCGTCACGATGTCGTCTTTCGCGTCGGAATCGTGGTCAGTGTCAATTCCGTAAAAGTTCTGGTTAGCTTCGCTGAGCATCTCGGGATGGATGGCGCCAAAAGTTCCGTCCGGGCCGGTATAGCGGAAGTAAAAGGCAAATTGGCCGGCCTGGACCTGCACGGGCATCGCGTCTGCGCCGGGCGGTGTGAAGTAAATATTGGCCCAGGCCTTGACTCCGAAAATTCCCAGGGCGAACACTTCCACACCGACAAGAATGACCGCAGCAGCCACCAGTCCCGTAGCGCCGCCGGGAAAAGTCTTGGTCTTTTCGCCCGGCCTGTTGCCCGAGTATCTCCAGATAAACCACGCCAAGATAATCTGTGAGGCTAGAAAAGAGATTCCCGCCTCCCACATGGTTTCCGACAACTGGTCGTCGATGGCTTGACCGTGGGCCGAGACGTCCGGCAGCGGGTGCCAGGTATTCCGGATGATCGGAATCGCGGAAAGGATCGCAATCACTACGATGGTCACAGCCAGTAGTTTCGCCATGTTGCCCTCGCGCTGGACTAGTTTCGAACGGCTACTGAAACTGCCCCAGGGGCCGCGCAAAAGCGGCAGCCCCAGTCAGAATTGGTATCCTATTTCCCCTTGAAGGTGAAATCGGCTTTGGCCGCGCTTCCGGCCGCCACCGTCACTTTTGCTGTCTGCGTTCCAAGATCCTCTTGCCAAGCGGTTACCGTATAGCTTCCCGCTGGTACATTCTGGATGGTGTACGAACCTTTGTCGTCGGTAGTAGCGTACGGACCCTTAACGACTACGAACCACCCGTGCATCCAGGGATGAATGTTGCACTTTACCGGGATGGCCACTTCTTGGTTCTTCCAACTCGTCTCGATCGGGGGCGCTGCCGGCGGTTGCGACTTATTCCAGCCGATATTCCCCGCGGTCGGATCCGGCAACGGGTGGATATTGTGAGTGGTCTGGTCCTCCGTGGTCACCTTGAACTTCTGATCTACATTTAGGGCCAGCACATGGGGTGTATACATGCAACCCTTTTGAGCAAACGTAGGTTCTTGCGAGGACGGTGCTTCATTGCCGGTCAGGCCCTGCGAAATGTACAGGACAACGTTCTCCAAACCATCGCCCGAGCCGACCAACACATTCTCCATTTTTGCCGGGTTGGTGTCGTGGGCCTTGCTGCACACCGGGTCCTTGGACATATCAATGCCCTTCATGTGCGGGGCGGTTCCGCTCAACTTCACGGTGCCGGTGATTGAGCCGCCGCCGGCAGCGTTCACCTTCTGGCTCAAGAGCACGGCTCCTGCACAGACAAGTACGAGCGCCGGTAGTACTGCTGCAAGCTTGCGTACGTAATGACTTTTCATGAACAGTCTCCTGATCTCCCGAAGCCTCCGGGATTACTGTGCCGGCGCATTGGGATTCACGGGCTTCAGTCCCAATTGCTTGGCAATCTGCCTTTCCTTGAGATTGAAAGTATTGTGAGGCTGCAGGGTACGCAGATAGAACACCAGGTCCCAGGCCTCTTCTGGTTTGATGTTGTCGGAAAACGACGGCATCGGTGTGCCGTCCAGGCCGGTCATGAAGATCCGGTAAATGTCCTGGTCAGTGGAGCCACACTTGGGGCGCGAGCCGTCGGTGAAGTTATAGGGCAGAATTGGCCGGCTCAAGTCGTCGGTCAGAGTCGACGCCGAGGGACCGTTGGCCATGCCTTCTACGCCATGGCACTTCCAGCACTGTACCCGGGCAAAAACATCTTGCCCAGCCTTGACGCGCTCCGGTGTAACCTCGGGTTCGGCGGGAATCTCAATAGGCGTCCCCGGCTTTTCCTTCTGAAAGCGCGGAGAGAAATGCTTGACCCAAGCCACCAGATCAGCGCGCTGCTGTTTGGTGAAGGTGTTCCAGACGGGCATGTTGGAGCGGTCCAGGCCGCGCGCAATCGTGTTAAAGAGATCTTCGTCGGTGGGCAGCGTCCCCGTAGGTGTCGAGCGACACTTAAAGATGCCCAGAGTGAAGTCGCGCGGTTTCGGATCGAGCCACTGGGCGACCTCGCCATTTCCATCGCCCAACTCGCCGTGACAACCCACGCAATACCGCCGGTAGTCCTCTTTGGCGTTCGTGGCATGGCCGGTGTATTTGCCAATATGGCTGTCAGTGTTGAGGCGATCTCTTTCATCGTAGCTGGTGATCTGGGCTTGCGCCGTGGCTGCCAGCAGCAGGGCAGCTGACGCCGCCAACCACGACCACTTGAGTAGTTTCGTAGGCATCGCTGATCCCCTCTCCTAGAAGTCGAAGTCAAAGCCGGACATCAAGCTACTGCTGGTCAGGTCAGTCCCCGTGACCGGTGATCCTCCCACCGTACGCAGCCACGAGTACTCGTTGTGCCAGGCAAATCCCGCCCGGCTGGTCATGATCGGGTACCAGCGCATTCCAAACGTGTACATGTCGGTATTGCCCAAGCTGGAGGCATTGGTTGTCATCGCCTGTTGTGACACCCGCTGCCATTCAGAACGCTGAATGAAGACAATTTGCGGGCTATACACATAGTGGGTTTCCAACAGGAACCCGTTCCAACTGGGAGCGCGCGCAGCAGCGGGAAGAACACACGTTCCGGGGATACAATTCAGACCGCCCCCGTTCCCCCCTCCGGGTGTTCCATTAAACGGGTTGGTGGCATTGCCGAAACCTTGTCCGAACCAGGCGCTATCGGAACCATGCTGGGTCACCACCAGGAAGTCGAGCTTCTTGAGATAAAACAATCCGACAAAGCCCTCGCGGCTGAACCCCTTGTTGCCCGTTCCAGTGCCGTTCACTGGCACGCCCCCGCTGGTGAGAAACGTAATTGGGGCCTCTCCAACCATGGCGTAAAATCCCAGGCGTTGGACGCCGAGTTTGCCCGTATCGAATGCCTGGCTGGCGGCGAAAAATCCGGTGTAGGTGTTAGTGCCGGAGGCCAGGTTCACGTTGCCGTCACTGGTGCTCAAAAGAGCGGCCGACACGCGCGTGCGGTCGTTGGCAGAATGTCCCATGTACTCGATGCCGAGCTGGTTATCGCCAATCTGGCCGTAGATATTGGCATCTCCAGGCGGCAGGAAGTGATAGGTCTGGTAAACCCCCGAAATCGGGGTCAGCGTCAGGATTCGTTTTTCGGAAACCAAGTTGTCAAGTTCGAACTTGCCCAGCTTGACGTTCAGCCAGGAGCTGCCAAAAAGGTTATCCAACCGCGCCATCACCGTCTCAAAGTGGAAAGTCCCTGTGGGATCGGACGAGGGCAGCAGATAAAAGGAAATATTCTTGTCCAAGGTTCCGCCGGTGTGGAAGTCGAGACCACTCAGGTCAAACCCGTGAGATGTGACTTGGGCTTCCCTGGCTGCACTCGTGGCATCCCCTGTCACTGAGTCAACCGCGACCTTGTCGGTGCTTTCCCGGTGCCAGTACGGGGTCATGCGGAAGGTGACCGGCCAGTAGGCGGGATTCTGCCAGATGGGAGCGTCGTGATCGTTCATCAACTGGTAGCCGTTGTCTTTGAACTTCTGGCCGAAGTAGTTAAGCATCGGCCAGGCTTCGTGGCAGGCTGAGCAGCGCAGACCATACTTGCGGGCGAAGGCAGGCAGGGCGTTAGCCTGTGGCAACGCTCCCGCAATGAACAATGCGCACAGCAACCATCCCGCAAAATGCCTCCGGGGAGAGGTCATTGAGTCCTCCTGGCACTGAATCAAGGGCAAGAACTCGCCCGTTCAACATGAAATTTGAGCAAACGCTCAGAATCCTGGGAGCGTTCTCCGCTGCTGATGGCCACAGGCCATCCAACCGATTGCAAACTGTCGCAACGAACCAGCTTCAACAACCACCCAAGCAGGCCAGAAAATGTGACCCAAAGACAGAAAGCCGACGCCGTCACCAGCTCTTCGGACATTCGTAGTGCGTACGTACGCACTTAACTAACACTGCCAAGAGATACGTGTCAAGAAGAAATAATTTCTATGAATGAGACAGATTCACAAAAGTTAATCAACCTGAGAGTCGAGCAAGATCACGAACCAGCATGGCGGCCAGAGCAGCGGCCATTTTCCGGGCTTGAGCTCGATCCTGTCCGAGCACCACGGGACGCATGAAGCCGAACACAAAACCAAACAGCCCTACGGACTGGGCCAGGATCTCAAGCTCCTCCTGAGAAAGACCGGCGCACTGCCGGTGACGCTTGAGACGCTCCCTCACGGCCTTGGTGCGGGAGGAGAGCACGGCCCGGCTAATTACACTGCCAAGCGACGGATCCACCAATGCCCGCGAAACAAACACTCGGAGAAAATCCCGGTTTTTCCACAAGTATCCGATCTCCCAATCGACCAATTGCAGGAATTCTTCCTGCAGACTCCCGGCCGAGCGCGCGCGATGACGCATTCCCATCAACTCATCGGAGATGTGGTATTCGACCAGGGCAGTGAGCAGGCCGGCCTTTCCTTTGAAGTAACGGTGGATCAAACCCTCGGCACAACCCGCAGCCGCGGCGATCTCGCGAGTGGTTGTGACTTCATATCCCTTGGTGGCAAACAAGCGTAAGGCCGCGTGCACCAGCGCTTTTTGTTTGCCGGCACGGTCCCGCTTCCTCTTGGGCAGCGATACAAGCGACAACTTGCCCGCAGCAGGACGGTGACTCGGCGATGCAAGAGTGCGCGCGTTCAGACCATTCAGCATGCTATTTTCGACTCGCAAGCCACGGTGACGTTTTCTTGCGGGCGTGTCAAGAGTCTGGCTACCCATTTTTGTAAAAGGATTGTCAAATCTCTATTTTTGATCGGAGAGGCGAATCACTCTAATCAGTTGTAGTGATCAATTCCGGATTGCGGTGCTCCTGCAAGAGCACGCCGACTGCGAGGCAGCCCGCAGGGAACGGATTCCGCCGGAGTTGACATGCGCGCCAAGCGGAGAGTATGAGAGCGTAAGAGCAATCATTCGGAGCGCATGGAAAACCTCTCCCACCACCCAACCATCCTCACTTCGTCGCAGGGGGTCAAGGAATCTCCGCAGGCCAGCCAACGTCTCCGGGTTCCTTTTGCTGCCGCAATGCTGCTTTTGCTGCTTAACTTTTCCCTGCCGGTGCAGGGCCGTGAACAAAAGAAAAAAGCGGACTATGGCATGGGTTTCTCCAGCGAGATCAGCGCACCCCAAGACGTGGTGGTGCAAGCCGTTGAGGCGGTGGTAAATGATGGAGTCATCCAGGGCAGCAAGGAGTACAACAAGGACAAGTTCGTGGAAAAGGCGTTTCCGGCGACTTTTTCGTCATTGTTTGCGGAATATAAGGGGCCGGGCAAGGTTTTCTACAAAGTGCGGGAGCAAGTGCTGGCCCCGGTGAATTTCAAGGAAAGTAACGACCAGGGTACTCTGGCGGTGCGCTACATTATCGATGGCAAGGGCCCCCAGCAAACTGTTTTGCGAATTGATGCCGTATTTGTGGAGGATTTTCGCCACACTGTCCACCCCTCAGACGGCAGCGTCGAGAGTGCGGAGTATCGAGAGGTGCAGGACCGTGTGGACACCCTTGAATTAGAAAAGAAGCAGGCTACGGACGACGCTAGACACCGCCAGGAAGAGCTCGCCAGGAAAAGTCTGGAACGAAAGAACGCGCAGGAGCAGGCCAACGCGGTGGCTCGGGCGCAGGGTTCGGCAAACACTCCGGAACAGCAGGTTGAGAACCTGCGTCGGCAGGTGGAACGAGTCATCAAAGCGCCTGGAGGACAACTAAAGTCGGCTCCTTTCCATTCGGCCACGAATCTGAAGACGCTCGACCCGGGATCTGAGGTTGTGATTCTTATCGCTACTCCCTACTGGTACGGTGTCGAAACCGAGGACGGCCAGCACGGCTGGATCAATCACGCCCAGTTGGAGCCTTTGCCATGAAGTCGAGGTTCTGCCTAGCTGCGGTCGCGGCCTTGTGGGCACTGACGATACCGTTGGGTCGAGCGCAGGGCGCCCCCGCTGAACGCACCCTTCCCCAACCAAAGCCGGTAGTGGAGGCGGCGGTTCGCCAGTTGCAATCTTCGACCAGCGGCCGTCTGCCGGTGCTGGATGGCTTCGCGGTTCCCGGCGCGCAATCCCTCGATCGTTTTCAGAAGGGCTACTACCAATGCGCCGTTCAAGTCACCGCGACCCCTACAGGTGGGTCGCTGGTACGCATCAGCGCCAAAATCACCGCTTGGTACAACTCCCCCGAGGCGACGAAATCCGGATATCAGGTTTTGCCGTCCAATGGCCGGCTGGAATCCGATCTGCTGGATCGATTGACAGACGCAGTCGCTGCCAAGGCCTCCTCCACCACCTCTTCGCCCGCTAGCGCGCCCGGAACCGCGAAGGGCAAAAGCGTTTCCGCCACTGACGCTTCGACTCTCAATCTTCCCTCAGCCCCGTCCTTTAAGGGGAGTACTTTCCCGCGAGCAGACCATAGCCCGACACCACCTCCGAGGAGCGGCGTGGCCGACCGGCACACCGACAATCTGGACAAGGAAGCCAAGAACCTGGAGGAAATCCTCCGCAACCAATCACATCCCAACAACCTGGCCGCCGTCCGGAAGGCGGGAACCCCAGTTTTGGTAAGCCCGAGCGAGGGAGCCAAGGTTTTGTTTCTCGCCGATGCGGAGGATGAGTTCGAGATTCTGGACAGCAATGAAAGCTGGGTGCATTTGCGCATCTCCGGGCTTTCGCGCGCCTGGATCAGGCGTTCCAACCTCGAGATGCCCGATGCTTCGTCGGCCGAGGACGCGCCGCCCGTAGCCCCTCCCGCGTCGCCAGCTGCTGACGATAAGGCGCCCTTTCAGATTGAGAACGAGCAGATCGCGTCTTTCCCTGGGGATTGGGAACCGCTTCGCGGGAAAGTTGTGAGGATTGTTTCCATCCAAAAGGCTGCCAACAGCGGGGCGGATAGCGGTTCGCAAGCTAAGCTCACATTCGTTAAAGGGCTGTTCGACAAGGAGTACGCCGAGCTGACAAAATCCTCGTCAACCGCGTTGGGGATTGTGCTTATTTTCGATTCCTCCGACGGAGGGATGGTGGCTGCGACCCTGCCGGTGCTACGGGAGTGGAAGGCCGGCACGCTATCCGATGAAGGTTTGTGGCGGCGGTGCTACCTCGACCCACCGGAAATGTTCCGGGGCGCTGGCGGGCAATAAGAGATCGCTGGATACCGAGCTTGGCCCCGCATCAGGCATCCAATTGGGAGAGAACATGAAGTCACTCATAACGAAGTCGCTCACGACGGCCGTATTGCTGCTTTGCGCAAACTGCGTGGCACAGGTCCCTAACCCGACCCTGAAGGTCTATCAGTTGGTCGAAGCCAAACAAGAGAACCATACCTTCAGTACGACACTGTCTCTAAAACAGGGCGACTGGGTGGAGATCAAGGTGCTTTGTCGAAACACTCTGCCAGCATGTGTTCAGCCCGCTTACTTTGACAATGGGCAGGAGATCAAGTTCCCAAAACTCTATAGCGGAAACCAGGGCGATCTCATCGAGCAGGTTTTTGGTCTGGCCGCGCCCTCCGACGGCCCCCTCAAAGTCTATGTTCCGACGATTCGTTTCGGCATTGAGTACAAAGGCACGATTGAGGTGACGACTTGGCAATGAAGGGCGAGGTTCGCGCACGGGTTCCGAAAGTCTGCTCCATCTGCTACTCTGCCCTGCGATGGATTATCTCTGGACTCCGTGGCGCTACGCCTTCGTCACCGCGGCGGAAAAGACTTCAGGCTGCATCTTTTGCGACCTTCCAAAGCTGGGTGACGATGTGCGGGCCCGCATCGTTTACCGAGGTCAGTACTGCTTTATCGTGCTGAACACGTACCCATATACGCCGGGGCACGTGATGGTAGTGCCGTTTGCACATCTTGATGAGTTGCAAAAACTCCCCGTCGAGGCTGCCCACGAAATGATTCACCTCTCACAAAAAATGGAGCAGGTGTTGCGCCAGCTATACAAACCTGATGGGGTGAATCTGGGGATGAACATCGGCAAGGCGGCAGGAGCTGGCGTTGCAGGGCACATCCACATGCACGTGCTGCCGCGCTGGGTCGCGGATTCCAACTTTGTTTCAGTTGTGGGAGAGACGCGGATCCTGCCGGAAACTCTCGACATCACCTACGAACGAATCAGGGGAGGACTGAAATCGGCGGTGTCACCCTGAGCGAAAGTTCGAAGGGCTCGGAACCCCACCCAGGATGAACGCCGCGACGAAGGCGCACAATCGACGCCCAGTAATTGAGCCGCGATGCTCCCAGTGCGCCATCTCTTGTAAGGGCAGTCGGGAAGACGTCGACGCCCCTGCTTGATCCTGCAATGCGTGATTCGACCACGAGACACAGCCGGCAACGAAGGATGACCGGCAAAATACACTTGTAGGTTACTGGCGTCCGAGAGTGCGGCTTGTCAAGGAAATGTTAAAAGAAAGTAAAGTTTTGTGGCTCGCGGATGGAGGCGTAAGACTCTACCCTGCCAACAATTCGTCCATCTCTTTTTCACTGATCACGCGGACTCCCAACTCGTTGGCCTTGTCTAGTTTGGATCCGGCGTCTGCGCCGGCGACAACGTAGTCGGTCTTCTTGCTGACCGAACCCGCTACGCGTCCGCCAGCGTCCTCGAGTGCTTTCTTTACCAGGTCGCGTGGTCGGGTAAGCGTACCAGTTAGAACGAAAGTCTTTCCTGCGAGTTTGGTTCCGCGCTCTTTCTTCTTACCAGTAAAAGTCAGCCCGGAAGAGCGCAGACGGTCCATCAATTTGCGATTGCTGGGTTCGCGGAAAAACTCGACGATGCTGTTGGCGATGCGCGGGCCAACTTCGGTGACGTTCTGCAGTTCCTCTTCGCTCGCGTCCATGAGGTCGTCCATCGATCCGAAATGCTCGGCGAGAAACTGCGCGGTACGCTCTCCCACCATGCGAATGCCAAGCCCGTAAATCACACGCTCCAGCGGCAGCTTCTTGGAAGCTTCGATCTCATCGAGCACGTTTGCCGCCGACTTGTCACCCACGCGCTCGAGCGAAAGTAGATTGTCCTTGCTGAGTCTGTAGATATCCGCGACATTCTTGACCAGTCCGCGTTCGGTGAGCTGATTGACCAGTGCATCGCCCATGCCTTCGATATTCATGACTCCGCGCGAGGCAAAGTGCAGGATGGTCTCCCGCAGCTTGGCGGGACAGTTCGCGTTCACGCAGCGGTAATCCACCTCACCTTCCGTACGGACGACTTTGGTTCCGCACACCGGACACTTCTCAGGCATGTGAAACAGCTTGTGGCCGCGCGGGTGTTGTTTGTCGTCGATGACGCGGGTGACTTTGGGAATAACGTCGCCGCCGCGTTCGACTTCGACAAAATCACCAATCTTCACGCCCAAACGTTCGATCTCGTCCATATTGTGCAAGGTCGCGCGGCTGACGGTGGTGCCGCCGATGGGAACCGGCTTCAGAGCCGCCACGGGCGTGAGCTTTCCGGTCCGGCCGACCTGGACCAGTATGTCTTCGATCTGGGTGATGCCGGAACGCGCTGCATACTTGTACGCGATAGCCCAGCGCGGGGCCTTGCCGGTGTAACCGAGTTCGTCCTGCAAGGCCGTGCGATCGACTTTGACCACGATGCCGTCGATCTCATAGGGCAGTTTCTCGCGGCGGGTTTCCTCGTGCTCAATAAACTTCCAGACTTCGTCGAAGTCCTTGGCGAGTTTGCGGCTGGAGTTCACTTTGAATCCGGCGGCATCGAGCGCGCCGAGAGTCTTCCAGTGGCGGTCGAAATAAGTGCGGCCATCTTTGAGCAGCGCGTAGGAAAAGTAGTCGAGGCGGCGTTCGGCGGTGATGCTGGCATCGAGCTGGCGCACAGTTCCGGCAGTGGCGTTGCGCGGGTTGGCAAACAGCGAGAGGCCTTTTTCTTCCCGCTCGACGTTCATTCTTTTGAACGCGGCGATGGGCATCAGCATCTCGCCACGAACTTCGAAGTCGGCGGGAATGCCAGAAGCTCGCAGCTTCTCTTTGGAAATAGAAAGTGGAATGGACCGCACGGTGCGCACGTTCAGGGTCACGTCTTCGCCAACACTGCCGTCGCCGCGCGTGATGCCGCGCACCAATTTGCCATTCTCGTAAATCAGAGCCAACGACATGCCGTCCAGCTTGAGTTCACAGACGTAGTCCACGTCCTTGCGGCCGCTGAGCTCGTGTACGCGCCGCTCCCAGTCGCGGAGATCGTCCAGGTTGTAGGTGTTGTCGAGCGACAACATGGGTGAGGAGTGGGGCGCCTTGACCACTCCTTCACGCGGCTGGCCGCCGACGCGCTGAGTGGGAGAATCGGTCGTGATGAGCGCGGGATGTTCAGTTTCGAGCTTTATAAGCTCGTTCATCAATTGATCGAATTCAGCGTCGGAGATCTCAGGATCGTCAAGGGCGTAGTAGCGGTATTCGTGGTGGCGTATCTTGTCGCGGAGGACTTCGATCTTCTTCTCGTGTTTGGCGGCGGACATTGGAGAAATTATAGGCGAGAATCTCAAAACGCTGACGACGCAGAGGGCGCGCGGAGAACGCGGAAAAACCTGCCTACGGTAAGCTACAATCCTCAGTTCTGGAGACCTTCGATGGCTAAGACTGTCGCAGTTACCTTCACTATTTCCGAATCCTTGCTCACCGCTTTCGACACCAATGACCGCATCAATCAGTACATGATCGAAAACCTTCCAGCCGACGCCTGGCGAGCGGAGCCGCCTGAAGGCAAAGGGCGGACCGTCGCAGCCATGGTGGCGCACATCCATAACGTGCGAGTGATGTGGCTGAAGGCGGCAGCCAAGGGAAGCAAGATTCCCGAACAGCTTGACCGCGTCAGCGTGACTCCGGTGCAGGCTTTGAAGGGGCTGGAGCAAAGCCGGGCGGCGCTGAGCGCAGTGCTCAAATCGGCGTTGGAAGGGGACGGTCGAGTGAAGGGGTTCAAACCGGACGTGGCAGGATTCTTTGGGTATCTCATCGCTCATGACGCCCATCATCGCGGGCAGATTTGCATGCTGGCACGCCAAGTCGGGCACCCGCTGCCGCAAAAGGCGATGTTCGGCATGTGGGAGTGGGGATCGAGGGGAAAAGCGTAGGGGCCTGTTCCGGTAGAATCCCCCTGACATGCGCAAGGCGTTGCTGCTTTACAACCCGCTTTCCGGACGCCGTCGCGGTCGGCGTGTGAATGAAGTGGAGAGTGCGCAGGCGGTACTGCTGGCGGGCGGCGTGGAGGCGACTTCGGCTGCGACGGCTGGTCCCGGCGATGCTGCCGAGCAGGTGAAGGAGGCGATCCGCCACGGTTGCGACACCATCTTCGCTTGCGGCGGCGACGGCACGGTGAACGACGTACTGCAGGGACTGGTTGGCAGTGAGGCGGCCCTAGCAGTCATTCCGCTGGGGACAGCCAATTCGCTGGCCCACGATCTTGGGTTGCCGCTTTCCCCGACCGGCGCCGCGCGGGCCGCCCTGACCGCGAAGCCTCGCCGGATCGCCGTGGGCCGTGTCGCGTACCAGGAGTTCCAGGGGGGAAGGGGTTCACGCTACTTCACGGTCACCGCCGGGGTTGGGGTGGATGCGCATCTCTTCTACAAGTTGAATCCGCTGGCGAAACGTCATCTGGGGATGGCCGCCTACTACGCCAACGCCACGCGCTTGTGGCTCACGCACAAGATGGAAATGTTCGTGATCGAGACGGATGGCCAGGCTTCAAGGGGCGTGGAAGTCTCACAGCTCTTGGCGGTCCGCATCCGGCATTTCGGGGGAGTGTTGCGGGAACTGGCTCCGGGCGCGTCGCTCGACCGCAATGATCTTCGGCTGGTGTTGTTTCACACTCGTAGCCGCGCGGCGTACTTGGGTTATGTCTTGCGGGGCCTCTTAGGCGCGAACTGCCAAATCCCAGGGATCGAACTGGCCCACGCGTCGCGGGTGAGTTGCCTTTCGGTTGGAGAATCGTCCCCCATTTTCGTGGAAGCTGACGGAGAATTGCTGGGGACATTGCCGGTAGAGATCAGCGTTGTGCCCGATGCACTGACGATATTAACGCCGACAGCATAGTTTTCGCGCCTCCGCGTTCTCTGCCGCTTTTCTCAGCGGTCTCAGCGTTTTAGGGTTTTGCTGAGACAGCGGGAGATTCGAAGTCCCAAATCGCGGAGGTCGCGCAGAGGACGCCGAGAAACCAGAGCGAGAGCACAGGCCCTGTTCCAAAGAGTCTGCATCGGCATAGCTGACGACTACATCTATACTTCTTCGCGAACCTTGGAACCCATAACTCACCTCTTGACCGGCGCCTGTCTGGGACGAGCCGGATTTAATCGCAGAACCGCGCTGGCCACAGCCACGATGACGCTGGCGGCCGAGGCCCCGGATCTCGATGTGTTCGAAAGCTTGAAAGGGCCGGTGTCTGGCTTTGGCCACCATCGCGGATTTACGCATTCGTTTCTCGGCTTGGTGCTGGTATCAGCCCTGGTGGTGGGCTTTATCTACGTGATCTGGCGGCTGCGAGGAAAAAAAGTCAAAGATCCCAAACTGCCGCCGCGCTGGGGATTGCTGTTTGGCTTCGCCTATCTAGCGGGGCTCACCCATATTCTTCTCGACTTCACCAACAACTATGGAGTGCGTCCGTTCTGGCCATTTTCTGAGAAGTGGTATTCCTGGGACATCGTCTTTATCGCCGACCCTGTGATTCTGGCGTTGCTAGTGGGTGGGTTGGTGCTGCCTCTATTCTTTGGCCTGATCGACAAGGAACTGGGAGTGCGCAGTCGCGGCCCACGTGGCCGCTGGGGAGCGATTGCGGCGCTGGTCGGGTTGGTGGCGCTATGGGGAGTGCGCGACTACGAGCACCGGCGAGCTGTCAATGCGCTCGAAGCGCGTACTTATCAAGGAGAGAACCCCGTCCGCGCTTCTGCTTATCCTGAATGGTGGAGTCCGTTTCATTGGAGCGGCGTGATTGAGGCGCAGAATTTCTTCGCCGTCATGATGGTCGAGTCGCTGACTCCGGAGGTCGATCCCAACGGCGAGATGCAGGTCTTCTATAAACCGGAAGAGACTCCAGTGACGCTCGCGGCGAAGAAGTCCTATCTAGGGCGAGTTTACCTGGACTGGGCGCAGTATCCGCTGACGGAAACCGAGCAGGTGCCGGAAGGATATGTAGTACGCTTCAGCGACCTGCGCTATGCCTATCCGGGCAGTACAGGACGGAGCGTCTTGGGATCGAGCGTGGAACTCGATCGCAATCTGAACGTGGTGGCGGAGAACGTAGGAAGGCGCACTCGGCGAATCTCAAGCGGGGCTGCAAAGTAGATCCGCGCGGGGTAATGTCTCAGTTCGAATTTCAGCGGCCGCATTGTGGACGTCGGTGGGAACGAGTTATGCCGTTTTGACAGTAGGTTGCGTTCCGGTCTAGCATACGGTTGTTCCCTGTGGGGCACGTCGGCATCCCTGCCGAAAGGGCTAGGCCCGCCCGCTGAAAAATCTCAGCAGGAGTGCGCCTATGCCAACCATCGAGACCTACCGTAAGCAAGCCAAGCTCCTACTCCGCTGGCATCGCGAGAGAGATTATTCCATTGGCGGGAAGGTACGCAAGCTCGAACGCTTCCAGTCTTTGACGGACCACGAAGTCTTGGCGCTTAAGTTCACCCTTACCGTGGCGCAGGAGATCGTTGCGATTGAAGCCGGCTATCAGAGTTGGGCGGAACTGAAAGCGGCGACCGCCGGAGCATCCAAGACGCCGCGCGCTTCGTCTGGCCCGCCGTTCCTGAAGGATGTAACCCCGATCCTCTGCGTGCGGGATGTTAAGGCTTGCGCCGCCTTCTTCCAGCACAAGCTGGGCTTCGAGATCGACTTTCTCCATGGTCTTCCTCCGTTTTACGGCGCGGTATCGCGAGACGGCGTTTGCCTGCACATGCGCTACGTGCAGCAACCTCTGTTCGCACAAACTGCCGCTCAGGAGAAATCGCTGATCTTCGCGTCTATCCAAGTCTCAAACGTGCAGGGCTTATTCAAGGAGTTCAAGGCGCGAGGCGTGGAATTTGCGCAAACGCTCAAAAAGCAGGCCTGGGGTGGAACTGATTTTCAGGTGCGAGATCCCGATGGCAACGTCATTTCGTTCGTCACATATGGGTGAAGTTGAACGTTTCCGGCCTCGTCATCCGCCTCCCTTCTCGTTGCCAAAATAAGACAATACGCCGCGCGGCTGCGGCTTGACACGGCGGGTTGGCCGCGCCACAATCAAAGACTGCTGAGGAGGCTTCATGCTGGCGTATCTTTTTGTGGCGCTTGGAGTAGCGGTGAGGTTCATTCCGCATCCCTGGATGTTCACTCCGGTAACGGGGTCGCTGCTATTCTTTGGAGCCCGCGGATCGCGCCGCCAGCTCTGGGTGCCCTTTTTGTTGTTGGCTGCCTCTGATGTCGTGCTCACCAGAGTGGTTTATTCCTATCCGTTTACGCTGGATCACTTTGCAAGTTTTGCCTGGTATGCGGGAGTGCTGTGGCTGGGGACCAAGCTGCGCGACAACGCCCGACCGTTGCCGATTGTGGGCGCGGCGCTTGCTAGTTCAGTTTCGTTCTTCCTCCTGACCAATTTGACAGCTTGGGCGTGGCTGGACATGTATCCCAAGAACCTCAGCGGCGTGATGATGTCATACGCGGCTGGGCTTCCGTTCTTCCGCCATGCGGTGGAAGGCGATCTGCTCTTCACCGCTGCAATGTTTGGCACGCCAGTGTTGTTGAAGGCGCTGAGCGAGATGCTTGGCAAGGCGGACCACGCGGCGGCTGCGTAGGGTTCTTTCGCTCCTCCGGAGCGTGATCGACTTTTGCGTTCGGCCCACGGTTTACGCTGTGGGCTTTATTCTTGCGCGGCTTGGCGGCTGCGACGCTGCTTCTTTCTGTGTAGTGTCCACCACACGATCAGTCCCATCACCGCCGCGGCCAGGATCCAATAATAGTGATGCCCGAAAAGCTCCCCTGTAAGGCGGACTACATCAGGGCCGAATTTGATGGTTAGAAGTCCGAGAATCAGGAAACGTACCGTGCGCCCGCAAAAGACCGCAAGCAGAAAGCGCACAAAGCTCATCTCTGAAATGGCGGCCGCCAGCACAAACAGTTTGAACGGAGTGGGAGGAGGCAGCATGGCGGGGAACATGAGCGCCCAGAAAGGGTGGTGGTTGAATGCGGAGTGAAGTTTCTCAAAGCGTTCGGCTGACATTCGCTTGCGGAGAAATTCCTCACCGCCGGTGTAGCCAATAACATAAATAACGATACTGCCCAGCGCCGATCCCGCGGCCGCCATGAACACGTACAAAAGAAAAAGGGTGCGGTTCTGGTAGACGTAGCCAGCGACCACCGCATCGACCGGCAGCCCGATGAACCCGCCATCGAGGGCCGCCGCAGCCAGCACGCCCCAGGCTCCCAGCGGCTTGAGCAGCGCCCAGAGGAACACGGTGTAACGGGTAAGGATGTGTTTTATGGTCTTCAAGGCCTGAGTCTAGAAGTGTACGTTAAGGCGGGCATTGCTGGCCGCATTCGGTAAGTCCGCGAGAAAAGGCTTAACCAACAGAGGGCACGGAGGTTCACAGGGAGAAACGAACTACTCATGCCGCGTGTTGCCGCTGAGCAATTGCAGAGCGTGAGGCAGCAAGTCGATGACGGATTCCAGCGACTGGACTGCGCCCGCAGGGCTTCCGGGAAGGTTCAGGACGACCGCCTTTCCGCGCACACCGCAGACCGCCCGGCTGAGCGCGGCTAATGGCGTTTTCTTCGCACCTTCCGCACGCATGCGTTCAGCTACACCTTCGAGCAGACGCTTGCAAATGGCGCGCGTGGCTTCGGGAGTGACATCGCGAGGAGCGATTCCGGTGCCCCCCGTGGTCACCACCAGCCGCGCACGGTCAATCCAGGAAAGGAGCGTTTGCCGGATGGCAGCTTGCTCGTCAGGAACGGTTGCAGTTCCGACGACCACGAAATTGTGTTTCCTGAGAACCTCGACGACTGCGGGACCGGAAACATCGGTGCGTTCACCGCGGGCGCAGGAATCGCTGACGGTGATGACGGCTGCGCTCAACGCATCAGGAGTCGAGGAGGACATCTTCTTCTTCCTCGCCAGCCGCTTTGCCGCCATCGCGTTGAGACTCGTCCAGCAGCCGCAGGCCCTCCATCAGCAAGCCTTGAGTGTTAAGCGTCGTAGTCTGTTTGGTGGTCTTGCCTTCGAAATTCACCTGAAAATTGCCGTCGGTCCAGCGCAGGACCTTGAAAACAGCCTGGTCGCCATTCAGCGAACCATAGGCGGCGTGCGTTACCTGGCCCTCCTTGAAATACACTTCGCACTTTTCGTCTTTGCTGGTGAGGGTCAGAGCGCAACTCTTGCGGCCCATCTCCAGCGATTGAACCAGGTCGATCACATTCATTTGCAGCAAGCTGCCGCGCAGCACGCCATCGGAAGGAGCGGTCTTGGCCATCTTCTCCAGGGCAATCTTGTCGATGAGCCGCTTGATGCGTTGGGTGGCCTCGCGCAGGAAAAATGGTTTCTCGACGAAGTCGTCAATGGGTAGGTCCGGAGTAGTCAGTTTCTCGGTGATGTCGCTCTTGGCGGCAAGCAGGATGATCGCAGCTCCCGCTGTTCGCGGGCGGCTTCGGAGCTTCTCGACCAGTTGGCGGCCATCCATGCCAGACATGCGATAGTCGCATACCAGCAGGTCAGGAGGATCGTCGACCGCTTTGAGCAGGGCATCGGCGGCGTCGGCCGCGGTCGAGACCATGGCGAGAGGAGTGAGCGCACCCCGCAACATCCCCAGAATCATGGGATTGTCGTCCACCAGCAGGACTTTGACGTTGTTCGACATGGACTATTTCTTCTTACGAGCGCGGACGTAGTCCCCGCTTTTCCCACCGGTCTTGTGCTCAAGTACGATTTCGCGAATCTCGATGCCCTTGTCGAGAGCCTTACACATATCGTACACGGTGAGCGCGGCGACGCTGACGGCGGTCAAGGCTTCCATCTCTACCCCGGTTGCGGCGGTGGTTGTAACTTGTGAAGTGATGGCGACGCCATTCTTGCACAGCCGCAGAGTCACATCAACGTGACCCAGCGGCAGAGGATGGCACATGGGAATCAGTTCGGATGTGCGCTTTGCAGCCATGATTCCCGCCAGGCGGGCTACTTCAAGCGCATCGCCTTTGGGATTCTTGGGGAGCGCTTTAAGCACCGCAGGCTTCATGGCGACGAAGGCGCTGGCGGCGGCGGTGCGCTTCGTGGGAGATTTTGGGGAAACGTCGACCATCTTCGCGCGTCCGGCATGGTCGTAGTGAGAGAGCTTCTTCGGCATCCGAAGAACTATCCTACTAGAAGCTATCCAGCCATTTCACAGACGGCGGGAGACATCTCCTACATTCCGTTCTTTAGCACTACGGTCTTGGCGCGGGCGAGTTCGGGACGGTCCGAACTCTTACCGTCGTTGCAATTCTTCAGCAACTGGGCATAGTAGGTATTGGCCTTCTCGGGTTGGTGGGCCAATTCGGCAGCGCGGGCGGCGCCGGCGAGTCCGTTAAAGCGATTGGGATCGGTCTTGAGCGCGCTCTTGTATTCGGCCAAGGCTTCCTGCGGCCGGTTGAGCGTGATTAGCATTTCGGCCAGCATTTCTCGTGCGGGAATGTCGACCTCGCGCTTTCCCACTTTGTCCTGCAGATCGGCTACTTCGCGCATCTGGCGTAGTGCGTCGTCGTTCCTCTTCTCGGCAAAAGCCAGCCAAGCGTGGACTTCTCCGCGAGAGGCGTTTGGGCCGTCTAGCATGTAGGCGTCCTTTGTTTTGCGCATTGCTTCCTCCGCGGCATCGAACTTCTGCGCGTTGTTGCGTGTGGTTTCGACGTCTCCCTGTTGCGCACTGCCAATGGTTCGCGCCCAGTAAGTGATTCTTTGCAGTTCAGGAGTTGCGTCGGCTGCCGGCTCAAGGGCAGCAGCTTCGGACCAGTGATGCATCTCTAACGCGTAAAGCGCCGGAAAGTGAGCGGTGGCGTAGCCGAAATATTCGAGCATCCCATTATCGTCGCCAGTTCTGGGGGTGCTGGCGAGAATCCGTTTTGAAGCGTCGACCTCGCGCTTGGCTGCTTCGTCTTGCCCCGTCTGTAGATAGGCATAAATGAGGAAATGCATGGCATGCAGTTCGTGGCCGTGCATGTACATCTCGTGGGATGGATCAGCCATCGCCACGGATTTCAGGTTGGCATCGATGTCTTCCTGCCAGAGGCCGAGCCGGGCAAAGATGTGGCTGGGCATATGAACCGCATGCGCCGATGAGGACGCGATGGCCGCATAGCGGCGGGCAGCGTCGAGGCCCAACGGAGCCATGTCGGGAGAGTCGCAGGCGTGAATGATGTAATGCGCCAGCCCAGGGTGATCCGGTTGCCGGAGGAAGAGCGGGTCGAGCACGGCGACGGCTTTCCTTCTTGCCTCGTGCGACTTGTCGGCGGGAGGTTCAGCGGCCAACAACGACAGGCCGTAAAACGCGCCCACTTCAATGTCGTTGGGATACCGCTGGTAGAGCTTCCCCATTGCTTCAGAATAGGCGGCGACGCGCTGCATGTGGTCGCGAGTGCCGTAGTCACGGTAGAACTCGGACAGCGCGGCAATATAGCCCCGTTCACGGTCGGTCTTGGCGTCTAGCTTCTGTGCTTGTTCCATCTCGCCCCAGCCGTGCTTCAAGATCGATTCGCCGGGGCGCTCCCATATCTGATGGAACAAACTTAACGCGCCCCCCCAGTGCGCCATGGCGCAGGCGGGGTCTTTTTTCGTAATCTCGACGAACTGGGCTTCGGCCTCTTCGTAGCCGAAAGAATGCATGAGCGCGACACCGCGCTCGAAGGGCTTCTGCGAATCGGGCGCGCAGGAGATTGGAAACGAAATGTTGCCGAGCTTTTCGGCGGCATCGTGATGATGCGCCGGCGTCTCATCAGCGAACGCTGACCCCGCAAAAGCAAACAACACCCACACGCAGGTTAGCAGGCAGATAACAGCTGTCCGTCGGACCATCTTTGTCCCCTCCGAATACGGTACCCATTTTACGCTGAGTAGGAAGTTGAGAGGTTTCGGAGCAACTCAGTCAGCGTGCAGGCAGGCCGAAACGTGGACTTGAAATTGGAGTTCTTGTAGCATCGCGCACATGAAGAAGGCGAAATCTCGCAGCCGCAGGTCTGTGGCGAAAGGCAAGGGCGCTCCGAAAAGCGTTGACGAGTACATTGCCGGTGTCCCGGAGCCCGCCCGCAGCACCGTGAAGAAGATGCGTGCGGCGATTCGGTTGGCGGTGCCACTGGAGGCGACCGAGATCATCAGCTACCGCATCCCTGCCTTTAAGCACAAGAGAGTGCTGGTCTGGTTCGCTGCGTTTTCGAACCATTGCAGCTTGTTCCCCACCGCCGCAGTGATCGAAGCCTTCAAGAACGAACTGAAGGGATTCTCTACATCCAAGGGGACTATCCACTTCCCCACGGACAAGCCGCTGCCGACTGCACTGATTAAGAAGTTGGTGAAGGCGAGGGTGGCGCAAATCGAAAGCAAGAAACGGCACTGATCGGATTGTCTTCGTGTGTGGGTTAGCGAAGCTCGCGCTCGAACTCCGCGCGAGCTTCGCCACCGCTGTACCGCGCCCGCCTCTAAGCCTTGGGGGCGCAGCCTTCCGGTCCCATCATCTGGCGAATCTCGGTCTCGCCCTCCCATCCTGGCCAGTATTTCTTATGAAGTTCCATGAAGGCGAGCGCCCCTTTGATCGCCTCTTCTTTCGAGCTCAACTCGAACTGCGCGTAGCCGCCGACCACCTCCTTGGCCTCAGTGAACGGCCCGTCGATCACGGTCAGCTTCCCTTTTGAAAGCCGGACGCGGGCGCCCTGAGCGGTGGGCTCGAGCCCGCCGCTTCCGCGCATGGTGCCGGCCTTGGCCGCCTCTTCGCTCATCTTCGTGATGGCATCGATGAGCTCCTTGGGCGGCGGCCCCTGCTTCTCAGCGTGCTTAACTATCATCATGAATTGCATGGTTGTTTCTCCTTAGTAGCTTTCAGTCTGCAATAACTCTTACTTTAATGTCGAACGACGGACAGTCAAATCGACAATTTCACAATCTTTTTTTTCGGGGACACTCGGGCCACCTGGGTGTACCTCTCGCGACAATGCGGTGCCAGCCGAGACGAGCACTAGCGGCCAGAAGGTCAGCCACAGGTGTTGAAAAAGACTATCCAAAAACTGCTGGTGATTCGAGGTGTAAGCCTGCAGGACTCGCAAAGCCGCCAGAATGACTACCGGCACCACGCCCAGCATTTCTTTCGGAGAGCTAACGAGTTGATTCAACTGGGCCGCGGCCTGATCGAGATTCTTATGAAGAATGAAGATCCCGAGCCCAATGAGGGCCGCTCCTGCGATTGATTTCGCGCGCCTTAAGAATGTGTGTTGCATTGCCCTACCCTCGTCTTTCTTGTTTCTACTGGTTTGTCGAATGAGGGAGGGCTGGATCGACAACGAGGGGATATTTTGATGCTGGGTCTGATTGTGCCAGCCTGTCTGTTCGCTACGGAAGTGGTGAGGCCTGACCGCTTGCGATCCCGAAGGTCATAGAGTCGGCACGGGCTTTGTCACGCCCCGACTCGTCTAACACGACAACATTCCCACTGGCCTTGATTGTCTGATTCTTCGTGTCATACACGACTCGATCCGCGTGCAGCGCAAAGAGGTTGTACTCGACGAAGACGGGAGTCCGCCCATGCCCCACACCGTAAACGTATCCTTGGTTGGCAGTCTCGCGCTCTCCATATTGAATATCCAACTGAAACGGCTTCTCGCCCCCTGAAGAAACCGGGAAGAAATCTTCGCCTCCGCAGAACGCTTTCCTCTCTTCCAGTCCCGCTACGATATCGCAGCTCATTTGCATGGGATAAGCCCTGCCGTTCACAGTCAGGGTCGTCGGTGATGTCGCGCTGAAGTGCATTTTCTGGTAAGTCCTCACCATCCGACCCATCGCGCTCATGGTGTACTCGCCAAGAGGGAGGTCGGCCTCGTAGACGCCCGCGGGGTTAGCAATGGTGGTTCTGTCGAATTGAACGCTGTGGAACGCCACCTTGGCCCCGGCGACTTCTCCCCCCTCGCTGTACGAAATCGTCCCTGAAACGTGGAACGTCAAGACCTGGGGCACAATAGTCACCTTGCCGTTGTCGATCTTGAAGGTCAGCGAGTTGGCGCGTTGGATTGTTCCCGGCTCGTTCACAACAACAACGTTGCCGCTTGCCTCGACTGTGTGGGCCTTCGAGTCATAGAGGACTCTATCGGCGTGTAGCGTGAAGAGGTTATACGCGACGAAGACGGGCGTCTTGCCCGGATTCGTGTTTTCAGCGGTGTAAGAATAAGCGTTCACGGTTGCTGTGCGACTTCCGTAGCGGATGGAGAGTTGGAGTGGCACGTCACCGAACGGAACGGGGAGAAAGTCTTCTTGCAAACAACTGTCTTGCTGAGCAGTTGCCCACTCCTGAGGACTTACCTTTCCCGAGCCATTAAAAACCAATATGTCGCAACTTCCGTAATGTCGCAAAGTAAGGTCAAAATCAAGGCTGATCGGTGAGGTTACCCGAAACAGTGGGCGGCGGTAGGGTCTGAAGTTCACGCCTTGAGCAGTCATGGTGTAGTCGCCGAGAGGGAGGTCGGCGTCGTAGACCCCTGCGTCATTCGTGAGCACAACCTTACTGAGTTGCTCGTTTTGGAACGCGACCCTCACTCCGAAGATCGCGCTTCCGCCGGTGTCCTCAATCGTGCCCCTGATATGGAACGTCTGAGGCGCAGCTGAAGGGGTTGCGGATTGCCCGAACAGGGCGGCGCAGAACAGAAGGACCACCAGCGAAACTGAGGATAAGGACGGCATAGGCCCAAAAATGTCTAAGAATGAGCTGCCTTATCTACCCCACGGCACGGCGCGATTGCGCATAGGATCGCGATCACAATAAGAACCTTCAATCCGTAATCAAGAACGGTCAAATCACGCTGGCCCATCGCAAAAGCACCGGCACCCACTCGCCAGCCGCAATATCGCCGCGATCCACCACGACATAACAATTCGCCCGAGCGGTGGCAGCAATGTCTCCCGAGCCTTGCCAGCGGACCAACTCAACTTCCGCGTCCTCGAACTCGCCGGAGAGAACTGCCGGCAGGAAGCGCTTCAATCCGGGTTTCGCTTTGATCTCGGATTTAAGCCTGGCACGCAGGAAAAGCAGCTTTCGGGGTTGCATTCCCGCCAAAGCCTCGACCATCGGCCGGGCGAACAACTCGAATGTGACCATAGTTGAGACCGGGTTTCCCGGCAGACCGAAGAAATATTTGTGGGCAGATCCGTCGGGGATTCTCCCGAACACAATCGGCTTACCGGGCTGAATCTTTGCCCCGGTGAAGAAGAATTCCGCTTTCAATTCCAGCAGCGCCTGCTCGACCAGATCGTACTTGCCCATGGAGACCCCTCCGGTGAGCAGAAGCAAGTCCGCCTCGAGGCCTTCAGCAATCAATTCACGAAGACGCTCCGGCTCATCGGGAGCAATCGGCAGCAGCACCGGGTCGCCCCCGGCCATCTGGATTTGTACCGCCAGCGAGTAGCTGTTGGAATTGCGGATTTGGTTTAGTGCTGGAGGCACGTCGATGTCCACGACCTCATCGCCGGTGGACAAGACGGCGACTCGCGGCTTGGAGTAAACCAGCAAACGCGACTTGCCGACCGACGCGGCCACAGCGATGGCTGCCTGGTCCAGTCTCATTCCGGGTGTAAGCAGGCGATCGCCACGCTTGGCTTCGGCACCGGTGGGAACGATGTTGTCACCAGCGGCGATTCCTCGCGTGATTTCCACCTGATCGCCATTGCGGGAAGTGTATTCGATCATGACCACAGCATCGGCACCCGCAGGCGCGGCAGCCCCGGTCATAATTGCCGCGGCCTCGCCGGGCTTTATTCTGATAGGAGCATCGGGCGCTCCGGCTTTGATCTCGCCAATTACGTGAAGCTTGGCGGGGAGCCGGGCGAGATCAGCCGCGCGCACGGCGTATCCATCACGAGTGGCGCGGGGAAAAGGTGGGAAATTGCGGTCTGCGGGCACCACTTCGGCGAGGATCTGGCCCGCGCTGTCGAGTAGTTCTACTAGTTCTTTGCCACGAGGGCGAAACTGCGCGGCGTGCTCCTCCACGGTGTGGCGGGCATCTTCAAAGCTCAAGATACGCTCGGGTGCAGGCATTCAGATTCTTCCCCAGCAGAAGATGATACGGGAAGGAAAGGAAGTTTCGATTGTTGATTTTACTTGGGTTCAGCCAGATCCTGGCGCAGCTGCCCGGGATCGGTGGCATGCAAGATGGCAGTCTCCAGATCCACCACCCCGGTGCGGACCAACTTCTCGATTTCGCTGTCAAAGTACAGCGTGTGCGTCGATGCGGGGCTGCTGATCTCCAGAGACTCCAGGGTTCCGGGAAGGACTTTGAGAAGTTCGACCACCGGCACCCGGCCGCGATTATCGCCGCGCGGAATTAGCTTCTGGGAGACGATCTGGCGGATACACCTGGCCAGGCGGCTGCGGGTGGCCGACTGCTCCGTGGCTGGGAACAAACTCAGGATGCGATCCACAGTCTTGGCGGCATCCACGGTGTTCAAGCTGGAAAGAACCAAGTGTCCGGTTTCCGCAGCTTCCAATACCATCTCGACGGTTTCACGGTCGCGCAACTCGCTCACCAGAATGACATTGGGCGCCTGGCGCAAGGCGGCTCGCAGGGCAAGCGGAATGCTGGGGATGTCACTGTGCAGCTCGCGCTGGTGGACGGTGGCTGACTTGTGGTTGTGCAGGAACTCGATGGGATCTTCGATGGTGATGATATGACAGATCTGGTGTTGATTGATGAGGTCGAGCAGAGCGGCGAGGGTGGAGGACTTGCCCGATCCGCGGGGCCCGGTAACCAGCACCATGCCGTCACGGAGACCCGCGATTTCTGACAGTTGCGAGGGCAGACCGAGCGTAGCCAGATCCGGAATTGCCGTAGGGATGACGCGCATGACTACAGCACAACTTCCTCGTTGGATGAAGGCATTCACGCGAAAGCGCGCCAGTCCCGGCATGCCATAGGAAACGTCGCACGAACCTTGTTCCCGCAGAATGGTGATGGCTTGTTTGTTGTTGCCGATGAGATCGGCGGCGATGCGGCGGGTATCGTCGGCGCTGAGCGTGCGAAACCCGGGAGCTTGCACTGCCAGCAGGCGTCCGTGTACTTCCACTTGCGGTGGCCGGCCGGGGGAGAAAATCAGATCGCTGACGTGCTCGTGAGTGCGGAGCATGGCGCCCAGCAATGCCGTTGTCGCCCCCGCGTCGAAACTGGTGGAGGGCTCAAAGAAAGACGAAGCGGGAGCATTAGCCGGGGCTGCCATTTGGTTTGTGTGCTGCGACCACGCGAACGCCGCGAGGGCACCAAGAACCTAATCTAGCGAAAATAAGGGGATGGGGCCACGAAGAACGTAAAATCCATATACCTTGGTAACCACAAGAAAGGGCAGCTTTTAGGCTGCCCTTTGGGGGACTTCTGAACCAGTTTGAGTTACTTCTTCGGTTTCTTCTGGGTGCCGTAACTGGTTTCAACCTTTGCGCCGACAGCGGCCAACATGGACTTAGCCTCTTCGGCATGCGCTCCTGTGGGTGCCAAATCCAGGTACTTTTGAAAGGCTTCGGCAGTGCCCGGAGGTGCGACCATCTTGTCACCCTGCAAGGTCGCGGCACCGATGAGGTTCGTACCCTTCCAGTAGTAGGCGTCGGCTCTGTTCGGGTCGGCCGCGATTGCCTTGTCGAAAGCTTCGACGGCAGCTTTGCGCATTGCGGGGTCGTTCTTCAGATTGGCGTTGGTCAAGGTGCCGCCCAAATTGAAGTAGTACATACCTGCGGAGGCAGGATCCAACTGCGCAGCTTGGTTGTAGGCCTTGACCGCGTCATCAGTCTTGCCATCCGAGGCCGCCGCTTTGCCCAGGTTGTTGTAGTAAGAGGCTAGCACCTTGGAGGCGTCTGGAGTCTTCTTGCTGGGATCGGCGTCGATAGTCTTCTGTTTGATGTCGAGCGCCTTCTGGTAGTCGCTGATCGCGTCCTCGTAGTTCTTGGTCTTGGCGGCGCTATCGGTCTGGTTGGCGGCGGAACTAAGGGTGTAGTCTCCCAGTTTCGCCCACAGTAGATCCTTCGATGGATCCATTTGAGTGGCTTCGGTCAGGGTCTTGACGGCGGTATCGAAGTCTTTGGCGTCTGCGGCGGTTTTGGCGGCTGCCAGCTTCTCGTTCAAAGCCTTGATGGTGAGGTTTTCCTTGGAAACTTTCTCATTCTGTTCCTGCTGCGCTTTCAATTGCTCCGGAGTCATTCCCCCGGTTGCAGCGAGGGCTTTCTTCAGGTCGAAATCGAGCACCACTTCATCGGCGCCGACCTGAACTCCATTGAGATGGAACAGTTCCTTGCCATCTTTCAACAAGGTGGCGTTGTATTTTCCGGCGGCAATTCCCAGGGAAAAGTATTCACCTTTGCCATTGGTTTTCAGGTCATACTTGCGGCCGGTATCGACGTCGGCCAGGTGCACGACTGCTCCGGTAACGGGCTTGCCGTCAACATCTGTGCATAGGCCCCTCACGGTAGCCTGCGCAAAGGCTAACTGTGAGCATGCAGCCGCCATCAGGCCAAAGAGCACCGGCGCCAGAAATCGTTGTTTCATCGCTGCCTCCAGGAAAGTGACAACTGATTGTTTCGATTTTCAATCTACGATCCCGGGATTCGAGGATCGGACATTGGAAGTCGAAAACAGCGCCGGTTACAGCTTGCTTATTGCTTCCTCGTACGAAATCGGATCCGCGGTCCCAGCCTCACGAAAAGCGCGCAGCCGAAGCACGCAACTGTCGCAGACTCCGCAGGCACGATCCTCCTTAGTGTAACAAGACCACGTTAAATCGAAGGGCGCACCCAATTCAAGGCCAAGCCGGACAATCTCGAACTTGCGCATGCCGATCAGAGGCGTGACGATCTGGATGCGGCCGTCTTTGGTGCCCGTCTTCACGACCTCGTTAAATGCCCGGTAATATTCCGGCCGGCAGTCGGGGTATCCGGAACTGTCTTGTTCGACCGCTCCAATGTACACCTTCCCGGCCCCCAGAACCTCAGCCCAGCTCACGGCCACGGACAAGAAATGGGCATTGCGAAAGGGCACGTAGGTTACTGGAATGTCGTGCCCAATGGCCTGGGACTCGGGGACGGGAATCGTAGGATCGGTAAGCGCCGATCCTCCGATGGCGCGCAGGGCGTCATTGCGCACAATCAGCCGGTCACGGATGCCCAGGCGGTCGCAAATCGAATTAAAGGCCCTGCGCTCGCGGTCTTCCGTTCGCTGTCCATAGCTCACGTGGACGGCCGCGGCGTTGAAATCGCGAACTGCCAGAGCGGCGCAGACACAAGAATCCATGCCTCCACTGAGCAGAACGACGGCGCGAGATGAGAATGACATTTCCGGCATAAGAAAGAGTGAAGGGAGGCTAAACCCCCTTCAGCGCCGGGTCCCAGATGAACTTATGAAGCTGCAATCCCAGGCGCGCGGGAACGTTGTCGGCGAGCATCCACTCGGCCAGTTCGCGGGGATCGAGCAGGCAGTGCGAAGTGTCCCGCCCGCCGCGGGCATCTTTGGCGAAGGCGGGCGAGAATAAAACCGCGTTAACGCGGCGAGCTAAATCGTGGCGGGCCACGAAATCCTTTGCGAACTCATAGTCGGTGCGGTCGCTCAGCACAAATTTAATTTCGTCCGCCGAGCTGAGGGCTTCCAAGTTTTCCATGTGGAAGGTATCAGGCTCGCCGGAGTTCGGGCATTTAACGTCGACAATCTTGTGCACCGCCCGGGGGACGTGGTCCAACCGGCGCTCGCCGCTGGTCTCGAGCAGCACGGTGTAGCCGTCGTCGAGCAGGCGTTGCATCAAGGGCACGACCTCTTTCTCCTGCAACATCGGCTCGCCGCCCGTGATCTCGACCAGGCCGCCGGGGCTGAGTTGTTCCACTTCTTCGAGGACTTCTTCCATGCTCATGCGATGACCACCAGTGAAGGTGTATTCGCTGTCACACCAGGAGCAGCGCAGGTTGCACCCGGTGAGGCGGACAAAGACGCACGGTAGTCCCGCATGGGTGGACTCGCCTTGGATCGACTTGTAAATCTCGGTTATTTGCATGGGGCGAGCTATCAGCCCTTGGCTTTCAGCTTTCAGCTAAACCGTTACTCGGAATATGTAGCTGTTGTGCTGTCTGTCTCGAATACAGTCACGTTCTTTATTCGCACGCGCCCGTTGGTGACGCGATCGAGCTTGGCATTGCTCTCGTCGTAGAAATACTTGGCCAGATTTTCGGCCGAGGGGTTCAGCTTCGTAAATGGCTCCAGATCGTTGATCATCTGATGATCGAGGCGCTCGATTACGTGCTTCATGACCTCGCGAAGATCTTTGAAGTCGAGCAGTAGGCCGGCCTTGTCAAGCTCCTTGCCGGCCAGCGTGACCCGGATCTTGTAATTGTGCCCATGCGGGTTTTCACACTTCCCCTTGTAATTGCGGAGGTAGTGTCCTGCGGCAAACGAGTCTTCGACGGTGACTTCGAACATGGAATCCCTGGGCCCGAGATACGCTCTGTAAACACTTATTGTACGACGGAGGGTGTTTAAATGCCTGGTCGACCGGTCGTTTCAGAGATGAAGCGCGAGGCCTCGCAGTCCTTACATTTCGTGTTGTTCCTTACTTCTTCGCAAGGCCTCAAGATACCCCGAAGAACTCTTCCACTTGCCTCAAATCCGTCGTCTTCCTATAGTTCGGCAGGCTTTCCACGAACACTCGCCCGTACTGCTTCTTCAGAATCCGGTTGTCGAGCAGGACCAGCAGGCCGCGATCATGGAGAGACCGAATCAGCCGCCCAAAGCCCTGTTTCAGAGTGATGACCGCTGCCGGAACTTGATACTGGAAGAATGCATTGCCGCCTTCGGCGTCGATGGACTTCACTCGTGCGGCCACGACCGGATCGCTGGGGACGGCAAATGGCAAGCGGTCGATGATCACGCAACTGAGCTGCTCGCCCCGCACGTCAACCCCTTGCCAGAACGACGATGTCGCAAACAGTACCGCATTCGGCGTGACGCGGAACTCTTCCAGTAGCGCGCTCTTGGGCGCGTCACCCTGACGCAGCATGGGGAACTCGATCTCGCTAAGCAGGCGCTGGTAGACATCGTTCATCTGGGCATAACTGGTGAACAGAACAAACGCCCGGCCGCGGCTGATCTCCAGCAGCCGCCGAATGCAGTCGGCTGCTTTGGCCGCAAACTGTGGTGTACGTGGGTCGGGCATGTCCGGAGGTACGTAAAACAGCGCCTGATTCTCATAGTCGAAGTGTGACGGCAGAACTATCTCTCGTGCATGCTCCAACCCAAGCCGCTTTCGGATGTAGTCAAATCCCCCGCCCACAGCAAGTGTGGCCGAGGTCAGTACAGCACATTCCAGTTGGTCGAAAAGACAAGATTTCAAGATGGGAGCAACGTCGATGGGAGTAGCTTGAAGAAAAACATTCTGCCGCTCCCGGCCGCCGCGACGGCGTTCGATCCAGAAGACAGTGTTGCGATCTTCCGATTCCATCAGGAAGCCGAGTTGCACTTGCAGTTCCTGGGCGCGGTGCACGAAGTTGAAAACTTCTTCCGGCTTCGAAGGCAGGTTCACCAGCTCAGACCCGAGCCGCGTAAACGATTGTTGCAGTGCCAGGAATTCGTCGCCATTCTCTTCCAGGAATTCGCGACGATTCTCGAAGGCAAAGCGGCCTTCGCCTTGCGGCAACAGTGCGAAGAAGAACATCGACCGGTCACGCAAGCTCTTCACCGCGCCGGAAATCGATGCCGAAAGCGCGTGATTGCGCTGAAGCGAGGCCTCGACATCGCGGCACAACTCTTCAACCCGCCCATTGCTGATGGAAACTCCAAAATAGCTGCCAGCCACATCTTCCAACTCGTGAGCTTCGTCGAAAATGACCGCTCCGGCCTCAGGGAGAATACCGGCGTCAGGAGCATATTCGGACTGCTGCTTGATGGCCAGATCGGCGAAGAAAAGATGATGATTGACGATGATGATGTCGCTCTCCATCGCCCGGCGATGCATTTCCGTGATGAAGCACTTGTCGAAGGAACTGCATTTCTGGCCCAGACAGGTGTCGGAGCGGGCGTCCAACTTGTGCCAAAGCATGCTGGCTTCTGGCAGTGCGGCGAGTTCGGCGCGGTCTCCGGTGTGAGTAGCTTTCTCCCAGGCGGCAATGGCGCGGTAGTGCTCAATTTCCTCCAGGCCGCTTAACACCGGCTGGTCGGTGAGGTCGTAGAGCTTCTTGCGGCACAAATAGTTGTTGCGTCCCTTCATATAGCAGACGTTGAGCTTGCCCTCACCATTGGGAAACAGCGCTTGCTCCAGGAAAGGAACGTCTTTGTTGAAGAGCTGCTCTTGCAGATTCTTGGTGCCGGTCGAAATGATGACCCGCTTGCCAGAGCGAATGACAGGCAGTAGATAGGCGAGTGTCTTGCCGGTTCCCGTGCCAGCTTCGACGATCAGGTGACGCTTCTCTGCCAGCGCTTGCTCGACGGCTTGCGCCATTTGCAGTTGTCCGCGGCGAAATTCGTACGCCGGATGGGTCTGCGACAGCACACCTCCCGGCGCAAAGAAGTTGTAGAGCGACGTGCTCTGATTCCTGGCTGGAACTACGGGCTGGGAGGCGGAAGCCACGGGAACCTCTATAATACTGTCTGTACCTCCCCTCACACACGAACCATTGGATTGACTCGAATCAACTCTAATTCGCTGAGCCTTCCGGCAACGGCGGGCGTTCCCACGCTTGCGATCGTGGGACGCCCCAACGTGGGCAAGTCCACGCTGTTCAACCGGATCGTGGGATCGCGGCGCGCCATCGTTGGCGACGAGCCCGGCATCACTCGCGACCGGCTCTACGGAAAAGCCGAGTGGCGCGGCCGCGAGTTGCGTATTGTGGACACGGGCGGCATCATCCCCGATGACGACGAATTTATTCCTTCCGAGATATTTCGCCAGGCCAAGGTGGCCTTTGAGGAAGCGGCGGCGATCATCATGGTGGTGGATGGACGTAGCGATCTCACTGCTCCGGACCTCGAACTCGCACGTTTGCTCCTGCGACTGGGCAAGCCGCTGTTTCTTGCGGTCAATAAGATTGACACCGACAAGCAACAGGCCTGGGTGAATGAATTTCATCGCCTGGGGATTCGGCGCATGTTTCCCATTTCTTCCGAGCACGGCCGCGGCCTGGATGACTTGCTGGACGCAGTATTCGAGGCGCTGCCGCCGCCGGAATTAACCACAGAGAGCACAGAGGACACAGAGGATCAGGCGGAAACGCCACGGGAGACCAGGGTCGCGATCATTGGCCATCCTAATGTCGGCAAGTCAACGCTGCTGAATTGCCTGACGGGAGCGGCGCGGTCGATTGTTTCGCCCATCCCTGGCACCACCCGCGATGCCGTCGATGAAGTCATGGAGTACGATGGCCGGCGCTTTCGCTTCATCGACACGGCCGGCATCCGGCGCAAAGGCAAGACCTATCTGATGGCGGAAAAACTTTCTGTGGTGATGGCGCGAAAGCACCTCGAAGCGGCCGACATCGCCCTGCTCATGATTGATGCCACTGAGGGCGTGAGCGCGCTCGACGCCGCCATAGCTGGTTATGCGCATGAGAGCGGCAGGTCGGTGATCATTATTGTGAACAAGTGGGATCTGGTGATGAGCGGCCAGAAGAAGGCCGTCGGCCAGTCAAAGAACGCGCGCATGAAGGCGAGCAAGCACCCGGCCGAACGCGTAGTCTACGAGCAGAATCTGAGGCTCGGGCTCAAGTTTCTACAGTATGCCCCGATATTGTTCATCTCGGCTTCGACCGGGAAAGGCACGGAGAAGATTCTGCCACTGCTGGAAAAAGTCGCTGCCGAGCGGCGCATGAGAATCCCTACTGCGGAAATGAACCGCTTTCTCAAGGATGTAGATTTCGACCGCGCCTCGGTTCCCGCCAAGCTGCGGGTAAGAATCTATTACCTGACGCAGGCCACGGTGGCTCCGCCGACGTTCATTCTCTTTACGGACCGCAAGGTGAAGCTGCATTTCTCCTACGAGCGCTTCCTCGAAAACCAGATTCGCAAGGCGTTTGGATTTGTCGGCACGCCGATCTGGATCAAGACGAGAGCGAGCTAGCCTTCGGCTCTTTCTTTCGCAGAATTCCGGCCGAAACCGTAGTCACCACCAAGTAGACCGGGAAAACTTCCATGAAGGTATAGGCCACGTTGATCAAGGGATTGTCGTATGCCTGCTTGAACTCTCTGGCTTGCTGCTCGGTCTCGGCGATCTTTTGCTGGCTTGCCCCGGACGCTTTGGCGCGCTCCACCATGTGGGCGGCGTATTTTACGGCAAAGTCGGGCATGAATTTGAAATAGACGATTTCCCATGTGCCCACGTAACACGCGCTCGAAATCAGCGTAATAAGGATGCCGACGGCGAACCCGCGCCCGAAGCTCAGGCGGCCGCCCCCGACATTCTCCCGATAGGACCGTATGCCGAAGAAAACCAGCAACGCCGAGAGCACGATGATGGTGTAGCCAAGAATCTCCGCTTTGTCGTGGCCGATCTTATCCTCAAAGGGGAGCGCCGCCAGCATGGTTGCGATCGACACTGCGCCGGATATCAGTCCGAAGGTCAGAACCGTCTTTTTCATGGAATTCGAGTCTCCTAACGTAAAACTGCTTTCACGATGCCCGAAGTGTAGCGGGGGACGCACGCGATGTCGTCACCCTTTTGGGTGATTCTGCATTGGGGAAGCGAAAAATCACCCTTTCGAGTGGTGCTGACAGGTCACGGGATCAGCCGGGCGGTCTTGCCCATCTGCACCGCCTGGGTGCGCCGCTTGGCGCCGAGCTTATCAAACAGCCTGCTGGAATGGGTCTTTACCGTGTTTTCGCTGACGAATAGCTTTCCGGCAATCTCCCGATTGCTTAGCCCGGCGGCGATGAGCCCGAGAATCTCCAGCTCGCGCGTGGTGATGCCGAGTTGGTTCACGCGGGTCTCGTCAACGACGAACGGATCTAGTGCCTGAGCCGGGATTTCCTTGATGATTGTTTCCGTGATGATCTTTTCTTGGATGATCACCGCCGGCTTTTTTCTGGTGAGTGTCAGCCCCAGCCAGATACCGAGTCCGGCAAAGAGGGCGGCGACCAGCGCAACGTAGATCTCCACCGAGTACTCGACCACCAGGAAGCGATACTCCGTCAGTTTCAGGACCACGATGAGTACGCCGCCGCACACCCCGAAGAGCAGGATGTCGCGCAGCGCGCGGCGGCGCGAACCCGGGGCGGATTCCTGCGTCGAGGTCACGGGAGGCCATGATATCTGAAGACTGCAAGCTTGGGGAGCGTCAGGGCAGCGATCACGCCTGCGGAATCATGTTCATGATGGTAGCTTGCATCGTCGCTACCAGCTTTTCGTTTCCCTGATTCAGCGCGAAGGCGTCGGCGGTACAGACAGTCAGGGTTCTTCCCGCGCGTTTGACCTGGGCACGGGCTATGAAGGATTCTCCGACAGCCGGGGCCAACAGATTGACCTTGAATTCCACGCTGAGGACTTCGGCATTTTCTGGGGCCACGCTGAGCGCGGCGTAGCCGCAGGCGGAATCCAGAACGCTGGTGATGACGCCGGCGTGGAGAAAGTCGTTTTGCTGCGTGAGATGTCGGCCGAAAGGCAATCTGATTTCGACAGTGCCGGGAGCCACTGATAGTAGCTCAGCCGCAATCGTGGCCATCAAGGCCTGGCGACCGAAGCTCTCCCGCACTTTCTGTTCGAATGCCAGCACGCGTTCCCCAGAATGCTGCAAGCATTATTGGCGTTGTTGCGGGAGCATGCAAGCGGCGCTCACGGCTGGTTGAGCCAACTCCAGGATGCTTGCACGGACCCCCGTGTGCGGTGCATGATGAAAACACGGTCGCGAACCCCAGGAACGCGCCGGACACAATGAACGTTCGACGCCTTTTGCTTTCCGGATTCGCAGCCCTCGCGTCGGCTGCCTCCGCCGTCGCCCCCTGCCACGCCCAGGATAACTACGAGATTCAGGTCTATTCCTACGACACGGTTCCACCCGCGCACACCATGGTGGAACTGCACAGCAACTTCACGGTGGAGGGGAGCAAGACGGTGACCGAAGGCGTGCTGCCGTCGAATCACGCGGAGCACGAGACTTTGGAAATCACGCAGGGCATTACCAACTGGTTCGAGGTCGGCTTCTACGTTTTCACCAGCATTCAGTCCGATGGCGGCTGGCAGTGGGTGGGCGACCACATCCGCCCCCGTGTTCGCGTTCCCGATTCCTGGCACTGGCCGGTAGGGGTGAGCATTTCCAACGAGATTGGCTATCAGCGCCGCGACTTCTCGCTGGACACCTGGACGTGGGAGATCCGCCCCATTGTGGACAAGAAGATCGGCCCTTGGTATCTGAGTTTCAATCCCACGCTTGATCGCTCGTTTCACGGCGCCAGTGTGCATCAAGGCGTGGTTTTTTCACCCAACGCGAAAGTCAGCTACGACTTCACCAAGCGGATCGCGGGAGGGTTGGAGTACTACGCGTCTTACGGGCCGATTACAAGCTTCGATCCCCTGCATCAGCAGCAACAGCAATTTGTCCCCGCCATCGATCTCGATCTGGGACCGAACTGGGAGTTCAACTTCGGAGTCGGAGTGGGAGCGACCGCTTCCACCGACCATCTGATCATCAAATGCATCGTGGGACGGCGGTTCTCGTGGGGCCGCAGCCCGAAAGCCGCCCGCGCGGCGACTGAGAACTGATAGCGGCAACGGGATCGTTGCGCCACCGATGCAGCTAAGCTAGCTTCCCGGAGCGCCAGCCGTATTATCCAATTGGCGCTGCTTCCGGCGGCAACAACGGCGGCGGAGGAACTTGGGGAACGCTGGGCGGCGGATGCAGGAACCTGTCCAGCGCCGGATAGCGCGATGCGAAGAAATAGATGGAATAGGCCGGGAAGAATACAATCGCCGGCACCGAGATTAGGGACACCACATATAGAAGTATCGCGAGCACAATGCACCCCGCAACCACTGCCAGGGTAATCGTGTAAAGGTTCCAGGTCAGGCCAGCAGTCTTGCCCGCCAGGACGGCAACCACGCCGACGCCGCCCACTGGGATCAGCAGGATGATGACCACGATAAGCGTAATGATCCCCACCACCACCGCAGTTCCCAGGGCCATTACGATCTTCATGCCGATATAGCCAGCGTAGCTGCCCTTCTCTGCTTTCAACATGGGCCACAGTCGCCGCCAGCCTTCTATGGCGTTGATGTTTTCGAGGGCCATGGTTGGCACCACAAAATCCTTGGTCAGAACGTGGACCACCAAGGCAGACACCATGAAGCTCAACACCACAAAGAACACGACTATGCCGGCCAGGATGAGCGGAACCGCATGCTGCCGTGGATCGTTGAACCAGCCCTCGGCCAAGGCGAGCGCGGCAGGGATTCCCAGCAAGATGGCTAAACCGGCCACCATCGCGAGAAAAAAAAGAAGTTGCCACACGAAGTAACCTAACCCGGCGCCATGCCGCCGTCCCCAGTAAAGCCCAATTTCGCACCGCTTCGCGATCACGCTATCGAATAAGACGAAGCGCATCACGCTGCTCACGTAGAGGAAGAGTATCCAGAGGACTATGGCGATCACGACCAGCAGCCCAATTAAAGGGACGAGCATCATGGGATCGAAGTTGGGCAACCCGGAATGCACAAAACGCTGCCCGCCGCCGGTTTGAGAGGGCATATGGAAGTTGCCACCGTTGCATCCTCCCGAACTGAGCTCGCCGGCGAGAAACCCCACCAGCGCAAGCTTGGCCCACTGCGTTGCGCGGAACGGCTGAAGAAGCTGCTGTTTGGTGTGTTGGAAGGCTGGACTGATGGCATCGATCGCGGAGATCGGCAAGCAACACCTCGCAAAGTCATGAGAGAACTGGCAGCAAGGTACTGCTTAACAGGGTGGCCGGTCAAATGATTTGTTGGTTCCCTTGAATCCGTGGCCGTTCTCTATTCGTATCGCAAGGCTTCGACGGGATCGAGCTTCGAGGCGCGCAGTGCGGGCACGAGGCCGGTGATGACGCCGACAATCAGAAGCACGATGGTCGAAAGTGTCACGGTCGTCAGCGAGATGCGGAGATGGATATCGCCTTTGCCTGATTCATCTTCAAACAGAGGGCCCATTAGCGGCAAAGTCCCAACCGCGGCCGCGATGGCATAGGACAGCAGTACACCGATGGCTCCTCCCAGGAGCATGATAAGAAGAGTTTCGGCGAGGAATTGAAACTTGATGTGGCGCTTACGCGCGCCCAGAGCGCGACGTAAACCTATTTCACGGATGCGCTCGTCCACCGAAACCAGCATGATGTTCATCACACCCACGCCGCCAATGCCGAGAGTCAAAGTCCCAACGAACGCAAGCAACACTTGCAGGCCGATGGTAAGAGCGTCGATGACGGGGCGGAACTCGTCCCGCCCGAACATCTGAATGGCTTTGGGGTCCGTAGGTGAGAACCCCTGGCGTGTCGCCACTGCTGCCAGCACCTGCGCCATTGCTCGTTTTTCGAATTGGGGCGCGACTGGCTCGAAGATCATCACGGCAGCGTCTTTGGTATTCCACAAATCGCCGGCGGCGGTGTAGGGAATCCAGGTGGATTCATCGTCGCTGCTGAAATAGTTGCTGAGCTGAATCTTGCGGGCCATCACTCCGATCACGGTAAACCGCACTCCGCCGATCTGGATGATCTCGCCCACAGCCGGGCGTCCGCTGAACAGTTGCTCGCGAATGCGTCCGCCGAGGAACGCCACGCGGCGGCGTTCGAGTTCATCGCTATCATTGATCCAGCGCCCCTCCGATGGCACCTCATTCCTCATCTCTCCGTAGGCTGCACAAACGCCGCGAACGGCGGCGGTGCCAACCATGCGGTCTCCGTAGGCGATGCCTGGGCGGCGCACGGTTTCGAGGCAAGCGTGTTTCACCAGAGGGGCGGTCTCTTTGACCATGTCGAGATCGGCTTGCTCGAAAACGACTTTCTTGCCAGCACGTTGGCCGCCGGGTTGTTCGCTGGTTTGTTGCGGCCAGCAGATGACCGCACCCTTGCCGAAAGCATCGAAGCCACCCACTAGCACGTCGCGGAAGCTGCTACCGTAGGCGATCAGCAGCGTCACCGTGGTGATGCCCCAAACGATGCCCAGCATAGTGAGCAAGCTGCGAGTGTAGTTGCGCCGCAGGGCGATCCAGGCTTCGCGAATGATTTCGATCAACATAAAGGCTTAACCACAGAGGACACTGAGCGTCACGGAGAGTTAACCTCCAGCTTCGAATCGCAGGGCCTCGATCGGATCAATCGACGCCGCCTTGCGCGCGGGATAGAGCGCCGAAAGTACCGCGATCGTGCCCAGCAAACCGCAGGCCAGTAATCCCGATCCCCATGTGGGCAATAGTCCAGCGAAGAAGTCAGGCATGGGCAGCAAATCCACCAGAAAGCAAAGGCCGAAGGCGATAGCCAGTCCAATGCCGCCGCTGAGACAGGCAATCAACAGCGCCTCGAAGAAGAATTGTTTCAAGATAGTTTGTGCGGGAGCGCCCAGCGCCTTGCGCACACCGATTTCACGAGTGCGCTCGCGCACCGCCACCATCATGACGTTCATGACCCCGAGGCCGCCGAGAAACAGAGTGACAACGCCCACGGCACCGAGGAAATATTTCATGCCATCGGTCATCTGCCGGAAGGCTTTGGCCTCCTGAACCGTATCCCAGATGGGACAAGCTTCTTTGTCATTCGGATCGAAGTTGTGCATCTGGCCGAGGGCGACGCGCACTTCTCGCTTGCAGGCTTCGTGCTGCTCGTACGACTTGGGCGTTACCAGTAACTGATCAAAAGTGGTTGACGTACCCGGAGGCTTGTCGGGAAAGTCTCGGCGCATGGCGCCAAAAGGAATGAAGATCTTGTTGACGTCCCAGCCGTCGTAGCTGGAGTCCTGTTTCTTCTTCTCCATCACGCCGATCACGGTGTAAGGGAAGTCGTTCAGATAAATGTTTTCACCGACAGGATTACGGCCCGGAAAGAGCTGCTTGGCGGCATCGCTACCGAGGAAAGCGACGCGACGGCCTTCGCGCGTATCGTCCCAGTCGTAGAAACGTCCCTGGCCCACGCCGAGGCTGCGAATGTCCTGAAACGGAGGCTGTGAGCCGGTCACCAGGAGAGCGGCGTTGTTGTAGTTGCTGTGAGTGCGGACGTCCTCCTGCTCGAGTTCGGGAATGGTGTACTGACAATCGGAAGTTTGGGCCTGGATCGCAGCCATGTCGGCATCTTCCCAATGCACGGTCCGGCCAGCGCGGGTTCCGCCGACCTGCAAGCTGGTGCGGCCATGGAAGACGATCATGACGTCCTTGCCCAAGGTTTGGGCTTGAGTTTCCTGGCCTTTGCGCAGGCCCTCGCCAGCCGCCGTCATCAGGACGATGGAAACAATTCCCCAAGCAATGCCGAACATGGTGAGGAAGGTGCGTAGCTTGTGAGACCAGAGGGTGCGGAGGACGTCGCCGATGAGGTCGCGCAGAATCATGGCCGAAGATTGGACGGTCAGGCCGCCCGAACGTGAGCCAGGACGGGCCGCCGCTGGGGTGTGATACGGAAATAAGGTTGGTTTTGTTTCAGAAAATTAGGGTGGGGAGGCTGACATTGTGGGGGCGAGACGCCCCCACGACAGCCAGCGAGGACGCCGGCGCTACAACGGCGCCAAGGTGGGAGTTGGCTTGGCCTTATCCAGCCAGATGTCGAAGTGCGTTAGAGCAAGATGGCACTGCAAGCGATGCCTTTCCTTGCGGTCGCGGATCTTGTGATCCAGCGAGGGTAGCAGGTCAAAAGTGATGTTAGCGGGCTGGAACTTGGCGGGGTCGGCGTGGGTGATGTAGTGGGTGAGCGAGCCGAAAGCCGTGGCTCGCGGCGGCGGGATCGGCTGCATCCCCGTGACCAGAGCGGCAGCGTGCAATCCCGCGAGCAGCCCGGTGGCGATTGATTCTGTGTAGCCTTCGACGCCGCAAATCTGGCCGGCGAACAAGACTTGGGGATGCTGCTTCATCTGCAGCGTCTCTTCGAGAAGCGTGGGAGCGTTGATGTAGGTGTTGCGGTGGATTTGGCCGTAGCGCAGGAAGCGGGCGTTCTCCAGGCCAGGAATCAGGCGGAGCACGCGGGCCTGCTCGCCGAACTTCAGGTGGTTCTGGAAGCCGACTAGGTTGTAGGAATCGGCTCGCAGATTCTCCTGTCGCAATTGAACCACCGCATACGGTATTTGCCCGGTGCGCGGATTCTTCAGGCCCACTGGTTTCATGGGGCCGAAGCGCAGCGTGTCACGGCCGCGGCGGGCTATTTCTTCGATGGGCAGGCAGCCTTCGAAGTAGTTCAGTTTCTCCCAATCGTGGGCTTCGACTGATTCGGCGGTGATCAGCGCTTCGTAGAAGCGGTCATAGTCGTCCCTCGACATGGGGCAGTTGATGTAGTCGGCGGTTCCCTTGTCGTAGCGCGCGGCCAGGTAAACCTTCGCCATGTCGATGGAATCGGCTTCGACGATGGGACTTATCGAGTCGTAGAAATATAGATGTGAAGCTCCGCTGAGGCGGGCGACTTCCTGCGAAAGTGCATCGGAGGTCAGCGGGCCGGTGGCGATGATGGTGAGCTGGCCTTCGTCGATATGGGTGACTTCTTCGCGGCGGATGGTGATCAGCGACTCACGGGAAATGGCTTCGGTGACTTTGGCGGCGAAAGTGGTGCGATCGACGGCGAGCGCATGCCCGGCTGGAACCGCGCATTGGCGGGCGATTTCGAGCAGGAGCGATCCCGCGCGGCGCATCTCTTCTTTGAGCAGCCAGGGCGCAGTGTTCTCGCTGTCGGACTTCAGGGAGTTGGAACAGACTAGTTCGGCGAAGTCTCCGGTCTGGTGAGCAGGTGTGGAGCAGACTGGCCGCATCTCGAACAACTCGACGGCAATGCCCTGGCGAGCGCACTGCCATGCTGCTTCGGATCCGGCAAGGCCGGCGCCGATGATTTTGACGGCTGAACTCACGATGCGCCCTCGGCCAGCCGTTGGAGCGCCTCGTCCGTAAGTAACGCCGATCGCCATTGGTCAAGGAACGTGGCCCCAAGCGATTTGTAAAGCTCAATCGCTGGTTGATTCCATCCCAACACCTCCCACCGCAGACTATAACAGCCTTCATCACACGCGATACGCGCCACGCGGGCAAGAAGAGCTTTGCCAATGCCGTGGCGTCGAAATTGTGACCGGACAAAAATATCCTCAAGAAATAATCCCTGTCGCCCTTCCCAAGTGCTGTAGAAGCCAAAAAACAGAGCATACCCGGCGGTTTGACCGAGCCACTCGGCAATAAGGGCGCGGAACTTCGGCGCCGCGCTGAAGCCGTCTCGTAATAAATCGTTTTCTGTGATGGAAACCATATCCAACTCGCGCTCATACTCAGCCAGCTCGCGAATGAGGGTCCTCAGCAGAGCCACATCGGCAGCCGTCGCAAATCGAATTGTGAGCATCGGTATCTGGCTCCAGCCTCGAGTTATGATCAATAAGTCGTGCTAATGACTTATCAGCGTGGACTGACTGGCCACGCAGACCCAGGTCCCATTCTGATTGACCCAGGTATCGGTGAAGCGCCCGCGGCGCAAATAGGGCTTGCCCTTGTTGACACCCTTTTCGCGATAGACTCCGGTGACCACCGCGCTGTCTCCGTAGATGTGCGCGATCATGGTTTCGTTGACAATCTGTTCGGGGTGGAGCGACGGCGCGCGCACGCTGGCCATGAACTGGGCTTTGTCCATAATGGTGCCGTCATAGTCGATGTAGACCAGGTTTTCAGCCAGCAATCCGTCGAGCGCCCGGACGTCTTTGTGTTCCTCAGCCAGATTCCAAGCGTTCTCGAAGGCGAGGATTCGGGTCTGCTCAGCGTCGGTATTGGACCCGTGTTGCGCAAAAACGCCCGGAGACAAGACCAACAGTAATACGGCTGGAAACATTGCTCTCATCACCGGCTGCACCCTTTGCGAAGGCAGTTGTCGTCGGTCGTCCCCGGATTCACTGTTTATTATACGGACGCGATGCGGCGTCGGGGTCGGAAGCGGCAGACGTGCTACAGAATCACTCTCTCATCTCCTATGCGGCGGGTGACATGCTCGCGGTCGAGGTATTCGAGTAGCGGGATGGCGTACTTGCGGGTCACTCCGGTCAGGTCTTTGAAGCGGGCGACGTCGATTCGTGGAGACTGGGCTTTTTGCGCGGCCACCCGCTTGCGTAGATCGGCGAGCGAGTCGCGATGAAACACCAGCTCCTCGGAAATCTTCACCAAAACCTTGTCTCGCAGCAGTAGAGTGACGATTTTTTGGGCGCGGGCTTTGTCCACCTTCAGCCCGGCGAGGACGTCTTTCAGTGCCGGGACTTTCAGGCCAGCCGCGGCGAATGCGTTCTCGATGATATTCTGCGATTCGGCTTCTTCGTCTTTCAGGGCGACGCCGCGTCCGGACAGGCGCACCAGGTCTGCAGAGAGCTCGATTTTCTTTTCTTTAAGTGCGTGGTCGAGGACGTGGGCAAGAATCTCGGGCGAAGCTTCGGGAAAATGTCCGCGCAGTTCTTCCCGGCTAATACCAGATACGAGGGGATTCTGGCGGTGAAAGGACTCGAGCGCATCCAGGAGCTTCTTGCGGAGGACATCCAGGGCTGAGTTTGCGATGAGGAGGTCGTTCACGCGCGTGATCCCGGACACCTTGGACGCCACGATCTCGACCTGCTGACTCGTCCAACCAGTGCGGGCGACTGTGTCAGCGACGCTCAGGCAGCGTGCGCCCGCCGACAGCACCCGAGCTTGCAACGCGTCAGATCGGGACCCGCCGGCGAGGGATGAAAGATAGGCAGCGTAAACGGCTGCATCTTTTATTTTGGGAGGCGGAGCGTTCTCAACCACCACGCCTCCACCGATGGTGATCACGGGGGAAAACTTGCGGATGATAAAGCGGTCCTCGGGAAGCAGCAGAGTGGACTCGCATAACCGCAACTGCGCAAACGCGGTTTCTCCCGGCGCAACCTGCTTCTTGCCATATAACACGACAGTCGCGATGGTTTCGGAGGTGTAGGAATGAAAGTGCACGCGGGCGCGGTCCTTGAGCGGTTTGGCGGAAGTGAGAAGCGAAAGTTGGACGTCGACTCGCGCGGTGGCATTGAAAGTTAGAGGTGGGGCGAGGGTCATGCCCCGTGCCAGTTCTTCGGTAGTTACGCCGGCGAGATTCAGCGCGGTGCGCTGCCCGGCTAGGGCTTGTTCGGACGATGTCCCGTGAACTTGAATTCCGCGCACGCGTACGCGCTTGCCCTTGGGAAAGAGTTCGAGTTCGGCCTCTTTATTGATAGCCCCGGAAATCAGAGTGCCGGTAACCACCGTGCCGAAGCCTTTCATGGAGAAGACGCGATCAACGGGGAGACGGGCGAGGCTGGTGGAATCGCGTGCGGGCACCTCGGCGGTCACACGCACAAGAGCGCGCTTCAGGTCATCCATTCCAGCGCCGGTAAGCGAACTGACTGGCACAATCCCGGCGTGGGATGGGTCGAGGAATGTCCCGCGCAGGAAGTCTTCGACTTCCAAGCGGACGACGTCGAGGGTTTCCGGGTCGACGAGATCGGACTTGGTGAGCACGGTGATTCCGCGACGCACGGAGAGCAGGCGGCAGATATCGAAATGTTCGCGAGTTTGCGGCTTGATGGATTCATCGGCCGCGATTACGAGAAGAACGAGATCAATGCCGCCGATACCAGCGAGCATGTTGCGTACGAAACGCTCGTGGCCGGGGACGTCGACGAAGCCCAGGCGCAGGGTTTCGCCGCCGGGGGCAGCCAGCTCGAGATGTGCGAAGCCGATGTCGATGGTGATGCCGCGGCGCTTCTCTTCTTCCAGGCGGTCGGCATCGATGCCGGTGAGGGCCTTGACCAGCGCGGTTTTGCCGTGATCGATGTGGCCCGCGGTGCCGATGATGACGGATTTCATTGCGACTGGAATGATACTAGAGGCTGCGGGTTCAAGATTACCGCCGCAACGTACGTTTCATGTCCTGACGAGCATCCGGGCTAACCCCGGCCAGGGCGGCGACGCGACTTCACTATCGGCGAAAACGATTTGCTGGCAGAGTTTTCACCGTAACATTCACACATCCGCTCCGAAGAATTCCCTTGCCGCACTGGTCGAGCGTTTCACAGCGGCAGTTTTGCATCATTTTCCGAAGCAGGCGTCGCACTGTCTTTATGCCGTCCAGCATGACATCGAGCTCGGTGAGCTTTCGCCGGCACAGCTTTTGCCAGCGGTTCGAGGCGCGAGCGGCATCGCGGAACCCGAGAAACACCTGCCGGGTTTCGTCCAAGCTAAACCCGAGCCGTCGCGCCTGCTGGATGATTGCAAGCCGATAAAGCACCGTTGCGTCGTAACGTCTCTGCCCACTCGTTCGTGGCGCCGGAGGAAGCAGTCCGATGCGCTCGTAGTAGCGAATTGCGGAGGGCTGAAGCCCAACCTGCCGTCCGACCTCAGAAATGGTTAATTGGGACACCGTTACATTCTAGAGCACCGCGTTCCGGCCGCTCCATCAAAATTGACAATAATTTACAAACATGCCGCTTGCCTTAAAGTCCACTTTAAGTTGTAAGGTTTCCATTAGGGCGGCAGAGCGCCAAGCTTAGTGGTAAGGGGACTCTCGTGAAGCAGAACTGGATATTCGCATTCTTATTTTGGCTGGCCTGTGGAAGCATCGTCCCGCTGGCACAGACAAACGAACCGGGCAGGATTGTTAATGCGGTGGCAACAGGAATGGCGGCGCCTCAGCCGTCCGCCGATAGAGAGGGCGCCACTCTCGACGCACTACGGGAAAAGCGTGCGCTACAGATCTTTCTGAAATCCGTACAGAGACAAATCGTATCTGCGGCTGAGGCGATGCCTGCCACCAAGTATGAGTTCGCCCCAAGCGAAGGCGAATTCAAGGGCGTACGCACCTTTGGCGCCCAAGTGCGGCATCTGGCAGCGACGAACCATACCCTGGCCGCCGCCGCGTTAGGAGAGGATCCGCCTGCCGACGCAGGAGACGAGCAAGGGCCGGAAACTGTCCGAACCAAAGCGGAAATTCTCGAATACCTGAATAGCTCGTTCATCCATCTGGGCAAAGCGATCGACGCGATCGGCGACAAGAACGTGATGGTAAAGCATTCACCGATTTCGCCCTTGCCACCCAGCGCGACGACTCGCCTCGGGCTCACGGTCGAGTCGTTGATTCACTCTTTCGACCACTACGGGCAAATGGTCGTGTACCTACGCATGAACGGTATCGTGCCGCCGGCGAGCCGCCCATGAAGCAGGGATCTGGCGACATCCCGGTGGCCTGCTGTCTGTCGGATGCAAGGTTCCGCGAGCGCGAAGCGACCTTGATCGCTCAGTTCAAGTCTGTTGTGATCGCAAGTGAGGAACTTCCCGACGGGTATGCTTTCCGCATTCCCGGAGATAAGCAGTCAATTGCGGCTGTGGCGGATTTGATTGTCGTTGAGCGCGAGTGTTGCCCCTTCTTGACATTCGAGTTGGCTGCCCAACCGAACATGGGGCCGGTGAAGTTGCGGCTCACCGGCCCTCTTGGGACCAAAGACTTTTTGAGAACTGTTTTCTTGCCAACGTGAAGTGCAGCCTAAGTGCCGCGAAGCTCTTCGTTTCAAGAAGGACACGAAGGATGTGACCTTGCTTACGACTGCGGCACGCCGACGACGACGGACTTCAGTCGACTGGAATGATACTAGAGGCTCGCGTGGTGGCGTCAGCGTCCGCCTAGGATTAACTGAATATCGTGCGTTGCCTGACTTGATCGTGGCCGGCCCGATTGTAGTGCAGGGATTTACGGGTGACGTTGGGACCGTTTGGCCGCTTTCTGTTGCATCTTCCTATTTTTCTTCATTGCTTTCTGCTGTTTCTTGGCTGCCTTGTTTGACGCCTTCTGCTCCTTCTTGGCGGCCTTTTGTGCCTGCCGCGCACTGTTCGGGCCCATGAAGATTTGAGCTTGGTCCGGTGTCGACACCGCAAGCGTCCCGGCGACAAACAGCATCCATATGGCAATTCGTTTCATAGTGCCCCTGGAAAGGAAGATCCTGCCAATAATTTTACACGGAGGCGGCCGCCCGACTATCAGGCGAACCGATTGTTGAACATTACGCCAGTAACGCGAGTCGGCGCTAACCTCGGATCAGCACTGTGTCATTCCCCAGCCCATGGCATCCATGTTGTGGTCTTGTCCTAAACATGCAGATTTAGGACAACACCCATGCTGTCAGACTCCTACCCATCCATCTCCCAAAATGCGACAATAGTATTTCCCCATGACCACAGCTGCCAGTCCTGCCATTACTCCCGAGCTGGTGCGGGAGCACGGGCTTACGCCTGAAGAATACGAGAAGATCAAGCAACTGCTTGGCGGGCGGGAGCCGACGATCACCGAGCTCGGCATTTTCAGTGTGATGTGGAGCGAGCATTGCTCCTATAAGTCTTCGCGCGTGCATCTGAAGCGGCTGCCGACTCGCAGCAAGCGCGTGGTGCAGGGGCCGGGAGAGAACGCCGGCATCATCGACATTGGCGACGGCTGGGCTTGCGCGTTCAAGATCGAATCGCACAATCATCCGTCGTTTATTGAGCCGTTTCAGGGGGCGGCGACCGGCATGGGCGGAATTCTTCGCGACATTTTCACCATGGGCGCACGGCCGGTGGCGGTGATGGATTCGCTGCGGTTTGGGCCTGTAACCCCGTCAAAGGCCGCGGGCGGGGGCGCCCGCGCCACACAAGCCGAGATTCACAAGAATCAATCCATTGTCGAAGGCGTGGTCAGCGGAGTTGCTTCTTACGGAAACTGTTTTGGGGTTCCGAATCTCGGGGGCGAGACTAAGTTCGAAGCCTGCTACTCGGGCAATCCGCTGGTGAACGCGTTTGCTCTCGGGCTGGTACGGCGTGATCAGATTTTCTACGCCAAGGCCGCAGGCGAGGGAAATCCGGTAATTTACGTTGGATCGAAGACCGGGCGCGACGGCATTCACGGCGCGACTATGGCGAGCGAGGAATTCAGCGAAGCTTCTGAGGCCAAGCGCCCCAATGTTCAAGTCGGCGATCCTTTTTTAGAAAAACTCTTACTGGAAGCATGCCTGGAAGCCATGCAGACCGGCGCAATTGTCGGCATTCAGGACATGGGCGCGGCGGGCCTGACCTGCTCCACTTGCGAAATGGGCGCGCGCGGCAAGGTCGGCACTGAGATCGAACTCGACCGCGTGCCGCAGCGCGAGACCGGCATGAGTCCTTACGAGATCATGCTGAGCGAGTCGCAGGAGCGCATGTTATTGGTGGCGCAGAAGGGCCGTGAGGACGAAGTCTTTCGGGTGTTCGAAAAGTGGGGACTGGATGCAGTCGAGATCGGCCGCGTGACTAGCGACGGCAAGATGCGCGTGCTCCAGCACGGGAAAGTTGTCTCGGAGATCCCCAATGAAGCGCTGACCGATGATGCCCCGGTCTATAAGCGGCCTCTTCAACGGTGGGAGCCACCGGTGCCGCGCGAGATGCCGCATCAGATTCGGCTGGCGGAGACCGCAGACCTCACGCGGAATCTAAAGCTCCTCCTGGCCAGCCCCAACATCTGCGGCAAGCGCTGGGTGTGGCAGCAATACGATCACATGGTGCAGACCAACACGGTTGAAGGCCCGGGGGCTGGCGACGCCGGCGTGATCCGTATTAAAGGTTCGCAGCGCGGGTTGGCGATGGCGCTCGATGGCAACGGGCGCTGGTGCTATCTCGATCCGCAGCTCGGAGCCATGCATGCGGTGGCGGATGCGGCCCGCAACGTAGCCTGCTGCGGCGCTACGCCGGTCGGCGCGACGAATTGCCTGAACTTCGGCAATCCCGAGAAGCCACAAATCATGTGGCAGTTTTCCCAGGTGGTGGATGGCATCACCAAAGCTTGCGAAGCGCTGGATGTGCCTATCACCGGCGGCAATGTCAGCTTTTACAACGAGACGTTGGGCGAAGGAATTTATCCCACTCCAGTGCTGGGAATTGTGGGCACGCTCGACGACGTTCACAAGGCGGTGTTCCCGCATTTCCGTGAACCGGGGCGAGTGGTTGTCCTGCTGCGCGGGTCGGAGCTGGGAGATCGCGTGGACGCGGAGGCGGAGTTTGGTTCCTCGGAGTATGCGAAGGAGATCCTGGGCGCGGTGTGGGGATTCCCGCCGGCGCTGGAACTGGAACGCGAGGCTGCCCTGCAAAAGGCGATGGTGGGGATGATCCAGGCCGGACTGGTGGATTCCGCGCACGACTGCTCGGAGGGTGGGGTCGCGGTTACCCTGGCGGAGTCGGCGTTCGCGAAGGACGTGGGAGCGAAGGTGGATTTGCCCGCGCTAGGGCTGCCCGCCGAATTTGTGCTGTTTGGCGAGGATGCCAGCCGGGTGGTGGTCTCTTGCGACCGAAGTAACCTCTCGGGAATCCAACAAGTAGCGGTAAAATACGGCATCTCGGCGGACGTGATTGGGGAGACGGTGCCGGAGCGGCTGGAGATCAAGGCGAACGGCGGAGTGGTGGTGTCGACCAGCGTGAGCGAGTTGCGGCAAGTTTATGAGAGTGCTTTGGAGACGGCTTTGAGGACTGAGGCGGTGGCTGCGGATTGAGAACTTTTTAACGCAGAGATCACGGAGAAAATCGCCGGAGATCGCAGAGAAGAGCTCTTAACCGCAAAGGTCGCAAAGAGAGGCCGCGAAGTACGCAAGGAAAAGCTAGGCGCTAGAGCTAAGAGCCAGAGGCTAAGAGCTAAATGCCATCTTCCGACAAATTTCACGACGAGTGCGGGGTGGTTGCAATCTACTCCCATCCCGAGGCGGAGAAGCTTGCTTACCTCGGTCTGCACGCGCTGCAACATCGCGGCCAGGAGTCGGCGGGAATTGTTACTTCTGATGGCATGGCTCTGCACGTTCACAAAGCCATGGGCCTGGTGGCGGATATTTTTGTCGAGGAAGTTCTGGCCCAGTTGCGCGGGACTTTGGCCATTGGACACACTCGCTACTCGACTGCCGGCGATTCCGCGTTGCTGAACGCTCAACCCATCATGGTGCAATCGAATAAAGGCATGATGGCGCTGGCGCATAACGGCAACCTGGTAAATGCGCAGGAAATTCGCGGGCGACTGGAGAGTCAGGGGTCGATTTTTCAGACCACCAGCGATACCGAAGTCATCGTTCATCTGATTGCTCTGTCCAGGGAGCAGACGCTGCCTGAGGCAATGGCGGATGCGCTGCGAAAAGTCGAAGGCGCATTTTCGCTGGTGATGATCAGTCCCGACCGGATTTTTGCGGCGCGCGACCCCCGCGGTTTCCGGCCGCTGGCCATGGGGCGAATTCCGGCACAGTCCGGCGAGAAACAGGACACGATTGTTTTCGCATCGGAAACCAGCGCCTTCGATCTGATCGGCGCTACTTTCGAGCGCGACGTCAAGCCGGGGGAACTCATCGTGGTTGGCCCGGAGGGAGTGACCTCGCGTCTCTATTCGCCACCACTGGCGCAGTCGAGTTGCATCTTTGAGCATGTTTATTTTTCGCGGCCCGACAGTCTGGTATTTGGCCGCGCGGTGCAGCAGAGCCGGGAGGAACTGGGCCGGCAACTGGCGCGCGAAGCGCCGGCGGAAGCTGACATTGTGGTCCCCGTGCCCGATTCCGGAGTGACCGCCGCCATGGGCTACGCCGCCGAGAGCGGTATTCCTTTCCGCTTTGGACTGATCCGCAACCACTACATCGGCCGCACTTTTATTGAGCCTCGCCAAACGGTGCGTGATTTCGGAGTGCGGCTGAAGCTCAACCCGGTGCGCAGCCTGCTCGAAGGCAAGCGCGTGGTGCTGATCGATGATTCCATTGTTCGTGGCACCACCAGCCGGAAGATCGTTCGCATGGTGCGTAGTGCGGGAGCCAAAGCCGTGCACATGCGCGTATCCTGCCCGCCGACCATTTCTCCGTGCTTTTACGGAGTGGACACGCCATCAAAGAAGGAATTGATCGCCGCCAACAAGTCGGTGGAGGAGATTCGACAGTTCATCGGCGCCGATTCGTTGTCCTACTTGTCGCTTGAAGGAATGAAAAAGGCCTGCGGCGACGGCGAGAAGACCACCTACTGTACTGCCTGCTACACCGGTTCCTATCCCACCAATTTAGTGGATGTGGAAGAAATCCAGCCCGCCACTTTGAAGAGATAAGCGTCTTCTCGTTAAGAAAAAAAGGCCCGCTCCGGAGCGGAGCGGGCTTCAACTAATGCACGGCCAAAACAGTTACACACTAGCCGCGGGCAAGCGAATAATGCCTCACTGGCCCGGGCAGATGTTCTTTTCGTCGTTTTGGAAACTCAGCCAGCTATGCACCGATACTGCTTTAGGGGCACCGAAGTAGCCGATGAAAACCAAGTCCTGAAGGTGGTATGTGAAACCATTTACGGTGTACGGATGATCGTCCAACACCAACGGATCGCCGACTTCCAGAATGCTGTTGTCAAAGCAGCCGACATTGTTGTCCACGAACGGGTCGTCCATCCACTCGCCAATCTCGTGCGACAGGGCGGCGGTGTCCTGCGAAAATACGCCGGAGCCCTGATCAATCGTCGAGCTGACACCGTAGGTCTGGCCAGCCGGCTGGCTCCCGTTGGCGCTGTGATAGCCACCGATGCAGCAGCCGCCGCTAGTCATGTAAGTGTCGTACATGAGGAAGATTGGGAAGGTGTCTGGCGTGATCTGCGATGCGAACTGCCGGAGCCAGGTTTGCACGGAGTTATCGAAGCTGTTGATGTCCACCAACCCCACGGTTTTGCCGAACTCGTTCCCGACTGCGCAACCCGCGAAGTTGCAATTGAACGTCTGTTCGGGCAGGACCGTCGCTGTGCCCAACAGAACGTGGTAGTTGTTATTGTGTTGCACGTAGTGCCAAGCGTTGCCGCGCTGAAAGGCATCAATGTACTGAGTTTGCCCCAAGTCCGTGCCGCCTTGCACGAAATCCACGTTGGGCTGGAACAGAGGTGAGTTGATGATGGTTGTAGTGACCGGCACAGCCTGACCCTGAAATTCGTCGACGTTGGGATCAAAGGTGTGATTGCCGTGGTTCGCGTCAAACACCATTTTGACCGGGATAACGAAAAGCGGTACGGTCGTCGTGGTATTCGTGTTGAGGGGATTTGCGCCCACCATGGTAAAGGTGCGCTTCACGTGAGTAAGATCCGTGAAGCTGCCGTTCCATTGCGCCAAATTCCCGGATGGTGTATGCACGTTGTAGGTTTGGGGATGCTGCGGCAGGGTCACAAGCTTGCGGGACGGATTTGCATAAGGATAGTCCTGTTGAATGTCTTGGGCGAGACCGATACCAGCCAGACTCAGGACGAGTACGGTGATCAAGCTGCCAGTAATCAAGCTTTTCTTCATGGGAGGTTATTCCTCAAGTGTAGGATTGTTCGATTTCCCGATCGACCGACCCGAGAATCCTCTCACGTCTTTCCAATCAAGCCGCGTGGAGCGTAGATGAACCCGGGACTTCGAGCAGACTCGGACTGGGAACAGAGTGTAGCTTCAGCAGCACCCGAGGTCAACGGGGTCTTTCGACCTAGCAAGGAGTCTTTCGGCCCAGTGGCGCGAAGAAGACACCGCCTACGTTGCAGCTAGAGGTTGTATGAGGGAGGTGGTGGGCCCCCGCCCTCCATGAAAAAGCCCGCTCCTTTCGGAGCGGGCTTTTCAGCGATACAAGAGTTAGTGAGCAGTCTGGCAAACGTTCAGGCTGTCACCCTGGAACGTAACAAAATTATTCACGGAAATCGTCGGCGGTGCTCCGAACCAGGTGATGAATACCAGATCCTGAGGATGGAAGGTGAAGCCACCGATGGTGTACGGCCAGTCCCCAAAATCATGAACGCCGGTTTCAGTTTCCAGCGGGTCGCCCACTTCCAGAATGCCGTTGCTCGGGCAGGGAGACGAATTAGTGGTGAACGGGTCCATCAGCCACTCGCCGAGCTCATGGGAGAGTGCGCTAATGTCCTGTGAAAACACCGGAACCACGGCTTGCTGAATGCTGGTGCTGTAGCTGTAAGTCTGCCCGCCGGGCGCTCCGGTATTGGCGCTGTGATAGCCGCCGATGCAGCAACCGCCAGACGTCAGGTAAACATTCTCAGTGATAAACAGGGGCAGGATGTTGGGCTGGATCTGCGTGTTCTTGGCCATCACAGCCTGGAGCTGTTGGTCGAACCAGTTGATGTCGGCTGTGCCGGTGGGAATGCCACTCCAGGGATTGGGGATCACATTGCCATCGCTGGCCGGGACATTGAACGTCAGTTCGGGCTCGGCCATCCTCTGGAGAACAATGTGATACTTGCGGTTGTGCTTGATTGCGGCCCAGAAGTTGCCACGCTGGTATGCATCGATATATTGCGTCTTGCCCAGATCCGTGCCTCCCTGGACGAAATCAAATTCCCCCCGGAAGATAGGCGACATTGCAATCATGCCGGTGGTGGAGACGTTTCCGAAGTACGGCGTACTGGGGTCGAAGGTCATGTTCCCGTTGCTGGCGCCATAAACCATCTTGATCGGAAACACCATCACCGTCACGGTGGTTGTGGTGTTCGAGGTCCTGGGATCCGCTCCAACAATCACTGAACTAAAGTTGCGGTTGTCGAATGAGGACGTCCAAGCGAAGGTCCACTGCGGCAATTGCGCGGCAGGGTCGGCTGGTTTCACCGGGTAATAACTGTGCGGGGGCAGGGTCGTGAAAATCGGCTGCGCGCTTTGAATGTCCTGGGCGACACCGAAACCGGCTAGGCTAACGCAGAATAGCGCGACCAGTGCGGCGATCATGCTGCCGGCAATGACTCTTTTCTTCATGGTCTTTTTCCTCAGGCTTGCAGATTGTCTTAATTCCTGATCGACTGGCCCCAAGAACTCCCCCTCGGGCAAAGGTTACGCGGCGTAGACCAGCGTTCGGGGCATCGAGCAGAATCGGACTAGGCACGAACTGTACCTTCGACAGCCGGATGGCGTCAATGGAGCCTTTCGGCCCCTGGGGGCATCCTTCTCCTGCAAAATCAAACCGGTAGCTGCAGCAGGGCAATGACGCAAGAAAAAAGCCCGCTCCTGGGGGAGCGGGCTTTTCAAGTAAGACAGAGTTAGTGAGCAGTCTGACAAACGGCCAGCGTCGGGCTACCCTGGAAGGTGACCCATCCGTTCACTGCGGTCGAGGGGGTTTCTCCGAACCACGACAGGAATACCAGATCCTGAGGATGGTAGGTGAAGCCGCTAATGGTGTACGGCCAGTCGCCGAAATCATGGATACCGGTTTCGGTTTCCAGCGGATCGCCGTTCTCCAGGATGCCGTTGTTCGGGCAGGGAGATGCATTCTGGGTGAACGGATCGATCAGCCACTCGCCGACTTCGTGCGCCAGCGCGCCCACGTCCTGTGAGAACACCGGGACGGCGGCCTGCTGAATCTGGGTGCTGTAGGAGTAGGTCTGGCCGTTTGGTGGACCGCCATTGGCGCTGTGATAGCCGCCGATGCAGCATCCACCTGAGGTCAGGTAAACGTTCTCGGTGATAAACAGAGGCAGGACATTGGGCGAGATGCAGGGTTCTTTTCTAACCGTGCACGAGTACTTCTGCATCACGGTTTGCAACTGCTGGTCAAACCAATTGATGTCGGCGGTCCCGGTGGGGATGCCGCTCCAAGGATTGGGGATTACGTTGCCAATCCCGGCGGGAACGGTGAAAGTCTGTTCAGGAGCAATCAGCGTCTTGAGAAGAACGTGATAGTTGGTGTTGGTCATGACATCGGTCCAGAAGTTGCCGCGCTCGTAGGCATCAATGTATTGCGTGGTACCCAGGTCCGTGCCGCCCTGATTGAAGTCAACTTCCGACTTGAAGATGGGCGAGTTATTGACCATCTGCGTGGTCGACATGCTTCCGAATTCGCCGGTGGTGTTGGGATCGAAAGTCTTGTTTCCGTTGCTTGATCCGTAAACCATCTTGATGGGGATAATTCCAACACTAATGGTGGTGGTGGCGTTATGTGTCGACGGGTCGGTTCCAACGAACACGCTGCTGAAGGTCCGGTTGTCAAAGGACGATTTCCAGGTGAACGTCCATTGTGTCAGCGGAGTAGACGGCAATTGGCTCGGGTAGTAGCTGTGCGGGGGCAGAGTCGTGAACACGCCACGCGCCGACGGGTCATAGAGAGGCTCTTGCGAGAATGCGGTACCGACCAAACTTATGCAGGCCAGCGCAACGAGTACGGTGATCAAGCTGCCAGTAATCAAACTTCTCTTCATACAGGTTATTCCTCAGGTGTAGGATTGTTCGATTTCCCGATCGACCGACCCGAGAATCCTCTCGCGTCTTACCAAGACAAGGCGCGTGGAGCGGAGACGAACCCGGGACTTCGAGCAGACTCGGACTGGGAAGGAAGTGTAGCTTTGACTGCGTTCCGGGTCAACGGGGTCTTTCGACCGTGGAGTGGAGACTTTCTTCCTACGCCAATTGATCAGGCAGGTAAGCGGGTCAGAAGGTTACGCGCGCCCCGATCTGCGCGGCGAAGGGGATGCCGACAGTCGTTCCCGGACCAAAGAAGTCCCCCAGCGCGCCAGCCGGAACAGTCAACTGCTGCAAGCTGGTGACGGGCCTGGTGGTGGTGCAGGCAGGATTAGTGCAGATCGCAGTCACGTTCCCGGACTGCTGGTCAGCGAGCGGAACCGGGAGCGCGGCGACGTTTCCGATGAAGTTGGCCCCAGGATTGTTGCGGTTGAAGAGGTTGAAGAACTCGACGAAGGGAATCAGCGACCAGCGATCATGGAAATTGAAAGGCCGGCTGACCCGCAGGTCAGCCTGAATGTAAGGAGTGCCGCGAAACTCGTCCAGGCTGGTGGGCACGCCATTTACCGAGATGCGATGGCTATTGTCCGCCGTGGTGATGGTGAGTGGACGGGCGCTTTCGGCCTGGGTCAGGGTTGTCACCTCGAATCCGCCGGGAACATGGAGAGTGCCGGCGAGCACGAAGCGATGAGTGACGTCTTCTCCCGACGGGCCGTAGTCGCCGGGGCCGAAGGGGTTCAGCGGATTGCAAACGCCGTTCACGTAGTCAAAGAGTTCGCCAAGGACGCAGCCCCAAGTGGACGCTCGGGACAGAGTGTAGTTGGCAATCAGACTGAAGCGGCGCGACATATTCCCCTGTAGATGGAGCATGAGGGCGTTGTAGCTGGACCGATTGTCGGACTTGAAGAGATTGAGGTTGGGAACCACGCTGGCTTGATCGGCAGCGAAGGTGGGATCGGAAGCAGGAATGAGTGGAGTAAATAGATTGACGCCGCTGGTGTAGCGGTAACCCCGGTAGGCGTGATTGCCTTCCTCGTGAGTGTAATCGGCACTCAGGATCCACTTCTGGTTGAAGGCGTGCTGAACGCCGCCAGTCGCATGAATGTTATAGGGAGTTTTGTATCCGGAACCGATGAGGCTGCTCCCGGCCCCGGCACCGCCCAGAATGCAGCCGGAACCGACCAGGGCATAGTGGCCAGGGACGTTGTTGAAGCTGCACGGCCCCACAGATTGATTCACCGCCTGAAATGCGGTTGCCCAACCATTCTGCGCCAGATCGTCGTAATAGAGGCCGAAGCCGGCGCGAATTACCGTCTTGCCGCTGTGCGCGGGAGCATAGGCGATTCCGAGGCGCGGCCCGAATTGCTTGCGGTAGTCCTGCGGCGCGCCCTGCTGCAACGGAATCCCCAGCGCTTTTAGTGTGAGGTACGCCGGATTCTCGAGCTGGCTGCGGCCTGAACCCTGGAAGAGTCCGAAACTGGTTTGGTAGCGCAAACCGTAATTCACGGTGAGCTGTGACGTCACCCGCCAGGAATCCTGGGCGTAGAAGGCGAGCCGCTGCACGTTCTGTGAGAAGGAGCCACCGAGATTGGAGGTCGAGGCTCCGGCCTGCATGTCAGCCGTGAACACGGAACGTGGTTGGGTGAGATAAAACCTAGGGTTCTGCGGAAAAGAAAACAGAGTCTCGTTATTGCCGGAAAATGCGCCGCTGAGCACCGGCTCGTGAATGAAGTTGATGCCGAACTTCGGCGCATGCCGTCCAGAGGCATGGCTCACGTCATAACGGAACTGATATTTCTCCTGCTTGCGCAGGTCGGGAAACAAAGTAATCGGCGTAGCAAACTGATTGTCGCCAAAGGTTTCAAAGCCGGAGACGCTCAGCGAGGTGGAACTAAACGGGAAAGCGAGGGCAAAGCCGAGGTCGGAGTTGCGCGCCTGTGTGAGATGCAGTTCGCTGGCGCCAAAGGTGAACGTGCCTACCCAAGTCGAACTGAAAGAATATGAATTGCCGATGGCAGCGTTCCAATAGTTATTGTGCGTAGTCAGGCCGGTCGAAGGCAGGGTGGCTTGCTGAACCAGAGCGTTGTGGGTGAGGTAGCTGTCTCCAGAGGTTCGCAGGAACCATTGTGATTTGGGTGACTGCGTCCAGTCGAAACGCAGGGAGCCGTTGTAATCGCGGAATGGAATGGGGACGTTGTTGGGCACGGCAATGGAACTAACGCCGGGAATCAATGCTTCAGAAGCTAGAGTCGCTAGAGCGTTGAATTGGGTCACGCTGGCGTCGCTGTAGGCGATGCTGGCGTTTTCGTGAACGTGCTCGAAGGCGGCGAAGAACCATACTTTATCTTTCTTGATCGGCCCGCCGATGGTGCCAACGTAGTTTTGCCGTGAGAATGGCTGCTTGGGATTGGGTGCAGGATTCTCGATGGGGAAGCGCGCGTTGAGAGCTGCCTCACGGTCGAAGAATGAGAAACTCCCGTGCCAATCGTCGGTGCCGCGCTTGGTGGTGATGACTACAGAACCCGCGGTCGTGCCTCCGGAGTCAGCATCCTCCTGGGCGGTTTGCACCGCGAATTCCTGGATCGCATCGGGAGAGAAATTTTGCAGGAACCCGCCGACCCAGTCATCGGAGTTGTCCACGCCGTCCACGGAAAGCGCGTTGTTCAGGCCCGAGCTTCCGCCGGTGGAAACCGCAGTGATGCGCGCCTTGGTGGGATCGGAAGGCTCAACCGGCGCGGTCCCCGGAGCTAGGTATGCGATATTGGCAAAGCTGCGGGCGCTGAGTGGCAGGGTTTGAAGGTCCTGCGACATGACTGCCGTCTGGTGGATGGCACTGGCCAAATCAATGGCCTGGGTCGTGATAGAAGCTGCTTGCGACTCGACTTTCACCGTTTCCCGAGATCCCGCCGGCTTCATGGTGATGGTGTAATCGCGCACTGAGCTGACGATGAGTTCGACGTCGGCGTGGGCTTCGGCGAAGCCGGGAGCGCTAACAGTCAGGCGATAATCTCCGGGGAGCAGATCGAGCAGGCGAAATTCTCCATGGTCGTCGGCGGTCACCTGGCGCTCGAAAGCAGCGCCGCGCGCGCGGGCGACGACCTTGGCATGAGCCAGCCGGGCGCCGCTGGAATCCTGCACCACGCCGCGCATGGATCCCGTCGGAGTTTGTCCGGAAGTGAGCAGCGGCAAGGAAATCAGGGAGGCCAGCAAGCTTACCCGAAGCGCAGTTAAGTAGGATGGCATTGCTATTGGAGAGTAGCTATGACTTAGTCGTTACTACCAGCGCTAGTAAGCGGGCGATGGCTTGGAACACCAAGACGGCGTCGACCTGCATGCCGTTCTCATTTCGTTTCTCGTTATTCTCGCTTGCCGCGAAAGTATGCCTGCGGCGTGCTGCCCAACATGGTGCGGAACATCTCAATAAAGGCGCTCACGCTGTCGTAGCCGACGGCAATTGCAACGTCGGTAACAGACTCGCGCTGTGCGAGCATCTCAAGCGCAGCAAATAGTCGCGCCTGCTGCCGCCAGCGGCCAAAAGAGATACCTGCCTTGGCGGAAAATGCGCGCATGAAAGATCGACGGCTCATTCCAGCGAAATGCGCCCAGTCATCCAGAGTGCGGTCGTCCGCGACATCATTCAGCAAAGCATGAGCAACTCTGGCCAGTCTTTTCTCTTTAGGTATCGGCAAACGTAAAGGCTGCTGTTCGGGCTGGCGGATCTCGTCCCGAAGAACGGCGATCAGGCGCTTCTGGGCTGAGGAGAGCGGTTGCCGGGGGTCCCAGGCGAGAACGCGATGAACGACAGCAAACAACAACTCAGAGGAGCTAAACATGCAGGGAATCTTGGGTAATCCACGGCAAGTCTCCGCAGATAGGTAAACCATCGATCCTGCCGCGCCTCCCACGGAACGCGCCGCGTGCCTGCAGTCGGGTGGAATCCATGCACAGCGTTGCGAGGGAAACATCCAACGTTCGCCAGCCGCTTCCACCACCAGCAGTCCCCGAGTCAGCGCGAAGAGTTGTCCGCGCGCGTGGCTGTGCTCAGGCGCCCAGTCTTCATCGCCGCTTCTTTCGAAAGCAAAGGCCAGCGCGGGAATGTCGCTCTCGGCAAGTCGGCGCAACTCTTCGACGTTCTTCGCGGCCGAAAACGTGGATTTGGACGATTGACCCTTTCCCGACATAAATAGCCACTTTCCAGTTAGCGCGCCATCCCGAAACCTAGCTAGAGTACGCAGCAGAGCAAAGAAAGGCAAATCTCATGAACGCTGCCGTGCTGCATGCTTTCGAGAAAGACCCTCAGTTCGAACAGTTTCCCGAGCCAACCGCTGCAGACGACAACGAGGCGATCGTGCAAGTGCTGGCCGCCGCGTTGAAACCGGTAGATCGACAGATCGCCAGCGGCTCACACTATGCGAGTCCGCGCAAACTGCCGGTGGTCTGCGGCATCGATGGCGTTGGGTGTTTCGAGGACGGCACACGAGTTTACTTTGGTGGCCCTCGACCACCGTATGGCGCAATGGCACAGCGGACAGTCGTGTCCCGGCAGCGATGTTTCCCGCTCCCTCAGGAAATCGACAACGTTACTGCGGCTGCGGTTATGAACCCTGGCGTCTCCGCGTGGCTGACTCTGGCTCAGCGGGCAAAGCTGGTGCGAGGCGAGACCGTTCTTATCCTGGGTGCAACTGGTGTTACGGGGAAACTGGCAGTGCAGATTGCCAAGCTCCTCGGCGCCGCGCGAGTAGTGGCGGCTGGGCGGAACCAGCAAGTACTGAACACGCTCCAAGAGTTCGGCGCTGATGCGATCATCCGCATCGACAGACCCGGTCAGGATCTCAAGGACGCATTCGCCTCCCAGGCTGGGGAGTCCGGCTTCGATGTCATCATCGACTATTTGTGGGGTGCGCCGATCGAGGCGCTGCTTGCCGCCATCACCCGCAAGGAATTCGCGGCGGTCAAGTCCGAGATTCGCCTGGTGCAAGTTGGGGAGAGCGCGGGGGCCGCTATTTCACTGCTGGCCGCCGTGCTGCGCAGCGCGCCGCTGACCGTCATGGGCACTGCTGGTATTCCGTCTCCCGATGTCTTAATGGACGCCTGCCAACAAGTCCTGATACGGGCCGCGCGAGGTGAACTCCGCATCGATGTGGAGCGGGTTCCGCTTGATCAGGTGGAGAGCGCGTGGCAGCGCGACGGACACGGTCGCAGGATTGTGCTAATCCCGTAGAAGTTGCGCAGAGGTTAGAGCTTTACCGAGCCTTGACAGCGACGGCGACTCGCGGGATGCCTTGCAGATCATTGACCACGCGCACGTCTGACCAATCCGCAAGTAAGCGCTTCACGTATTCCGCGATCGTTGCGCTCATCTCCATGATCAGGAATCCCCCGGGCTTGAGAATTGCGTGGGCCTGCGGTATGAGGCGTTCGATGACTTCCAACCCAGTGGGGCCAGCGAAGACTGCATTGCGAGGCTCGTACTTGCGGACTTCGAGTTGGACATGGTCTTCTTCGGATTCGCCGACATAGGGTGGGTTGGAAACGACCACGTCAAACGCGGCCGGATCGAACCCCCGCAATAAATCGGTTTGGTGAAAGTGAATGCGGGGGGCGAGCCCGTGACGAGCCGCGTTGGCGCGGGCGATCTCGATAGCAGCGGGGGAGATGTCGGTCGCATAAATCTCAGCGTGCGGGAGTTCTTTGGCGAGCGCCAAAGCCATGCATCCCGAGCCGGTGCCGACGTCCACGATGCGGGAACCGGCACCGGGCGATAGGGTCAGCGCGGCTTCAATCACATGTTCAGTTTCAGGGCGCGGGATGAGCACGGCAGGAGAAACGATGAGATCCATGCCCCAGAATTCCTGATGCCCCGTGATGTACTGGGTCGGAATTCCCATGGCGCGTTGCGCGATTGCCTCCTGGTAATTGATTTTCTCTTGCGAAGTCAGTTCATGTTCGGGATGCGCGAAGAGATAGGCGCGGTCGCGTCCGAGGGTGAACATGAGCAGCGTCTCGGCGTTCAGCCGCGGCGAACCGACCTGGGACGCGGTGAGGGCGGAAATCGCCGAGTTGAGAGCGTCTTTGATGAGCACTTGATCATTTCAACACAAAAACCTAACCGCAAAGCTCGCAAAGCAACGCCGCTAAAGGACGCAAAGGGATGCTGAGTTTCTTTGCGATCTTCGCGCCAGTCTCCGCGCGCTTTGCGGTTGAAGGTTTTGGCATCACAGCACGGCTGTCTCTTCAATCATCCGGCCTTCGGCGAAGCGCGAGAGGCCGAGCAGTGACACATCCACTAGATCGGTCTTTCCCGTCAGGATCAAATCGGAGAGGATCTTTCCGGTCGCTGGAGCGTGCATCACGCCGTGTCCGCTGAAGCCGTTCGCCAGAAAGAATCCGGGAACGTCTGGCGCTTCACCCAGGATGGGATGGTGGTCGGGCGTCATCTCATACAGGCCTGCCCAAGCGCGCTTGGGATTGACGGCTAAGTTCTCGAACATCGGTACGCGGTCGGCAGCGTGGGTCAAGACTTTCTCGATGAAAGCAGGCTCGAAGTCGGTTTTGTATCCCGGCGTTTCCTGAGGGTCGTTCCACGCCAGGAGAAATCCCAAACCCTCGGGCCGAAAGTGGAAACCGTTCGACATGTCGATAATCATAGGCGCGGTGTGAGGAAACTGGTCGAATGGTTCGGTCGGAATCAGCATGCGGCGCAGTGGTTCGACGGGTAGGTCCAGATTCACCATGCGTGCGATGCTGGCCGCCCAAGCCCCAGCAGCGTTGACCACATTGCGTGCAGAGACAGAACCGCGCGCAGTCTCGACTCCGGCAATGCCATTTGCGTCGAGCCGAATGCTCGTGACTTGAGTGTTCTTCCACAGCTTAGCTCCGTGGTCGGCAGCCCAGCCCATAAAACCGTTCATGGCGCTGTAGGGATCGACAAAGCCATCAGTCGAGCAAAAGCTTCCGCCCACGATGTCGTCAGAACGAAGTTGCGGGAACATGCTGCGAATTTCGTCGGCAGTGATCAGGCGAACGTTCTCTAATCCCAAAGCAGTTTGCGTTTCGTAGTTAGTGCGCAGATAAGCGAGATGCTTTCCTTCGGTGGCGCAGAACAGATAGCCTTGCGGCCGGTAGCCGGCGGGGTGACCCAACCGCTCGTCGAAGCTGGCATAGAATGGGATGGAGTAGAGGGACATCTGTATGTTTACCGGCGTAGAGAACTGCGCCCGCACTCCGCCCATGCTCTTGCCGGTGGATCCCTTGCCCTGAGCGGTTTCACGCTCGATCACCAGAACGTCTTTACAGCCGGCCGCAGTCAGGTGATAGGCGATGCTGGAGCCGACGATCCCTCCGCCGATGATGACGACTTCCGCGGTTTGCATGTGCCAACAGATTTAACCACAGAGGCCACAGGGGATCACAGGGGAACCCTGGTTTCTTTGCTGCCTTGAACCCTGCACTGCTTCCCCTTAAACTTAAAGGTAGATGCATACGCATGCCAGCCACGGCGGAGAGCGGACCTCGAAGGTCTTGCGGATTTCTCTGGTTGCAACCCTCGCTTACATTGTGCTGCTGGTGATTGCTGGCATTCGCGCCCATTCGCTGGCGCTGCTCTCGGAAGCCGGGCACAACCTTTCCGACCTGGTGGCCCTTTTGCTCTCTCTGGTGGCTGTGTATCTTCAGGCCCGCCCGCCGAGCGCCACCAAGACTTATGGCTGGCATCGCGCCGGAGTGCTGGCTGCGCTGGTAAACGCGGCCTCGTTGGTGCTCATCGCCTTCTTCATTTTCTATGAGGCCGTCAAGCGGCTGCGCAACCCCGAGCCGGTGCACGCTGGCCTGATGATGGGAGTGGCGGCGGTTGGCGTGGTGATGAACGGCGTCATCGCGCTGATGCTTTACAAGTCCCACCGCGATGTCAACATCCGCAGCACCCTACTACACGAGATTGGCGACACGGTTTCAACTGCGGCGGTCATCCTGGGCGGCTGGGCGATTATGGCCACCGGACACTACTGGATTGATCCGGCGCTCTCGTTTGGGATTGGCGCGCTCATTCTGTGGTCAGGTTTCGGGATCGTCCGCGAGACTTTGAACATTCTGCTCGAAGGCACGCCGCAAGGAATCAAGCTGGAACGCGTGACAGCCGCAATTTGCGCGGTCGAGGGAGTCAACGATGTGCACGACCTGCATGTGTGGAGCATCGGGTCAGAGACGGCCGCGCTTTCATGCCATATTTCCATCGCCGACATACCGCCCTCGGTCAGCGAGCGCATTCTGCGCGAGGTGAAAGAACGATTGCACGGGGAATTTCACATCGACCACACGACCATTCAGTTTGAAAACGTGGTCTGCGAAGTGGCGCACGGGTGCGTGATTCCGGTGAGCGAGGCGGAACACCACGGACATAGCCACTGAAGGCTAGCACTTGGCATTTAGCACTTGGCATTTAGCCATGAGAGATTTTCCGCTGATCCCGCTGCGCCTTCGGTGACGACTAAATGCTAAGTGCCAATTGCTAACTGCTTCTTTCCTGCTTCTCGTAAATCTCCCTTACCGTCTCAATCGTATCCGCGTCTTCCGGCGACTTGTCGGGCCGCAATCGTGCAATCCTGGGAAAGCGAAGTGCATAGCCGCTCTCGTGGCGATCTGAGCGCATCATATTATTGAAGGCGACTTCCAGAACAATTTTCGGTTCGACAATCAGCCGGAAACCTTGGTCTTCGACTTTGTGCTCCAGAAACCACTTGGTCATTTCGCCGATTTCGGCGTCAGTGAGGCCGGAGTAGGCCTTGCCTATATTCGCCAACCGGTTCCCATGCCAGACCGCAAACGTGTAGTCGCTCAGAACTCCGATGCGTTTGCCGTGGCCGTATTCGACCGCGGTCACTACCACGTCCAGTGTGGCCAATTCGCGCTTCAGTTTTAACCACGATTTGCCACGGCGTCCGGGAGTGTATGCCGATTCTGGATCTTTGATCATCAGACCTTCGTTACCCCGAGCCTGCGCGGCTTCGAAGAGCTGATCGAGTTCCGTGGCGGACGAGGCGTTAAACACTGGCGCGCGAATCACCTGAGCGTTCAGCCTCTGTTCTTCCGATCCGAATGACAACTTTCCTTGATGGAGGCCATGCGTCCTCGCCCGTGAGCTAGTCGAACGTCTCGCCAACAACTCGTCAAGCAGTGTAGCCCGCTCGCTGAGTGGCCGATCGATCAGCAATTCGTTGTTGCCATAGAGCACATCGAACACCAGATACGCGACCGGCACTTCACGCATGAGTTGCTCGCTCACTTTCTTGCGACCCAGGCGTCGCCCAAGCGCACTGAAGGGGAGCGCGCGTCCTGGGTCCTCCTCGCCGTAATCCCAAGCTACGATTTCTCCGTCGAAAATGACGCCTTCCGGCAGCCCAGCCAGTGCGTCCGGCAGCTCTGGGAAAGACTCGGTAATCTCGTCTCGCGTGCGGGAGAAGATTCGTACTTCATCGCCAGAAACATGTGCCTGGGCGCGGATGCCGTCGTATTTGTCTTCCACCAGGGAGTTCTCGAAATAGCTTAGAGCTTCTTCCGACGAGGCAGCCGGACTGGCCAGCATCAAACCCAGGGGATGAAACAAGCGCATGCGGGCTTTCGCCAGTCTTCCGCCGGCGGCGAGCCGCAAGGTTTCTCCGATGTCCCCGAGCAGCATGTTGGCGCGCTGCACCTCGGACAGAGTGGCTCCGTAGGCTCTGGCGATGGCTTCTTCGACCAGGCTTTCTTTCAAGCCAATGCGTAGATCGCCAGTCATGATCTTGATGATGTACTTGGCTTCAAGGGGTGTGACTTGAGAGAGTAGCTCCCGGGCCAGCGCGCCCTTCGCCCCGGGGCCGCGAGCAGCGGCGATCGTCCGGAAGGTGGTCTGCACTTCGACCAAGGTCGGGTGGGCGGGGTCGCCCGCCTCCACTTGAGCCGAAAGGACCTCGGCGGCGACAGCGCCCAAATCGCCCAGCTTGCGATAAGCTGCGGTCAGTTCCGCTTCACTCTTGGCGGATAATTCCCGCACCACCCGCCACAGCAAAGCGCCACCTACCTGGAGAGTGGTTTCTTCCCACACGGGAAACGGCCTGCCAGAAAGAAAGACGGCCGCGACGGAAGCTTCATCCGTTGGCGCCGACTTCAAGAACTCGGCGACAATGGCGATCTTCTCCAGTTTCTTGGGGGTAGCGGCGATCCGCTCGCAGTTTTGGGCAAAGTTCTTCATCTCCGGCTGTAAACTACGGTAGCATCGCGACTTGCCTCTATCCTAGTTCCCCCGAACTATGTCATACTCTAGGTTGGTTCGTGGTTCCCTGAAGGATCATCCAATCCCTATGCAGTTTTGGCGTACATTGTCTCGTTTTCTGGTTGCGGTACAGCTCTTGCCGGCACTTGAGGGCGGTGAGGAAACTCTGGTCGGCGGACAAGCCGTGCTCGAAGGTGTAATGATGCGTTCTCCGCATGCCTGGGGAATTGCCTGCCGCAAGCCGTCGGGCGAGGTTTCGGTCCACAGTGAGCCGCTGGAGCGGCTTTCCGAAAAGCACAAATGGATGGGATGGCCGGTGATGCGCGGTGTGATCACCTTGGGCCACGCCATGACATTGGGTTTCCGCGCCTTGAAGTTTTCCGCCAACGTCGCGCTCGATGAGTTGCAGCCTGCGCCAGAGCCAGGCGAGCCGGAAAAGAAGAAATTCGAAATCAGCGGCTGGATCGCAACCGTGAACATCGTTTTCTCGGTTGGCTTCTTCATCTTCATGTACAAGTACCTGCCGCTGCTGGCGGCGACGGAGTTGAAGAAAGTAGAGCCGGCTCTGGGTGGGCAGATCATGTTCAACCTGGTGGATGGCGTCATCCGGTTGCTGCTGTTCCTGCTGTTCATTTGGGGAACTTCTTTGTGGCCGGACATTCGGCGTGTCTATCAATATCACGGCGCCGAACACAAGACCGTATTCGCATTTGAAAACGGCGATCCGCTGGAGACCGCCGAGGTGCAGAAGTATTCGACCTACCATCCCCGCTGCGGCACCAGTTTCCTAATGACAGTAATGATTATTTCGATCCTGGTGTACATGCTGTTCCCGGTAACCACGTTCTGGGCACGGTTCGCGCTAAGGATTGCGTTGTTGCCGGTGATCACGGGGCTTTCGTACGAGATTATTCGCTACGCCGCCAAGCATCGCGGATCGCTATTCGCGCTGATGACGGCACCCGGACTATGGCTGCAACGGATCACCACTCAGCCGCCGGCGGATGAACAGGCACAGTGCGCCATCGTGGCGCTGAATGAGGCCATGTCGCTCGAAAAGCAGCGCGGTGGCGAACTGGTCATCGCTTAGGTGGTCGTTTGTCGTCGGTCGTTGGCCAAACCGTTTGGGTCATTCGTCACTGATCAACTCCTTCACCTGGGCATACCGTGGGCCGTGGAGGCCTTGTATGCCATCGTCGTTTAGGGATTTGCGAGTTTGGCAAGATGCGATGAAACTAGCGTGCGGAGTTTACGCCGCCACGTCGGCTTTCCCGAAACATGAAGTTTACGGGTTGACGCAACAGATGCGCCGGGCTGCGGTTTCGGTGCCCAGTAATATCGCTGAAGGGAAGGGGCATCGCTCGAACCGCGAGTTCTCGCGGTTTCTCTTCCATGCGCGCGGATCGCTGCTGGAGTTGCAACCGCAGATCTTGATTGCGCAGGAATTACGATACTTGCCGAAGGATCAAGCGGAAGGCTTGTTAGGGTCGGCTAGTGGGGTGGGGCGGGCCCTGAGTGGCCTCATAAACTCCTTGGACGACGAAGCTGCCTGACGTCATTGGCCGACGACCAACGACCGAGGACCTACGACGATGTTTGAAAGACTCGACCAAATCGAAGCCCGCTATGAAGATCTGACGCGGGCACTGGCGTCGCCGGAAATCATCCATGACTCGGCGAAGTACCAGAAGACTGCCAAGGCGCACAACGAAATCGCTCTGGTGACCGAGAAGTATCGTGAATATAAGGACCTGACCCGCGGCATCGCGGAAAGCAAGGCCATGCTCGCCACTGAGAAAGATGCGGAGATGCGCGCCTATGCGCAGGAAGAGCTGGACAAACTGCAGGCGCGCGTTGGCGGCATCGAAGAAGAACTCAAAGTCCTGCTTCTGCCCAAAGATCCCAACGATGAAAAGGATGTCATCCTGGAAATCCGCGCCGGAACCGGCGGCGACGAAGCCACATTATTCGCGGCCGAACTGTTTCGTATGTACACCCGCTTCGCCGAGACCCAGCGCTGGAAGGTGGAAGTACTCTCGACTTCGGAGTCCGCAGTGGGTGGGTTGAAGGAAGTCATCGCCATGATCCAGGGCCAGCGCGTGTACTCACGCTTGAAGTACGAGAGCGGCGTGCACCGGGTGCAGCGCGTACCGGCTACGGAGCAGCAGGGGAGAGTCCACACCTCGGCGGTCACGGTGGCGGTGCTGCCGGAAGCGGAAGATGTGGACATAAAGATTGAAGCCAAAGACCTCCGGATCGACACGTTCTGCTCGTCCGGCCCGGGCGGGCAATCGGTGAACACGACCTACTCCGCGGTCCGCATCACGCATATTCCCACAAACACTGTAGTCAGTTGCCAGGACGAGAAATCACAGATCAAGAACCGCGAAAAAGGCATGCGCGTGCTGCGCTCGCGTTTGTATGAGATGGAAATGCAGAAACAGCAGGAAGCTCTGGCTAAGGAGCGCAAGCAGATGGTGGGTTCGGGCGACCGCAGCGAAAAGATTCGCACTTACAACTTCCCTCAGAACCGCGTGACCGATCACCGCATCGGCCTGAACATCCACCAATTGCAGGAAGTGATGGATGGCAAGCTCCAACCGTTGATCGATCCCCTGGTCGCACATTTCCAGGCGGAAAAACTGAAACACGAAACCAGCGGCGCGGCGTGAGTTGGAAGCAGATCTTCGACCGCAACCAAGGACTCGCAGTGACGGGCTCAAACGGGTTGAGACGGGCAGGGGCAAGGGTGATTCGATCTCTCGCCCGGGATTGGCCATGTGGGCTGCGTCGCAGAATGTTCTACAATGCTCTCAGGATGTATTGATAATCTGTTACCAAGTTGTTGAAAATAAAAGTGGCGGCGTAGCTCAGGTGGCTAGAGCGACGGTCTCATAATCCGTAGGTCGTTGGTTCGAGTCCAACCGCCGCCACCAAGATTCAAAGAACAGTAAACAAGGCGTTTACTGGATTGCAGCAGGTTTGGCGTCTTCTGCTTTTGTTGCCACTTCGTTGCCACTTGCGAAAATCTCAAGCTGTACTGTTCCAGCCGGGGGCTCGTTGCCAATCACGAGCTGTTCTAGCTTGGCCATCGCAGCGCGAGTGTCAGCTGCCGCACTCTTGATGTAATAGGTGTTGGTTGTGGATACGTTTGCATGGCGAAGAATGGCCTGGATCGTCTTTTCCGGCACGCCTAGGCGGTACAGGTTCGTTCCCAATCCCCGCCTTGCTGCGTGCCAGCCGTGCCATTCAGGGAGCATCTTGTCTCGTTCAAATTTGTGATCTAGCGCGATGTCCTTCCCTTTGACGAGCTTTTGGCATTCTTCTTTCGGCCTTCCGCACGCAGCGCAGCGGTTCAGTGCGGGCAGGATTGCGCGGTTTAGCAGGTTTCCCAAGTCCATCGGGGAGCCGCTTAGGTTAGGGAACATAACGCCCGATTTGCGATTGCCACTACTGGCACGGTGAAACTCTAGGCGCTTGGCCAGTGGTGCGATTACTGGAATAGCACCCCGGCTCTTCCGCGTTTTGGGCTCGGTGACGTGGCCCTTCCAGATAGACCGTGTGATCTGGATCTCGCCATCCCGGTAGTTCTCCCACATTAGCCCCCGAATCTCTCCGCGCCGTGCCCCTATAAATGCAGCGACTGCGAAAACTGTCGCCGCTGGTTCTGAGAGCACTGAGAGAATCTGCCCAATCTCCTCAAGGCTGTATGCATATGTTTCTTCCGAGGTCCGTGCCGGAGGAATGGCTGTATTGCGCGCTGGATTTTCGCCGTCAAAGTAGCCCTGTTGCTTGGCATAGGAGAAGATGCCGCTTATTTGGCTTTTGATGTGGCGCATGGAATTGCCGCTGAGCGTTCCGGGCTGCGCAATTTCGTCAAGCATCCGCTGGATGTCGCAGGTACGAATCTCGCGCATCCAGAGACCCCCGCTGCGTCCCCTGAGGTGATTCGCCCAAATATCTCGATACCCTTTTACTGTTGATGGTCGCTTTTGTTCCTCCATCCGCGGCAGGTAAATACGCTCGACAAAATCAACGAGCGATACCGCCGTTTGGGGTGTACGGTCGGACTGGTTAACCTTGATCAGTGTCGGCTTGGCCAATTCTCGGGCCTTAGCCTTGGTGATGGTCGTCTGAACACCATTGATTTCCTCTCTCACCTTTGCGATCTGCTTTGCGATTCGGACCCGTTTCACTTCACCGTCGATGACGCGAGTGTCAAAATAACGGACGTACCAGATTCCCCGCGCCTTGAAGATGTGTCCGTCTTGCTGTCGTTTTCGTTTCAAACTAGTTCTCCTTTCCTGATAGCTTCCGTTTTTGCTCGCGGGCATTGACCGCAAGCTTTGCGATTTGACTGCGCTCAGCAGCAGAGAGCTTGGCGTTCCGCGCTGCTGACGCTTTCTTGGCAATGGCGGAGCGTTCCGCCTGAGTCAGCGAACTGGCCCGAGCGACCCCGCCCAGCCTTCCCAGGGCTACTGCGTTTGGGTTCTTCTTTGCCATGTTATGCATTATCTCGCTTAGCGGTAAGCTAGCCAAGAAGGAAACTCAGGTTCTGCGCTTTCCCCACCACTCCGCCAACTTCGGGCTTCCCCACTCGAAACGGACGTAGCGGCCTAGACGAACGCATGGCAGCGGATCACCAGCACGGCCTCGCGTCTGTTCCCTGATCCAACTGACGGGAACACGCCAACGCTGAGCCAATTCGATAGCATCGACCACTTCATAATTCGGCGTATCTGGCAACATTGTGGCAACACTCCAATTTCAGTCTTTACAGTCAATTACTTGCGGTGAATAGCGGTTACGCTAACCGCCAATCAGCTTTGGACAATCCCATCGTCTACCTTCTGAAAAACAGCCGACAGTGTCCTATGAGACTCCGCGAGTGGATTTTGAGGGCTCGGCGAGGAATTAAGCGCCTGTGGACGGTCTCAATTTTTTACTCGCGTCGCGCGAGTTGCGCGAGTTCAAGAGAGAGACAAGCTTGTCGAATTCACCCGGTAGGTGGGTGATGAAGGCTTCTGCCAAGACGGAATCGATAGATCGATTCATCCGCTGTTTGGCGCGGCTCTTTTCGTCCTGGACCCTCTTTTTATAAGAACCGCTTGCGAAATAGCTGTCCCGGTAGCTTTTTGGGCCAGTGTCAGACCACTTCGGTCTTACCCTGTGATTATCGAGAAAACTGCAATACTTGAGACCCACTAGATCGCTGGCGATAGCAGCGAAGAGGATCGTGTCTCGTTTGGCCGGAGAGCTTGACTTGCCCGTCATTTTGCGACGCTGCGTGTGGCTGTCAACGCCGGGTTCGAATCCCTTGAGTATCTGGTCCAGCTTCGCCAGAATGAGGCTACTGGCATTGCGAGGTTCGCGGTTCGGAACAGTACCTTGATCTGCGAAAGTCCCAGCCAAGGGTTCTTCACCGGCCAAGTAGCTCTGGCCAATGGCAAGCGCCAGCAAAGAGGTCCCTTCAAGAGTTCGATCGATCAACTTTGCGGCGTTAATCCGTAACTGCTCCTCCAGAACCCTTCGCACGACCGTTCCGTGTCGCTTATACATCGCAATTAACGCCTCGGCCACTTCTCGACCTTTGCTTTCGTAGCGCACGGCACGGCTTATTTCTGCGTTAAAGTTCCCCGCGATCTCAAGATCAGACCTGCGTTCGAGTTCGATTCCGTGCCGCGTGTAATCAATGGCAATGGAACGGTCCAATTCTTTCGGGCGCGCACCGATGAACACATCACTCGCATAGTCCGTTTCAGGGTCCTTGGAGAGCAACCCTGCACCAGCCACTGCGAACCTTCGATCAATACACTGGCTGCACTGGCCACAGTGGCGCTTTTCGCTAGATTGGAACATGAGATGCGAACATGAGCAGCTCAGCGCGACTAGGTCAGTGTGGTCGTATTTCGCCAGAATTTGCACGACTTCGGCCTTGGTTTTGAACAAAAAGGGATTGTCGATCAGCAATTCTCGCCCTGTTACGGCTGCCGCCAATAACGACAGCAAATGCAGAGTCACGGGATGCGTGGTCCGGGAAGCCCGTGCCCGCAATGCTTCCTCCGCGAGCGGCAGGTTCACACTCAGGACGCCATTCTCATAAAATCGGACGCCTTGCGCGTCAATCGATTGCGCTACGAGGGTTCCCAGGGCGGCGAACAAGAACGAACGAGTCCGCTGCGTGGGCTCTCTACCAAAACGCTCATTCTTGTTGATCCACACCGGAACGTGGGTAAGCTGGCCAGGGAATTTCTTACACAATTCGCCGAACAGCTTCCTCTGACGTGAGTCCAGAGTGGAGACCGGTCGATGACTGACCAAAACCGACTTGCCTCCAGAGGCCGCCGCCTCGACGATCCCGGCCAGCGAATCCAACCCACCCGAAAACATCACCACACGATCCGGTTTATGAAATGGCCAGTCGTCTTTATCGCGAAATTCAAAGTAAGGCGTTTGGGCCCGGCGATCCTTCTCAAGCGGTACAAACTGGAAAGAATAGGTGTCATTCGAGAGAAAGCGCAGCACCTCATGGATCAGGCCTTTAACCCTCGGAGCTTCCCAGAACTCGGGTTCTCTAACTCCAATCAAGAAAGCTAGATCCCGTCCCCAAGGCTCTGCGCCTTTGTCATCCTTCCACTCACCCCGCTGTGTCGAGCAATCCGCTGTGAACACATAGGAAGCGATTTCCAAAAAGTCCATAAGCCGCGGAGAGATATTGTGTTGAAAGGTCCGAGCAACGTCCTCGAACCGGATTTTGACGTTGTGATTGTCGCTAATCGCGTCTAGGTTGATTCGGTGGCGTTCCGTCAAGGTCGGATCACGGGCCTTCACTGAAGCGCCACTGCAAACGAAGAGACGGTTGCGAGTCAGGAGGCACTCCCCTGATGCTGAAGTTCGCTCTTCAGTTTCCGAACGGCGATTGCCAGAAAACGTGTTGAATTTGCAAGATCAATGCCTTGCTCATATTCGGTTTTGGAGTACCAGTCCCCACAGAAGTCGCGGACAATTCGCGCACTCTCCTCACAGTGGGTTGTGAGTGCCTCATTGAACTCACCTATGTATCCCAAATTCTGCAAGCGTGGAGTGCCCAGCCCAGCAGCGGTAGCACGACTAAGGTGAAAGTTCAGAAATCTCGCGACGAAGCGAGCGAAAAACCTCTGCCCCAATTGCCCAAAGCCCTTTTTCGTCGACAAACTGCGCAATGCGTTCTTTAGATCTTTCGAATCGGAATCTCCAAATACGCTGGGCGTCTGCGTGGCGAGGAGACTTGTCAGGGCTTCCCCAGCAGCCTGTTGTGCCATTTCGCTAAGGTCTGTCGCTCCAAGAGCAGTACCACTGATATAGCGGTCAATTGTGCCCTGCACCTCCGCCGTAAGGTCGAAGACGCTGCTCTGGTCTGACAGGGAGATTCCGTGCTGACCGAGTTCGCTTCGCCAATCTGGGTTACGGGACGCCAGAACGAGCTGGGTAAGCAGGTAAAACGTATAGCGAACACCCGGATCGTAGCTCGCCCTTGCCAGTGTGCTTCTGGCTGCTTTGAGGGTCTCCGCGGCGATTATGTTGACGCGAGAGGCGGAACTGGAAACGGCGTACTGACGCAAGCCTCTCCCAGTGAGCGACTCAACTACTTGGTTCCAGCTTCTCGACTTCGGAAGTGGACCGAGGCGGGTGTGTCCCAAGGTAGCTTCTCCAATCCTTGTGGCATTCGTCCTGTCTTCGAGTTAGCCATGCTACACCCGACTCGCGCTAACAGGAAGATGCACTTGTTGCCGTCCAACGTAACCTGGTACTCGCGCAACTCGCGCGACGCGAGTAAAAAACTCTCCAGCCTCGACCTCGCCGAAATATTGGTCCGTGGACTCCTTTTTACTCGCGCCGAGGCTGGACTTCCTTGAGGTCGCCGTCGTCCTCGGGCCAACCTAGCGATATGACGGCTGTTCGTGACGAACAGAAACGGAACGACGGTCAAGAAGATAGCTTCGGATGCCACCTCACGACCCGTCCCCTGCATGAACTCCGTCCGCACCCCAGCTATGCCCACCATCATGTATCGGTGTCAGCCTCCCAATTATCGTCGCTGGCAGGTCTAGGACGTTTGGCGTTCAGAGAACCCATCGTCATTACGCCAGATGGGATCATCATTGACGGCTATGCTCGATGGGAATTGGCCGGCCGCCAGGGCCGCCAGACGATTCTCTGCCTTGAATATGACCTAACGGATGAGGAAGCTCTACGCTGGCTGATTCAGAGTCATCGTCCTTCCCGCGGATTGAACTCCTATAGCCGAGTGCTGCTAGCTCTTGATCTTGAGGCTTGCCTCCAAGAACGGGCGCGGGCGAACCAGCAAGCCGGCGGTCAAACCAAGGGTTCGTCACATTTGACGGAAGCTCAACGGCTGGACGTGAGGTCGGAAATTGCCTCGATCGCAGGTATATCGACGGGAAATGTTACGAAGGCGAAGCAACTGAGGGAGACGGCTTGTGCCAGAGTCGAGCAGGCGGTACGGACCGGAGAGATTAGTATCCACAAGGCGTGGCAGTGGAGTCGCTTGTCACCCCAGCAGCAGTCGCGCCATTTAGAGGAATATCAAAGCCGCAAAGGCACGAACCAGACGAGTCGGCGGCTCATCCAGAGACATGTCGCGAGGCTGTCGCCAACCCAACTGATTCCGGCCACTCTGGGTAGTCTTCTCAAGCCTATCGTTCCCGATCGATCGGCAGCGCTCGACTCCATCGTCGTAACTGAGCTTGATGCACCTGGAAACATCGCGTATCTCACCAAGGACGCTCTATCCACCCTGAGGTCAATAGAGGAGTCAAAATGCCCGACTTGAATCTGCTAAAGCAAATCCTGGTAGCAACGCGCACTGAATGGGATCGTCCTAGCACTCGCCCCGCAGTGCGCAAGGCTTTTGCCGCGGTGCTCGATTGCGGGACAGCGGCACTCGGATGGGAACTGTATGCTTCCGATTCGGAGGAAAAGCGTTGTTATCATAGGTGCAAATCGAGGTTTTGCCCGAGCTGCGGGTATCGCACCACCCTTCTGTGGCTGGAGAAGCAGGAGGCGGCCCTTCCCGACATTCCCTATGCGGGCGTCGTCTTCACGATGCCGCGTGAACTATGGAGCATTTTCAAAAGAAACCGTCATCTTCTCCACGACTTGCCGGATCTGGGTGCCCGCGTGATTCAGCAATGGATAAGAATCCGGTATGGCGTCAGCGTGCTCGTGATGGTTGTCCCGCACACGTTCGGGGGAGACCTAAAATTCAATACTCACCTTCACATCCTAGTCTCGGCAGGAGGACTCCACGAGTCGTCAGCCCAATGGATTCCGCACCTGCGACTGGAAAAGGGGCCGCTGATGCGAATGTGGCGTTATGCAGTGATCGCTCATCTTCGGAGCGCGCTCAGAGCTGGCGTACTACGATCAGACCTCAGTACCCAAGGTCTTCAGCGCCTTCTGTCGACAGCGTATCAAAACGAGCGTCATCCCCGATGGATCATCTTTCTCCATAAAATCGTCTCGAAGTCCCACTTCCTACGATACGCGGCTCGGTATGTCCGCCGCCCGCCGATAGCTAGCTGGCGACTGTTGGAAGTTACAGACCGTGAGGTTGTCTTCGTGGCGAAGGACACCAAGGCGGGACGACTGGTCCGTACAAGGTGCCTATTCTCGGAGTTCGTCCGCCTACTGGCAGCGCACGTGCCCGACCTGTACCGACACGCGATTCGCTATTTCGGACTACTGGCCCCTAGTGCGAAAGGCAACAAATGGGCTGGTTTGTTCGTGGCGCTGAGTCAAACAGTCAAAATCCCCCCTCCTCGATTGAGTTGGCGGGATTCACTCGTGAGATACTTCGGGTTCGATCCACTCATAGACAGCCGAGGGCAGGAGATGCGTTGGGTTCGAAGGGAAAGACTAGTCAAAGTGATGTGAGTCTCTGCCGGAACTGCAAGTTTCACTCGTCGCACGGTTCTAACTTCTGCGGGTTCAGCTTCGTCGTTGGCGGATTTCCATACCGACGCCGACCGGTCCAGCTCGCGGCAAGAACGCCTTGTGTGGTCCAGTCTTCCATAGTAAGGCCAGGCAGTCGATGAACACGACTGCTGCAAGGCGTGATTCACTCCGAAATCGATTCTTGATTTTCCTATGGGTCAAGCATACGGGCACCGCATCATGGCCGAAATTGAAGTTGCCCATGTGGGACCGATTCCTCGGAGGGCATTTAGGCAGTCCTTGTGCGCAAAGGCGATGATAGTCTCCAATTGCTTGAGTGTTAGGATCAGACTTCGAGGTCGAGAAAGGTGAACTTATGAAATTGAAGAGAGTGCTGGCCGCGTTGTTGTTTGCGACGTTGCTTGTTGCGCCCATCGGGACCAACCGCTTTGGCTTCTCCTCGGGCTAGCCACAGTCACAAGAAAACAGTCGGCCTAAGACTGTCCACGTGCGGTCTTATAAGAAAAAGAGGCGGTACCACTGTGAAGGCGCATGATCGCGCAGCACCTCAGCCGTAAACTGGCTTCTCCCCACTTACCGTCGTGTGTAGTAAGTCGTTCATTTGCACCAACGGCGGTGACTTGCATTTACCGCTTGACAACCGGACGGGCTAGCGCGATAATTTCGCCGCCTGATCGGCTAGCGTTCGCCGCAGTCCCGCAGTGCTGGTCGATCTTCCAATTGCTCCACTCAAATGATGTTTCTTACCTTGGCCCTTTATTTTGTGGGCGACCCCTGGGGAGTAGTGAAGATATGAAGACTCGATTACTCATTTGCGTATCCGTGATTCTAGTAGTTCTGGCGATGGCGAACTTGTTCGTAAGCCATGCGCAGCAAGCCGCTGGCGAGCAGCCAACCGGAAACGGTGCCCCGCCGCTGTCGAACCCGCTGAAGGTGGCGCTGCTGAAGTGGTACAACGCGAACACTGTGCCCACCACATTCCCCGTGGGCAGCCAGCCCTATGGCATGGCCTTCGACGGGCAGAATATCTGGACTGCAAATTTTGGCGCGGGAACGGTGA
>Ga0210394_10000154_pt1 | contig 164335 bp, 143 predicted proteins | sample IncBWC12MmetaG_FD_160121 | JGI IMG/M metagenome (GOLD analysis project Ga0210394, IMG submission 160121) | Forest soil microbial communities from Barre Woods Harvard Forest LTER site, Petersham, Massachusetts, United States - Inc-BW-C-12-M | ecosystem: Environmental > Terrestrial > Soil >... | reverse complement strand
TATATATCGGCGATCCGATCACCATTGGTGGAGTGGCCGATATCAATACCTTGAGGGTCTTCGATGCGGTTTACACGGGCGTGCGTGGCAAGCCATTTGCCGCACAGTAACGATCCTTCGCATGGGCGGCCTTCGAATACAATGAGCCGTCGACGAGTGCGTACTCCCCGATAGATACTTGCCGATCTCGAACATCACTGTGTCGCGTACTTTGCCGGCGAACGGACAGATGGGCCACGCCAACGAGATCGCAACTACGGCGATAACCGGCTGACCATAGATGGTGCCCCGTGCCGATTCCCGAATCTGACTTTCCAAAAATTCACCGTACAACGCCGGTCGTGCCCCCGAATGACACAAATTGTGCCCCTTGCTGCGCCAATTGTGGCGCGGCTGTGTCCGGCAAATACTGTAGCGCTTGCGGGCAGAGCATCGAATTCCATCTACACTCGCTGTGGGATCTGCTTCGCGAAGCTGCTGAAGTATTAACGCACGCCGATTCGCGACTATGGCGCACACTCGGACCGCTCGTTGCCCGTCCCGGGTTTCTGACGCAGCAATACCTCGCTGGCCATCGCGCCAGCTATCTATCGCCGTTCCGGTTGTACTTTGTTCTCAGCGTTCTTTTCTTCTTGGTCGTTTCGCTGACCGGGCAGCCGACATCGCGCTCTGGGAATGCGCCCGGTGCGGGTCCTGCCACCGCATCAGATGCGCGGCAGGGACTACAAGACGATCTGCGCAGGTCGACCAATCCGGAGAGGCAAAGGACGGCTGCAGAATTCTGTGAGGGGGTGGTGGGGCATAGTCTCATGCCCGGCGCGAACAAAATGCGAGAGCCGTTTGTTCTCGCATGCATCAAGAGCCAGGCCGATAACGGGCAACAACTGCGCGAGAACTTCATTCGCAACATGGGACGCGCAATGTTCCTGTTCCTCCCTGTGTTGGCGGCTTTTATGAAGCTCCTGTACTGGAGACCACAGCGCTCGTACGTGACACACCTGCTGCTACTCATCCACAACCACGCCTTTGTCTTCCTGCTTATGGCGGTAGTCCTTGCGGTGACGCATTGGATTCACCCTTCGAGTGTCGCGTTCCCTGCTTTCGTGCTAATGGGCTATCTCATCTACTACCTCTACCAGTCGATGCATCGGGTTTATGGGGAGACTTGGTGGCGCACGCTGATCAAGTACACGACACTGTCCGTAGGATACCTGGTGTGCGCCGCATGTACTTTGTTGCTTGCGGGGTTATATAGCGCAGAGACACTGTGAGCGCCAATGCCCGACGCGAATTCGCGCAAGCTTTTTGCTACATCGCACACGTTTGAGTGAAGCGTTTGAGTATGCAGCTCCCCCCTCGACACTAGCAGTAGCGATCGAAGCGACGCCACCTGAGCCGGCGCCTGTGCCGTCTACAACAATACCGAAAACGGGGTGGGTACGCCTACAACCTGCGCTTCCCAAGCCAGTACTACACGCTCTCCGTCACACTGCCAAATTGCCTTGGCTATCGAAAGACTGTTCCTTCCGAACGGACTGTTTGAGCCAAGACATGCTACAACGTGTCTCGCTTACCTATTGCCACGGACAAGAAAGCTCGTGCGGTTGGTACCCTAACCCCCCGGCTTTCGGCTGGACGCATCAGGCTTTCGGCTGGACCTTGGAACCATTATTCGCATCACGTCCCATGATAGAGTGCCGTTGTTGATATCGAGAGTGGTGCGAGGTTTTTCAATCGGAAGAAGTCTCCCTTGCTTCACGAAATGACGATACTCGCCTATGTTCTTCACGTCGGGGGAGGCATGCTTAGCCTCGCTTCGGGCACCGTGGCAGTGTTCGCCCGTAAGGGTAGCTACCTCCACCGCAGGGCCGGAAGCGTCTTCGTTGTTTCCATATTGGTCATGGCGACCTTCGCCGCTTATCTTGCCGTCGCAGTCCCCGGCCAGATCGTTAATCTATTTATCGCTACCTTCACTTTATATCTCGTGGCAACTGCCTGGATGACAGTACGCCGAAAAGAGTGCACGGCCGGCATATCAGAGAAGATCGCCCTGTTAATCGCTGTTTGTCTCTGCGCGCCCTTTGCGATTTTGACCTTTCAATTGGCGACCGGGTTAACCCCCTTGTTCAAAAGCGCTGTTCCATTCAAAGGCCCTGTCCTCATCGCGATATACGGCTTCACGGCCGTGCTCGCCATGGCGGCGATTGGGGACGTCAAAGTCGTCGCGGGCGGCGGCATCTCCGGCGCGCCGCGCATTGCGCGGCATCTGTGGCGTATGTGCCTGGGGCTCACCCTGGCCACGGGTTCGGCTTTCACCAATGGATTCGCGCGGCTCCTGCCCGGTCCCTATCATGTCCCGTCAATCTTTTTCTTTCCCCAGTTTGTGCCGTTGGGGTTGCTGATCTTCTGGATGATCCGCGTGCGGTTCACCGGCTGGCTCAAGCATCACGAGATTGCGCAGGCGGTCTAAGACGAGGGCGTGAGGTCTCAGAAGGCACCGCCGTACAGCGGCTTTGAGCTAGCTGCAGCGCGTGGACTCAAACCAGAAAGCCAAGCACCTTCGCTAGCGTCCTGTGCAACATTGGTGGCGGAAGCGAACGCTGAGGGCGCGCGCACCACCACCGGCACACTGATCCCTTATTCCAAGGACCTGGCTCGGAATCAGGTGCTTGATGATCCAAGTATTTCGCGACCGAGTAGCGCGCGGTGCACAGCCGATGGCGTTCGCTAGAGTTCAGTTCAGAGCCGAACGCCTCCGCGGTAACGATCGCAAATCTCAGTGGATATTTGTCTTCGCCGTGTCCACCTCTTTTTCGGCGGGCACGGGTCCTCCGCGTTGCGAGGCCGTAGCGCACTATAGAGCTGCTACTATACAGTGACTGTAAAATTCAAAAGGAATTGGAGCTATGGATAAGGTTTCGGGGATCGCTTCGCCATCGCAGGATTCGTTGGCCCGTGCGCCGGAACAATTGCGCTTCTACGGTAGTGGCGCCGAATATTTTGGCATCTGGATCGTTAATCTGCTGTTGCTGCACCGGCAGCCGTAGTGCAAGCGAGGTATTCTCAAGATCTTGAACAGCAGGCTGATGACCATGCGGCGGCGCTGCTGTTGCACAACGGGATGTCGCCGGGATTACTCGTTGACGCCCTCAAGAAGTTGGCGCAGTGCGATCCCGCGTCCTCGAAGGGAGGGTATCTGGCGAGCCATCCTTCGACGGATGAGCGCATGCGCCACTTGCAACTGCTTGCTGCATCTCGCACCACTACGTAGCGTCTCCGTACTGGGTGCGAATTGTGCAATATCACCGCCAACCGCCCAGTATGTGGCGCGAGCATTGGACGCGTTGGAGCCCATTAGAAAACGAAATGGGATCAAGAAGAGCACTGCTTTGAGACTCGCTCTGCCGCGCGCGACTCGGCGTCATATAGCACTTCTACAGCCACGCGGTGGGCTGAGCTACCCAAAGAATTCAAACAATGCACGGTTCAGATCAATTTAAACCGGGCACCCAACGCGTTCCGGCCAAAGGCACTCCTGCCATGGCAGCTGCCTCTACAGTGATAGCGACCATATCCTCCCGTTCAAGGTGATGCACGTTATGCTTACCGCAGGCGCGCGCCAGCATGGTGAGTTCCATGTTGAGAGTCTGAAGATAATTGCGAGCGCGCAGGGCGCCCACTTTCGGTTGCAGTCGCTGCTCGAGCACCGGATCCTGCGTAGTGACTCCCACCGGGCACCGGCCAGTATGGCAGTGGTGGCAATACCCTGGCTGCGTTCCGAGTGCGTGATAGTCATCCAAAGCTAAGGCATGGTTACCATTTTGCACATAGGTGGACGAATTGCAGCCTAACGCCACGAGCATGCCCTGGCCGATGGCCACAGCGTCTGCGCCGAGCGCCAAGGCTTTTGCCACATCAGCGCCGGTTCGAATGCCTCCGGAGACGATGAGCTGCACCTGTCCCTTGACGTTGAGGTCTTCGAGCGCGTCGACGGCTTGACGGACAGCTGCGAGCGTTGGAATGCCGACATGCTCGATAAAGGCAAGCTGCGTCGCGGCTGTGCCGCCCTGCATTCCATCGACTACAACGACATCTGCGCCCGCGTGCACGGCAAGCGTCACGTCGTGGAACACACGCGTCGCGCCCATTTTTACATAGACCGGCTTTTCCCAGTCGGTGATCTCTCGCAGCTCCTTGATTTTGATGACAAGGTCATCAGGACCGGTCCAGTCTGGATGCCGACATGCGGATCGCTGATCAATGCCTTCGGGCAGCGTGCGCATGCGTGCCACACGAGTGCTGATCTTCTGGCCGAGTAACATTCCGCCGCCGCCCGGCTTCGCACCTTGTCCTATGACGATTTCGATGGCGTCCGCTTGGCGCAGATCATCGGGATTGAAACCGTAGCGTGACGGCAGGCATTGGTAGACCAGAGTTCGCGAAGAGCGGCGCTCTTCGGCCGTCATGCCTCCATCCCCACTCGTGGTTGACGTCCCCATTTCCGTTGCGGCGCGCCCCAATGCTTCCTTGACGTTAGCTGACAAGGCTCCAAAGCTCATGCCGGCAATCGTGATTGGGATTGCTAGCTCGATCGGTTTTTTGGCGAAGCGCGTTCCGAGCAGTGTAGTGGTTGTGCACTTTTCGCGGTAACCTTCCAAAGGATACCGAGAGAGGGACGCACCAAGGAATACGAGATCGTCGAAATGCGGCACCCTGCGCTTGGCCCCAAGCCCGCGGATTTCGTAGAGCCCGGTGGCTGCCGCGCGCTGGATGTATCGGATCGTATGGCGATCAAAACCTGCGCTTTCCTCCAGCGAGGAATCATGGGTATCCGATTCCGTGTTACTGGATCTCTGCAAGTCGATAGGGTCAGTATTCTTGATTGGCATCGGCATTCCAATGATAGAGCGTCCGACCGGACGCGATGCGTTTGAAATCTCGCGCGGATGCGCTGATTCCGGCTTGGCCGAGAAGAGAGGCGACGGCAGCGGAATCATAGTCGCTCATCGGCTCGATACGCGCATCGGCGCCGAGGGATTTGATGGTTCCACGTACATAGATCACGGCTTCATACAATGAATCGCCGAGTGCTTCGCCTGCGTCCCCGCATACGACAAGGCGGCCTGCCTGCGCCATGAAGGCGGAGAAACTGCCGACGTTGCCGCCAACGACGATGTCCCCTCCTTTCAGGGAGATGCCACAGCGAAGGCCGCCATCCTGGCGGATGATGAGAAGTCCTCCGTGAGCCGAGGCACCCGCGCTCGCGCTCGCGAAGCCCTTTACATCGATGCGCCCCGACATCATGTTTTCCGCCACACCGGGACCCGCGTTACCGTGGATCTGTACGCTGGCGTGTTTGTTCATGCCGGCGGCGTAATAGCCGACGTGGCCACGAATCTCAATGTTCACCGGCTGATTTACGCCGACCGCGACGTTATGTGCCCCGTCCGGATTCTCAATCGTCACGTGCGTAACATTGCCAAGCGGGTGATGCAGGAACTGATTAATTTCGCGCACTGATGTGCGCTTTAGATCGAATACTGCCGCGCTGACGGCGCCCTGCCGGTTCACACTGACCACGAATAGATCTGCGCAGGCTTGGGTTCGAAAACATGCGCGGACTTAATGTTCGGTAGGTGAGCCAATGACCGAAACTCCGATGCGATGGCAACGTATTCGTCCGTCTCGGCTACGATTGCGGGCTTGCAGGCGAAGGGGTCACGCACGAGGGCTAGCTTGTCCTGCGTCCCCATGAGAAACGTGAAGAAGCCGTCAATGTCACGGAATGCATGATGTAGCGCGGTTTCAAGGTCTTCGCCGCCTTGCAGCCGCCAGTCCAAATAGCGACATGCGGCCTCCGTATCGCAGTCGCTTTCGAATTGGATCCCGTGCTTCTCGAGCATGCGCTTTAGGCTGTGCGGATTAGCGAGCGACCCATTGTGGACGAGACACCAGTCTTCCCCTGCGGTATACGGGTGGGCATTCTTGGGGGTCACCGCAGATTCCGTCGCCATGCGCGTATGCCCCACTAAATGTGTGCCGCGCAGCGTTTCGAATGCGTAGCGGGACGCAATCGCCGCCGGCAACCCCACATCCTTATAGACATCAATGGCGCGACCTATCGAAAGGACGTGTACCTCGGGATACTCGCTTCGCAACCACGTGCGTATGTCGACGGGTTTTGCGGCGGTCTGCAGGATGGCGTGATTTTTCTGTATCTCAAGGCTGAGCATTCCGAAACGCGCATGCAGGCTCGCATCCAGCTTGGGCCAATCAAATTTTGAGTCGGTACAGTAGAGACTAAGCTTGCGATCGCCTTCGGATACAGGCGCGCTAAAGACAGCCATACCGGCGGAATCTGACCCACGCTCTGTCATTCCGATCAGCATTGGCACCATGAGCTCGCCCAAATGCTCGCGTAGATCGGGGTTTTTGATCAGAAGGCCTACAATTCCGCACATGGTGTTGCGCTCTAGAACATTTCAAGATAGCGGCGGGTTTCCCAATCGCCGACGTGACGCGAGTACTCCACCCACTCCATACGCTTCAGACGAATGAATTCCTGCGCTAGCTCTGCACCCAGAGCGTCCTTCACGACGTCGTCTTGCTCGAGCGCATCGAGCGCCTCGGTGAGGCTTTGCGGCAGCAAAGCGATGCCCTTCGCTCGAATCTCTTCAACACTTAACTCGTAAAGATTGATATTGACGGGGTCGCCCGGATCGAGCTTGCGTTCCATGCCATCGAGGCCTGCCCGGAGAATCGCGGCCGTCGCGAGGTAAGGGTTCATCGCGCCGTCCGGCAGCCGGAATTCAATGCGGCCGTAAGGAATGCGTACGCACGCCGTCCGATTGTTATTGCCATAGGCGATGTAGGCCGGCGCCCAGGTTGCTCCGGAGAGCGAGCGGCCGACGACCAGGCGCTTATAGGAGTTGACGGTCGGTGCGCAAATCGCCGCGAGGGCGCGCGCGTGCGCCATCAAGCCCCCGACGAACCAGTACGCCATCTTCGAAAGGCCAAGGCCATGGCGGTCAGCGGTGTCTAGGAATAAGTTTTTTGTCTTTTCATCTCCGATTGAAATGTGGAAATGTGCGCCCGTGCCGGTACGGTTGGCGAACGGCTTGGGCATGAAGGTGGCAATTGCACCGTGTCTACGGGCAATCTCCGATGCGGCCATCTTAAACAGTATGAGCGAATCCGCACTTCGCAGGGCGTCCGAGTAGGTGTAGTTAACCTCAAACTGCCCGTTGGCGTCTTCGTGGTCGATCTGATACACGTCGAGGCCGGCGGCTCGTAGGGACGTCGAGAGCTCATCAAGGATGACGGAGGCGCGCGAGAGGCCCTTGTAGTCGTAGCAGGGCTTTTCCAGTGTATCTGTGCTGTCGAGGAGGGCGAGGTTGCCGTCGGAGCCTCGCGACAACAACATGAATTCGGGTTCGATTCCAGTGTACATCGTGAGGCCCTTGTTCACGAGCGCCGCGAGCTGCCGCTTCAATGCAACGCGTGGACAATAGCTGTAGGGTTTGCCATTTACGTGACCGTCGCAGGCCACGCGCGCAAAGCCCGGCATCCACGGCAACGCCATGAGTGTTGCCGGGTCGCCCACGCCCATGTAGTCCGGCCCGTGGGGCCCCATGCCGAGTCCCCAGACGGCGAAGCCGGCGAAGCCCGCGCCGTCACCCAATACCATGTCATAGTGTTCAATTGGAACGCTTTTCGCCTTGGCAGCGCCGTGAATGTCGACGAACTGTGCTAGAACGTAACGGATTTTATGTTCGGCAAAATAGGCATTCGCCTGGACGCTGTTCATTGCGTGCTCCCGAAATCGATGCTTACGGCGGTGCCCCTACCGCGCGCGTGGATTGGGTACGGTGGCGATTCGAATTCCGTGATCGCGCGCCAAGTAGTGCGTGGCTGATAGCCCGTGACCACCGCTGACGATGACTACGTCATCCGCAATCTTTAGCTGATGCAAGCAAATCTTCCTGCAACGCTGGTTCGCGCTCCGGATCCATAGCCGGCAACTGATGTTTGGTAGCACAGGTGGCACTTCCGGGCAATCAAGAATGTTACCAGTGTGCAATAAAAATGCATGACATGCAAATCATGTTTTGAACTAGAATCGGGCTGCGAGCGGATCGTACTTCACAAGAGAGGATAGGTCTTGGCAAGGCGAACACGAAATGCGCGAAGGACCGCGCAGAAATCCTCGGAGCGCACAGTGTGGAGGCCGGCTGCTCCGGCGTCGGCGGAGGCGGTCGGTCGGTTGATCGGTCGCACTGCTCGTAGGCTTCGCGAAGAGCAGGACTTAAGACTTATCCAAGTGGCGGAGCGAGCCCGCATTAGCCCTGGAATGCTGAGCCGACTGGAGACGGGCGGCGCGATGCCGAGTCTAGCGACGCTCGTGGCGTTGGCGGAAGCATTGGGCGTTTCGGTTGTACACCTGTTTCGGGACACCGGCGTCGATGACAACGGTGCGCAGCTTGTCCAGAACGGACAGGGACTCGAAGTAGTTCGACGTGGAACCCGTAAGCGTCACACGTATCATCTGCTGGCCGCGCAGCGCGGACCAAAGAAAGTGTTTGAGCCGTTTCTCGTGACGCTTACTGATAAAAGTGAGGTGTTCCCTGAATTCCAACATCCGGGCACGGAATTTATATTCATACTTACGGGAAGCTTGACCTATCGACATGGTACTCAGAGCTATCCGATGAATTCTGGAGACGCTTTGACGTTTCGCGGTGATGTGCCGCACGGACCCGAAAGTCTCGACACGGTACCGATTCGCATGCTTTCGATCATCATGTACGCAGAAGAGTGACAAACGTGTTCCGTAAGTTTGTCAGTAACTTTGTCGAGTCACATTCGATCACATCACTGGAAGTGGTTGCGAGGGTGTTGGCCGCTCGTCCGCGACGCACGAGCTTATAATCGGGTTTGGCGACCTGGCGGCTGTCTAACGAGCGTCGCTTCAAAAACCATGCTTGCTATGCGCGATCGGGTTAGGGCTGCAACTTCCGATTCGCCTCGTCCACCTGATCGCAGTATTTTTGCAGCACCTGCGCTGTGATTCCGATGTACTCAGCTGCCCGTTCCCATTGGCGCTGCTCAATGGCTTCCCGAACTGCGGGAACTGTCTTAGGGTCATAGCCGGTGTCTAGTCCGGGCGCGTAAATCATGTGCTTGAACCATGGGCGTTCGGGCAGTCCTCTCGCATCAGTTAGTGCCTGTTCAAGACCCCTTAGCAAGGAATTAATATCGCCGCGCCGCGCTAGATCGAGTACCAAGCCCGTCTTCGCGGCCGTGTCGTAAGACTGATCGTAGCGCGTGGCTGCTTGCCTGACGCGCAAGGTCGCATTATCGAGCGGCGCGAAGTTCAGATCGGGCACGACACTCTCACGCTGCGGTCCCTGCACCGGACGCGTGGGGTCGGACGCGAGCAGGAAAGCATTGGAATCGAGTAATGAGGAGATTTCATGGGCATGTTGACGCGCGTCCTCGGCAAGCTTGTGGAGCCCAGTCACGTAGCCATCCAGCGTGTCTGCGAAGTCGCTAAGGCGTAATGGCAAGATAGCGGAATTGGCAACACGTAGCACGACATGACCGACGGTCTCGGCTTCCGCGACTCCGTAGGCGAAGTCCGGATCGCCGAATCGAATGTAGTTGTCGAATGAATCGTAGATGGAATGCCAGATTCCGTCACCGTCGTCTTCGCCGCTGTAGTACAGGTCCAGGGTTGTAATTCCCAGGTGCTGCAGGAACGGCGTGAAGTCGGTGCCCGAGCCTAGCGCCGCGATCGCAAGATCGCCTGTCGCGGGCGCCGTCTTGTCGAGCGTGTTCGCGTCCGCTGCTGCGGAGTCCTTCGCAAAAGCCGTGACACGCAGTTTCGCGCGCAGGCGCGTTTGGACGCTGACCCCGGTCTCGGGATCACGGATGCCGCTCGCCACCTCGTTGACCAGATGCTGCAGGGAATGGCTGCCGCCGGCCACTAGAAAGCCGCGTGCATTGGTATCCGAGTTTACGTACAGGACGGCGTGGCGCTGCAGCTCCTCAGCGTGCGACTCCGCCCATTCGGTCGATCCGATCCACCCGGGTTCCTCGGCGTCCCAGCTGGCGTATATCAACGTCCGCCGTGGCCGCCATCCCGTCCTAAGCAGCGCACCGATTGCCTTCGCTTCTTCCATTAGCGCCACGTTCCCAGCAAGGGGATCGAGAGCGCCGAAGACCCAGGCATCGTGGTGGTTGCCGCGAATCACCCATTCATCCGGAGATTCGCTTCCCCGAATGTGGGCGATGACGTCATAGATCGGCTTGATTGCCCAATCTGACTTGACCATTAAATGTACTTTCGCAGGGCCCGGACCGAGGTGATAGGTCACGGGGGCCGCGCCGCGCCAGTGTTCCGGTGCGACGGGACCTCGCAGCGCTGCCAAAAGGGGCTCGGCGTCCGCGTAGGAAATCGGCAGCACCGGAACCTTGGCGATTGTAGCCGCCTCGGCAATGCTCAGACGTTTCGCATCCCTGGTGGCACCCGCGCCAGGCGTGAGTGGATCACCCGGATAAACGGGTATATCCAGCACGGAGCCGCGCTGCACGCCGGCCGCCGGCCGCCAGCCACCCGTCGGATAGACATCGCCCCGGAAGTAACCGTCGTCGCGCGGATCGGAATAAATAATGCAGCCGATCGCCCCATGCTCGTAAGCTAACTTCGGCTTAATCCCACGCCAACCACCCTCATAGCGTGCGAGGACGATCCTGCCTTTGACGGTGATGCCGCGGCGGTCGAGCTCCTTGTAGTCGTCCCGCATGCCGTAGTTTACGTAAACGAGCTCGGCCGTGACGTCGCCATCCGCGCCATACACTGCGTACGGCGGTAGGCTCGCATGCACCGCCGACGATGATGTGCTATCGCCCGCGATTGCCGGCTCATGGAGACTAGCAGTGAAATGGCGCGGGGCAGTCATTTCCAGCAGTTGCCGCTTTGGGGTTGGATACAACACGTAGAATGTCTCGATATCTGCTTCCCATCCCCACTGGCGAAACTGCGATAGCATGAACTCAGCATTTACTTTATCGTGCGGAGAACCGACGTGATTGGGCTCCGCCGACATCTGTTGCAACCAAGTTCGCAGTTCGGCTGGATCAATCCTATCGTCGAAGGACTTCTCCAGCGAAAGCTCTTCTGCGGCTCCCCTTGCATTGAATCCAAGCATTGGGGGGGTCTCTTCGGCGCGGGCAAATAAATTCATGCCCACGAGGAGACATGCGGTTGCGCGAATCTGCAAATTCAGTCGCGGCGGCTGCTGCATGCGTGCGTTCCGATCGTCATTGGTTCGCCGGGATTCGAGTCGGAAAAGAAATATATGGGGCGGCCGCGCATCGCGCCGGGATCATCGCGTTTAGAGTCCGAGCAGCTGCCGCGCCTGTGCCGGCGTCGCGACTTCGCGATTCAGTTCATGAGCGAGGCGAACGACGCGCTTCACCGCCTCAGCGTTGTCAACCAACTTGCGGCCCCGACTGTAGTAGAGATTGTCCTCAAGTCCGACGCGAGCGTGACCACCCATTAACAATGCAAAGGTCGTCAGTGGCAGCTGGAAGGGCCCGATGCCGGAACAAAGCCACACGGTATCTGCGGGCAGCTCCCGCAAGATGTGAACAATGTTCTCAGGCGTCGGATAGCTCGCTGTTTGCGCGCCCATGACGGTCTGAATGAGGTAGGGCGCTTCTACAAGCTTGCGCTCGATGAGATCACGAATCACCCAGGCTCCGCCCGTGTGATAGGTTTCAAGCTCGGGCTTGATGCGGCGCCGCTGCATCTCGGTTGCGAAATGCTCGATGATGCCGTAAGTAAACGGAAGGCAAACGTCAATTTCCTTTTCTGGCCGGGGATTCGGCAGCGGTGCCGCTCTCGCCTTCATGACGAACCGGCTCATATCGGGGGTGAGGTTCAAGGAAGCTACATCGGGTTGCGCGTCCAGGCACGACAGCCGTTCCTCCATGTTCATTTCCAAATCACCGCCCGTTGTGTTGTTTATGATGATGTCCGGACATCGCTCGCGGATCTTTTTATTCACCACCAACCAGTCCTCGACGCGAGTCGCGCCGCGTGTGAGGTCTGTCGAATCGCGGGCATGAACGTGCACCATCGACGCGCCGGCCTCGTAGGCGGCGAACACCGAGTCAGCAATCTCGTCCGGCGACTCGGGAAGAGCCGCGTGTGTCTCCTTGCCCTGTATGCCGCCGTTACACGCGACGCAGATCATCGCGGGTGGCAAGCCGCGCCGTGTCCGCTCCATGAACTCAAAGGTGTCGGCAAAACGCCAGCTATTTTCCTTCATCATGGGAAATCTTATGGACGCTTTCTGAGGGCACGGCCATTTGGGTGTGAGGCGGAACGACAGGTGCGGATCGCAGCTTTATATCCAGCCTGTTGTGCAGGCTGAGGACTGCTGGCCCAGATTACCACTCCATTTTGCCGGTGTGCTCCGAGCCCAAAGAATCCATGGAGGTTTGGCGGGTGTCGTCTGGCCTGTTTGCCATCACACTTTATAGTGATCGAGCGCAACTTTCAGCGTGCATCTCCTTTCGTAGTTAATCAGTTGAGGTAAGCCATCTGTGAGGGAGATCCAGTGTCTACCTACAACGGGCATCGTAGTGGTCCCAGAATGACGCGTTCAAGCCGCCCCAAAGAGCGACAGTGCGGGATGTGCGGCCGGGTCTGTTATCACGTCAAGCAGCCAGGGCGCACCCGAGGAAAGCGCTTCCGCCAAGATGGCTGGTAGTGCCGAGGCGTGCACGATGCGCGCCGCTTGGCACCCGCACGCTCGAGCGATCGCTGCATGATCGACAGCACCAAAATGGCAGGCGCTAGTATAGGCCCCGAATTGAACTATCTCAGCGTCCTTTTGGAATCCAAGTACGCCATTGCTCAATACGATCACCGTTACGCCGCACTTCGTGCGGACCAGTGTTTCAAGCTCGGCCCAACTGTGCGCGAAACCGCCATCGCCCACGACCGCAACGACCGCGTCCGCGGGCCGCGCGATTTTCGCACCTATCGCAAGCGGCAGTCCCCATCCAAGCCCGGCAATCCCACGCGGCGTCAAGAACCGCATTCCGGGTGCGATACTGCGTAGCTGGCCGACGATCCACATGGACGAATAACTGGCGTCGGCTACCACGGTCATTGTGGAAGTTAGTAGACGTTGCAGTTCCGCCATCACCCGCTCGGGACGAATTGGCGAGCCATCGTGCTCGACGAAAGTCTTGGTCACAGAAGCAAACATTGTCCAGGCCGCGAGAATTTCTTCCTCCAAGGCAGCGCGCGCAGCGCGCCGAATGGAAAGATCGCGTGTTCCGAGCTCTGCAGCGAGTGCGGCAAGAGTCTCCGCTGCATCGCCGACAAGGCGCATGGCTTCGTAGTTTCTACCGATCTCGGTGGGATCAATGTCGATGTGAATTAAACGTGCACCGGATGGAATGAGGCGCCAGCTATCGGTACCATTCTGGTTAGTTCGCGTACCGATCAACAGAATTACGTCGGCACGGTCGAGGAGTGGGCGAGTATAGTGGCCTAGCGCACGCGGGCCAACCAGCGCACCTAGCACGCCGCAGGAGAGCGGATGGCGCTCATCTACAGCGCCTTTTCCCATGTTAGTGGTAAACACGGGCAGATGAGCGAGTTCCTGGGTTCTTGCCAGAGCTGCTGCGGCGCCTGTCGATAACGCACCGCCGCCCGCGATGATGACCGGATACTTCGCTCGTTCCAACAACTGCGCTGCAGCGCGGATCAAGTCGACCGAAGGCTGCGAACGGTCAATCGGCCAGCGCGCAAAGCACTGGCGTCGCGCGAAACGAGCAGCAGGCGCCGCTTCCCTCAGGAGATCCGCCGGAAGCAACAGTACCGCAGGTCCGGGGCGCCCCGATCCCGCCGCAACGAAGGCCATGTCTACATAATCATCGACCCGGTCCGCGGTGCTGAGCCGCCGTACCCATTTAGCGCACGGCCGGAATAGCGCATCGTGGTCGAGCTCTTGAAATGCATTTCGATCGGTTTGGCCCCGATCTACATCTTGAACCAATGCAACGATCGCAACGCTGGCCTTCAACGCTTCGGCAAGCGGTGCGACGAGGAGGGCGGCTGCCGGGCCATTCTGCGCCGCAACAACAGAGATTCGACCTGAAATTCGCGCGTAGCCGTCCGCCATCGCACCGCCAGCATTCTCTTGGCGATAAGCGACTTGGCGAATACCCGCGGCCTCGGCCGCCAACAGGACCGCGGATGGCAGACTTTGGCCGAAGATCACTTGAACCTCATGGCGTACCAACGCACGTACGAGACGCTGGGCGACGCTCTCTGAAGGCTCCGCGACGCTCACACTGACCTCATTGTAGTTAATGTTGTGCCTCTGTTCACAGGCGTACAGCGACTCCCCAGCTGTATGTCGACGCTCACATCTGTGCGCCTGTTAAATTCACCCACGCGCCACTCCTCCTCCGGAGGCTTTCAACGGACTACTGCTGCCCCTGCGCCGCGACGGCGTCGATCTCCACTAAAAGTTTTGGATCCGTCAATTCCGTGACTACGAGGGTAGAGGCTGGTCGGACATGGCCTAATCTTTCAAAAACCACTTTTCTCCAAATAGGTACATTACTGCGATTCGTAATGAAGCCATTGATCTTAACGAGGTCTGTCAGACCCATGCCGCTTGCCTCGAGGATCGTGGCGATGCGATCGAAAACCGCGTTCATCTGAGCCTCAAACGCATCGCAATCAACCGCGCCAAAACCGTCGCCGGCGACCTGTCCGGCCACGTAGACAACTTTCGCTGGGGTGTCGATCCGTACCGCCTGGCTAAAGTGCGGTGCGCGTGTCAAACCGGTTGGATCAACTCTGGTTACACCACGGTCGCTCATATTGCGACGCTCGCGGTCCATCGGCCCATAGACCGCTCTCGGCTATTACGGCCGCCGTGCAATTTCCATGCACACTTCAATGTCGCTATACGCCTCAGTTTAGTTGTCATCTGCCTACTCCCATATCGCCGCCATTTCTATCACGTGTTCAACCCGGCTCTGCACTATTGCAGTAAGTCGGAACTAGTTCGTCATTCAATCACGCGCCTTTATTTTCGGAGACCTCAACAGGCGTTGTCACATCTCGACTTGATCTTTGAGTAGAGAGCCAAAAGAAAACCACTCCACAGCCCAGCCATGCCAGCAACAGCTGAAACTCCAGTGGTATTCCTGTCGTGGTGCGCCAAAACGGAGAGACAAAGGCCACCAGCGCCATTATGCTCGCGCCGATCAACCCCACCCATATCAAGGTGGTGCCCCCGGTTGCGATTGGCGCTTCGGGACGCGCGCGACGCCGTAGCACGAGGACCGTGCCGCAACACATGACATACGTTAACGTCAACACCATCGCACACATATCCGTGATTGGTACGACGGCACCGCGGCCCAAAAATATTCCTAGAATATTGAGCGTAGCGATCACCAATATCGCAGAAATGGGAGTATTGAATCGGCGATCCAGTCTTGCCAGACTGCGCGGAAACGCGCCCGCGCGCGCCATCGCTACCAACAGGCGCACCGCCATCATAAATATTCCGTTCCACGCCTTGAGCAGGGAAGCGGCAGTCGCGCACAACAGCGCCGCCGACAGCACCTGTCCGTGCGGTACAGCTCTGGCGGCCGCAGCGGCGGGAAGCGAGGCTGAAAGCGACTTCATCCACGGCGCGGCCAAGCTCGCACTGATGATGACAAAACAGTAAAACACCGCCGCCGCTCCAATGGAGATAACGAGAATTTTGGATATTGTGCGTAGTTCAATTTTGTGGGAACGCTCCTCAATGGCGTGAGGAATTGCCTGGAAGCCATACAGTCCGTACGCGCAGAATGCGAACAGGCTGCCTGTCCCTAGCCACCAAGGCTGCCCGTTTGCGGTCGCCCAAAAAGGCTGCGCATTCGCGACGTGGCCGGATGTCAGCATTAGAGTCAAGACCACCAGAGCAGTTGCTAAGAATCCATAGGTTAGTACGCTGTGGAATCCGACAGCGGTCCTGACCCCGAGGACGTTAATCGTTGTTACGACAAACCCGACGAATATCGAGATGGCCAGCGCATCGGTCGTTATTGATGCGCCGAAGGCGGTGTAAACTGTAGTTCCCTGCAGCGACGGCAGCAGGACCTGCAAAACCCAGGGCAGTGCAATGGCTTCATAAATGGTCACTCCGACCAGGTACAGGATGAGAAACCATCCAACGACGAACCCCGCGACACGGCCGAACACACGATGCGCGTAGATAAACTCACTGCCAGCTTCGGGAAGTTGGCCAAGAAGCTCGGCATAGCAACGTCCAATGATCATCATCACGACGCCGCCCGCCATGAAGCCGAGTAGCGCGCCGCCAGGCCCGGCAATCGTCAACCAGTCGCCGAGCAGCACGACCCAGGCAGAGCCGATGATAGTCCCGAACCCGAGCGCGAAATACTGTGCAATGCCGATATCGCCTCGCAGTCGTTCCGGTTCGTGGCCTGACGGTGCGCGACCTTCAATACTGTCAACCGCGCGTTGCCTTGGGTGCGCCGAGGATGGATTCTTGTTAGCCACCTGGACGTCTCCCGCGCCGATGCTCCGCTGCAAAGTCAGCTAGAGCCTGAGTGATCTCGCCTACGACGGCTGCATCGCTGGTCAGGCACGGGAAGAATTTTACGCAGCGCGGTTTGATCACGGAAACGCTGTGACACATGACGTTTCTTTTGAAGAGCTCGGACTTGACGGTCAGCGCCGCAGTCTCATCTGAAAAGGCAAGTCCGGCAATACCCCCAAGGACCCACGCCCCCGCAAACACGTCCGGATACCGCTCGCGCAGATCGTGGAATCCTGCAGTCAAGGCCCGTTCTAGCTGCACGACGTTTTCAGACACCGCGCGCCGCTGCACAATTTCCAAAACCTTCGCAGCCACAACTGCCGCGATGGGGCTGCCGGCGAGGCTACTCTGATAGCCCCAGGCCGACTGGTTCATGCAACTGTCGTAGATTCCTTGTGTCGTGAGCAATGCGCTTACGGGGTAGATACCACCCCCAAAGCCTTTCCCCAGAACTATCATGTCGGGCTCGAACCTGTAGTGGGACGACATGTACAGCAGGCCCGATCGGCCAAGGCCGGTGCGAGTCTCATCAACAATCAATAGCGTGCCGCGGCTTCGACACACCTCCGCTAGCCTCGGCAGGAAGTCTGTACGCGCTGGCTCAAAGGTCTCGTAATTCATGGGCTCGAGGATAACGGCGGCGCAATCGTCATTGATGAAGCCGTCAACCGATTCCACCGAGCCGTACTCGCCGAAGAACTCGCCATAGTTCGTCGGCAGCGAATAGTGTTTCATCATTCCTTCAGGGTCGGAGCCAGTCACCAACGCGGCGAGACCACTGTGGCCATGAAAACCGTGACGGTAGGCTAGCGCCTTGCGTCGCCCGGTGACCCTTGAGGCAAACATCAGAGCCAAGTCGATGCTTTCGGTTGAACCCAGTGTGGCCACCGTCCTGGTCAGCCGCGGGGTTGGGGCAGAGGCGACGAGCATGTCGTGAAGTGACAGATGCTCGGGCGTTGCCATCGTCCAGTTGCCCGCGTCAAGGTGCCCTAGTGCTTCGATCAGAGCTTCGATGATTTCCGGATTTCGATGTCCGAGTGAATGGACGCCCCCCCCATTCCCGCAATCCAGAATTCGGCGATCTCCCTCCAAGTTCCAAAAATACGAACCCTCTCGCTTGCCCATCACGAACTGCTGGCGGTCGACAAGAAAACGCCAGGAGCGCGCGGAATAGCCGGCTAGGATCTCTTTCGTAGTCATGTGCGTTCCCATTTCTAGCGGCTTGCGCAAGCGCGAGCTCTCGGAATTCTCTGCAGCGCTCAAGTCGAGCGTTCCGACGCCAACATGTGCTGACCGGCAGCCTTGACGTCCACACAACCGGTCAGCATCAACGCCGTGTTAATTTCCTGGCGTAGCGCATCAAGCATATGCGTCACGTAACGCTGGCCGCCGGCAGCGAGCGGAAACGCCCACGCCCGGCCGAGTAGACAGGCTTTCGCGCCGAGAGCTAGCGCCTTAACCACATCCAGGCCGGAGCGGATGCCTCCGTCGACCAATATCGGTAGTTGGTTCCCGACTTCGGCGACGATGCGCGGCAATACGGAGATGCTGGAGAGCGCAGAATCGAGTTGACGTCCGCCGTGATTAGAAACCACTACGCCATCTACGCCAATTCTGACTGCTTCACGGACATCCTCCACATCGAGGACGCCTTTGAGCACGATGGGACCTGGCCATTGGCGCCGCACCCATGCAAGGTCGTCCCACGTGACGCTCGGATCAAGATTGCGCCTTACCCAATCCCAGAACTCCTGCAAGCTCCATGCACCGGATCCGTCGACTGCGATGTTGCCGAGCGTATGTGGCCTGCCGCGAATAAATACGTCCCAGAGCCAGCCGGGGTGGCTCGCTGCATTAAGCGCGGTCCTGGCGCGATTACCCAGAGTGGCGCGGCCTACCATCCCCGAACGGACCTCGCGGTAACGAACGGCAGGCGCAGGCAGATCGACGGTGAACACCAGGACCGAACACCCGCTGTCCCGCGCGGTTGCGAGCAATTGAGCCATGAAGCCCCGATCGCGCAGCATATACAGCTGAAACCAGATGGGCCGACGAGACTGCTCAGCGACTTCGCGGATCGGGCACACTCCAACGGATGACAGGCAGAACGGAATTCCAGCTTTCTCGGCGGCATGGGCCGCCTGCACTTCGCCTCGTCGCGCGTACATCCCCGCCAACCCTACCGGACCCAATACCACCGGCATGCCGATGGCGTCGCCAAAAAGGGAACAACTGAGCGTCACCTGCGAAACATCACGCAGCACTCTTTGCCGCAAGCTCAGACGTCGGAGATCCTCGACGTTGCGCCGCATCGTCTCCTCTCCGAAAGCGCCGCCATCGATGTAGTTGAATAGAATGCCCGGCAGGCGCGCGCGGGCGAGCAAACGGTAATCGTCAAACGTCGCCGGAATCACGCGAACCGCTCACACCGGTGCTGGTGTTCACCAAGGCCCGTTAGGCCGCCCCGCACTTCGTCCCCGACTTTGAGATATCGCGGTGGCTTCAGCCCCATGCCGACGCCAGCCGGTGTTCCGGTGGCAATCACATCGCCCGGATAGAGCGGCATGAAATGGCTGATGTAGCTGATGAGCTTATCGACGCCGGCGAGCATGTCAGCGGTGTTGCCGTCCTGAACGCGCACGCCATTCACCGCCAACCACACATCGAGCGCCTGCACGTTCGATATCTCGTCGGGTGTCGCCAACCAGGGTCCGATCGGCGCGAATGACAGCCAGCTCTTGCCTTTCACCCACTGACCTTGGCGGGCGTGTTGCCAGTTACGCTCGGACACGTCGATGAAGCCTGCGAATCCGGCAACGTAATTCCGCGCATCGATCTCCGCCACGGTCAATGCGAAACTGCCAATGACAATCGCAAGCTCCATCTCCCAGTCGACCTGCTGAGCCGCCTGTGGAAGTAGAATGGGGTCGTTCGGCCCACTCAGCCTGCAACCCTTCATGAATAGTACCGGCTCAGAAGGAAGGGACATCCCGGCCTCTTTCGCATGATCCGAGTAATTCAGGCCCACACAAACTATCTTCCCGCCGGGCTCAATACACGCGCCAAGTCGGGTCGGTTTTTGAACGATTGGAAAAGCATGCGGATCGAGTGCCGCGAGCGCTGCCAGCGAGCCCGGATCTAGAGCCGCTCCGGAGAGTGTAGGCACCCGCTGCGACACGTCTCGAACGACGTCACCGTGGCGAATGCCGACGCGCTCGCGTCCTTCCGGACCAAACCGAACCAGGTGCATCTAGCGACTCCCCCTCATTCGAATCATCCGTTGAAAAGACGCGGATTTGACGAGCTTATATGTATAATACATAAAATAATATAGTTTTCGTGCCGTGTGGCCCACCTGTTATGCTTCGGGTCGCAGAGGCTAGGGCTGTGCTCCGCGTACATTCGGAGGGGAAAGTGGGATCGGACTTAGAGGCTTTCGGTCGCAGTGCTACGGAGAGGACATTCCGAATTCTGCGAGCAAAGATCCTGGCGTGTCATTTGCGACCCGGTCAGAAACTCAAGATAGCCGAACTGCAGAATCAACTCGGCGTAAGCCAAGGCGCCATTCGCGAGTCTCTCTCGAGGTTGACTTCAGAGGATCTGGTAGTCGCGGCTCCGCAGCGCGGATTTTTCGTTGCACACATCTCCGAGGAACTGCTGAAGGACACGTACGCTGCGCGAATTGACGTTGAGTCAGCGGCACTGGCGCGCTCGATTGCAAGCGGCGATGCGGAGTGGGAAGGCAATCTAGTCGGCGCGCTTCATCGGCTCATGCGAACCCCTGAACCGCGGGGCGCGCTTGGGGATGCGAGCGACGATGCCTGGTTTAAGGCCCATGATCACTTTCACTTCGCGCTCGTTGCCGCCTGCAAAATTAAGTCATTGTTGCGTGTACGGATGCAACTCTTCGAGCAAACGGAGCGCTACCGGCGCCTTGCAACACCCGTAGATCGCACTGTCCGAGATACGGAAGGGGAGCACCGCGCCATCTGCGAGGCGGCGGTGGCGCGAAACGTGGAGGGCTGCATCAAGCTCATGCGCGAACACCTGCAAAAGACTACCGAAGTGGTCTCCGCATCGCTCGCGGCCGCCGCGAAAGAGCCTCGCGCGCGCACGGACGCTAACGCGCGGAAGCCGGGGAGGCGGCGCGCCGCTGCTGGATGAATTGAACCGCTGCAGTCCCCGTATGCGTGGGGCTCGCTCGCAATCGAAAGAACTGCCGCACCGGCGCGTTGCAATCCGATTCTTCGAGCAACTGTAAGGTCGATCCACTCAAATCGACGCCGCGTTCGACGCTGCGATCCTTCGCTACAGCTATTGGCAGGCTTACCATGGCACTTAACTACGACGTCCTGAGAAGTCGGCCTGCCGCGAAGGCTAGCCAACGCTACAGCCGCAAAGACACGATCCTGTACGCGTTGGGCGTCGGTAGTGGCCAGGTTGCCGGCTCAGACTCACGCGAGCTGAAATTTGTCTACGAGCGGGATCTGGCGGTGCTACCGACGATGGCAGCCGTGCTCGCCGCGCCCCGATTCTGGGCGTCAGATCCCGAGGCGAGCATAGATACCAAAGACGTGATGCATAGCGCGCAAACGCTGGTCGTACACAAGCCTCTCGCGCCCGAGGGTACGGTCACGGCCGACACTGTCATCAGCAACATCTTCGACAAGGGTGCAGGCAAAAGCGCGGTCGTGCAGCTGACGCGCAAGCTATGGGATGGGCGTGGCGACCTGATGGCGGTGGTAGGCACGACCATGTTCATCCGTGGCGCTGGCGGATTCGGCGGCGAGCGAGGCCCTCCCCGGGATCACGACACCGCACCGGATGATCGATCCGCCGATGCAACCTTCGACCTACCCATTCGTCCGGAGCAAGGCCTCGTCTATCGGCTTTCCGGCGACGACAATCCGCTGCACGTCGATCCAATAGCCGCAAAGGCAGCAGGCTTCGATCGACCGATTCTCCATGGCCTGTGCACGTACGGCTTCGCTGGTCGGGCAATACTTCACCTTTTTTGTGGCTGCGAGCCGCGCCGGCTGCGCCGCTTCGATGCACGTTTCACGAGCCCCGTCTATCCTGGGGACACTTTGCGTATTGAGGCTTGGCGCCGCGGCCCCGGTGAGGCCGTGTTTCGCTGCCTCGTGCCTGTGCGCAACGTCATCGCCATCGATAACGGCTATGTCGAATTTACGGATTGAAGTTCCCGAATTACCGCCGTTGCCTGACGGAAAATGTTGACGCCCACAGTGGCTCATCCAATTTGCACGGTTGTGCGGCCGATGATGAGCCCCTGCAGGTAGTCGGCGAAAGCCTCCGGCAACGCCGTGAACTCGATCGAGCGACGGGCAATCCGGTCTAGGTGGCGCGGTTTCAGGTCGGTAGCAATGCGTTCCCACACGGCGAGCCGGACGGTCCGCGGCACGGACGAGTTGATCCCGAGCAGGTTCACTCCGCGCAGAATAAATGGCATGACCGTCGTTGCGAGTTCAGGGCTGCCGACAAGGCCAATACTTGCAATATTGCCCCAGGCACCGACGGTGCGCGTGAGCCACGTGAGGAGCGGGCCGCCGACGTTGTCGACGGCACCATTCCACAGCGCTTTCTCGAGCGGCCGGCGGCCGAGGTCGATATCCTGCCGACGCAGAATGCGGCTCGCGCCTATCGAGCGCAGATAGTCGTCGGCTTGGGCCTTGCCGCTCACTGCCACCACCTCGTAGCCACGGCTTGCCAGCATATCGATGCATATACTGCCCACGCCACCCGAGGCACCGGTCACCACGACCGGTCCGAGGCCGGGCCGCTGACCATTGTGCTCCATGCGGTCGATGGCGAGCGCCGCGGTAAATCCGGCAGTGCCGAGCTGCATCGCAGCCCTGAGGTCCAGGCCGGCGGGCAGCGGTGTGACGAAGTCGCCCTCCACCCGTGCGTACTCGGCGTAACCACCATCGTGAGTCTCGGAGAGCCCGCACCCGGTGACCAGCACCGCTTGGCCAGGCTGAAAACGCGGGTCCTGCGAACTAACCACGTCGCCCGCCAGGTCGATTCCACCCACGAGCGGGTAGCGGCGCAGGATTTTGCCTGCGCCGGAGGCGGCGAGTGCGTCCTTGTAGTTGATGCCCGACCAGCGCACCCGCACCACCACGGCGCCGGCGCTCAGGTCCGAAAGCGCGATGTCTTCGAAACGAGCGGAGATCTTCTGCTCGATCTCGTGGATGCGGAAGGCTTTGAAGCGGTCAGGGACGGTTGACGGCATGGCGATGTTCCTTAGGCGAATTTCACAAAAAGGGCGCGCGCTTTCCTGTACTTCCTCAAAATGACGCGAAATTCAATTGGCGCGCACGCCGAAATTTGCCGCGTTCAGCATTCAGTTGCAGTTACAATCAATCGCTTGCCGACCTCAGCCGTTTCAATTGGTCAAGACTTATCTACACCCGTTGTCCGCACGCGCAGTTCGGGAAAATCGTCCTCATGGAACTCGTAGGGTCGGCGGGGTCCCTGGGGGTCTTGCGCGAGTTCCTCGCGCCGCAAATCAACGCGGCGAATTTTCCCAGAGATCGTTTTCGGTAGCTCGCGAAACTCGAGCTTGCGGATCCGTTTGTACGGCGATGCGCGGTCGCGGATGAATTCAAAGAGTCCCCGTGCCGTTTCCGCGTCCGGCGCGTATCCGCGCGCGAGCAGAATGTAGGCCTTGGGTACCGCTAAGCGAAGCGCGTCGGGAGTTGGCACGACGGCGGCTTCAGCAACCGCTGGATGCTCGAGCAGCAAGCTCTCGAGCTCGAAGGGGCTGATCCGATAGTCGGACGACTTGAATACATCGTCCATACGGCCGACGTACGTGAGGTAGCCGTCAGTGTCCCGGGAGGCGACGTCGCCGCTGTGGTAGTAGCCGTCGCGCATTACTTCGGCGGTGCGATCCGCGTCGTCTAAGTAACCCTTCATGAGACCGAGGGGCCGCCGGCACAGAGCGAGGCAGATTTCGCCTTCTTCTCCTTCGGCGCCGTCTGGAGTCAAGAGCACCACCGGATATCCGGGAAGCGGACGCCCCATTGAGCCCGGTTTCAGCCGATGACCCGGTGGGTTTCCGACCTGTGCCGTCGTTTCGGTTTGGCCGAACGCGTCACGTATATCAAGGCCCCAGGCAGCCCGAACCTGCGTCACGACTTCGGAATTGAGAGGCTCGCCGGTGCTCGCAACCTCGCGCAACGTCACGCTCCAGTCCTGCAGCCGTTCTTGAATGAGCATGCGCCACACTGTCGGCGGAGCACAGAAAGTGGTCACGCGACACCGGACTAATTGATCCAGGAGCCCGGCCGGTTGAAACCGCTCGTAATGATAGGCGAGCACGGTAGCTTCGGCGTTCCATGGTGCAAATACACAGGACCACGCGTGTTTCGCCCAACCGGGTGAGCTCAGGTTTAGGTGGACGTCACCCGGTCGCACGCCAAGCCAGTACATCGTGGACAAGTGGCCGACGGGATAGCTCTGGTGGGTGTGAGCCACGAGCTTCGGCCGAGCGGTCGTTCCCGAAGTGAAGTACAGGAACAGCAAGTCATCGGCACGAGTGGCAGCAGATGTAAACTCACTTGGAGCCTGTGCAGATTCTCTGAAATCCCGCCAGCCACACGCCGCTCCGCCAATGCTGATCCGGACCGGCGCCCCGGGCAACCCAGTAAAACGGTCCGCAAGGCTGAGGTCCGCGACGATCGCTTTGACAGTCCCTCGCTCCAGTCGGTCCCGCAGATCGTCTCGTTGAAGCAAAGTCGCCGCCGGGATGATGACCGCGCCGAGACGCATCATGGCGAGGATCGTTTCCCACAGTGGAATGACGTTACCCAGCATGACCAGCACGCGATCACCAGCAGCTATGCCTTGATCCTGCATAAAGGCTGCAACCTGATGCGAACGCCTGGACAATTGCGCGAAGGTCAGCGACTGCTCGGGCTCAGCATCACTGACGACACGCAAGGCCAACCGATGGTTACCGCGCGCGATCAAGTCAAAATAGTCGCGGGCCCAGTTGAAGCGTTCGAGCACCGGCCAGCGGAATTCTTCCGTGGCATCTGTTCCGTCGTGCCTCATGCGCAGCAACTGATCTCGTGCGTTTAGAAATCGCGCCGTTTCGGTCATGACCACCTATTTCCCCGGACTGGTTACAAGGCGATGTTGGCGTGGCTCGCACACAACAATTGTGAACTATACACTTGAGCTAACCACATGTATTTTGCATCACAATATATACTTTTACTTTTCGCCTTGGTATGGTTGGTCGGCAACGCTTGCGAAATCGGAGCATAGACTCCCGCGCGCGGCATCGCTCGCAAGTCTGGATGACGAGGGGAGATGACTCTTTTCATCGGGTTGGTACCGGAGCCATTACCGGAGCTATCACGATTTTGTAAGGTCATTGGCTTGGCCGTACTCGCGTGTATCGCCGTGGGAGGATACGTGAACAATCAAGGGCGCCACTTCAAATCGGTTGCTTTTTTTTGGGCATTTGCCTTTTTGTCATCAGGGGGTTTTGCGCAGGCGCAGCTAGCAGCAACTACACCCAGCGGGGGACTTGAGGAAGTTCTAGTCACGGCGCAGCGGCATACCGAAAGTATTCAGGCCGTACCGATCAGCATGGATGCGATCAGCGGTGCGACGCTCGATAACCTAGGGGACAAGAATTTCTTCGACTATGCCACTTCGATACCGAATCTAACGGTTGGTATAGGTGCTGGTCAGGGTGGGAACGGTTCGGGTTTTGGAGTTTCATCCTCACGCGCAGTAACGATTCGCGGCGTGGCGGGTAACAACACGACCGGCTTTTATCTGAATGACACGCCGCTGCCCTTGTCGCTTGATCCGCGTGTGATTGACTTGGATCGGGTGGAGGTCTTGCGGGGTCCGCAAGGTACGCTCTTTGGCGCGGGCTCGATGGGTGGCACTGTACGTCTCATCACGCGCCAGCCCTCTCTTGAGCAGACCTCCGGGAAGCTGGATCTGGAGGCGTCTGCAGTGAGCCACGCTCCGGATGGAGGCTACTCGGCCAATGGCACATTGAATCTGCCACTGATCCAAGGCCAAGTGGCACTGCGCGTGAGCGCGTTCAGTGCATTCGAGCCGGGATATTTCACGCGCGAGTGGGGCTATGTGACGTCGCCTCCGCTGCCGTTGCCGCCGGATGCGCCGAAAGGAGAGAAGACCGGTGTGGCGGCGGCCCAGAAGACCGGGGTGATGGCGTCTTTAGCGATTGAGCCGGCGGGGTTGTCAGGGCTCACAATTACTCCGACAGTCATCTACCAGCGTTCGATATCCAATGGCTATCCGCTCGCCGATTTTACGCCGAGCAATCTTTTGCAGATCCGGCCGTTGAATGTTCCCGAGGCAGTGGATGACACCTGGGACTTTGCGGGGTTAACGGCGACGTACGATGCAGGCTACGGCCGCTTCGTAGGCTCAGGAACCTATTTCTACCGCAATGCCTATGATTTGGAGGACGGCACGGAATTTACTTCGGCCGTTTTCCCGGGGGGGCTTGCGTATTATGTGCCTGCACCGCTGTCAAACAATCTATATACGAAAACGCGCAATGGTGAGGTTCGATTCGAGTCGACGCTTCACGGACCGGTGCAATTTGTGATCGGTGCGTTCTCCGAGCTCGCAGAAGTGCGTTTTTATGAGCCGTATCCGGTGCCAGGGCTGAACGCAGCCTCGGGTGGCGTCATCGGGACGGATTTACTGTTCTATGAGAATGCGCCGAACGCGAACCGCCAACGCGCGGAGTTTCTGAATGTCAGTTACGATGTGACGTCGGCGTTGCAGTTCTCCGCCGGAGTGAGGCGTGCATATCTCTCGCACGAGTTTACGCTCGTTGATGGCGGCTTCGGGGTCTCAGTGCCCCCGACCAGCCTTCTTACATCCCACGGCTTTCACGGCGAGTACGACACTTCACCACGTTTCACTGCGAAGTATCAATTCGCACCGGATCAGATGATCTACGCTTCCGCCGCGAAGGGCTTTCGCATCGGTGGCTCGAACTCTCCTCTGCCTACGTTTTGCGACGCAGCATTGGCGAAGGTGGGCATAGCCAATGGCGCGCCGTTCGATAGCGACTCGTTGTGGAGCTATGAAATCGGCACCAAGAACTCGTGGTTTGGTGGGCGAGTCAAGTCAAGGCTCGCAGCCTATCGGATCGACTGGAGCGGCATCCAGCAAACGACAACCCTGGGCGCCATAGATCCGTTGTGTACATTCAATGTGACGACCAACTCTGGAGCTGCGGTCAGCACGGGCGGAGAGCTCGAGGTCGATGCGGCCCCTGTGGATAATCTGACGTTGAATTTCGCCGCGGGCTATGAGGATGCGAAGATCACCGAAGTAACTCCAGGTTCGCTGACTGTGGTGGGTCAGCCGCTCAATCAAGTTCCAAAGTGGACGGGATCGGCCACCGTGCAGTATTCCGTACCGCTTGGCGCGCGCGCGCTTTTCTTCCGCGGTCAATATACATTCACGGGCGCGAGGACCAGCTTCGTCGATATCGCCCCCCCGACGGGTAGAACGCTTGGTGAATATAGCCTTGTCAACGTGCGCTTCGGCGTCGACCAAGGGCCGTGGGAGGCGGGGCTTTTTGCGCGCAATCTGTTTGATGTTCGGGCCAACCTAGGCGATGTGAATCCCGAGGTCGGGGAACTGCCGGGTCGGCCGCGCTGGCTGATAGCAACCCCGCGCACGATCGGAATCGAAGTGCGGCGAGACTTCTGAAGAGACTCTAAGCATGCCGCAACCGTCGCTGCCTCTGCTATAAAGCGGCGGGTAGATACTGGCGCATTGCATTTGGCCCGTACGGCGGAGTGGGTATAGTGTCGACTGCATTACGGTTGACTAATGTATGCGGCCGGGCCGCATAAATGGCCGCGCTGAAATTGCCACGGGTCGTCGCGCTTCGCAGTGCCAATTCAGCCTGCAGAGCGTCTGCAAGTTTCAGCATGATGGCAGCTGCAGTTCTGCTGTCATGCGCGATTCCTTTGACCGCAGCGTTCGCGGCTGCGCCTGCCACGCCAACGACGCAGTTGCACTACGACATTGTGATTCGCAATGGCGTTATTTTTGACGGTTCGGGACAGCATTCGTTCGTCGGGGACGTAGCGATTATTGCCGACCACATCGCGTACGTAGGCCATCGTGCTCCCGGGCTCGGTAGAGAAGAAATCGACGCTTCAAACGAGGCTATCGCACCGGGCTTTATCAATATGCTTGCGCATCCGGAAGCATCCTTGCTGGTGGATGGGCGTGCACTGAGCGATCTGCGTCAAGGAGTTACTCTCGAGGTATTGGGCGAAGACTCAATGGGGCCGCTCACGGCGCGCATGAAAGAGCGAATGATCGAGCGAGAATCGGATATTCGCTACGCAGTTGATTGGACAACATTAGGGGAATATCTGCGCAAGCTTGAGCAGCGTGGAATCGCGCCCAATATCGCATCATTCGTAGGCGCTGGCACCGTTCGCGTCCATGTGCTCGACGAGGTTGATGTGCAGCCGACCACCGCGCAGCTTTCGCAAATGCGCAGTCTCGTGCACCAAGCGATGGAGGAAGGTGCCCTCGGCGTCACGACAGCTCTTATCTACAGTCCGTACAGTTATGCGAAAACACCTGAGCTGATCGAGCTTGCGCAAGAGTCGGCGCGCTGCGGCGGCATGTACATTGCGCATATGCGCAGCGAGGGCGATCAACTGCTTGCGGCCGTGCAGGAGACAATCGACATCGCGCGAGCGTCGGGAGCACCCGCAGAGATCTATCACCTGAAGGCGGCGGGCCAACGCAATTGGAACAAGCTCGACGCAGTCATCGCGAAGGTATACGCGGCGCGCGCGTCGGGCATTCGAATCACCGCGGACATGTATACATATACCGCTGGCGCGACTTGGCTTGATGAGGCGATACCTCCGTGGGTGCACGATGGCGGGCTCGAGGCAGCGGCGGCTCGCTTGAAGGATCCGGCAGTGCGCGCAAAGGTGATTGCTGAGATGCGCGCTACGCATCATTCGTGGGAGGATCTGTACGGATTCGCTGGCCCAGATGGCACGCTGCTGTTGGGTTTCAAGAACCCGGCGTTCAAGCCGTTGATCGGCCAGACCGTGGCCGCGGTCGCTAAGAGGCGTGGAGTCAGTGCCGAAGACGTCGTCATTGATTTGGTGAGCGAGAACGGCGCGCACGTTGATGTCGCGTACTTTCTCATGTCTGAGGACAATGTGCGGCGCCAGACAGCGCTGCCGTGGGTGAGCTTCGGCTCAGACGCGGAGGCGCCAGCACCAGAAGGCGTTTTCCTCAAATACAATTCTCATCCACGTGCGTATGGCAATTTCGCGCGTTTATTGGCTAAATATGTGCGGGATGAGAAGGCGTTGAGTCTGCAGGAGGCTATTCGCAAGCTCACGTCCCTGCCAGCGGCGAATCTATCGCTGCAGGACCGAGGGCGATTGCAGCGTGGGTACTTCGCCGACATTGTAATCTTCGATCCTGGAGCGGTTCAGGATCATGCAACCTATGAGAAGCCCCACCAGCTGGCAACCGGGGTGCGCGATGTGTTGATCAACGGTCAATGGGCACTGAGGGGAAGCGAGCCGACCGGCGCGGCCACCGGACGGTTCGTGCAGGGGCGCGCGTGGACCGGGCGCGCGGGCGGCGGTTGCCGCACCGCGAGCAGTGACTGGACATGGAGTAAGTGATTTCCCATGCGGAGGTTACTTTCCCTTTGTGCGCCGCGCAGTTGCATGCATGCTAAACACCGCTAGCGCCGCGGCCGATCCTTGTACCGGTGACTAACGCCACAAGCTTTCGCTCAGCTTTTGATGCCTTTTTGGCTAACCAGACTGGGCTGATCCTGCTTGCTTACGCACTGTCGAAAAATCTGTTCGCTTCAATGATACGACTCAACAAGATCGCCGTATTTTGCAACGTAATTGCCGATCGCCTCCAAAAACGCTGCAATGTCTTTCTCTGTGTAGGGCAGTGCTAGTGTGATCATGCCGCGCTGCGATACATAAAATCCACGTAACATCATGTCAAGATGAAATAGACGACGGAGCGGGTGGCTCGGCGATTCGATATGACCGGGGTGGGTAATGAGGCCCCGGTGCCAGTGCGTGTTCATCATAGCGCCGCTGCCAGTTGCCTGCAGCGCGACACCTTTGGACGCTCCAAGGGCATTGATGGCTTCGCGCAGCCCGTCGCCGAGCCGGTTGAGCTTGTTACACGCCTCCGGCGTGTATACGTCACGTGCGCCGGTGAGGCCCGCAGTCATCGCGACCACGTTGTTGTTAAACGTGCCGCCTTGGGACAAGGCACCGCCGCTGCGCAGGTCAAAGTGGCGCATTATTTCGCGCGACCCTCCAAATGCCCCGAAGTTAAATCCTCCGCCCCAGAACTTACCGAGCGTTGTCATGTCAGGAGTGATTCCAAGAATGCCCTGAAGCCCGCCAGTGCCGAGACGCGAGCTCCCAACCTCGTCGAATATCAGTATGACTCCATGTTTGGCAGTTTCCTCGCGCAACATGGCAAGAAAGTCCCGCGTTCCGGGAATGCACCCTCCGGCTCCCATTAAGGGTTCGACGATCACCGCGGCAAGCGAGTCCCCAGCGGCGTGCACCATGGCGCGCGTACCTTCAATGTCGTTGTACGTCGCTTTGACGATCTCGAACGGCACACTGAGGGGCGGGTCGACCGTACCATAGACCATAAATCCGCCGTGATAGCAGCCAGTGAAGACGAGAATCTTGCGGCGCTTCGTCACATGCTGTGCCGTCAGCACGCTAAAGAGGCAAGCCTCGGAGCCGGAGTTGCAGAATCGTACGAGCTGCATCGATGGAATTCGGCTGGAAATCAGCTCTGCAAGTTCAACCTCACTATTATTAACGCCGCTCAGTGATATGCCGCTTTGCAGCGCTTCTTGTACCGCGCGCTGAATCGGTTCGCACGTGTGACCGTATACTCCCGCTGCATAGTCACCGATGGTATTGAGATAGTCATGACCATCAAGATCAATCACGCGTGCTCCTGCGCCTCGGACAATCGTCAAGGGGAACGGCGCGTAGTACAATGTTTGCCGGGTATGGCCACCGGGAAATACGCGGCAGGCGCGCTCATATCGCGCCGCGCTGAGCGGATTCGCCGCTATAAAACGCTGTTCGGCAGATTGCAGCGCGGCGTCGATATCCAATACATCGTCAGGCGCTGCGTTCATAGGAAGCCGTACATAGAAATGAGATCTCAGAGCAATTTAGACCTCCGATCAAATACGTGTCAAGGAAGGTTCTGCGCTCGCGCTACGCGCACGTTAGTTCGGCGGGTCAGCCATTGACGAGGACGACCCAGCAGCCGATTCTACCGCCCGTCGCCGCATGACCGTGTAGAGCGGCCAGCCGATCGCCACCAGCCCGAGCCCCATCAGGGATTGCACTGGTGCTTCAATCAGCGTATTGACCGCAAGTCCACCCATTGTAAGAACAAACGCCGCGGGCACCCAGGGATAGCCGAAGGCCCGATACGGACGCAGACGATCTTTCTGACTACGTCGCAGCACAAATACCGCAGCGCCGCCCGCAACCGAAAACAAAATCACCGCGAAAGTGACAAACGTATAAAGCTGCTCGTAGCTACCGGTCAGAACCAGTAGCGCAGACCAGCCACAGACGAGGAGCACAGCCCGGTCGGGCGTGCCGCGGATCGAGTGCAATACACCGAACGAACGGAACAGTGCGCCTTGACGCGACATTGCGAAGAACACCCGCGCGGCAACGAAAATGAGCGCCGCATTTCCACCTAGCGTCGATACCAAAGCAGTGAGGCTCACTACGGCCGCACCCACCGGCCCGGCCGACGCCGTGGCTGCGGCCTCCCCGACACGCTCGACGCCACGAAGACTTTCAACGGGCAGCGCACTCAGGTATGCAAGATTCACGACGACATACAGGATCGTGACCGTACCGATACCGGCGAGCAGTGAACGGGGCAGGTTCTTGCCGGGTTCTTGCACCTCACTGGCAGCAAAAGCAAGGTAGGACCATCCCTCGTAGCTATACAGTACCGGGATCATAGCCAGCGCCAGCACCGCCAGGTGAGGCCCATGCAGATCAAGCTTCCAGCGCACCTGCGCGAGGTGATGAGTGGCGCTGAAGGCGAAAACACAAAGTGCAATCAGCGCGATGATCTTGAACGCAGTCAAATAGACCGCCGTATTTCGGCTGCCGTGCAGATTTAGCATATTGAGGTAGGCCAGAATTGCGATAGATGCAACGGCCACCAACTGCCCGGCCGAGACTGACAGCGCCCCGAACTTTCCTAGGCCGATTGTCCATAGCACGCGTGATGGAGAGACGCCCGGGATGAAATAGGATAAGTATTCAGCAAAACCGACCGCAACGCCTGCGACTTGTCCCGTCAGAATGACAACCAGACTTGCCCATCCGAACATGAACCCTATACGGGAACCGTAAGCCTCCGCCAAATAGATATAGAGCCCTCCAGATCGCGGATACATTGCGCCCAGCTCCGCGTACGTGAATCCGCCGCACAGCGATAGGAGCCCGCCCGCGACCCAGAGAAATATAAGTTCTCCGCCGGTGCTCAGGTGACTGAGCATGAGCCCGGATGTGAGAAATATACCCGAACCGATGACATTGCCGACCACGAGCATCGTGGCCCCAGGAAACTTGATGTGACGCTCGAGGCCCTCGTTGCGATCGGGAGTTCGCTCGCGCTCAAGCACTGCCGTTACCACGAGGAGCTGACATGCATTTTGCGCGGCCGTCGAGACTGGACCGCGTCTTGGCCAACCGCCGTGCAGCATACTTTGCACGCATGGGGCTATTGCCAAGTGAGGAATCTGAATCTTCACTGATTGCGCGGCGCGACATGACGAGTCCTATCGAAATAACGGGCGACGAAGACTCGCTTCGCCGGCCATCGCCTTGATTCCGGAGGCTGGCATTAACGGGCTGTTGAAAAAACAGGTTTTCGGGCCATGAAAGCACCCGCAAACTTCCGTGATGAAAGCCCCTTCAATACGGGAATCGTTATGGTGTAGCGAGGGGTTTGTAAATAAGTCCGATGACTATTCCGACGATAGTCCACTGGACGAAGTAAGCCACAACCTGTCCCAGAGCGAGTTTCAGCCCGATGTTCAGGTTCACGTAGTTGTGCAGCACAAATGCGCAAACCACGAAAATGCCAACGAGAACGCCGATGCGCGCACCTTCCGTAATGCCCGATTCGCTCTGATGTATCATTGCGAAAATTATGGCGACAACCAGGATCGCCATGAAAGTTGCGACCAATCCAATTGGCATAACAGTCATCATTGTTTCCTTAGGTCGGAATACGGCCGGGTACTTGTGGGCTTCATTGATAAGAGCTGGCACGAGCCACAACACTAAGAAACCAAAGGCAAAATACGCGAGCGTGCCACCAAGCGCCGCCAGCGCGAGACGTGAATAGTTCATTTGCACCCCCTTAAAAATTGCGGATCAAAATCAAAATCGGTTCGGCAGGGCTGATTCTCCCAACAATGATGATTTTGGTAGGGCGAGATATTGAGACTCCTCTTTGCATAAGATTTCGAATAGTGCTCATTAATTGCGTTAGCGTTGTACATGACGAGCTACTGAACAAGCGGCGATCGGCATAAATGTTACAGTTGCTCTAAGTGTTGGCCATCAGCGCCGAAGCAAAGGCGTCGCTAATTACTGGCACATCCCCGATTCCGAGGCAAGCGGGCACCAGCATCAAAGTACCGGTGTCCGCGTTCGTCGAGTCTACGTGAACGGAAGGCGTCCCCGTCCGCAGTCGCGCTGCAACTTGCGAAGCATCGGGCTCGTTCGGTCCTGGGTTAATGACGATCTCAACAAGCGGCATGCCGCCGTGGCCCAAATCCGCAATGGTCCGGACCCGTAGGGAGGGAACCCTTCGGAGCGCCTCCACCAATGAGTTGGCGATGACAGCGAAGCGCACGTTGCGCGAATGGTCGTCATCTTGAGTGAACCGCATCAGCGCGATGAGAAGGCCGACAATCTGCTCTTTACCTACTTTGCAGGCACGCCCAATGCCGTGGCGTGGTACTCCGCATAGCTCTCGCTTGTCGATCAATTGTGGAGGTGGTCGCCAATCTTCGTAGATGTAGTCGAGATCGAGCTGCTGTAGGAGGGCTGATCCAACGAGACGCCGGCGCCCACAGAGAATTCCGGAAGCCGATGGACCACCGATGCCTTTGCCACCGCTGAACACGACTAGGTCCGCGCCTTCCTCGATGAAGCGGCGAAGATTGCTGGCAGGCGGAAGCTGGTCCGCAGCGTCAACGAGGACCGGTACGTTAGCCGCATGAGCGACGCGCACAACAGCCGAGAGGTCTGGGCGGGATCCGGCGCGCGCGAGATAGAGAATGCCTGCCGTACGATCTCCAATGGCGCTCTCAATTTCCCACGCTTCAGTGTCGCGCGCACCGCAGCCGGTCAGGCGATCCGGTAGTCCGACTTCGACCAGGCAGGCACCGGAGGCGCGCACGCCATGATCGTAGGAATTGCGCTGACTATGCGGCACGACGAACTCGTTGCGCATTCCAGTGGTATCCGGAAGCTTGCTCATTTTGGCCGGGTCCAATCCTGCAATACAGGCTGCTGCACCGACCAGAAGACCTGCCATGGCTCCGGAGGTCACAATACCCGCTTCCGCCCCAGTACATTGCGAGACTACCTCCGAAGCGCGCCCCTGCAGCTCGGCGATATCGACACTGCTTTGCGCGGCCGCAGCCATTGCCGCTGTGACTTCCGCAGCGATCGGGCTCGCGCCGAGCCGAGTGACGCTGCCGGCCGCATTGACGACGCGGGTTACACCGAGGCAACCGAGGACGTCAGTCATTCGGATCTTCCTTTAAGCTTTCGTTCGCAATTTGCAGTTTAATCATTTTCCTAAAATTAAAGTGAAGTGAACGCCTACCGTACGCCCCGCGATAGACCAAAATACACAGCTGCCGTGCTTCTGCGAGCCGGTATGCTCTCTCCTGCGCGTCGCTAAGCGAAGTGCGGTATTGGTGCGCGCCGCGCACGTGCCCACACGGTCATGGCAACACCGTCAGTAACGATTAGACCACGTATCCGGTAGTAGTATCGCCGCATCGGATTGCAGATACTGATCGACCGCGACGGTTAGATTGCGCACAACCTATTATAGTAGTAATACAATTCAATCAACCATCAATTGATACTCCAGAAGTAATCAAGTGACCGCATTAGTAAGGGATGCTCTTTTTTCCCTACAAGATCGCACCGCAGTAATTACCGGTGGTTCACGAGGGCTCGGCCTCATGATTGCACGAGGTTTCGTGGAGCGTGGCGCGACCGTCTATCTGATATCGCGGTCTTCCGCGCCGCTAAATCAGGCTGCGACTGACATAGGCGTCTCCGGCGCGGCTCATGCAATGACGGCCGACTTGTCACGAATCGAAGAGATAGTCCGCGTAGCAGCCTTGCTGGAACAACGGTTGGACCATCTGGACATTCTCGTCAACAATGCAGGAACGGTATGGAACGAATCGTTCGACAAATTTCCAGTTCAAGGATGGGACAAAGTCGCTAACCTTAACGTGCGATCGCCATTTTTTTTGGCGCAGCATCTCTTGCCGTTGCTCAGGCGCGCGGCACAAGCTGCACCGCCTGCACGCATAATCAACATCGCATCCGCCGACGCGCTTCATGTACCGTTGACGGACACCTACTCCTACACCGCGGCGAAGGCCGGCCTTGTCATGCTGACGCGTATGCTGGCTCAGCGCTTAGGACCGCTGGGAATTACTGTGAATGCGATTGCGCCGGGCGCCTTTTCCACAAAGATGACGGAGCGGCGTTTTGCAATGAACGTCCATGACTTCCTTGCACAAATCCCCTTAGGCCGACTCGGTACGCCTGAGGACATCGTTGGAGCAGCCGTGTACCTCGCTAGTCGTGCCGGCGCTTACGTTAGTGGCACCGTCCTATCAGTCGACGGCGGTTTGGTTGGCGGGCGATAGAGTCGTGGGGCTGCGATGAACTTTTCCCATTCTGCACGTGGCAGCCTTAGGTAAGGCAACGGTGCAGAGGCAACTGCGTCGCGCCCCGCTGGTCACGTTTTTGCAAACTTGCCGCCGTGCCTGGTGGGGATTGAGGCACGGCGACAATGCACGATCTGGCGACCATTGTTCACCTGCTCGTCGCTTTGGATTGGTGCGGTGGACTGTGCGCCGCCCTCCGGAAGAATAATGATGTGTGTATCCGGAGCGGACGGTCTCATCGGCACGTGGCGGTTAACCAAGGCGGCCGCGCTCCTGACCTCTCCCGGCCTGCTTCATTATTATGACAAACTCACTGCTGCCCATTCGGCGGCCTCCTGCAGCGTCGACGCTCTAGCCTCGCGCCCCGCAGGTGCGGCCCTCGCACCTGAGGAGATGGGGTAAGCTGCCAGTGCTTCGACTCATAAATCAGAACCCTTTGGTTCGGGTCGATCTGCAACACTGCAATGTCAGGATTCGTCAAGGCGCTGGACTCATATCTAAGCGGCACGCTCTCCCGCGACGAACTATTCAGTGAAGTCGAGCGGTTGCTGGGGAGTGGCGCGACCGATTCCACGATCTTACTTTCGTCACTGTATGACGAGCACGCGCATGCGCGCCTTCCGGAGGCCTTGCACGGCGAGCTGGTGCGCAAGTTGCTGCGTCACAGCGTCAATGCCGACCTAAACCCAGTGCAGGCCCGGGCAGGGCTTGCGGCAGGAGCCGCGTTCCGCGACGACACCGCAACGGTTGTCTCCGATGACACCGGCTTCAGCGTCAAAGGCGTTGTCGCGCCTCTGCCCGCGTCTCGGCACAAGCCGGACATCTCGGTCGGTAGCGTTCTGAAGCGTCGCTTTCGACTGATCGAGCCGATCGGTGAAGGTGGCATGAGCGCGGTGTACAAGGCGATCGATCTGCGTCGGGTCGAGGCGCGGGCAGCCAACACGCACGTGGCCGTGAAACTGCTGACAGTACCGGTCAGCGATTTCACGCGTTCGCTGGAGGTGCTGCAAGGGGAGGCGCACAAACTGCAAATGCTGCCTCATCCCAACATCGTCCACGTGATTGACTGCGACCGGCACGGTCGGACCGTCTTCATGACCATGGAGTTTCTCGCCGGAGAGTCACTGAAGCGCAAGATGAACGCGCCGGATTTCAAGGGCATGCCGACAAAGAACGCCGTGCGCATCATCGATGCCATCGCCAGTGGACTGGCCTTTGCCCATCGCAGCGGCATCGTCCATGGGGATCTGAAGCCCGGCAATGTGCTCATCACGGATAGTGGCGAGGTCAAGATCATCGATTTCGGGATCGCGCGGCTCATGACGCGCGAACCGGGCGCGACCATTGCTGGAGACGAAAGGCCCAAGCTGAGCGCGCTGACGCCGCCGTACGCCAGTCCTGAAATGCTCGAGAACGGTACACCGGATGCGCGCGACGACATCTATGGCCTGGCATGCATCGCACACGAGCTGCTTACCGGACGGCACCCCTTCGATCGCAGAGTCGCTAACGAAGCACGCGACAGCGGTGTGAAACTCGTGCGGCGCAGGCCGCTCTCGGCTGCACAGTTCAAGGCGATCGCACACGGACTCGAATTCGATCGGGGCAGGCGCACGCCCTCCGCCGAGCAGTTCGCCGACGAATTTCGCGGCAAGTCTGGCGTCGGCGCTCCTGCCCTGGTCGTGACGGTCGGCGTCGTGCTGCTCGCCGCGCTCTGCGCAGCGTACTTTCTCGGAGCAGGACGCCGGTTCACGTGGATGCAGCTGCACCGCTCCGCCGCTGTGCCCGCACAGGGTGAGGTATTCCGCGACTGCCCCACCTGCCCGCTCATGAAGACCTTGCCGCCGGGTCGTTTCGCGCAGGGCGCGGCCGCGAACGACGAAGATGCCGCAACCCTTGATCGCCCCCAACATATGGTGGCGATCGGTTACTCTTTTGGCATCGGCATTTATGAGGTGACGGTGGGCGAGTTTCGCGAGTTTGCCGAGGCGACTGGGTATCGCGCCTCGAGTTGCGCGACCTACGACGGTGCTTGGGCAGAGCGTGCGAACTTTAACTGGCAAAAGGTGGGATATACGCAAACGGCCACGCACCCGGTCGCCTGTGTGTCGTGGCGCGACGCGCGCGACTATGCGGCGTGGCTATCGAAGAAGACCGGTCAAAAATACCGGCTGCCGAGTGAGTCCGAGTGGGAGTACGGCGCGCGTGCCGGTTCCGGCGCCGCCCGACCCTGGACCGCCAGCGCAGCCGCGTGTGCCAGTGCCAACGTAGCGGACCAAAGCGCGGCCCAACACTATCCCGGCTGGACGGTTGATCCCTGCAGTGATGGCTACGTGTACACCGCACCCGTAGGCACCTTCAAACCTAATGCGTTCGGCCTCTATGACATGCTGGGCAACGTGGCGGAATGGGTGCAGGACTGCTGGCACGACGATTATCAGGGTGCGCCAAAAGACGGCTCGGCATGGGTGAGCGCAGGCTGCGCCGAGCGCGACTTGCGCGGCGGCTCGTGGTTTACGAACCCGGCGCGGGTCAGCGTGAGCGCGCGTAATCGCTTTGACGACAGGTATCGCAGCAACAGTGTGGGCTTCCGGTTGGTAAGGGAGATCAAGCAATGAAGACTCATTTGCAGAACGCGGCGCGGCTCGTCATCCTGTTGCTGCCACTGCTTGGTGGCTGTGTGAGCCGACCGCCGACGATCGCCCACGTACACATCGGCCATGCGATCACCGCAGTGCATGTGACGCCCGACAAGCAAGGCTACATCGTGATTGCGCAGCTGCGTGCGCGGGAGGCGATTGAGTTTGCAACGCAAGCCGGCAGCGGGACAGATCTTGGCGAAATTAAGCGCAAAGTGGAACTCGCCAACCATGCAACCAATTCACGCGATGACTTTGGAGTGAAGGAGGCGCTCGTGATGGCAGTCGCTCACGTCTCGTTTGCGGCTACCTCCGACGATGCCAGTGCAAACGTGCAGAAATCCGCACCAGTATTTGCGCGGGACGCCGCCGGTGTCGTGCAGCGCTGCGATCTCATCGAATTGCTTAGCAAGGACGTGGCCGCCAGTACGTCAACGCGCGAGGCCGCCGTATCGGCCGCGGAGATCGTGAAATTGACACGTGCCAACCTGAACGGCGACGACGTCAATAGTCAGGATAAGCCAGGTTCGCTGCCGACAGAATACGGGCTGATCCAGTTGCGGCAGGAGCTCGATGCGATGATTGCGCGCGAGAAGCCGCCGTACGTCACCGTGGATCGCTGGTACCTGTTCAATCTGGTGCGTCTGCCGAGCGGCCGCTGGGTATTCGACAAGTTCGGTCGCGGCGGCAACATTGAAGGCTACAAGTAACCGAGGCACGAAATCGTGCGCAACCGAGAGCGAGTCCTAGCTACTGCGCGGCACTGTGCGCGGCTGTGCAGTTATGCTGGCGGGATGGCTTTTTGTGTCGTTGTGCTGGCTGTTATGGCGCATGCCCCGCTGGTCAGCGCACAGCCCACACCGCGCGCCACCTGTCAGGAGGGCTCTGCGCCGGAGGCGGTCAGTCACGCCCGGGCAGCTTTCCAAAAAAATCCCGAGCAGCTCGGGCCGCGACTGAACCTGGCGGACGCACTGGTGGATCAGGGCTGTTATGAGGACGCGGTTGCCGTGCTGGAGGCGGGGCAGTCCATGTATCCGCACGACATCGAGTTGTCTGGCAAGTTACGGGATGTGCGCAGTATGCTCACCGAGCAGACCTACATCCGCGGCATCACGCAGGCCGAAGACGCGGCCAAACAGCAGCATAACCAGTTGCGTTGCGCGCAACTGGCGGACATCGAAGCGTGCAACGACGCGCTGCGATCGAGCCCCAATGACTCCTCACTGCTATTGGCCAAAGCGGACGCTTTGATGCAAAGCGGTCACCCGGCGGACGCTGCGGCCGTCTATCAGCACGCGCTGCAATTGAATCCTGGTAACGAGTCGATGCGAGCGAAGCTCGCAGCAGCTACGACGCGCGCGAATGCAACTCCCCCCTCGTCGGAGGCTCGTACCCGTGAGGCATCCGCAGCGGCCCCTGCGCTGCGCACGGCGCGGCGCTCGCACGACACCCTTGGCAGCGGCGGGGCCGCTGCGACCAATGCTCCAGCTGCCTCTGCCGGTCCGACGCTGAGCGCGCCGACGATGGCACTCAACGGCGACGCCGCGCCGGCGACTGGTCTTACCGCCTCTACCGCTACTACAAGCTATTCGAACGATGCGCCGGCCGGCAGATCCAATTGATAATAGCCACTATCTGAAATTCGCAGGCGGCGGCTGCGTACCGGGCGCGAACCCGGGCTTCACGATGTCTTTTTGCATGGGCGCCAATAGCGCCATGACCTTGTTCTGCAGCCGATACGGCACGTGCACCCGATCGAACGCGCGGTAAAGATCCTCGGCCAGTGCATTGAACTGCGCATTGTTGATGTTGAGCTTGGCATGCGCGGTACGCATGTCCCTGCCGGTGTACCGGCACGGGCCCTGGGTGATGGCGCACAGCTGCTCGAACAGCAGCTGCTTGAACTTGGATAAGTCAGTGTCGGCAAATGCAAAATTGATACGGTCGTCAGCCACGATGATGGTGACGAACTCGTCCATCGTCGCCCGCAGCTTTGGTTCGCCGCCGATCCGTTCGTATAATGTTGCCTCTGCAAACACAAGGCGCGCGGCCAGCAATAACGCGAGGCTTGTTCCAAATGCGATGGCCCGCGGTTGAAGCATACTCATGGGTTCTCTTGCTCCGAAGGTTCCGCAAGTCGTTTAAAAGCCCGCCTGCAGCGACAGATATAGACCATCCTGGTGCCGCGTGACGCCGGTGACGGGAGCGAGGATGCTGCCGAGATTGAGATACGCGGCCACGAGGGAAAAGTTCTTGATCGGCGCCCATGCTGCAAATACGTCCCACGCAGCGCTTTCATTATCGACGCTAAGATTGTGGGGGGCACTGCGGATTTCGGCGCCCAAGGCGATCTTGCGGGTTAGCAGGTACGCTACTGTGCCCTCCGGGTCCACCGAGTAACCGCTCTTGCGGTTGCCGCCGAAGCCCAGCAAGCCGAATTGATTAGCCTTGGTGGCGCGCAACACGGCATTGATGACCAAGCTTTCGCCGAGGAACACCTTGCTGGCGGTTACATAGTAGTCGACAGAGTGGTCACTCGTAGCCCCGAGCTGCGTTGGGCTGGTCAGTCCGGGCAACCCTGCGGCGGCGGCGTTTGAGATGCCATCGTTGTGCTTGTACTGCGCGCCCACCGCGAGCTGCGGCAACCAGTGGTCCTGCCCGTACACCGCATCGCCGAGAATCTTGACTTTGGCGCCAATCACATCCTCATTCACAGTCAAGTGATCGAGTACGGTGCCCGTAATGTCCAGGTGCTGGCGGGTATACGACAGCTCCACGCGGTCAAACAGTCCTGCTGCGGCACCGAAGGTATACAGGCTGTAGTCGCGCAGCTTGATGTCCGTGAAATGTGCGTTGGCGCCCCAGCTGTCTTGGGTGCCGTATCCGGTAATGAACGCCAAGGGTACCAAGCCGCCACCGCCCGAACCCTCCAAGTCGCTGAAGCCGGAAGTCAGCAGGAGCTTGCCCTGGTCGCCCACGAAAAAGCTCTGCGCGTAACTAGGATAACTGCTCAGCAGAAGGCCCGTTATTATCGCGACCCCGGTGATGCGTGGAGGGAACTTCATGCGAGCTCAACCGTGAGTTGCGATGCAGCCAGACCTTAAGACTACTCTCCTCAGTCGATTCTGGCGCGCTCGCACGATAGCCTGGCGCATTGGCAATCAGTCCGGCGCACCGCCGTGAGCGACCACCGGCTACCATGGTCACTGCGCGTACGGCGCTGCTTAAGCTGAAACTCGCTAACCTTGCCTATGCCACACCGCCGGTCCCTGGACGTGGCTGTCGTGCGCGATGCAACGCTATATTTTCACCGAATTCAGTGGCTTAGCGAACCCGCGACTTAATCGATCTTTGCAGTGCGTCGCCAATACTCGCCCGGACGAATGATCGGTATTTCCTGAATGGTCTGCATATCGAGAATATCGCGATCCACGCTGATCAGTAGCGCGCATTCACCGGCAACCGCAGTGCCCCAACACCGGTACTTCCGTGGAATCCCGGCAAGGGTCCGCCGGCAGAGCGGCGGGTTGTACAGTTATGTCATCTCGATGAAGGAATGCGCCGACCTGATCAGCATCGCGCGTAGGAAAACTGAATTTCTCGACGAGCTTTCGCTTCAACTCTGCAAGGATAAAATCGGAAGTCACCAGCTCGTGGTGTAGCAGAACATCTCAAGCAGGTCCGCGCAAACGACGGTCGAAAGCTCAATGCGTCAACAACAACCGAGAACCTGGCTGCGAACCAGGGCGTCGGCCACGAGGCTCTCGCGATCAGTCGGTCGTGGTGACGGAGTACGGAGTCGCTCCCGTACCGACCGTCGTCGGAGTGATGGCGCTCAGCGCGCCGCCCGCGCCAATCGTGTACTGCGACACGGTGCTGTCGTTCACGTTTGCCGCATAGGCATAGCGGCCGGTCGGATCGACCGTGACTGAGAAGGGATACAATCCCGCACCGACCGTTGCCGGAGTCATGGCGCTCAGTGCACCGGCCGCTCCAATGGTGTACTGCGAGACCGTGTTGCCGCTGGCGTTCGACAAATAGGCGTAGCGGCCGGTCGGATCGACCGTGACGCATGAGGGAGCCGATCCCGCACCGACCGTTGCCGGAGTCATGACGCTCAGTGCACCGCCCGCACCAATCGTGTACTGCGACACGGTGTCGGCGTTGTCATTTGCCACATAGGCATAGCGGCCGGTCGGATCGACCGTAACGGAGAAGGGATTCGACCCCGCGCCGACCGTTGCCGGAGTCATCGCGATCAGGGCGCCGCCCGCCCCAATCGTGTACTGCGACACGGTGCTGTCGTTCGCGTTCGCCACATAGGCATAGCGGCCGGTCGGATCGACCGTGACGGAGAAGGGGGTCAACCCCGCGCCGACCGTTGCCGGAGTCATAGCGATCAGCGCGCCGCCCGCACCAATCGTGTACTGCGACACGGTGTTGTCGTTCGCGTTCGCTACGTAGGCATAGCGGCCGGTCGGATCGACCGTGGCAGACAGGGGCCCCGCCCCCGCACCGACCGTTGCCGGAGTCATAGCGCTCAGCGCGCCGCCCGCTCCAATCGTGTACTGCGACACAGTGTTGCCGCTGATGTTCGCCACATAGGCATAGCGGCCGGTCGGATCGACCGTGACGGAGTAGGGACCCACGCCCGCACCGACCGTTGCTGGAGTCATAGCGCTCAGCGCGCCGCCCGCTCCAATCGTGTACTGCGACACGGAGTTGGCGTTGACGTTCGCCACATAAGCATATTTTGCGATGGTTACGGTCAAAAGTAATGATGGAGATGTCACCGTGCCCACGGACGCGCTGACGGAGGCGGAGCCGGTAGCCACGCCAGTGGCCCGACCTTGGGATCCGGGGGCATTACTGATTAAGAGGTTCGAGGGGGCGCTCGATGCCCAGGTTGCTGTGCTCGTAAGGTCTTGGGTCGAGTTATCAGTATAAGTGCCCGTTGCGGTGAGCTGCCGAGTGATGCCTAGGGCGATCTTGGGCCTTATCGACGTGACGGTGATTGAGACCAATGTGGCGGCCGACACGGTCAAGGTGACCGGTGCGGAAGTGATGCCGCCCGTTGCGGCCGTAATGCCGTTGGTGCCGGCAGCGACTGACGTGGCCAGACCATTGGAGCCTGCGGCGTTGCTGATCGTTGCCACCAATACGGAGGCCGAGGCCCACGTGACCTGAGTGGTCAAATTCTGGGTTGAGTTGTCGGTGTAGGTGCCAGTTGCGGTGAACTGTTGCGTCGTGCCCAGCGCAATGCCCGGGGTCGGCGGCGTGATCACGATCGACACCAACGTGGCGGGCGACACGATCAAGGCGACCGGTGGGGAAGTGATGCCGCTCAATGAGGCCGTGATGCCGCTGGTGCCGGTCGCGACTGACGTGGCCAGACCATTGGAGCCTGCGGCGTTGCTGATCGTTGCCACCGATACGGTAGGGGAGGCCCAAGTGACCTGAGTGGTCAAATTCTGGGTCGAGTTGTCGGTGTAGGTGCCGGTGGCCGTCAGTTGTTGCGTCGTGCCCAGCGGAATGCTCGGGGTCGACGGTGTCACCGCGATTGAGACCAACGTGGCGGACGACACGCTCAAGTGGACCGGTGCGGAGGTGATGCCGCCCATTGCGCTCGTGACGCTGCTGGTGCCGGCCGCGACTGATGTGGCCAGACCACTGGAGCCTGCGGCATTGCTGATCGTTGCCACCGAGGTCCTGGTCGACGCCCAGATGACCTGAGTGGTCAAATTCTGGGTCGAGTTGTCGGTGTAGGTGCCGGTGGCCGTCAGTTGTTGCGTCGTGCCCAGCGCAATGCTCGGAGTCGGCGGTGTGATCGCGATCGACACCAGGGTCGCGGCGGTCACCGTCAACGTGGTCGAGGCGCTGTGACCTTGCAGTCTGGCGCTCAGGGTCGCCGAGCCAACGCTTATGGCCAGTGTCTTACCGGTGCTGGCCCCTGCGGTGGCTACGGCCGCGTTGGACGAATCCCAAACGACTTGAGTTGTCACGTCAGCATGGCTGTTATCGCTATAAATAGCCGTAGCCGTCAGCTGCGTGGATGTACCCGCAGCGAGGCTCGGGTTGGTCGGTGTGATCTCAATCGACTGCAGGTCTGGGGTTGTGGCACCGCCACAGCCACTCATGGCCAATAACCCCAATAGGAGCGCTGCGCCGGTGGACTTCGCCAACACAAATGAGCTAAGCGGTGAGCGCGTGAAGAAGCTGCCGATCATGAATCACTTCCGTTGTGAACTGCGGTTGGTTTCATTCCTGCGGCGGGAGAGTCTAAAGACGACGAGCAACCTGTAATGATATCGACGTCAGGCCGACTCCTGGCGTGACGTGCAGCGCAGTTACGTAACGAATGCGCCACTGCCCGCAATCAGTCGCGCCGGACGGGGCGAGAAGACGAATCGGCATCGGCTCGCGATCGGGTATGCGCATAAATTGCTGCCGCTGTTGGAATAGACATCGCGCGGCGCCACGATGCGCTTCGCGGTCACTGGCCTACAGCCCCATAGCTACGATGCGCGACAGCTCAAGATCAGGAGGCTCGATAGCGGAAATTAAAATTGCGTTCGAAAAGCTCGAACATTCCGGGGTACGCAACTTACCGCAGGAAACCAGCCGGGCATCTGCGTTGTTTGCCGATTCAAACAGTTCGACGCCAATGTTAATCATGCGAGGCAACGCATTCGGACGCAATATCTTTCAGTTCATGGCGCCCGGGTCACGTCGGCTAAGTTGGTTTCGCGACGAGGCTTCGGCCGCAAACGTAGTGAAGCCACTAGGAACACCAAGCCGAGCAGCGCTCCGCCGGCATCGTCCAGCGCTACATGTTGTTTGACGGCTAGCGTCGAGTAGACAATGACAACAAACCATGCGACGTTGACCAATCGCAACCAGAGCGGCGATCGCGTCGAGCGCAGTACCTCGTCTACGCGTCCCCATGTGAAGATCGCGACGGCCACATGCATTGAGGGGCACGCATTACCGGTCTTGTCCAGCCGATGTAGCACGGTGAAGGCCGAGAGAGTAGATGGGTCCAGCGTCAACTGTGGCGTCTGAGTCGGCCAGAAATAGAAGATCGCGAGCCCGGTAATGCAGAGGCCGGCCATCCAGAAGGCGTACGCGACGAATTCGGGGAACGTGCGCTGTAGTCCTGGCCCAGCACCGGCGTATATCCACAGCGAGACATAGGCCAATAAAGCGTATGGTTGGAACGAAATCATCAGATCGAGCGGAATCACCGGCATGATGATTGGCGCGTACACAGGGTGCCGCTGTACGTAAAAGTAACCGAGGAAGAAAAACCCGTTGAAGACAGTGGTCCCGATTATCGTCAGGACAAAGCTTCTGCGGGCTCGCATGGCGAGTTCGGTGGCCCATCGCGGTCGAGAGCCGCGTGACGCGGCTAGCGAATTCTTCAAGAGCCTCGACGGGCGCGGCACGGGTCGCGTTCATTCATGAGGTTTGAGGCAATCAGGAGCAGTGCCCAAAAAAGTAAGCGTAACATGCGATTCCCTCACTGGTGGGGGCGCGGAACTTGTCACTGGCAACATGCGGCAGTCATTGTTGTCGCCACTACCACTAGGGCTTGATGCACATATGTGAGGAAGCGCGGCACGGCAACGCCCGCAACATTCAGGCCTGATGCAATTCCCGCACTCCAGGGCAGTTAGGAGCGAGGGACTCTTGCGGGACTCAGTCGTGCTCAGTCGTGCTTCATGGCGCCAATTGCATCGGGCGCTCTTGGCAGGTGATTGAAATTACGACGGATTTAGCCGATTTGCCGCTCTCATAACTCCGGGATCGAGGGTCAAACCTTCTGACACGACTACCGGGTCGTCGTTGTGGCCTCGTTAGCTGGCTCGGACCGATGGCTCAGTTTTTCCAAGTCTTCGGTGGGTGGTAGTGCCGAGGACTTGACGCCGAGGGCTCGCGAGGCGACTAGCGCAAGTCCTCCTGTTGAGGTTGCGCCGGTCAGGAGCAGGAGAGCGGATCCGATGCAGGCGGGACACATGACGCGTTCTCCGACTCAGGAGCCGGGGCAGCAGGAGAGCTTCTTTGATGGTCCCGGCCACTCGCCGACGCCACCCGGCAACAGATCGAACAGGTGCCACAGTGTGCAAAAGTCGTCGCCGGGGCTAAAGGAGGCATCGGAGACCCGCACGATGGTATCGCCCTCACGCCTGAAGACGGAGACGCCCGGCATCCATCCACCTTTCGCGGAAACGTAGCCCATATCCGTCGCAAAGGTCGATCCCAAGTGACTAACCATCGGGAATTTCCATCCGCGGCTCTCGGCGAATTTCTTCTGCACGGTGGGCCGATCTGGACTTGTCACGACGAAGGCTGCGCGAGTGACCACGTGTTGATGGATACCGTTGTAACCATCGGCCCACAGGGTACAGTAGGCGCAGGAGACACCCATGTTGTGGATAACGATGAGATCTTCGCGATCGCCAAAGAGCTCGGACGCGCGCACCGGGCCGTCGATGTTCGTGAACTCGTAGTCCTTCACCTCCTGCGGCTCTACTGTGGCAACTGTCTCCCGCATCTTCTCCCGAATCGCGGCGATCTGCCGACGATAGTCTGCGAGCTTTCCGTTCACTTCCGCGTATTTCATAAGTGTGTTCTCCAGTTACCCGCCAAATCAGCTTTCGTAGGCGATGCGGTGCTTCACCCATGCCATTGGGTACGACAGACCGTCCTCATCGCGGCCCTTCGGCGCGCTGTCGAGGTAGTGATACGCCGTGTTCATCATGTCGAGTCCGCGCCCGTATGTGGAATACGTGTGGAAAATCTGGTCATCATTCTTGAAGAACACGCTGATCCCCGGAAGCTCCGTGCGAGTGATCTTTTGCATGGTGTAGTTGTAGACCGCTTCGCCCCGGGCGAGTGTCTCGGCTGAGAAGGATACGTCGTAGTCGAAATTGAAGTCGTTGCCGAAAGAGGAGACCCACTTGAACGTCCAGCCAAATCTCTGGCCCTGGGCCTGAAGCTTTTCCAGCGGCGCGCGTGAGACGGCAACCAGCGAGACGTCCCGCTGATTGAGGTGGGGGATGATGCCGTTGAAGTTATCTGCCCAGAAGGAACAGCTGCGGCAGCCGATCTCCCAGTCTGGATCGTACATGAAGTGGTAGACGATGAGCTGACTTCGCTTGCCGAAGAGGTCAGCGAGCGTTTCCCTGCCGTTCGCGCCTTCGAAGACGTATTCCTTCTCCGCGCGCTCCCAGGGCAGCTCCCGCCGCTCGCGGCTAAGTTCATCGCGCAGCCGCGTGAATTCCTTCTCCTTCGTGAGGAAGCGCCGGCGCGCGGCGATCCATTCGTCGTGAGTCACGATTTGATGGTCAGTCATGGCTTTCTCTCCTAGTGATCTCAGTCATTTCCGGTGGCGTCCGCGTTTGCGTACCTGCTTGCGTGACGATCCTGACGCCGGCCGTTTCGGCGCGCGCGCGTCGATTTCCGCAAGTGTCGCGGCCAGCATGTCGAACTGCTGCTGCCAATACTTGCTGTATCGGTTCATCCAGACGGCCGTATCGAGGAGCGGGCCGGCGTCCAGACTGCATCTGCTGATGCGGCCGCTGCGCTCCTGTTGGATAAGTCCGGCACGCACCAGGACCTGGATATGCCGCGAGACCGCCTGAAGCGAAATGTCGAACGGCGCAGCGAGCTCGGAAACGAGCAGTACCTGGCCATCGAGCCGCTCCAAGATTGCGCGGCGGACGGGGTCCGAGAGGGCGAAGAAGACGATGTCGAGCCGGCTCTCAGCGGCCTCGGGGCTTGCCATCGGATCGCCGACGACGCGCAGTAGGGCATCGATATTCATCATGTGCATTTAATATCAATTTTAACATTGAATGTCAACATATACGTTGAGTATAGGGCATCGCTTGGGCGCCGCTTGATGCAGGCCGTGAATCCACTTCAGGGCTTGGGCCGAGGGAGGCGCTCTCAGACTCAGCCTTCAAGGCGCACAATCGAGCTTGCGCTGCAGTTCCAGGATCTCTCGATCACCTCGCTCAAGCAGAATGTGCGCCTCGCGATTGGCTGCGAGGAGCTTCAGGGAGTTGGAAGTTCGCAATATTCCGGGCGTACTTCAGCGCAATCAGCGATCAACCGACGTGCGTCGATTTGTTCTCAACTCCATTGCGAGAGCTCCCCACCCTAGAAGCGCGCCGACCTGACAGCCATTTTGTAACCGATCGAGCAAGCACGCTCTTGCGTAGAGGGTGGGAATAAATTCGGCCCAGCGGTGGTCTTGTCCCCAAATAGGGCGTGAGGGCCATCCGGTGAAGCGAAACACTCTTTTCATTAACGGCTTCTTGATATGCGCGTTCCTCGCAGCTATGACTATCGCCGGGACGACGCCAGCTTCGGCGGACACGACTCTCCATGGCGATGCGATCCATGGTAAGACACTGTATCAAGGGTGCCAGGGTTGCCACTCCATCGATGACAATGATTTGGGGCCTAGGCATCGCGGCGTCGTTGGACGCCACGCGGCGAGCATTGAGGATTACGCCTATTCGAAGGCCCTGAAGAATTCTGGTTTAACCTGGGATGAGCCAACGTTGGACCGCTGGCTGACCAACCCCAGTGCGCTCGTTCCCGGTACTAAGATGTTCTTCAAGATCGACGACGCGCAAGCTCGCGCAGACATCATCGCCTACCTCAAAGAACTAAAATAGCGCCGCCCGCGGCGGCGAGCCTTGCGGATAACGGGTGTCCTGCATTGGTGCGAGGAGTACCGGTGGTACCGTCGTTTCGGCATTCATACGGTCCAAAAACAAGAAATAGCTATGGCATGGCGGAAGATGGACCGATCTTACGGGCTACTTCTCATCAAATCTGCCTCAGACAGTCCCCATTGGGGCGAGCGGGGGACTGTGGAAGCCCCTATAGCGGAAACATCACACTTCCAGAATGACACCTGGCGCTTTGTGGGGGCCAGATCCTGATCGCGCTACCGACGACGTGACGACGGCGAAGTGTCCTCATAATCGCAAGTCCGATGCGTGGGCAGGGACTGCAGCTGCGCCCGCTCGGCGGTGATACACCGCTCGTGCCGCGCGTTCTTGCGGCCTAGGATCTCATCGATGAAGCGCCGGTCCGACTCGATGTCGACGAAGCTCACACTGCCGCGCAAGAGCAGCGCGTCGCCGATCGCGCGCTTCAGGTGCCCGTGCGGGCTCTCGATTGAGCCCGCCGCAAAAACATTCAGAAGGTGAAGCGAGCGCCGACTGTCGGAGCAATGTTGTTGTTGTAGTAATAGGGGACGCCGGGGCCGTGAGGAATGGCGATCGCCAGACCGCCGGTGACGTTGGAATACGCAATGCCGGCATACGCGTCGAAACGCCTGGTGAAGTGATAATCCGTATAGAGCGAAACCTCGTTGAGGGTGCCCGAGCAGGAACTGCGGAAACCGGCAGCCGGCGAGCAGGTCGACGGAACACGGAAGTCGTTCTGCCACTCGCGATAGTAGGACAAAGTGATGTCGGTTTTGCTGTCGTAAGCGTATTTCACACCTGTCCAGAAGACTTGCACGATCTTGGTAGAATCAAGATTCTTGTCCTCGACGCCGCTCAAGAGATAACCGCCCTGCGCCGTAGCGCCAACGCCCAATGGGTTCGACGGGTTAGTCTGTTGGATGTGTTCGTAGCCGCCAAAGAACCTGAACGAGGCCCAGGTATATTTGGCAGCCACCATAACAGCGGTGTTGTCGGTCACGATGCCATATTCGGTGTTGCTCGTTCCGATCAGATTGGCGCCGTTGATGGGGTTTGTATTGATGCTGTTGAGGGTCGACTGATAGGGCGCCGACAGACTCGCAGGCCCGAGCAAGGGGTTGAGTACGCTGATCGCCTGGTTGATACGTTGGACGACGACGTCGGCGGAGAATTTGCCGTAGGCTCCGCCGAGGTCGAATCCATAGGCGGAGTTATGCGGCTCTTCCGGCGTACAGGCGGCGGCAGTCCAGGCAGCGGAGGCGGAGTAGCAGCCGCCAGAACCGTCGACGAATTTATACATCGCGCTGAAATGGACCGGGCCATAGGTGACGCGATATTTCATGGCGTCGTCCCAACGGGTGTCCTGGGTGTCGCCGCCGCCGGCCATCAGGCCGTTATAGCCGATGAACGAAAAGGAATAAGCGCCGCCGGCCGGATCGTAAGCCAGCATCGTATCGGTACCGAGAGCGCGCTGACGACCGAAGGTCAGCGTTCCAAAAGCCGTGGACGATACACCGCCATAGAATTCGTCGTTGAAGGCTTGGCCCGCGCGCGCGCCGTCGCCGGCGAACGAGTAGCTACTCCTGGGGAGGCCGGCGTTGCTGGTGTTGGTGGCTGCCAAGTTGGCGAGTTGGCCGGACTGCGGATTGATGCCGGTTGAAGCGTTGCCCACAACGGACCAGCCGGGCAGAAACTCTTCCCTCACCTTGAGGCCAAGACCCGTCTGCGACAGGTTGTTCGGCGCAATGAGGAATTGCGAGTGATTGCCGTTCCGGTTGACCAGCGATTCGCCTTCATAGTTATAGCCATTTTCCGGTAAGCCATGGCTGACCCAGCCCACGCCGACGTCATACGCGCCGTACAGGGTGATGCCGTGCCAGGTCAACGGGCAATCGGTGACGAAGAACTCCTTGGCGCTCGCGCAGGCTGCGGGGATGGATGTAGCAGCCGGAGCCGATTCGGCGGCGGGAAGATCGGCGGCGCGCGCCGCGTGAATTAAAACGAAAGTTGAAGCAAGCGTCGCAAGGGCGCACCACCAAACGGACCGCATTGTACTTTCCCTCGGAAGAAGCCGTCACAACAGCGCAATATTCACACAAATATAACGATCGCGATGAAATTAGCAACCCCTAAGTGCATGCAGCGGCTAACAAAATATATCGGGTCAATGTGCCATCAAAGCTCTTGGTAAAGTTGTGGTCGGCCAGAAGCGAAAAGATATTGGCGAGATAGTGTTTGCCAACTTCTGGGGTAAAGATGCTCGGCAAATCAAGCTGGCTTGGTGTCGCTCAGCGCCGGTGGCAGCCGGTCGGCCCCGAGGGGGGCGGTCCACGGAGTGCTTCTCAACAATTGAGTATTGACGTCATGGACCGCTGCGCCAATCCAGCTTGTCCGTCATTACCACGTCCGCGGAAGCGCCCATCTAACCTGTTCGACTGGCCATGCGGCCACAAGCGGACTGGATACGGAACAGGCCATGGCCGGAGCCGGCCCAACTGCGGTCATGTGGCTCGAACACGTGGATTTCCGCTAAGCGGACATATGGATCCGACGCAAACGTTTCGGACCGCTCAGCTCCGGCTCAGTCCGGAAACTTCAGCGCTCGCTCGATTGCCTGGAAGCGCGACTCCTTGCGCAGCGGATCGAAGAAGGGGTTAACTTTCGTGTACGCGAGATACGGGTCCCGGTTGCGCATCGCCGTCTCGAGCCAATCGAGCGCGCGGGCAGTATCGCCCCACTGCGCGTAGATGTCGGCATATCCCTCGGCCAACCGATCTCCAGCAATGGTCCGAACCTTGGCAAGCATCGTTTCGGCCTCGGCGTGTCGCCCAACCTTGTCGTAGATCATTGCCAAGCACCAGGGTCCATTGACTTCGCCCGCTCTTACGCACGTGGCACGGGCGCTCTGGAAGTCACCGCTCAGGTAGTAAGCGATCCCAAGCCACATGTTGACGGACACGTCGTCCTGACCCAACGCCTTTGCATCCCTGAAGGCTCGTATGGCGTCGCCGTAGCGCCGCGCGAACGCAAGAGACACACCGAGACCGAAATGGTTCATGGAATTCAACGGATCCAATACCAGCAAGCGGTGAGCCGCGGCCAGGCCAGCTTCAGTTCGGCCTATAAGGACGACGAACGCGCCGTACTCTCTCAATACTCTTGCATCGCCGGGCGCGAGCGCCAGCGCACGCTCGTATTCCTGAAGTGCGCTCGTAAGCTCAAGAGACCCGGCGAAGAAATTGGCCAGCGCCAGGTGGCCGTCGGCAAGATCAGGCGTCAGGGCAATCGCCTTGTGCGCATCCAACTGCGCCTTATTGAAGTAGTCGCCGACCTCAGGTCCATTCACCAAAGCTCGGGCGAAGTCCGCAAATGTGAGCGACCGGCCGGCATAGGCGAGGGCGTAATTGGGATCCGCGCGAATGGCCTCGGTGAAAGCGGCGATAGCAGATTGCAAGCCCTCTTCGTTCAGACCTCCCGCGGCCAGGTTCGCCGGGCCGAAGCGCCGGTACGCATTCGTGGCGCGCAGGTACGCGTCGAATGCTGCCGGGTTGCGCGTGCCGCCCGCCTCGATCTTCGCAGCCACATCACCAAGCAGCGTGACCCTGAGGGCATTGGCTACCGCATTGGCAATGTCGGTCTGTAGCTTCAGCACGTCCCCGAGATCACGGTCATAGGTCTGTGACCATAGGTGATAACCCGTGACCGCATTGTTGAGCTGTGCGGTAATGCGGATCGTATGACCCGAACGTCGCACACTCCCCTCGAGAACGGACGCGACATTCAACTTGTGCGCGATGGTCGCAAGATCCGCGTGTTCGCCCTTGAAGTAGAAGGATGAGGTGCGTGCCGCAACCTGCAACTCGTTGATTCGCGCGAGGGAGTTGAGCAACTCCTCCGACAAGCCGTCGGAAAAGTAATCCTGCTCCTTGTTCCCGCTCATGTTCACAAACGGCAGCACGGCGATCGAATGTGGCGGCGGGGCGAAGGCGGCCGGTGTCGTGCGGGCGCGCGAAGCCGCCTCTGGAGCTGCGGAAGTCATCGGCTCAGGCGTTGGGCTGTGCTTGGGAATCCAGATTCTGTCGATGACGAAATACGCCAACGCCCCAGAAACCGCCACGGCGACTAGCGCAAGCAGCGCGGGCCTCAACCGCCAGGACGCACGGACCGATTTTCCGATTACTGCTGCGGTGCCCGAGGCTGCACTCGCTGGGGGCCGGATCGTTGTCGTTCCAGGTGACAGCAGTCGCCGTACATGGTCAACGAAGGCAGGCGGCGGGTCGCCAGCGAGCACACGCGTCCAATGCACCGCCCTGAACGCGTCCGGAACAACTGCTTCTTGATCACCGGTACCGTCAACAACGACCGGCACCAGGAACGGGCGTTCGATCGCCATCAGATGGGAGCGATCGACTGCGAGTCTCCATTCGAGCCGAAAATAGCCCTCGAGCCGCTCCTGCGTATGCTGGGAAACAATCGGAACGAACAGGGCGCAGTCGCGGATCTGCTGCCGGATCTTCCGGTCCCAAACATCTCCGCCGCGCAGCTCGCTCTGGTCGAACCAGACTTCGATTCCGGCTGCCCGTAGCGCGTCGCAAATCCTTCGGGCAGCCCCCGCATCCTGCGAGGCGTAACTCAAGAATACTGCCCCGGCGGGTGTGCTCCCCCGATTTGACGACTTTCCCTCCATCGGCGCCCTCTGTGTGTTAGGTCGTCCAAGCATGCACCGGCGGCCCCGTTTCGAGCAACGCAGCCGCGCGATGGTCCGCTCATCGTGTCACCGGCCGCTCCCGGAGGCATCGACGGACTGCTCAGGGTCGTCAGAAGCGTCCTCTTCCGGTGGCCTGAGATTCACCGTCTCAGAGCGGCCAACTCCGGAAGTTCAGCTCCGTGAAATTGTCTGCCCCACAGCTGATGATCCGTGATCCCAGCCGCGAGTTCGTTGCCAATAGTTCGCATCCGCGAGCATCGTCGAAGCGTCGAGGGGGGGCGGATTCGGAATCACGAAGCGACGGTCGGGGGTGATTACGGGGGGAGAGTCGCTGATCGGCCCAGGAGCAGACATTCAGTCCACGTGACTCTGACCTCATTACATTTCGCAGTCCCTACGATGCGCGCGCAGGAGTAATCTTGAGCGCCCAACCTCAAGAGGGTCGAACCGTGTTCCACTGGACCTACAAACGTCTTATCTTGTTGGCGAGCGCGTTGCTGTTCGTCTGCATCGCCAGTGCTGATCCCGTTACGTTACCGGACAATAGCACCACAGCGCCGTTGCAGAACGCTGTACATGGCAGCTGGCGTTCGACCGCGCACAAGGCGCGTGATCCGTACCGCCATCCCGTCGACACCCTGCAGTTCTTCGGCATTGAGCCGGGCATGACCGTGATCGAACTGGCACCGGGCGACGGCTGGTACACCGAAATCCTCGCGCCGTTCCTCCACGCGCACGGCCATCTAATCGAAGCTTCGGCGCCGACGGGCGCCGCCAAGATCAAGGCTGACTCGGCACAGTACGGGCGCATCGAGAAAGTCATCCCTTTCGCGCCGCCCGATCAGGTGAATCTGGGCGCCGCGAACTCGGCCGACATGGTGCTCACTTTCCGCAATACCCATGACTGGCTGAACAATAGTCCGGCCACCCTCGCGGCGGTTTTCAAGGCCGCGTTCGATGTGCTCAAGACCGGCGGCGTGTTTGGCGTCACCGAACACCGTGCCAAGCCCTTCGCCGATGCCGTGGAAAGCGCCAAGGCACTGCACCGGATCCCCGAGGATTATCTGATTACGCTGGCACTCAAGACCGGCTTTCGCTTGGCAGATGTGTCGGAAATCAATGCCAACCCCAAGGACCCGGAAGATATCAACGTACACCGCCTGCCGCCGAATCTGGCAGGACCCGATAACGAGCACGCCAGGATGAAAGCCATCGGCGAGTCCGACCGCATGACACTCCGGTTTGTAAAGCCTTGAGAGGATAGCGTTGGTGTAATGGTCCGCTGTGGGTCCCGGAAACGTCGTTTTGCGTGCGTGGCGATGCGGTTTGCGCGTCTAAACACAGTCCGCACAACTTCGTCGGACGCCATCCTTCGGTTATTCCATGGGGAGGCCTTTTTCTTCGTTGACGGTGCTGCACGGCCGAGCCTCCCGGCATTCGGTTAGTGATCGGAGGCAATCATGCCCGTGATTTTGCTGCTGATCCGCCGATCAGCTACGCAATAGCCAATGCCTGGGCAGAGTTTGCCGAGACGGTTCGACCCTCAATCGGCGGCGCCACCTACGTCACGGGCGATTCTAATTTACTGTCTGCGTCAGCGTTGTCGAACTGGCGCTAAAGTCTTTGTTGCCGTTATATGTCGCCGTAATAGTGTGTGAACCTGAAGTCAGCGACGAAGTGTTGTAAGTCGCGACGCCACCCGCCAGCGTGACGGTTGCGAGGATTCTACTTCCATTCTTAAATACGACTCTCCCTGCGGGTGTGCCGCTGAACTGCGGCGCTACGGTTGCCGTGAAGGTCACCGACTGCCCGACACTTGAGGGATTTTGGGAGGAGGCGAGCGTGACCGTGCTGGTGGCCTGATTTACCACCTGACTTAGGGCCGACGAGATGCTGCCCGAGAAATCAATGTTGCCTCTGTACACCGCCGTGATGGAATCAGTGCCCGCGACTAAAGCGGTCGCGGTGAAACTCGCGACGCCCCCGATCGCCTTCGAAGCCCCGAGGATGACGTTTCCGCTCTTGAACGTGACTTCACCTGCGGGGGTGCCACTGAACTGCGGCGCTACGGTGGCCCTAAACGTCACCGACTGACCGAAGGTTGAGGGATTTAGTGAAGAGGTGAGCGTGACGTTGGTTGTGGCCTGAGTCACCACCTGACTCAAGGGCGAGGACGTACTGGCCAAGAACTTAGTGTTCCCAGCGTAGACCGCCGTGATGGAACTAGTACCCACGCTTATATTTGTCCTGGCCAGGGACGCAACGCCCCCTGTTAGCGTGGTACCACCGAGGGTTGCGTTGCCCGTCATAAATGTGACCTTGCCCGTGGGCGTTCCCGACGGCGAGGAAACTGTCGCGGTAAACGTCGCTGACTGCCCGTAGGCTGAGGGATTCAGCGAGGAGGTCAGAGAAGTCGCGGTAGGCGCACTCAGCTTGAATACAGCGCCTTGATTGTTGGCCCCGCCTTGGTAGGTAGTCCCGTAGAGGCTCCCATCGCTGCCCTGAACGAGGCTTCCCTCCGGGTACGCGCCGTCCGCGCAACCGTTTTGCGGGCAAAAGCGGTAGAGCGTCGTCAAGGAGCCGCTCGGCGTGATTTGGAACAATGTGCCTTGACCCTTGCTGCCGGTCCCCCCCGAAACGGTCGCCCCATAGAAGTTTCCGTCGCTCCCCTGGACGAGGCCCGCGTCCGGTTCCGCGCCATCCGCACAACCGCTTTGCGGGCAGAAGCTGTGTAACGTCGTCAGGGTGCCCGTCGGAGTGAGTTGGAAGACTGTGCCTACGCCGTCGGTCCCGCCAAGGTAGGCAGTCCCGTAGAAGTTCCCATCGACACCCTGGATGACGCCCGCGTAAGGGTTCATCCCGTCGACGCATCCACTTTGCGCGCAAAAGCTGTACAGCGTCGTCAATGCTCCACTTGGCGTGATTTCGAAAACTGTGCCGGAGTTGCTGTTAGATCCACCCTGCTGGGTGGTGCCGTAGAAATTCCCATCGGTGCCCTGGACAAGACCCGCGTATGGGTACTGTCCATCCGCACAACCGCTTTGCGGGCAGAAGCTGTGTAGCGTCGTCAGGGTGCCGCTCGGAGTGATTTGGAATACGGTGCCACTATCATTGGGGCCGCCCCGCAGAGTCGTCCCGTAGAAATTCCCATCGGTGCCCTGGACAAGCCCCGCGTATGGGGACTGTCCATCCGCACAACCGCTTTGGGCGCAAAAGCTGTATAGCGTCGTCAGGGTGCCGCTCGGAGTGATTTGGAATACGGTGCCGGTGTCGTTATTGGTCCCACCCTGGAAAGTAGTGCCGTAGAAATTCCCATCAGTGCCCTGGACAAGTGGCGCGTATAGGTACCGTCCATCTGCACAACCGCTCTGCGCGCAAAAATTGTACAGCGTCGACAAGGTGCCGCTCGGAGTGATTTGAAATACGGTGCCACTGGCATTGGCCCCTCCTTGGAAAGTTGTTCCATAGAAGTTGCCGTCGGTGCCTTGGACGAGACCCGCGATGGGGTATTGTCCATCCGGACAACTGCTTTGCGCGCAAAAGCTGTACAGTGGGGTCTCAGCCGCTTGAGCTAAATGAGTGGTAAGTGTCAGCACCACTGTGGCCGCTAACGCCAGTGCGGCCCTGGGGGAAGCTGCACGACGGATCCTCGAAATGCCTTCTGAGGGGGATCGCGTGTTCAACATGGTGGACTGCTCCGATAGAGCGGACTGCACCACAGCCTTCGATTCCAAGCGTTCGTCATAGTGCGCCTAACAGCACAGGCCGATGAGAACGAGACTCTTCCCTCAGCGCTTCATAATGCTCAACAGCCTTGCACCGTCAGTCACATCGACCCGAGCATTTACCACGAGAAGAAAACGCGTTGTGCCTCGCAGGGATCTAGCCTCTTTCGTCGCCTGCGGTCGAAATGTCCCTGTGATCTGTTCTTTAAGCGGCGTTTAATCCAAAACGCCAATTGTCGTTTCATATATACCTGTGCGGAGCTCTGCGCAACTCCAGCTCGGCCATCGGTAGCGCTCACAAGGTATGACGAGCGCTCGTGGGCGCGCCGAGCTCAAAGCAGCTCAGGGAACTTGCAAGGCGGTAAAGCAGCATAAGGAGACTTATTCATGCGTCTCTGAAGCTGACACTCACCAGAGGCAACAACGGGTCAATGGCTGGCATCGTCGGGTCGACCGTCGCTCATCGCCATGAGCTGTCGAGTGCTAATGTTGCTCACCCGCCCTAAGGGAAACATCTAATGAGCGCGTCGGAGGGGTGAAGACGCTGTTATAGATTTTTGCATTGCCGCTGCGGTAGTCTCACGGAACAGCTGCAAGTGCGGACTGAGTTGTGCGTGGAATAGTCCGTTATCTCTTGCGTAGCGCTTTATTGGCTTGCCCGATAGCCGCCGGTCGTGACCGGCCGGTAGGGGTCAACTAGAGTCCTTTCAAGGACAAAGCGGCGCCGCTGCCATTGCCGTGGACCCGCTTGAGGTTCGCACAAGGAAGGGCGATATGGAAAACTACGCATCAGTTGGTATTGACCGATGAATACATAGCGAAGACGCAGCGTCTGGTGATTGCTCAGAATAAGACGTTGAAATTCTATTACCAAACATGGTGGGTTTGGTGGGTGCCACGTGTAGTCGTCGCGGGGCCAGTTATCCGTCATGGGCGTCACAATGCAAGGCGCTAACAAGATAGGACGAAAGAGTCGATGATCTCAGCGTGGGATGCACTCGAACGGCTGCGCGCGGGTAATCGTCGATTCGTATCTGACGACCGAACCGGCGACGCACTAACGAGCCAGACACGCCGCCAGGCGCTAGCAGCAGGGCAAGAGCCGTTCGCCATTGTTCTCGGATGTTCCGATTCGCGAGTACCGGCGGAGATCGTCTTCGATCAGGGCCTTGGTGACCTATTTGTCATCCGTGTTGCCGGCAACATCGTCGCCCCTTCTCAAATTGCCAGCGTCGAGTTCGCTGCGGAACGGTCCGGCACACGACTCGTCGTAGTGCTGGGACATTCCAGGTGCGGAGCTGTTCTAGCGACCTTGGAACAGCTCGGGCGTCGGTCGGAAGATCAATCACGGAATCTGCGTGCAATCGTTGACCGTATCCGGCCTGCCGTGGAACCGCTGCTTCGGACAGAATTCGGACGCGACCCCGACGCTCTAGTGCACCACTGCGTTCGCGCGAATGTCCTCATGTCAGCAAACCAACTTCGACATGGATCGGAAATCCTCGAGCAATTGATCCAGAAGGATGGACTTCAAGTCGTCGGCGCAGAATATTCGCTGGATACTGGAGTCGTGGAGTTCTTCGACGGAGTTCCGCCTGCGGTAGGCTAGCAATGGGATCAGCCGCCGCCACCGTCTTGCTCGCGGTGAGAACTCCGCTGCTTTCAGCACTCATGGTCGGTGTTATTGCGCGATCTCAGGCTCGATGAGTTTGGCCAAGTTGCGCAGCGACTCCTGCCAGCCCAGGTAACAGGCCTCGATTGGAATGACATCTGGCAGGCCTTCCTGCACGATGTTGACTTCCGTGCCGAGCGAGACCTTCTTCAGTGTCACCGTCACTCGAATCTCACCGGACAGGTTGGGGTCCTCGAACCTGTCGGTATAGCGCAAGCGCTCGTTGGGCACGAGCTCAACATACTGGCCACCGAACGTGTGGCTATGGCCGGTGGTGAAATTGCGAAAGGACATTCTGTAGGAGCCACCGGTTGTTGGGTCCATGTGATGCACAGTGCAGGTGAAGCCATTCGGCGGGAGCCACTTGGCCATCGCGTCTGGCTCGATGAACGCGCGATAGACCTTCTCGGGTTTGGTTGCCAAGACTCGATGAAGGCGCACGGTGTTGGGCATGGTCAGTTCTCCTCGTTTCGTGTTGCGCGCGCTTTAAGTCACAGCTCCATGTGGCGGCGCACGTGGCAGACTCCGGGTTCCACTACATGCCTTGCGCACTACGTCCATTAGGCGCCTGGTATCGGCAACACGGGCATGACATCGATGGAATCGCCCGGGAAAATAGTAAAATGCGGATGCTTCTCAAAGATTTTGGCGGCGGCCTCGTGCGAGTCGCCACGCACAACCATAAAAGCGCCCATATCATTGCTGAACGCGTCGATCCCGCGTTGCGTGATCTTTTTGGTCTTACCTAATGGGCCGCCCATGACGACAATGTTGGTGTGATGTTTCTCGACCCACGCCTTCCAGGCCGCTATGCCTTCTCGTTCCTTCGCGCGCCGATCGGCTTCGGGAAGGGCGTCCCAGGCCACTCGTCGTGGACTGGTTTTGCTGCCAAGGAACACAGCGAGATAGGTATTGCTCGTGCTCATGACGTCTCCTTTCTTTTGTGCATTGCGGGTTGGAACAACAAATTGAAGACACCTTGACCCTGCGTGTCTTGCCGGAGAAGTGCACGCACTCGCGGTGCCGGCTCGGCTTCAAGCTTCCCGCTGGGAAGCGATTCGTTGATCGTAACCATAGCGGTCAGGAGTTCCTGCGTGGGCATGACACCCGCCTCGCTCTCGGTTGGTCGTGACAAGAATCATGACGTTCATCTCGCGACCTCCATTAAATCAGAAACTTACGCACCTCAGTGCTCTGCAAACTGCGAATTCCATGGTCTGACACTCATTGCGACGAAGCACGTGCCCCGAAATCGACAGTCGTCGACTCTCTGACATGAATTCTTCTCGGACCCGATCCGCCTGCGTATACATCGCCGTCTTTCCAATCTGCCGCGTGATCACGCTGAGGGTATGCACGCGGTCGGTGGCTGATCGCGGTCTGCATGATCCTGCGCACCCGCTCGTGCGGGATGGATCCGGCGCCGGCGCCCAGACCAGTATTCGCAGAGCCGTGGCAGGCTCAAGCGCTCGCGCTGGGCGTTCGTCTGTCCGCGCAATGGCACTTTACCTGAAAGGCGTGGCCGGCCGCGCTGGCTGACGAATTGAAGTCGGACGCAGGGCGCGGTGAATCGGATGATGGCTCGCGTTTGCTGCATGGGTTGCCATTTGTCGGGCTCTGTGCCAAGCATCTGGGTGGGAACCAGATACTTGGCACCCGCGAATTAACATCTTGCTTCGACCAATTCTAGATACCGAATTGCGATTTCATCCATCTGACAAAGTGAGCTTCGCGTGAATCCTTTGTCCAAAGCAGCCAATAACCATTCGGCCCTTCGACGCTCCAGGAAAAGGGGGCGACCAGCTTCCCTTGCGCAGCGAACTCCTCAAACAGTAGGGGAGATAGCAATGCCGCCCCGATGCCGCGCGCCGCTGCCTGTGCCTCGAGTTCGTAATTCGGGAACCGAGTGCGGACGAATTGAGGTTTGGCGTTCGGAAGCCCTGCCAGCTTGAACCACGCTCGCCAACGCGGATCCGGTATGAGGGGAATTTTCAATAGCTTTCGCGCTGTCGGCCGGCCCTTAGCCGACAGCCACTTCGGGTGTAGCATCGGTGTGCCCAGCTCCATCAGAAGGGGGGCCGCCTCATAAGGCGGCCATGGGCCGCTACCGCTTCGAACGGCCACATCAAAACTCCCTGCTGGTGACAACTGCTGAGCGGCATCGAGCGCGATCGCGTCCGCGCCCGGCAGCGCTTGGTAGCTTGCCAGTCGCGGCACGAGCCAGCGCGCGGCGAATGTTGGAGCGCAGGTCACGCGCAGCACCCGCTTCGTGCGAAGGCACTCATCTACCGCCGTGCGAAGCAGTGAGAACGCCTGCTCGAGTCTCTGCGCGAGGGCTCTGGCCCGATCGGTACTTACCAGCTTCGGTCCATTCCGGCCGAAAAGCTTGACGCCGAGCTGCGCCTCCAGTGCGCGCATGCGCTGGCTCACCGCCGCAGGCGTGATCCCAAGTTCCTCCGCGGCGCGCGAAAAATTCTCGTGCCGCACGCAGGAAACGAGGATCCGGAGGGATTCCAAGGGCTGAGGAGTGGCGCGCACGTCTCATTTAAAGCTGGGCTTGAAATAACTGTCAATATTTATCGCCATGATCTGGCATCTCGCAGGTTAAACTGAATTCGTTAGCGCAGGCCGCTGCCAAATCGGAAAAAGAGCATGACCATGCACCGGAAGATACTCAGTTGCGCCACTCTCGTCGGTGCGGTATGGGCACTCACCGGGTTAATTGCATCCGACAGCTCGCGAAGCGCGCAGCCGGAAACGGCGAGGGACGGGTCGCACGACTTCGACTTTCTCTACGGCAAATGGAAAATGCCCAACCATCGACTGACGAAGCGGTTGGCAGGTTCCCATGAATGGGTGGATTTCATAACCTGCGATGAGGCAAGCCCGCTGCCTGGCGGCCTGGGTGATATTGACTACTTGAAAGCGAGCTATTGGAAAGATTTCGTCGGAATGACGGTGCGCACCTACGATCCAAAGACAGGCCTTTGGCGCATTTATTGGGTCGACAACCAATTTTCTGAAGGCGTCATTCAGCCGCCGGTCGTCGGCAAATTCGAAGGTAATGTCGGAATATTCGAGGGACCTGATAAGTTTAACGGCATTGCGATCATCGTGCGGTTCACATGGACGGTGAATCCAAAGGGCTGGCAAGCCTCGGATCAGTGGGAGAAGGCCTTGAACCCCGAAAATTCACGTGTAGTGGCCAAGTGGCATCAGGATTTTTCCTCGGACGGCGGCAAGACATGGGAAACGAACTGGTACAACGAATTTATCCGTGATGACAACTGCACACCCACCTCGAAATAGACCGGCTCTTTGGTCACTATGTCTCTGCGCTGCTGCAGGCCTTGCGGCGGCTACACCGGAGTCATCGCATGAGACACTACCTCCTGGTTATTCAATGGCAGTGACGGGTGACATGCATGACTTCGATTATTTTGAGGGCGCATGGACTATAAAACAGAGACGACTGAAGTCGCGCGGCGCTGGTAGCTCAGAGTGGGAAGAGTTTCCGGGGACGCTCTGCATGAGTCTCTATCTTGATGGCCTCGCTACGGTTGATGAGCTCTATATGCCGACCAAGAAGAGCTCGGGTCTCACCGTACGCGTATTCGATCCTCGCACGCGGCAATGGTCAATCTATTGGGCGAGCAGCACCACAGGGCGACTGGATCCCGTCGCCGTGGTCGGCGGGTTCGAGCGCGATCACGGTGAGTTCTACGCAGCGGACGAAGACAACCATCGCCCGATCAAAGTGCGATTTCTCTGGGACAAGATCGATCACAATCACGCTCGCTGGCAGCAGGCATTCTCGTACGACAATTACACGTGGGAGACCAACTGGACCGCGGACTTCTTTCGCGCGGATCCTTCCACGATGTGCGAGCACGGGCGGCCTAAACACTCTTAATACCCAGCCCGATCTCGGCCGGTCCGTTAGGTCCGGCAGCAGCGCAGGATTAACCAGGCGGCCTGCTTCAGAGCACCTGGCTGTGAACCAGGTGTTTGCTTCAACCCGGTCAATGACCTACATGGCGAACTAGTAATCGTCTGATTTAGCGAGGCCTGCGCCATTTCTCGTACCGCCTCGACAAAGGCAGCCGTGTGTTACATACTGAACTAAATGGTTCAGTATAGCCGAGCCCGATTCGATGCCTCGTTCGCCGCGCTATCGGACGCCACCCGACGTGGCGTTCTGGAGCAGCTCGGGCGTGCGGACGCTTCAATCACGGGCCTTGCCGAGAAGTTCAACATGACCCTCACGGGCATGAAGAAGCATGTCGGCGTCTTGGAGCAGGCGGGGCTCGTCATCACGGAGAAGGTTGGGCGCGTGCGGACCTGCAAGCTCGGCCTGCGCCGACTGGAGGAAGAGGCGGCATGGATCGAGAGGTACCGCCAGCTCTGGGACGCACGCTTCGACGAGCTGGACAAGGTTGTCGAGGCACTGAAACGGAAGGAGAAGGTCGATGGACACAAGAAGAGGGAATGAGTCTACCTCCATGAAGAACCGGACGACGGTGGAGCGGAAGTCCGAGCGTGAGTTAGTCGTTACGCGAACCTTCAACGGCCCGGCGCGCATCGTATTCGAGGCGTGGACCAAGCCCGAGCTGCTCAAGCGGTGGTGGGCACCGAAGTCCACAGGCGTGTCCCTGCTTTCCTGCGAGGCGGATGTTCGTGTTGGGGGCAGGTACCGTTTCGAGTTCGGCCACGAGGCCTCAAAGCCTATGGCGTTCTTCGGTAGGTACATCGAAGTGACACCGCACTCGCGCCTCGCCTGGACTAATGAGGAAAGTGACGACGGTGCCGTCACCACGGTGACCTTCGAGGAAAAAGATGGCAAAACGGTGCTGGTGATGCACGAACTCTATCCCTCGAAGGAGGCTCTCGACGGTGCTATCGCCGGGATGGAGGGTGGGATGCGCGAGACGTTCGAGCAACTGGACGAGTTTCTCGTCACTTTGTGCGCGAGCGTGGGCCGAGCGAGCACGGAATAAGCGAGCTTCGATTAGCCAAATTACTCAGTTACGCCTTGCGCGCTCAACAGGCTGCCAGCGGTGGACCGTGATGTCGTAGCGCTTTTAACGCGGCTGTCCCAAACGCCTGGTGGGAACCAGGGGGTCAGATAATTCACAACTACCGGTACGTGAGCGAATGCCACTGCTTCTGTGACACCGGCCGCTCGAGCGGGCGCGGCTGCAGGTCCACTTCTTTGCGTCGGTAGTCGATGGTCAAGTCTGCCAGAGTGCCGAGGACGTCCATGCCAATCAATAGCGCTGGCTCGTTTTCCAGGCCCCAACTACTGAAGATCGCGAATTCGCCGAATGTCACATCGAGATTCTCAATTGTCGCCGATCCCAGGCGCAGGACAGGCACGCGGCCCATCATGCCCGGTCGCTGCACCTGCGTCGCATCGACGACACTTGTTTGGAGCGATTGTGTGATGTGCTGGCGTCCATTTGCTAGCGCGGCCAGCAGTGCTTCATTGCCGATCGTACGGGGGCCTCCGGTATCGATAATCGCTTTGACGGGCACGCGTCCAACTTGGACGTGGATCAGTAACAGCCGTCCGGAGACGAACTCAACGGGGATCGTCGAGTACCTAAGCCCAGGGCGCTCGGCGCGTGAGCGCGAGATCGTGATTCGGTCTTTGATAAAATCAGCCGACATCCTCAGGCCATCAAATCCATCCATGCCGAGAATGCCGTCGATTCCGTCGAGCACCGGTCCCGTGAGAACCGGCAGGCTCAGATCGCGGAAATGCAGATCACCAGCATCCAGAGTGTCAATATGCACTGCGGCTGCGAGTTCAGAACCAGTGACACCTGAGATTGGCACGCACGCGTTCGGATCCGCAATCCGATCTAGTTTTGCCAGTATGGATTCGGCCAGTACCGTACGGGTGGCGCCGGTGTCCAGCATGAAGCGAAACGGCCCGCGACCGTTGATCATTACAGGGGCAATAATGCGGCCAATGCGGTCAAGGCGGGTCGACACAGCGTACTGCGGCTCATCTTCAGTGAAAGTTGCGCTTAGAGACGTGGCATCGCGGGCAAGTCGCGCGGGCGTCGGCAGATTCGCTCCCGCGAACTGCGATGCGCTGAAGCTCGTTGCGCTGTTACCCAGCCAAAAACTGGTCGCGAGGCAAATTCGAACAACCCCAGACGTGGCATGTCTGCGCACACGAGCCTCGAGCGATTTCGGTATCGTGCGCTCCATGGTGCAAGGTCACAACGGTGGAAACGAGGCCAGCAGTCACGGGGCTCAGTACGAGCGGCGCGATCCAGGCAACGGCTCGGCGCCACGTTCTCTCGAGTCCTAGTGACGCGAGCGAGCACCGCTGGGGGGTCCCAAGCCAAATCCTCGTTAGAAATGCACCTTGAACCCGATGAAAATCTCCCGCCCCAAGTAATCGTAGGTTGGGAAGGAGTTCGGACTTGTCCCGTCATTGAAGTCTTGTGCAACGATCGGGGGATCCTTGTCGAAGAGATTATTGACGCCGGCGCGCAGCTCGATCTTGGGTGTGACCGGCCAGATGGCCGACAGGTCGAAGTAACTGTAGCTCGGTATGTGGTCGTAGGTGTCGATTTCGCCTAATTCGCGGAAGTGCAGGCTGGGGTCTGAAGAGTTATTGTCGACCGAGGTTGAGCCAATGAAGCGCCAATAGACCGACACTAGTAGCCTGTTCCAGGGAGTCTCCCAGCTCAGGCGAAAGTTATGCCGCCACTTTGGATTCACCGCAAATGCGCAGGTTGAGCCGAATAAGCCCGCGCAGTCGAAAGTATGCAGACCGACAAACGGTGTTATCTCATCATGTTGCAGCCAGGAACCACTAAAGTTCGCCGTCAGCGCGCCGAAGCCGCCGATGGGCAGACGATAGTTTCCCTGAACATCGACGCCGGAAACTAGGGCCGCTCCACCGTTGATGTTGGTCTGGAGTATGTATCCGCCGCCGGCTACGGTTGCACCGGTGAGCGCACCGGTGACGTGATTACGAACAATCAGGCCGCAGTCCTGGGGGTTACCTGTAGCCAGGCATTCGGTGTAAATAAAGGCACCTGGCGGCGTCGTCACCTCGTTCTTTAGCGAGATATGGTAGTAGTCGATGCTGCCGTTAAAGGCGGGCAGCATTGTCGGTGTAAACGTGAGTCCCACGGAGTACGTATCGGCCGTCTCCGGTTTCAGCGCAGGGTTGCCGCCAATCACCTGGCCACACTGCACGGATACGCATTGCGGAATCGTGCCGGTGTAGACGGCCCCGGCTACGTTGCCGTTGCCGTATTGCGCTGCAGTTACGCCGGTGTGCGCGCATTCCGCCGCCGACGCCGTGGCCGCTTGAGTGATTACACCACCCGCACCGGTAGTCGGCGCGCAGGAATCCACTCCGACAAAGCTTTGCTGTCCGTAGGAATTCGGATTGTAAAGCTCGATGAGATTAGGTGCGCGCACTGCACGATCGTACGACGCACGCAGCCGCACATCGGCAGTAGGCGCGTACTGGGTCTCGAATTTGTAGGTTCGGGTTTTGCCCGCCGTCGTATAATCCGATAAGCGGTAGCCTGCGTCGATGGTGAGATCGTGAATGCCCGGTCTGTCCTGCACCAACGGTGCGCGGAATTCCGCGATCTCCTCCGTTACCGTGTAACCTCTATCGATTGCGACTACAGCGCCGCTGAATCCGGAAAGATCGCCAGACAGCTCAGCACCATCCGGAGCGAATTTCAAAGCCTCTAGGCGATGTTCGGCCCCCACGTTGATCGCAATGCCGTCCCTCGCCCAGGGCGAAGTAATGTTGAACTTACCCAGATCGGCCGTGATGTCCGCGTGCTCGACCTCCTCCCAGTTCTGGCCGAATGCCGTGCCAGGGGTGGACAGATATTGCGTCTGAGCTGGAGTCACGCCTCCCTGCGTGAAGATATTGTATGGCACGCACGATCCACGGCTGATGCAGACAGGCGTGCCCCCCGGGCCCGTCGTCACCTGCAGTGCTTTGGTGACCGAGACGTAGTCCAGATAATTCTCGTTGGCGTTATAGAATGACGTATACGCGTATTGCGCGTAAGCGTCGTAGTCCAGCGCACTCCCGAGCGCGCCCTTGCTACCAACGACGATACGGTAATTGGTGTGTTCAAAATCGGCCAAGCGTCCACCCCCCTCGATGTTGCGGCGCCCGATATCGATATCGGCGCTGACAGATCCCGGAACGGCAGTGTCGGCCGCGATCATTGCAGGCGTACACATAATCGCGCGTTCCTGAGAACTGAGAAGCGGGTTGCTGCAATTCACCAAATAACGATTGTCGGCGGTGATGGGATTGCTGGTTTGGAACAAAGCTGATGGCGCCACGACAATATTCGTCTTGTCGTTCATGAAGCCGAATTCGATGTACGGTTTGACTTGCTCATTCAGGTCCAAGTGCGCAAAAAAGCCGGCGTTATAGCGCTTGTCTTGCCGCTGAATGTACTCGAACGCGCTTGAATTAAATTCCGCCGGCGGCACCGATCCGGCCTGGGGGTAGGGCAAGAATTCGTGGCCCACCACAGAATACGGAGAATTGTTGATCGTGAACTTGTTGGAATTCGAGCTGCCAATGCAGGCGAGGCCATTGGCCGGCAATCCGAAGTCTGCGTTGCTGACTAACTGGCAGTTAGCGAAGTCGCGGTGCGAGCCAGGCACTGGATCCTGCTCATGGTAGGTCAAATACGCCGTGACGTTGCCGTCGTTACCAGCCACGTTCGTGCCCATGACAATCGACCAGTCGCGATGGTCACCATCCGTTAAGCTGCCGCGCACTGGAGCAAAACCATTATTGGCCTCATCCGCTTGCGCCCAGCCGTTATGGTTTGAATGCTGGTAAAGCCCGTATTCTCCGTTGACCTCAATCCCCTCGAAGTTCTTCTTCATGATGAAATTGACAACGCCGGCGATGGCGTCCGATCCATAGGTTGCCGACGCGCCGCCGGTGACGACATCGATACGTTCGATAAGCGGCGCGGGAACTTGGTCCAGGTCGGACGCGACGTTCGGATTGGAGGTATTAGGATCTCCTGGGCCGAGACGCCGGCCATCGACCAGGACCAGCGTGCGTTGCGGGCCGAGGCCGCGCAGGTCCGCTGTCGAGATACCGCCGGCTGCGTTCAGCGCTGCCGAGTTGTTGCCCAGATCGACCCCCGCACCGATGATGTTCTGGGGCAGACGGTTGATCATGTTGGTCGTGTCGGTCGTGCCCTGCAATTCGAATTCCTGACTCGTGACGACCTGAATCGGGCTGGTCGCGGTGATGTTGGGCGGCACCGGGATACGCGAGCCGGTGACGACCACGGTCGTTGTGTTTGCGACTTCCTGATCAGCTGCTTGAGTTGCTTGCTGCGCGGGAGGACCGTCGGAAGATGTTCCTTGATCCACCTGAGCCACGCGAAAGCGGTCCAGGAATCCCTTTTTGCGCTCCTGGATCTTTTGGTCCTTCCCCGTATCGGCGGGTGGCTGAACGCTCGGCGTTGCAGGACCTCCGCCCGATCTGTCTGGCGTTGGTACGTCTCTGATTTGATCAATGCTGACTCCATTATCGTTTAGGAAACGGTAAGTGAGCCCCGTCCCTTTAAGAAGCTGCGTCAACGCTTCTTGCTGCGTCAAATCTCCAGATGCTCCTTGTGTCTGAAGCGATTTGACCTCATCAGAAACGTAAACCACTTGAAAGCCGCGCTCTTTCGCGAGTGTTTGCAGCGCGAGGCCCAAATCTTCGGCGGGGATGTCGGTGTGCTGTTTGATCGCTGCCCGCGATTCATCGGCGGCGGCGAGACCAACAAGCGTGAGGCAGGCTATTGCAGTCGCGACACTCGAGCGCATGAGAACTCCCCCTCCTCGTAAGAGGCTTGGTGTGGCCGTCGCTGATACGTGTGACGGTCTCATGCGGAATAGAGTGCGATTTTTGAGAATCGATACCCCTTTGTGTCAAATATATTGCTCAGTCATGATGACTGATTTGGACCTCAAATAAAGTCTCATGCACGGTGATGTCGGGCCGAGCACGCAAATAGCGAATGAGAAAATCCGGATCGGTCGAGAAGACGCCGCTCAATCGCAGCGGGTGACGGCTGGAGTCTTCGACAATGAGCTTGCGGGCGCTGTAGAGATTGAACTCTTCGGCAACTTCGCTCAAGGGTTTCGACTCGAGTACGAGTTGGTGTTGCGTCCACGCGGTAGCTGCCGACACGTTCGCGCGCACGGGTTTGGGCGCGACTGCACGTGTGAGCGTGACCTGCTCGCCGGCTGAGAGGAATGCGGTGTCAGGCGCCGTTGTGGGTTCCACCAGATCGGCGACGGAAGTTGATGAGCCGCGTGGGGACGCGACGGTGTTCAAGCTGGCTGTCGTGACGGCGACGCGGCCTTCAAGGACCGTGACGACGGTGCCTTCGGTTTTGCGATAGACATCGAACTGTGTGCCGACGGCGCGCACGAGCATCCCGTCGCTTGCGACGATGAACGGTCTCGTGTGGTCTTTAGCGACATGAAAGAGTACCTGGCCTTCGAGCAGGTCGACGTCGCGCTCGCCCTTTGAAAAGCGCACGCGAATAGTGGATCTCGAATTTAACTCTACGGTGGATCCGTCGGAGAGTGTGACTGTGCGCTGTTGGCCGACTTGTGTCGCGTAGGTGGGGGCGTGGAAGAATTGAACCCAAAAAGTACCTGCTGCGGCCAAGCCTACAAAAACAATTGACGCTGCGACGGCAAAGCGCCGTGAAAGCGGGCGTTTCGACCGCTTAGTATCATAGGCAGAAACACGAACGGTCTGCTTACGGCTTTCGTGGTCCGTTGAGGTGTCAGCGGATAACAGGTCTGGCACACTTGCGGAGGGGAGAGCGGATGTTGGCAATAATGGCAGTTCGCCGCGAAGGCGTCTCTCTACGGACGCGTCTTCAAAGGAAACGACATTGCCGGTGGCGTGTTTGAGCACCCCCGGGGTGTCAATATCAAGATCGCGCCGTGCATCGAGCCCGCTGCCCTCATTCCAAATTGCCGCGACCTCCAAGAACGCCCGCAGATGTTCGGGCGAGCTCCTGACCCACGCATCGAACTGCCTGCGGCCTGCAGCGTCGATGTCCCCCGTGCGAAATTCGACGAGCCATTCGGCCGCCTCTTCGGAGATCTGGGCGTTCAATTTGATGGGCTTGTTATGACGCATACAACTTTCCTACGCAGTGTCGCTCAATCGCTTGCGAAGATGCACGAGTGCCTTGACTAGATATTTTTTGGCCATCGGCCGCGTGATCCCGAGCTTTGCGCTCACCTCGTCAATTGACAGGCCGTCACGGCGATGGAGAAGAAATGTTGCCTGAATCTTGCGTGAGAGCTGGCGCAGGGCGATATTCAGCTCATTGAGACATTGCTCCGCGCCGACCTCGAGCGCGGGATCCGCATCGCTCACCGCGGGAAGCTCTGCGAGGACCTCTGCGAGCTCGACGGAAGTTGTCTCGGGCGACTGCTGCAATGTGTGCTGCTGCGCGACGTGGCGCGCAATCGTGAAGATGTAGGCCTCCGGCACCCGGATAGTCTCGTGGTTGGGGACACGAAGCAGGCGCAAGAAGACCTCCTGGATGATGTCGGGGATGTCGGCGCTGTTGCGCACACGGCTGTGCAGGAAGCGGCGCAGCCGCTCTCCGTGCCTCGCGGCCAGGTCTTCGACCAACGCGTTGTTGTCCTCGGCCGGCAATCAGGATCCCCGATCGACCTGTCACCCGTATTAGTTAGAGCTATTTTCGGGCACGGCGATACCCAGGATGGCGGCTTTATTTTTGGACTCCATTTAAAGGGTGAGATAGGGCAGCCGAGGCCATGCTGAGCTTAAGGCTAAGCCAGATAAAGGAGGCTTGCCCGGGCCAGCGGGCATGGCTCCTCCTGCCCGTAATTGTCGCGTGCCGCGCGCCGGGTTGGAAATCCGCAAGGCGGGTGGGATGGCTGTACATCGAGTCGGCGCGAGTATCGGCCAAGCCTCTGGTTGGGAACCAGAACCTTGATTCAATAAAATCAACTGCCAACACGCGCATTCATTTGCGCGGAATATTGAGGGTTGCGTACGGTGGAACAATGGGAAAGTCGCCATCGGCAGCGCGACAACAGGGCCGGCGGCAACTTCCCGCCAACTGCGGACGGATGGTCAGTTCGATTGCCCTACCCAAACCTGCCATTCGCGATCAGGACTGCTGGCGCACATGCACAACAGACGGCAATTGCAATGACAGTGCTGTTCGTTGTAAACACTCCGCCCGCTTGATTTTAGAGGAGACGCAGCATGGACCGATTCACCGGCGGATGCCTGTGCGGCAACGTCCGAATTGTGGCGTCGGGACGCCCATACCGGGTCGGCCTTTGTCACTGTCTCGACTGCCGCAAGCATCATGGGGCCCTTTTTCACGCTTCCGCGGTGTTCCTTCAGGATGCGGTGATGATCGATGGCGAAACACGCGACTACGCCGGGCGGTTTTTCTGTCCCCGCTGCGGCTCGTCCATTTTCGGACGCAGCGCAGACGAAATCGAAGTGAACCTAGGATCCCTGGATGCCCCTGACCAACTGATGCCAACCTACGAAAGCTGGATCGTCCGTCGCGAGTCCTGGTTGCCGCCGTTTCCGCTCACGAGACGATACGACCGCGATCGTGACGCCACGAGTCGCTTTGAGGAGTAGGTCGCACGAACGGTGCGAAGGCGCCGTTACGAGGTGACAGAGATGTATGCCTTGATCGACATCTCGAACCAGATGCTCGAGGACAGCGCCTTCGACATGGAAGGCGAAATCCGCGGCTGAGTCGCGTTCGACTTCCTGTACCATGTCGTGTGACATGACCGCAGAGCGCAAACCCTCGACGATTGACGATTACCTCAAGAGCGTCCCCGAGGACCGCCGAAGAGCACTTAAGGACCTGCGCGCGAAGATTCGGTCCATCGTTCCCGATGCGGAGGAGTGCATCAGCTATCGGATCCCGGCCTTCCGCCTCAACGGCGTCGTGGTCGCGGGCTTCTGCGCGACCGCAAACGGCTGCTCGTATTTTCCTTTCAGCGGTTCGACGCTCATGACCGTCGCTCGCGACATCGGCCGCTACGACCAGACGAAGGGCTCGCTCCATTTCTCGTCGGACGAGCCGTTACCGACTGCGCTAGTGCGCAAGCTGATCAAGGCCCGCATCGCGGAGACGAAGGAGTGATCCGGTTCGATCACGTTCCGACGCTACCGGCCAACTGCGGTCATAGAGGTAGTGCAAATGCTCGCCGCATAGCAGCCATTCACGGAAGGGACGGCGCGATCTTCTCGCAAGCTATCTGTAGAGCATTTAAAGCAAAAGTTCCGGTACGATTCCGTGGTTCGCAAGACGCTTGACGCCTCGTTAGGTTTGATTGGCGCGCTCGCCCTCGCAGCCGAGTCCGCCAGATCGTTGCGAACCGGCAAGGAGCGGTCGTCCAATCAGACGTCGTTGAAATAGGCCCGAGTTGCGATCAAACTCCACCAATAACGAATAAGGGGTAAGTTGTGAGGCGCCTGCTGCGCTGGATCGGCATAGCCTTGGGAAGCTTGGCGGCGTTGGGGATCCTTGCGTACGCCGTCATGTACGTTCTCTCTGAGCGCGTGCTGCGACGCACCTACGAAGTCCCGGCAGTCGCAGTACCGATTCCGACGGATCCCGCATCGATCATCGAAGGGCGGCGGCTGGCGATCATTCGCGGCTGCTTCGGCGGTTGCCATGGCAAGCAGGCCGAGGGAGTTGTCCTGTTTGACGAGCCGATGATCGCGCGGATCGTCGCCCCCAATCTTACAGCCGCCGTCCGCAAGTACAGCGATGCGGAACTCGCCGTGATCATCAGGAATGGCGTGCGACCCGGGGGGCGCAGCATGGTCGTGATGCCGTCGCAATTGTTCGTGTTGCTGACTGACGAAGACTTGGGCCGCATCATCGCGTTTCTGAAGAGCTTGCCGGCGACCGCGGGGCCGGGTCCGAGTTTCTCTGCTGGTCCACTTGCGCGCGTCGGCCTTGCCACCGGCAAATACAAGCTGGCGGCGCAGCTAATTGCCGATACCGTCCCGCCGCCCGTTGCGACGAACGAACAGGCTACTTACGGACGGTACTTGGCGCGCACCATCTGCGCCGAATGCCACGGAACAAATCTGGGCGGCACTTCCAATCCCGATTTCACCAGTCCGACTCTGCAGGTAGTGGCTGCCTATTCCCCGGAAACGTTCGCTCAGCTGTTACGAACAGGCGTAGCGCTCGGGGGAAGGAACCTTCGTACGATGAGCCCACAGGCACGGCAACACCTGTCGCACCTCACGGATTCGGAGATTGCCGCCCTTTACAGCTATCTGCACACCATGCCTGAGCCTTCTCATAATTGAGGGTCGGCCAGCAAAAGGCGCTGGGTGCGGGGATCAAGATGATCGACGGTCCATCGGTCGCCTCCCCTCCGAGTTCAGAAGGTCGCGATGAAGTCCGGCAGGTTACCGGCGGCGAACGGCGAGCCGGTGATGGGGGTGAGTCCACCCGTCGAGGCGTCGATTCTAAAGCCAGAAACATTCGCTGAACCGTTATTGGCGACGTAGAGGAACTGGCTGGTGGGATCGAGGGTGACCGAGTAGGCATTAGCGCCTGAGACGAGGGGGAAGCCCGGAAGCGAGGTCAGCAACCCCGTTGTCGCATCAACGCCGAAGCCGACGACGCCCGCACCGGTCGTGACATACAGGTAGGCGCCCACGCGATCAGCGGCGATATAGTTGCTGACAGCCGCGGGAAAGGGGGAACCGCTGAGTGGAGTCAATGTACCGCTGAATAAATCAACGGTGAAGCCGGAAATGCTCGGGTTCGCTCCGCCTGGATTTGCGGTGTAGAGAAACTTGCCCCCCGCCCCAAACGCCAGGCTGAGCGGGTTCGTGCCTGCGGCAAACGGTGATCCGGCCACGGGTGTCAGGCCGCCCGCTGCATCAATCACGAATGCCGAAATGTCGTTCGAGCCCCCATTGTTCGCCACATAAAGGAATGAGCCAGCGGGATCCACGGCCACCGATGACGGGCCGTGGCCCGTGGCATACGTCGCCGGCGACAGTGGAGTTAACGCTCCCGTAGTTGCATTGATGGCGAAGGCCGAAAGCGTGTCCGAGCCGGTGTTCGCGACGTAAAGATAGGCAGCTCCGTAAAGAGTCAGTGCCCGAGGATTCGTACCCGCGGCGAAGGGCGAACCTGATACCGCAGTCAATGCGCCAGTCTCAATATTGACGGAAAAAGCGGACACGTCGTTGCTGCCCTCATCGCTGACATAAACAAACTGCTTGAATGGCGTGCCGACCACCGCGTAAGGGGACTTGCCCGTGGCGGTCGGTGTGCCCACGGCCACAAGCGCGCCGGTGGTCGCGTCGATCCGATAGACGGAGACCGTATTGTCCGCGGCATTGGTGACATAGGAGAACTCCGAACATGCCACGACGACGCTGGTGTCGTTGGCGCTTTGAATGTTGACTAGAGCGTTTTCCACCAAGCAGTGCTGCGTCGGTGAGGAAGGCTGCTGTTCTACGACGACGAACTCGGGGGGGTTAAGGGGCGTCGCTGGAAAAACGGAGTCCAGGGTGAAAGCCCCGTCGGCATTGATGTGGAGAGGGCTGCCGTCGTACTCGTCGTCAAAACGATCGTACACCTGAAGTACCAATCCGGAGCCCACCAGCCCAGAGACTGTGCCTCCGACCGTATACACCGCTTCGCAGGTCACCAACACGTTCGTCACATTCGCTGCTCCGATGGTTCCCGTGTCGTTGGCGGTCATGCAAAGCTGGTTAGGGTTAGTCGGTTGAGTCACCACGCCAACCGCGTAACTGGTGCCGCTGACCAATTGTGTACCAAACGTGAAGGCGCCCGACGTGTTGACCGGGAGGTTAACGTCATAGTTTTGCAATACCAGGCCTGAGCCGGTAAGCCCGGTGACCGTGCCGCCGACCGTGTACGTGGCTGGGCCAGAATCACCACCGCCGCACGCTGTAAGCGCTGCCAGCACGGCCGCGGCATACGCACATCGAGCCATCCGACGGATGCTTGTTTTCATATCGAACCTCTCCTCTTCCGGTCATAGAAGCGACGCGCCGGATCCTGGTTTGCGTCGGGTGCTGGCGAGAGGGGCACTGGACGCCAATGCACCCAAACCGAATCCCGCATTGCATCCCGCGTCTTATGTATTGCCACTGGGGTATGTGTCATAGCGTGTTTGAGGTTCGTGCCGGCCACGGCAAGCTGAGACGTGTACTTGCAGGGACATCGTGCTGACCGACCCTTGCATCGAAAGCATGCCACTCGGCTTGCCGGCCGCACCTTGGACCGCGCTCGTGGTGGCGAGGCTCTGGCCAGCGGGGTTTATCACCGTGCACAGGCAACGTAATCGCGCTGGTGGCGGTGCTCACTTCGTCGCCACCGGTATAGGCACATCGATCCCGTGCGCCGCGGCTTCCCGAAGCGTATGAGATGCAAGATAGACCTGCGTGAGCAGCGTTAAATTGGCGGCCCGGATCGCATCTGCGAGCGCCTTCTCGCGGCAACGGTCTGGATCTGGAGAGGGCGCCAGGTCGACCCGGTCACCATGCGTGCAGACTACCCGCGCAGCATCCTGAAGGCGCCAATAGAGTTTCTGCGCTCCGCGAGGCTGACTAACATCGAGTCCCTGTGTGCTCACCCGAATAGAAACGGTGACCGCATGATCCTTAGCCGCAACACTACCGGCAAAAAGCGTACATGCAGCTATGGCGGCGCCAAGGACGGGCCAGGCACTCATGTCGGTTGTCTTGGTGTACATGTAAATCTCCTCATGAGAGCGTCGACAATGATTCGGTTCATTGACAACGAGTCCTGGGGCCGCGATTTGGACACCTACAAATTGGCGATCACGGGTGTGATGATCGGTCGGGGGTGGGGCCGGCGCTTACGCGGCAAAATATTTTGGTTGCCATTTCGGACCTGCGGGACTCCTATACAGATGAGGGGGAACTGTATGGGTCACCATGGCCGCGGCTGAGCCAAAACCATCGCTGCTCGAGCGGCTCTTTGCTGAGCACCGGGGGGCGCTGCAGGCGTTTTTCCTGCGGCGCATCCGCAGCAAGGCCGATGCGCCGGATCTAGCCCAAGAGGTGTACGTCCGGATGCTGCGGATCAGCGACAAAGACGCGATCCGCAATCCCGTCCACTATCTCTACACGGTGGCCAACAATCTGGTGAAAGAGCATGCCGTGCTCGACCGTCGGCAAGCGAGCGGCATCGACATCGACGAGGCTCCGGCGCACGAGGAGCTCCAGACGCTGCCCGCATTCGACGGGGAGCTTGATGCGACACAGCGGGTCGCGCGGCTCGGGGTCGTGCTCAAGCAGCTGCGCCCGAAATGTCGCGCCGCGGTGGAGCTGCGCTTCACGCATGGACTCACCTACCGGGCGATCGCGACGCACCTCGGAGTGTCGCCGCAGATGGCGAAAAAGTACGTGGCGCAGGCGCTAGGTCATTGTCGACGCCGCATGGCGGCGCTAGGTTGAATCTATGATGTCCAACGAAGAGAAAGTCCGTGCCGCGATCGCCGAACAGGCCGGCGAGTGGTTCGTGGCGAATGATGAGGGGCCACTGGATGCGCAAGACTCCGCGGCCCTGGCGGCGTGGCTCAAGACCTCGCCCGTCCACATTGAGGAGTTCCTCGGCGTATCGACGGTCGCGCGCGATCTCAAGGAGGCGCGCACCGACTCTGAGTACTCCCTCGAGGCGATTCTCACGCGCGCACGGGCGGAGGACGACACTCCGGTGCAACCCCTCTGGCCGCGCGTGATTGAGGCGGTTAGAGGCAGAACCTCAGGTCGCTGGCTCCCAGCCGCAGTGGCGATGGCGGCGTGCGCTGTGTTGAGTCTTGGCTTGCTCTTGACGTGGAACGTGAGGCCCATCGAGCCCCCCTCGGTTCCCGACGGTATAACGACACTGCACTTTGAGACACGACATGGTGAACAGCTGACTCGTCGCTTGGCGGATAATTCTGTGCTGCACCTCAATACCGATAGCGCGGTCACAGTCCGTTACGGCAAGACGGAACGGCTCGTCATGCTCAGGTCGGGCCAGGCAGACTTCGAAATCGCCCACGAGCCCGATCGGGCATTTCGGGTGATCGCCGGATTGGCCGAAGTCGTCGACCTCGGCACTAAATTCGACGTGCGCCTGGAGCATGACTCGACCGTGGTGACTGTGGTCGAGGGGCGAGTTGCCGTCGGGCCGTCGAACTCGAGCCAGAACCACTCGCCACGATTTGTTCAGCTGAGCGCCGACCAGCAGATACGCGTAACTGAGGGAGAGGGGCCGAGCACGCCCGTAGCGGTCGATGCGCAGCGCACCACGGCTTGGCTGCATCGGCAAATTATTTTTGACCACGAACCGCTAGAGCATGTCGCGGCTGAATACAATCGCTACACTTCGAAACCGATTGAGATCGCAACCCCCGCGCTACGGGATTTACGAATCAGCGGGGTCTTCGCCACCGACGACCCCGCAGCATTCATTGCCTTTCTGCGCAGCCTCAAAGGAGTGCGGGTCGAAGTGACGGAGACGCGGATTCGCGTGTGGCGAGACGAGGCGTAGCTGCGCCCGACACCTAACTCTGCCGCCCTGCGCTGCGCTATGCTTGAGGTCAGGGCACGCAAGAATGCCCAAATGGGAAGCATATGGGGGGTCAATCGAGTCACCGATCAGCGGGCATCGCGACCGTGGTGTCTCGGGTGCTGCGCACGCTCTCGATCTGCGCGCCGGCTGCGCTCTTGGATGCTCCGGCGGCGCTAGCCCAGGCTTTTGAGCCTACGGCGCTCACCGCCGACATTCCGGCAGAGCCTCTCGCGCAGGCGCTTGAAGGGTTCGCCCGCCAGACCGGCCTGCAGCTCGTCTATGTCTCGGGTGTGCTGGGTGACCGGAGATCGCACGCGGTTTCTGTGGGACTCGGCGCTAATGAAGCGCTCACTCGAATCCTCCAGGGCACCGGACTCAGGTTCGAGTACCTTACACCGCGCAGCATCCGCATCCTCGCCGCAGTGATTGGGCCGCCGCGGGAGACTGCTCCAATGACCCCGGCCAGAGACGAAGTGCAAGGGGTGATTGTCACCGCCAACCGCCGCGAGGAGAACCTTCAGAACGTACCGATTGCGATTCAGGTGTTGACCGGGGAGACACTCGCCAACCTCAACGTCACGACCTTTGATGACTTCGTGAGCTACCTGCCCGCTGTTACTGCGCACGGAGTGGGCCCCGGTCAGAACAACATCTATGTGCGCGGCCTCGGGACAGCCGCCTCGAGCATTCAGGGGTCAGGTGCCGCTGATACTTTCCCGAACGTCGCGGTATACCTCGATGATCAATCCGTGCAGCTTCCAAGCCGCAATCTTGACATCTACGCCGCGGATCTCGAGCGCATTGAGATCTTGGAGGGTCCGCAGGGCACCTTGTTCGGCGCGGGCGCCGAAGCGGGTGTGGTGCGTTACATCACGAACAAGCCGAAGCTCAACGAGACCGAAGCCATGGTGAACGCGGGAGACGCGACGACCGCGCACGGTGATCAAAGCAGCAGCATCGACGCCACCATCAACCTGCCGATCATTGCCGATACGCTCGCCGTGCGCGGAGTGATCTACAACGAAAAGCGCGGCGGATACATCAATAACATCCCCGCGACCTTTGCACGTGCCGCCACAGACCTCGGCATTCACTACGCTGACGCGGCTGGCCAAGTTCCTGCCAACAGCGTCGTCATCAACAACTTCAATGTTGTGGCCAACGACATCAATCCGGTCACCTACACGGGCATGCGTGTCGAGGCCCTCTACCGGTTCAATGAGGCCTGGAACGCGTTACTCGTACAGTCTTATCAGAATATGGAGGCGAATGGCGTCTTTGCCGAGATGGCGGCGAACTCGCTCGGTGAGCCGTTACCCGACTTGAGCGTGCAGCTCTACAACCCGTCGTACAACAAAGACAAGTTTGAGAATACCGCGCTGACGATTGACGGCCGTGTCGGTGCCCTGAAGATACTCTATGCGGGAGCCTACCTCGTGCGCAACGTCGACCAGGTTCAGGACTACACAAACTACGCACGCGGCCCAAACGTCGACTACTATCAGTGCGCAAATCCAGGTCCGACGCCTGCGACTGCGCAATGCTTCACCCCAAGCTCGACCTGGCACGATCGGGAGCGCAATACTCACCAAAGTCATGAGCTGCGCGTGAGCACCTCCGGTGATGGGCGGATCCGCGGCGTCGGCGGTCTGTTCTATGAAAACTACCAGATTCAAGACCAGGTCGACTTTTTCTATCTCAGCGCGCTTCCGTACTTCCATCCGATCGGGCCGCCCACCGGCTACTACACCCTTAACGGGGCTTTTGTACCCACACCTGTAACGTCGAACAACCCGAACATCCGGCCGCTGGGTGACGGCTTCTTTAACGACATCACCCGCGGTTACAAACAGCAGGCCGCATACACCTCAGTCGACTTCGATCTCATTCCGAAGAAGCTGACACTGACGGCCGGCACGCGCTACTTCCGTACCGATACCTCGGAGGCTGGCTCGACCGTAGGGAGTTTCGGTTGCCAGCTCATCAATAATCCGAAGGTGCCAAATCCGTGTGTGAATCACTCCAACTTCACGAATGTCAATGCAGAAAACCTTGACCGGACCTTTTCCGGCTTCAGGAGCCGCGCGAACCTCAGCTGGAAAGTCGCCGACGATGCGCTGCTGTACTACACCTGGTCGCAGGGCTTCCGCGCAGGCGGCTTTAATCGAGCACCGTTCGCAGCAGCGGCTAATTCGCCGCTGGCAGACAGCGGAAACGGCTATGCGTACCAATCGCAAGCTCATTTGCACGGGGGCTGGGTGGCGCCCGTGGCCTTCGCGCCCGACAGCCTCACCAACAACGAGCTGGGCTGGAAGACGATGTGGATGAACCGGCGCATCCAATGGAATGCCGCGATCTATCAGGAGGACTGGAACAACGCACAGATCAATGTAATCCCTAACGGAGTCTTCAGTAGCTACGGCGTAAGCCTCAACGGTGGTAACTACAGGGTGCGCGGGGTGGAAACCTCCGGCGTGGCCCGCGTCACGACCGGGCTCACAGTCGAGGCGGGCGCCGCGTGGAATCACAGCGAGTTGGTTAAGCAAGCGACATTCCTGTGGGTGGACGGAACACCGATCGACTTTAGCGCGCTACAGACCTCGACCGGACAGAAGCTTCCGAATCCGGGCGGGGCACTCGGCAGCTCGCTCGCCGGGGCGCCCCCCTTGCAGGGCAACATCCGCACGCGCTATGAGTTCGCGTTTAACGGCTATGACGCGTTCGCTCAGATCGGGGCGGTGCATCAGTCACACTCTCTCGCTACGACCAATCAGCTGTCCGACGTGCGGGGCAATTCCACGGCTTATGACCTGCCCGCTTTCACAACTTACGATGGGGCGCTCGGTTTCGGAAAGGACGCGTGGCTGGTGCAAGTCTACGGAGAAAACCTAACTGACACGCGAGCCGAACTGTATGCGAACTACGCGCAGTGGTACAAAGCCGTAACGGTGAATCGTCCCCGCACCATCGGTTTGCGCTTTAGCTATAAGTTCAGCGGTAGGTAGCGTCAGTGCAGCCATCCGAAATCCAGTGGCTGATGGTCGGCCCGACGACAATCCCATCGAAAACCATTCCGCTTGAGTCAGGCGGTCAGACTCACCGACATTGCATGTTCGGTTGCTCTGAAGCGGTCATTGGTGGTCGTCCGGTTAGGGTCCAACATGAGTTCCGCTCCTGCATGTTGTGCGCCATCCCTTGGATGTGGTGCTGTCGGTGTACTCGAACTTCCTGACACATGGGTTTTACTGCGCCTATGCGCTCGAGAGCGCGGCGCGCCATTACGCGCGGGTCATGGATCTGGTGGAGCACTACGTCGGCGAGATGAGCCCTTAAGTACCTACGGGTGCGCTACGAGGATATGGTGGAGGATCAGGAGGTGAGCATTCGTGGGGTGCTCGATTCCATCGGCGAGGAGTTAATAGGCTGCCGGTAAGCGGACTGTCACGGAGGACAGCAATAGCGGCGGTTCTATCGAACTGGCTGCTCCCGGCCGCTCGTTGCACGCGAGTTTTTACAGTCCTACTGCCCCGGTGGGGCCGCCTCTAATGGTCGGCCCACGCCCACCCGGTTATGCGCCAAACGGTGGCATTCTTTTGCAGGGCCATCGTGACAATCCCTTTCTCCATAACCGGCTTCCCTTTTTGCTTGAACGAGAAGGTTGTGGGAGCAACCACATAGGCGCGGTCGGCCTTCACGTCGATGTGCCACGGTTTACCGACGGTGACGGCCGGCTCGGTGAGCTCGCCCGCCTGGGCGAAAGCCTGGAAGTCGCTGGACCACTTGGAGCATGCTCCCGTACCGTGCCACTCGTGGGGCGCGAAGTCATCGATAATGGACGTTTGATCGGCGCACGTTGCCCCCATGGACTTCATGTCGCCCTTGTTAAAGCCGTCAACCCACTGGTGAACGACCGACATCACATCGGTCTTATCCGTTGCCGCCGCGGGTCCCGCCATAAATGCGGACGCGGCGAGTGTGATAAATAGCGCGCGCATCTCTGCTCCTTGATTGATCGCCTGAGCATGAGCAGTATACGCGCGTTCTCACGGCTACAATTGTGGACCATAGCCTCAGACAATTTACGGCCTTGGGCGGTGCTTTCCCGGACGCGGACTCAGCCCCCGGAAGCGGATACTCGCGACCCGCCGCAACGGGTCAAAACCCACCACTTTGTGGAGCGAGGTCGTCTATCGGCCACGAGCAGGCATTCGACAGGTGAAAATGGTTGCAACAATGCGGATATTCCTACGCTGCGATATTCTGAGGCGATAGGGTACAGATGAAGTCCACGTGGGCAGTCCGACGGAGCTTGGAAAATGTTTAGACGGATGAATGTGCTCTTCGCTTGCGTTGCCGCGGGCATCCTTGTCGGGGTCTCGGCGACAGCCGCCGCCGACACCAAATCTACTTCAGCAGTGATTTGAACCCCGCCCGATGACAGATCTTTATCGCCAACGGGGACGGCACCGACGAGCGTGCGCTGCTGCCGTTGACAGGTTTGGACTATTCGGCGTCATTCTCAAGCGATGGCCAGTGGGTTGTATTTACGTCGGACGGAAATGGGCCCCCGAACATCTATCGCGTATCGTTCAAAACTTCTGCGATAAACCGAGATACCCCTGCACCTGCGGGGTGGCTGCATTCAGCCCGCGATTCACACCGCCATCGACCTGCAGGTAATCGGTCAGACCGAATGCCAGCGCCAAGTCGGCGGAACATTGTCGAATCGTTCTGGCCGGATCGAGGTTCCAGTCCGCCCAGAGCTCAGTATAAAGCGTGAGGTTTCGTGGCAAATTAAACGCCAACGTGAACACCTCTGAGGTATTGAGGTGTTGACCAGTGCCCACTGAATTCCGGTAGGCGTCGGCCTCCGGCATCAGGGTTAGCGTCAGCAGCGGGTTCGGCTCATAGTTGATCGGTAATAGCAAGCCTCCCTCGACCGTGCCGTCGCCAATGCCTGCGCGGCCTGTCGGTGCCTTCAGGTAGGGAATGATCGCCGCTTGCACCACCTTCGGCAGATTTATAAATTCATACTTTACCCGCAGGTACAGGTCACTCACTCCCATCAGCGTAGCCCTCGTACCGGGCGTATCTTGGGTGCGCAAGATCTCAAGCGCCGTCATATTCGCCTCGACATCGACGTTGTCAGTTAGACCATATTTAAAAGTGGGATTGAGAATTAACCAGGTCGTGGTCGCCTCATCGCCTTGCCGCAGCGAGCTCGCGTTGACGAGGTCAGACTCGTATTGAAAGAACCCCGCGTCGACCGTGCAGGCGTAGTTCGATCTGCTAGGACGGTCGGTACAAATGGGAGTCAGCGTCGCAGAGTCGGCTTGGGTCGCTGACACGCTTAACGGGGATGCCAGCATCGGAGCGGATGACAGCTCCTGGGCATCGAGCTGGGCGCTCCCAGCGAGAAATGCCGCGATGCCCGCACGCAGCGCCAATTCGAATCCCCGCGTCTGGACGGCAACTTTCGAGTAACGTGGGCCCGGCGGCGTTGTGAATTGCGCCATCGACTCCACCTCGCCTAAAGAGAAGAATTTGCGGCGTTTACGATAGCTTCGAGCGTTAAGGCGGGAATGTCCCCGTGAACTGCTCGAACCTTGGCTGCGAGATCCATCATCGCTCGCCTTGAACTACCGCAGCAGGCATTTTGCCTTCCGAATAGCCCCCAGTCACGGACGTCTCCGACGGGTCGATAGCGCCAGTTGGGTGGGCAGTTGGTGGCCGTTCGGATGCTGTCCCGCATGCTCAATTTAGCGATCTGCTGCAACGCGGCACAATAACCCCCTGCTCCGCTTGAGTTTATTAGGGCTACGTGAATCCGTTGCTTCCCGGCACTGCTGAAGCCGGTGATCTTGCAGACCCCGTGATCCTTCAAACCTTTAATTAAGTTGTAACCCAGTCAGCGGTACGCCGTCATGGGCGTTGTTCCCCTTAGGAGCCGGTGCTTGCGCCTGATGTCCGTGAACCAACAGTCATGTTTCAGACGAACCTGTAGTACGCGTTTTTTCGGCGCAGACATTCAATTTGACTCGATCACTAGATGATCTCGGAGAACCGGAGGAAATCGTGAAGCAAGCTGTTGTGTCGCAAGACTGGAATGTGAGGCCCCTGAAGCGGCCATCGTCGGTAGGGCAAATTGCGCTGCGCCTTTTGCCGCTCGCGGTGCTCGTTTCCTCCTGCGGGGGCGGCAATTCCTCGAACCAATTGACTCCGATCCTGCAGGTCGGGATGCAGCGCCAATACGTCGGCACGGCGACCCGGTCCGTGGTCTATGCCGACCCGACCGCAACCACGAAGGACAACACGCTCATCTATACGTTCACCCAGAACCTGAGCGTGCAGCAGGCAGCGGCCGGCGCGCCGGCGAACTTCGACGTGCACAGCGCTTACACCTACAGCGTGGTCCAGGACCCTGGTGTCGGAACGGTCCCCATCTCGCAGTCGGTCGACACCTATGAGAACCTTCAGATTGCGGGCGATACTCAGACAGTTATAGCCCTCGGACAGAACGTCGTGGCCGTCTCGAATGACGAAACCTCCAACGCTCTGGGCAATGGACCCTATACCGAAACGTCGACGACGACCTCGATGTACACGACGCCGCGCGCCGGCTTCCCCTATCCGCTGCAGACCGGCGCGACAATGACCACGCCGCAGTCAGAGACGCAAACCATCACGTTCACCGATGTCAATGCCGATGGTTCCGCACCGTCGAACGGTACCAATGACGGTTATACGGAGACCCGAAGCGAGAACGACGACGGGTCGTATTCGTATCAATCGACGTACGTGAACGGCGACACCTTTTCGAGAACGCAGAATTCCGATGGTAGCGGAAGCGAAACGTCAACGAGCGCCACGTCGAGCACAATGACGACCGTAGGTCTTCCCGTGGCCGCCGATGGCGCGAACACGATTCCCGTTACGCGCACCGTCACCCCGGCTACGACGACCGCTACCAACTATTCGGCGGCAGACTGGTACCCGGGCAACGGTGCTCCGAATTCGCCGCTGGTTCTCGTGACCAGGATTGTCGTCGGGCCGGCCTCGAGCCTGCCTTCGGAGTGCAACGGCGCAGTGCTGCAGCCAGACATCTACGAAATCGACACGACCACGACCGACCTCAATACGGTTGGAGCTTCGTATTCGGCGACTACGACACGCGCCTTCAATGACGGAAATGGCGTCTCAGTCTGCCAGTTGTCGACGGAGATTAGCTCGTCCTACGATCTTTTGACGGGCGCCTTAATCTCCACGACCACGACTACGACCACGACGTTGCTGTCCGCGATCACTGAGTAGGGCAATCCTGATCAAGTCCCCTTCCTCTCTGACGATTCGATCGAGATAACTACGCTGAATCGACTGAGGGGCACTGGATGAAGCAGTTGTCTCTGGTGGCGGCAGCCGGATTTGCTTGCTCCTAACCGGTCGTTCGTTCGCGGCAAGTAGGGGTCATAGGCAGTCACCGAAATTGCAACTGACACCAACATGAATCAGCGAAAGAGCGATTGCCATGACCGCGATATACAAGAGCGGCAGTAATATCCGTGCCACACGCTGCTGAGAGTGAGCTCGGGCGATGCACGCAGCGCCGCATAGCAGCGAGGCCGCAAACGCAGCCCACCATTTCCATTCTCCGCTACCGAGGAAAGGTAAAACTTCCCGAGTGATTTCGGTGAAAAAAGTATAGGCTTTTGAAACGGCTGAAATTCGCGCGAGCCGAAGGGAGAGCGCTTTCCGACGATCTCCGGCCACAATTGTGCACAATGCGCCACACCGCGTGTTTACCGGTCTAATGCGTGTTATCCCGAGGTTTGGCTATCGTCTCACGGAGTTCGCGTATCTCGCGGCGGCTAGCAAAGCAACTCGGGCGGGCAATTTGGCCTTCCCCTGCAAGCCCGATGGCTACCTTCTAGGCTCATACCGCATCGCCACCACCCCCGAGCCGATCTCCAACTGGCTCACGAGCTTCAAGTCGACGCACTTCGATAGCCCCGCGAACAACGTCGGCCCGTGGCCCGCCAGCCTGGGCTGTACCAAGAATTCGTACTCATCGATCAATCCCAGCTCCGCCAAGGCCAGCGGGAGCTTCACGCCTCCCATGAGCAGCCCCTTACCCGACTCCCGCTTGAGTTGCTGAACGGCCTTCCCTAGATCCCCGCGCACGAGCTCCGCGTTCCAATCGACCCGGTCCATGGTGCCCGACACGACGTACTTCTTTGCCGCGTCGATCGTTCGAGCGAAGGGCTCCATCCAATCAGGCCTCGCTCCGGTCTGCGCCGGCGGCCGAAACGCTGCCTCCATCATTTCGTAAGTCACACGGCCAAAGAGGAGGGCATCGGCCTGGGCGATGTTCTCGGCCGCGTGACGATGCAATTCTTCGTCCGCGACGATTGCACGATGATCGCAGCATCCGTCCAATGTGATGTTGATGGAATACCGAAGGGGTCGCATTGCGTAAGAGTATCGCCGACGGGGTAGACCAACAAGTTAGTCAAGATCGACATTACATTGCCCGGAAGCGGTCGGTTATGACCGGCAACTTCGGGTCACATCAACGCCAGTCGTACGACAGATCAGGTAACATTGCGACCTTAGGAAGACAGTGATCGCAAACGCAAGGTAGTCAGTTAGGTCTACGCCGGATACACAAATGAAGCGCACATGGACAATCATCGGCGTCAGAGACGTTCCGTTCAGCTTCAAATGGTACCAGTCGCTCTTTGGGCAGCCCAAAACGGCTCCGGGCCATGACGACTGGGGTCAGATTCGCGATTCGGATGGAACCGTCTTGCTGTGTCTCCACCAGTGGGGCACGCACGAGCATCCTTCCTTGATGAGCGCGGGCAAGGCGCAACCTGGAAACGGGCTACTCTTGTTTTTCCGTGTCGATGATTTCGACCTGGCACTGCAGAGGGCCCGCGCTCTTGTACCCAGACTCGACGAGGAGCCGCACGTCAACCCGAGCACTGAAACGCAGGAGTTCTCACTCCGGGATCCGGACGGATACTACGTCACAATCAGTGCGCTCTCTGGGGCGGCGTAGGGCTCGAGCACCTGGTCCTGATCCAGGGGGTCGGCATATAGCCCTGTCACGGGCGGTGCAAAGCCGAATGCACCAAGCGGCGATGATCATGCAGACGCGGCCGTTCCTTGATGTCCCAACCGCTTTTGAATTCTACCATGCGAAGCTCGTAGATCTTTTGCAGGTTCAACCAGAACTCTGCGCGTTGTCCGTTGAGAATATGCCTGCTCGGCGAGCAGTTCGCCAGGATGAATTGCATGACCCGCCATAACGTTCTGCTCAGTGGTAATTCATCAATTCGACATTCATCGAACCTTTTGCGCTTTTGGGCCATTCAAAGCAGATGCGCCACCGATCGTTCACCCGGATACTGTATTGGCCCTTGTGATCGCCTTTATGTGGCTCCAAGAGTAATCGGCACAGCTTTTTCTCTTGTTGAGCGGCCCCACTGGTACGAGCCGGAGACGCGTGATCTCGGAAGGCGCGCCAAACCGATTGGGTATGCTCCAATACCCGGTGCCGCGGCTTACATAGATCCATAGATGGTTTAACCGGTGCAGTCCGGCCGTGAATGGCTGCTGAAATCGCACGAACAAGTTCCAGGGCCAGAATTGACCGCCGTGAGTATGGCCCGAAAGCTGCAGATCAAATCCAGCGCTTGCCGCCGCGGGCGCGGAGCGCGGTTGGTGCGCCAGCAGAATTTTTACACTCGCGTCCGTCGGCGCACCTGCAAGCGCAATGTGAGGATCGCTACGCTGTGACGGATTAAACCGATGTGAGCTGAAATCGGTCACGCCCGCGATGACGAGTGAAGCGCCCTGATGCTCGATTACGGCATGCTCATTCAGAAGCACTCGCAGTCCAAGGCGCACAAATTCCGCCGTCCAGGCGCTTGCGCCCGAATAGTATTCGTGATTACCGGTAACGAAGAATGCTCCATGCAGGGAGCGCAACCCAGCTAACGGCGCGGTGTGCACCGCCAACTCCCGCACGGACCCATCAACCATATCACCCGTAACAGCGATGAGATCCGGCTTGAGCGCGTTGACAGCTCTGACGACCCTTTCCACGTACCTCTTGCGGATGGTTGTCCCGACATGGATGTCACTGATTTGCACGATCGAAAATCCGTGCAGTGCAGGAGGAAGATTTTGCAGTGGCACATCGACGTTTACGATGCGCGCTTGCCGCCGCGCCCCGACGAGCCCAGCCAGGGTCGCGAAGATACCCAGGCCAAGGACGAGCGACGCCGATACCGATTCGTATGCGCGTAGATGGGGTTGAGATACTAGAAGAACGACTGGCACGAGGAGCACGTCGCGGACCAGCGTCAAGACCAGCAGCGACGAAAAGAACCCCGCCATGAAATATCCAGGCACTGCGAGCCGATCCGAAAACGGCCGTGACCACAGTGATCGTGCTGCTAGGCTCAGTGACATTAACCCATATGAAAGGACGAGCAAAAAGACGCCACTTAGCCGAACAAGAACAACTCCCGGCATCGATGGCAAGATGCGCATCCCGATGTAAACGTGCAATGCGCCCAGGAGGGAATAAATCAATAGATTTCGGCGCAATGCCATTCGGTTATCTAAGGGCTGGTAGGAGATGAAGGCTTAAGGGTCGTAACTGGGGGCGCAAGTCGTAGCTTTAAAGGCTAGGCCGGTCAAGAGTGGGTTTCTGCGGGCATGACATGCTGACCGGGTGCTTGTCGTCCCGGACACTGGGTCAAAAACGCTGGCCGATTGACTGCGGCCGCGCCTAGATTTCCATCTCCTTTAAGCCGTGGATCCAGCGCCCGTCGCGATTGGCCATCACAGGCTCGATACCCTGTTGCGAGAGAGGACAGTTCTAAGACCCCCTAGCGTCCCCAAAAAAGAGGGCTCTCGTGAGCATCAGCGCCGGTAAACTGGACGGTATGACTACGGAACTCGATGTGCTGATGCGCGTCAGCGAAGGGCTATCGGCACAGAGTCTGCCGTTCATGCTGACCGGCTCCTTTGCACTGGCGTACTACGCCACACCACGCATGACACGTGATTTGGACATCGTCGTTGCGCTGGCCCCTGGCGACGGTGAAGCGTTGCTTAGAAGCTTCTCCGCCGACTTCTACATCGACGCCGACGCAGTAAGTGCGGCGATCGAGAATAAGCGGCTCTTCAACATGATGCATCTAAGCAGCGGTATAAAGGTGGACTTGATCGTTCGTAAGTCGTCCGAGTACAGGATTACCGAATTCGCGCGGCGCCAGCGAGTCACCGTAGGTTCCGTACTCACATGGATTGTGAGCCGCGAGGATCTGATCCTGTCAAAACTGGTATGGTCGCTTGATTCCGGATCGGACCTCCAATTGCGCGACGTCGGCCAGCTGCTGGCCGGGCCGATTGATGTAGACTATCTGAACCGTTGGGCGCCAGTACTTGGCGTGGACACGCCGCTCCGCGAGTTAATGCGATGAACGACACCTCTGCCGCAGTTGCCCAGCGCGTCGCGGATCACCACCATAATATGACGCCGGAAGAGCGCCTGCACATTGCTGCGTCGCTCTACGAGACCGCGCGGGCTATTGTCGATTCGTCTCTACCGAAAGATCTGACGCGCGAAGAGCGACGGCTCGCGGTCGCACGCCGCTTTTATGGCGACGCGCTACCCGAGGCTGCGCTGATCGCACACGCCTACTACCGGCCTGCAATGACGGTGCAGTTGAGAACTGCACTTCGAGAGCGGGCGGAGTGATCGTGCGGCAGATCGTCGAGCGGGCAAAAAATCAAGAGGTGTCGACAAGCTCGAAAGCAGCGCATGCGTATAGCTCAGCGCTCGACAACATTGTGAGCGACGCAGCAACCGTTCGGTACTAACGACGGCCGGAACATGTCAGTCAACGGTGCGCCGAGCGGCTACCCAGGCTTGGAATTCAGGATCCTCGAAGCGATAGGCTCCATGGTCGATGCGGGCCAGCAGCTGCAATTTGGGACTCGTAAGCCGCCGAATCGACGTTCTCGGCGTGCTGGCTGTCACGTGAGGAGAAGCCAGCATCTCCTGAAGTTGCTTGAGCGCATGTATACCGTAAAGGTCTTGCACGCCACGAGCCGTCAGCAGCAGAACTGCACGGTCGGCGCGATTCAATTCCTTCCATGCTCTTACATAGCTCGTGTCGTCATGTATGCGTTCGAGCGTATATTGCAAGGCCTGCTCCGCACCTTGATTTTGGTACATCAGGTAGCGTTCGATGTACCAGCGAAAGAACTCGGGTGTTTCCTTCAGAGCGGCAAACGCCTTCAGCGCATCGTCGAGGCTCAAGGGGTGCTTGGCCACGGTGGCCAACTGCTTGACCATGGCGACGACGAACTCCCGCCCGAGCAGCGGAAAAGGCTCAAGCGGTGCCCAGTTGTAGAACGGCGCCGATGCTCGCGAGAACATTTCCCTTAGGGCTGCCTCCGACGACCCCGCGAACAGAACCTTGACGCCAGCTTTGCGAATGTCCAATCCGGCGCGCAGTGCATGCGCCACGGCCTTATGTTCAGGTGCGGCAAGCACCTGCGCCTCATCGATGAGCAGTAGTAACCGCTTCTTGGCCTTGTCGGCCGCCTGGAGAGCTGCTTGGATTGCAGGAACGGCCACTTTTTCCTTTTCAGCCAGATCCAGTTCAATGGATCCTTCGATGCCCATTGGCAGCTTGCCGCCGCTCTTGAGTTTGCGGATTGGCGTGTTGAGATCCGCCCAGAATTTGCCTAGGCCCCTGGGCTGCGTCGACAGCAGAATAGCTGTGGCAAGAGCCTGGCCTGGGTGGTCGGTGGCATCCCAGAGATTGGTGTAGGCGGCGAGGTAATCCGCATCCGCCGCCGCAGGGAGCAGATCATGTTTTAAGAACTCGCTCTTGCCCATGCGACGGCGCGCGAATAAGCCGCGCGCAGAGGTCAGCCCGAGATCAAAGCCCCGTAAATAAGCGCGCGCGAGATCAGGGCGGGGAAAATGCCACGGATCCGCCAGTTCGCTCATCCGACATATTTTGACAGATAATTGTCAATTGACAAGTGCGAGTCATCACCTGTCGATACGGTCGGCTGGTATCCATGCTCATTCGTCGCCGCGCGGCTCAATTCGTCGAGCCTGGCGGAAACGTCGTGTCCAGCTCGATCGCCTCGTTGCTAAACCGCCCTTCCTGCTTGGATGCTTGCCACTCGATGCGGCTTGCTACGGAACTGAGCTTCTCTGGTGCCAAATGCGCATAGCGCAGGACCATCTCGTAGGATTTCCAGCCTCCGAGTTCCATCAGTTCCGGTAAAGAGGTACCGCTTTGTACGTGCCAGCTCGCCCAGGTGTGTCTAAGGTCATGGAAGCGAAAGTCCTCAATGCCGGCGCGCTGCCGCGCCCTATCCCAGGCGGTACTACTCTTCTGAATACGTTTTCCAGCAAAGGTGAAGCACCAGCGAGGATGTTGGCCTAGGGTTGATTGGAGCGCCGCGATGGCATCCACATTCAGCGGAATGCCGCGCCCTTCTCCTGACTTGGTTGCGCCGTGATCGAGCCACGCAACTTTGCGCGCAAGATCCACCCGGTTCCATTCAAGCCCGAAGATCTCTCCCGCCCGACACCCAGTCGCGAGCGCGAATCGTACGATCGGTTTCATGTGCGTCGGCATGGCATCAAGCAATCGCCGAGCTTCCTCGCGCCGAAGAAAACGTACGCGGCGCCGCGGTTCCTTGAGCATGCGAATTTTTGGCACCGCGCGGATCCAACGCCAATCCTGATGCGCGAGGTTTAGGATCCTACGAACGATCTCGAGGGCGCGGTTGATCGTAGCGTTCCGCACCCCGTCTTTTTCCTTTCGATCGCGAATGAAGGGCTGCAACGCGGTCATATCGATGGCGTCCACCTGTTGCGAGCGCAGATAGGGCGCGAGCTTTTTCAGATGATCCTGATCATCATGCACACTCTTCTTCTCGGCACATTCCTCGAGGTAGCGCACGACGGCTTGTGGCCATGCGAATGTACCAAGCTCTTGACGCCCGTGCGCCTCGAGCGATTCTCTCCTCAGGCGAAGGACAAATGCTTCGGCCGCGGAGCGGTCGATACAGCGCGTGCTCTGACACAGGCGCCCTCCATCCGGGAGAAGAAGGTGTACCCACCAGTATCGCGAGTCTTTGCGGCGATACAGTCCGCGTTTACGAGCCATAGGAGTCGCCGACTTTTCCAGCGCCTACTATGGCGGTTTAGGAAGAGGGGGGCGAAGCGCATTTCCGGCCAGTTTCGCCAGAAATTCGAGTCACGCCTTGGGCGCCGCAAGTTACGGCAGCGGACTCAAAAGAGCCGGCGTGACAGGCCGTTTTGCTCGGCAAGTACAGCATCGTTGCGCTGTCAAATTGATGCGCTATTAAGCGATCATCCAGGAACCGCCCGTCGAAACCCGCCTCCTGTATCATGCTGATTGCAAGGCCAAATGAGTAAGCTATTGAAGTGCTGCTTCTTTTCACGATGGGCCGCACATGCTCGACATACGGCGCATACTTTGCGTCTCAGCCGAATACGAGCTGAGTTGGCTGGTGAATTTTCGCTGGCCATACGTCTAAGGTTTAATTTATGAACCAATCAAAGACCGTTCCGATTAGCGAAGCCGCTAGGAACTATACGGTAGCCGCGAAGAACATCGTCGATACGGCGATTGCTGCGGGCAATTTCACGATTTTTGCTGCCGGCATCAAGGCAGCGGGTCTGACCGATGCGCTGGCTGTGAAGGGCCCGTTCACGGTTTTTGCGCCGACCGACGAAGCCTTCAGAAAGCTACCGTCCGGCGCCTATGACGCACTGCTCAGGGACTCGGCGAAGCTCAAGGCAGTTTTGACCTATCACGTCGTTAAGGGCCATTTCATGGCTAAAGACGTGAAGTCAGGCGAAGTGATGACGATGCAGGGCAGCACGTTAACGGCTACGGTAGTCTCTACTGAGGTACGGGTGAACGGGGCCCGCATTAAACAGGCGGATCTTATCGCGACGAACGGCATCGTTCACGCCATCGATGAAGTCATTCTGCCCCGGAACTGGCATCTGCAGGCGGCCGCTGCCTGACGATCGTCTCGCATTGAGCACTTTCGTGCACCGGAGGGCCCCGTCGCGGGGCCTCTCTCAAATGCGACTCGACGCCTTAGGCGCCGCTGCTTTGAGTCTCGGGAGCGATTATGGTTTGGAGCGCACCGAAGCGCGAAAAGGCTCCGATTTAGGATGGTAGGATCAACAACTGAGGTCAACAACTAAGGGCCTAAGCACGGATGTTGCACAGCAAGTCTTCACTGATTTGATTATTTAATTGCCCACCAGCACTTGATGCTTGATCAGCATGCGCACTCCGCTCGCCCAGCCATCCGCGCCGCCGGCGAAATTCGCTTCCTGCTGATTGAGGACTTTCCCGGTTCGAGCATCAGTAATTTGAATCAGCACGTAGTAGTCGGTCTGGGTGACTCTTCTTACAATTCCAACCAGGGACTGTTCGGCGCCGAGCTGTAACGCAATACCAGCGTCGCACCCTTCACAGTTTCGTAATGACTTTTCAAGCACTGGCTTCGCGTTGACTCTACTCACATCGATGAGGCTGTAGCGTCCCGACTCCGCGAACATCCGACGCGCCTCAGTGCTGACTTTCTTCATAATGGCTGTACTATTGGTGGTCTCGCCGAGTAGTGAGGCAGCGGGGCTGGCATCTTCCAGTTCGAAATCGAATACCGCGATCTTAATGGGCGGTGATTTCTCGGCATCCGCGGCAAGTGAGGGATGGTTTGCGACACTGTGCAACAAGCCGCCTATGGCAGCAAGCGCCCACAAAGTACGAGATTTCTTGATTTCAGGCGGTTTTCTCACATTCAGACGCAGGCGCATGGACACCCCTTCCGATTGCAGCACACTCGTGGTCGTAGGTCGCCACACTAGGCAATCGGAGAGGCGACTGACAACTGCAATTTGCCTGGAGAGCCGCACTGGCGAAAGGTCTCGACCAGCATTACGCGTGCGGTGGTGCCAAATGCAACGGACGTCACACGGAATTTGTTAATAGAATCAAAGCGCAATTTTCGATTGCCGCCCTACGAAACCCCGTCGTCCACCGGCTGCACTCAAAACCGACGCGGCGGATAGGCGGCGAGCGACCCCAACCCCAAACCATGACCGGTTGAAAATGGTGACGCGGAATCTTCTGTCAGGCACCCGGTGGTGGAATCGATGGCAGCCAGACCAACCGCGGACGCGGAATCTCCCGTCTCGGCAACATAGAGGTTGTTGCCGGCCCCGCTCGGAGCGGAGGTCGCCAGCCCGGCCGTATTGAAATAGGCATTATTGGGATTGTGCAGCGTCGCAATGCAGGCGAACGTGAGCTTCAGCGGGTCCTCCGTGAAACGCAGAGTGGTCACTTGAAGCGAGATGTTGTTGCTGACATAGAGAAATCTTTCGTTGGGGCTAAGCCTGACGTTGTTAGAATTTACACCTCCTTCGGAAATCGTGAACTCGGTTCCCGCCCCCAACACGCTATCGGAGCCGATGGGGTAAATTTCCACAATGGTAGTGTCAAGGTTAGCAACGCCGGCAATGGCGTACTTGCTGTCCTTCGTGATGTCCAATCCTGCTACGTCAAGGCTTCCTTCGTAGGGTCCAGTTTCGGTCAGGGTGGCACCGGAGATGGCGAATGCATCCAAACGGCACTGTACACGGCCATGGCAGACAGCACCGTCCGGATAAGTGACGACTAAAGTCTCACCGTTCGGAGTTACCGCCATGCCGTCCACTTTTGCTGCGTCGGTATTCACGACATTCGCCAAAGTCAGCGAACAGTCGGCGTTGATTTGCCATACACCGATGTTGAGCGAATTGGTGTATCCGGCGTAAAGCACTTCGCCGTTGGGGGTTGCGGCCAATGCGATGCCCAAGTCGCTGCCTACCAGTGCAGAGTTGGAGTAGTTGCCTACTTTGACCGCCTTGTTGAAGGAAGCGACGTCGCTGCTTCCCGCATCCGATATGAAGATGCAAATGGCTGAACCGCGCGTAACAATGGCCTCGCGATTTTCAGCAAGAAAAGTGGCATTCTTCGACGAGGCGCCCTTACCGCCTGTGTCGAGTGTCCTCAGCTTCGTCAGAGTTGTGCTTGTGAGCTCGAACTTGGTCGCTGTGCCCGGACCGTTTTCGTCGTCCGCGGTGTACACGTAATCGAAGGCGAAGAGATTCGTCGGCCTCAGCCCCATTACGACGAAACAAATCAGCACCACAAGCAGGTTCAGATTTGTGAGACTGAAAGAAACTCTCATCGATCGCCTCTTGTAGAGCGAACTAGCTCGAAACTTCAGATTCACCCGGGAAGACCGCAAATGAGTGAGTGTCCGCCGCTAATTCCTGCGATTGCTATTGTTCTCTATCCGATAGTCCGTCTGGAGTAGGTCGGAACTGATAAATATTATCACTGAACTTGCATGCGCACAGAATCGCGCCCGCCTGACCATGCCGGCGCCGTCAGTGGTCTGTCTCGGGGCTGCTGCAATTCGCCATCGGTTGATCGCACCTAGGCGCTTGATAGCGGGCATTATGACCAAAAACCGGCCGACTCAAAGGGTCTTGAAGCAAGCCCTTGAATGGCAATGACGGGACGTGGATGTATGTGTTTGCGCGAAAGGTTAAATCGAAAGTACCCTGATCTCCAAGTTCATGCGGCTGGCGACTACTTGGGGGAAAGAAGCGGGCCTGTTGGAATAGCTGGATAGCGCCGCACAATTTCGAAGGGTTTTTCAAAACATGGCGACATGCTGGTTAAGGCAGGGGATTGGCAGCCTGCACGCAGGCTCTATCAGAATGTCAAACTCTCGGTGACTCACTCGCAATGACCATTCCGCGAGGCCCTGGACCTGCGCATTCGCGATGCGCCAGACAACATGGTCGTCTTCAATGCGCCCCTCGATGGGAATGCGCCCCCAGGCAAGCAGATGATGATCAATTCATCCTTCGCTTGCATGGCTTGCCATCAGCAGTAGAGCACACGCCGTGCCGATCAGCAGGAACGCCCGGTCTGCGCGGCAGGTGAGACTCGCGAATGCGCCGGCTTCAACGCCGTGGCCGCCGCCGCCTGAGGGAGGCAAGCTGCTGGCGTTGTATGCAAAAAGCCGCGCGGCTACGACAATCTACAGTCCCCTGCGACCTTGAATGAGATTGATGACGATAATCACGATGGCAATGACCAAAAGAATGTGAATGAATCCGCCAAGCGTGTATGAGGACACCAATCCAAGCAACCAAAGAACAACTAGTATGACCGCGATTGTCCAAAGCATTCTCGTTCTCTCCTCTTTTCTAGATGATTGATACCGCCGAAGCTAGTGCCTGTTCGATCACGTCCGCAGCGCGGGCAGGAGCACAGTGAATTCGCTGCCGCGCTCCAGACCGTCACTGGCGGCGGTCACGAAGCCTCCATGCATCTCGACCAAATTGCGGACCACGGCGAGGCCGATGCCATGTCCCGCTTCGGAGTGTGGCGCGGACGGCTCTGCCTGCACGAAGAGCCCAAACACGCACGGCAGCAGCTCCGCCGGAATACCGATGCCTGCGTCACGAATGCGCACGCTCGCGAACTCGAGCCGCCGCTCGACCGTCAGCGTGATATCGCCACGGTCGCGGGAATACTTTGCGGCGTTCATGAGGAGGTTTGAGAACACCTGCTCCAATCGGCCAGGATCAGCGTCCAGCCAGACGGGGTCGTCCGGCAGGTTAACCGTGAGCCGGTGCCCGCGCCTGCGAAAGTCTAGTTCGATTCCCTCTATCACCTGCCTAACAAGAGCGCGCAAATCGATTCGTTGGCGCTGCAAGGATTCCGGCCCGCTGACCCGTGAACCGTCGAGGAGATCCTCGATGAGCCGGCTCATTTGGCCAACCTGCCGCTCGATGAGGAGGCGCGCACTTTCGATCACGCCAGATACCGTCTGCTGCGCACCGAAGAGCCGGGCTGCGTTGCGGACTACGCTGAGGGAATTACGCAGCTCGTGGGCAATTACGGCCAGCCGATCGTCCCTCGTGCGATAAGTAAGGGCAAGTTGTTCGGCGATCGACAGCTGGGGGGGCCGCACGGTCTGGGACGCAATCTTCGGAATGGCGCCGGCGCGCCCGAAGTGCCTGACTTCGTTTTCGACCTCGAATGTCCGGCTGAAGAGTACAGGATCGACTGCGATCGCTTCACGAGTCGATCGAGATTGGATTTGCATGGCGTTCTCCGAATTCCAAGGCCAGTCCTTGGCAAGCGTGAAGCGGCTCGGGTGAGTCCTCGGCGGCGTCGCGAGCCCGCACTTCACTTCCCCACAGCCGAAAAAGCTACGCTTCAGGTGCAGTTCCGTCTGTACGCTGCCGTACGCTACGTGGCTAGTTGTCCGCCGGCTTCACCCGCAGGGCGGATCGATTATTCCGGTCGAATTCCTTCGACAGCATTATGGGGTGCCGTACAGGTTCCACTCCGACTCCGACACGCCTCGTGCGAGGTTGGAGTCGAAAATCCAATACGCATCGCCTTGCCATTAGCCGTATATGCGACATGCGCTTTCGGGTCACGGTTCACGGGCTGATACTGGCTCGTCAGCCTCAGCGGCGAGGTGGAATTCACCCGTTACGGCGCGTGCAGCACGAGATTCTGCTCCGGCTGCTCTTTATTATATGGCGGTCGCCTTGGCGAGCTAGAGCGTACGTATCTTGGGGGCATTGCTCGTCCATATGCACCGGGCGCGGTTGTCGGCCAGGCACTCAGACAAGTAGACGAGTAAGTTATTCATGTTTGAAACCAGCGCGCTTGTCCGTTGACGCACCCACAGTCGCTCGTGTCGGGATTCAGGACCAACCGGTTCATGATACAAGTGTACGATCTGGGCGGCGGCGCGCGCGCAGGAACGAGTTCCCGTTGCTCTGCGGCCTTGCGGGTCTTGTACTCGTTAAAGTCGATGACTTGGGTTCGCATCAGGGCCTGAACAAGTGAGATCATTCCTAGACGAAGACAGATCAGGGCATGGTGGCCCAGATGGCGTAGTGACCCATTTCACAGGATCGCCGGAACACGGCGGACACTCCCATCGAATTGAGACGCTTGCAGCCTGGGCACCGCTCCGGCTGCATACCGGATGCCGCTGCTACCGTGTCCATCTCACATTTGGAGGCTCGGGTGTTCCGGGAGGCCGATCGCATCGACTTGCTGATCATGCCGGAACTTCAGCGCCGACTGACGAGGAATGCGAGGGCGCGTGCGGGGTGAATCAGGTTGGTCTTTCTTCCTGCATGCATGCAGGCGGACGGAAGCGATCGAGCGTTGTGAGTCAGCCTCCATAAGACATGCCACATGCCGGCCATCGACATTCAGCCCTTTACGTCCCGCGCTGATTACGAGCGTGTGCTTGATTACTTCTTTGGGGCCGACGAGGCATTCCTGCGAGGAATGGGCGTGGATCCGGCCAAATTATCGACGAGAGAGTCCTGGCTCGATCGACTGCTCGCCGACTTGGATCGTGAAGATCGAGAAAAACAGACGTACTACTTGGGCTGGGCTAGCGACGGCACTCCGATCGGCCATTGCAATGTCAATAGGATCAAGTACGGGCAGGAAGCCTACCTGCACCTTCATATGTGGCATCGAGCGTTTCGCAAAGCGGGTCTTGGCACCGAGCTCGTGAGACAGTCGGCTAACCGCTTCGTGCGAAAATTTGCGCTGCAGCGCCTGTATTGCGAGCCATACGCGGACAATCCCGCTCCGAACCGCGTGCTTACAAAGCTCGGCTTTCGCCTGGTGAAGCGCTACCGGACCACTCCCGGAATCATAAATTTCGAGCAGGAAGTCAATCAGTTCGTCATCGAGCCTGAGGCTCTGGGCTAAGCGAAGGGCTTCATTAAGAAATGATCCATTTGCGGAGTTCTGGCCCGCGGACGCCTGCTCCGACCTGTGCATGCATAAAGGCCAAACACTCCTGGCAGGACGTGGTGCGACAATGAGCCTATGGATCGAGGTGGTCGGTTGGAGTGGAGCGCTGCTGATCCTTGCGGCGTATGGATTAATCTCCGCGGGAAAGCTCGAGGCGCGCTCCCCGCTCTATCAACTGATGAATATCGTGGGGGCGGCGGGATTCATTGTGAACAGCGGATGGAACGGCGCACTGCCGTCTGCCGCGCTAAACGTCGTATGGTTATGCATCGGCCTATTTGCACTGCTGCGCCATCGTCGGGCTGACAAAGAGATTAGCCAGAGAGGAACCGGGTCATGGTCGAACTGATTGATTTAAGCCATACCGTCGAGCACGGGATGGTCACGTATAAAGGTCTTCCTGCGCCGCTCATCTGCGACTTTTTGAGTCGCGAGGCGTCGCGGAAGCTCTATGCTCCCGGCACCGAGTTCAATATCGGCAAGATCGAGATGGTCGCAAATACGGGCACCTACGTCGACAGTCCGTTCCACCGCTATGCGAACGGCAAGGACTTGTCGCAGTTGCCGCTGGCGTCGCTGGCGGACCTCGACTGTGTCGTTGCACACATCGAGCCTGACGTTTCGCGCGCCATCGATGGCTTGCCCTTCTCGGCGGCCGAGGTCCGCGGCAAGGCGGTGCTCATCCATACTGGTTGGGACCGGCACTGGCGCACCGACGCCTATTTCGAGGAGTTCCCGCATGTCACCGGCAGGTTGGCACAATGGCTACGCGGTGCCGGCGCCGTTTTGGTCGGCATTGACTCTCACAATATTGACTGCACCGATACGGGCGAGCGCCCCGTGCATTCGACCCTTCTGGGTGCGGATATTCCCATCGTAGAGCACCTCTGCGGCCTCGAGTCGGTTCCGGAGCGCGGCTCGAAGTTCTTCGCCGTTCCGGTCAAGATCAAAGGCTTCGGAACCTTTCCGGTGCGCGCCTTCGCGGCCGTCGCACACTAAACCGCACAGACGGGGTGGCCGCGACGCGGCAGTCGACGACGCGCGGGCGCCGGTGCACCTCCGCGCGACTCCCGTTGCCCTAACCTTGCTTCCCAGTTCCGTGGATAACAGAAGTGACGTTTTCAAGCGGTGCAAGGTCGCGCGACGGTCATATCAGAAGGCGACCGCCCGTCTGTATACATACGATCCCGGAGCCCGAGAGATTCCTAAGTGGAGGCGACTACGGTCTGGCGCTGCTCTCCAAGCCCCTCGATCCCGAGGCACACGGTGTCACCCACCGACAGGAACATCGGAGGTTTTTGGCCGAGTCCGACGCCGGCCGGAGTCCCGGTTGTCACCACATCGCCAGGCTGCAGACTCATGAAATGGCTAAGGTACGAAACCAGAAACGCGGGCTTGAAGACCATATTGCGTGTAGAGCCCGACTGAAAGCGCTTTCCGTTCACGTCCAGCCACATTGCGAGATTGGCCGGGTCCGGAATTTCCCTTGACGTCACCAGCCAAGGACCGATCGGGCCGAAGCTGTCACATCCCTTGCCCTTGTCCCATTGACCGCCACGTTCCAGCTGAAACGCTCGCTCTGAGACGTCGTGACAGACAAAGTACCCGGCTATCGCAGCGGCGCCGGCTCTTTCATCCACATAACGGCACTCGGTGCCGATCACAAAAGCCAGCTCGACCTCCCAGTCGAGCTTTGTCGAGTCTCGTGGTTTGATGATTGGGTCGTTAGGGCCAGAAACTGCGCTAGTGGCTTTCAAAAACACGATCGGCTCTTTGGGAATCTCGGCACCAGTTTCTGCCGCATGGTCAGTGTAATTAAGACCGATGCAGATGAACTTGCCAGGACGGGCAACACATGCGCCCAGGCGCGGCGACCCGGTGATGGATGGAAGCGAGGCCAAATCAAGTGCTTCGAGCTCCGCAAGGCCGCGCGGGCCGAACGCCGCGCCTTCGAATTCCGACACGAGTTCACTCAAGTCTCTTATCGTACCCGTGGAGTCGAGCAAGCCGGGCCTTTCAAGACCTCGAAGTCCGTAACGAACAAGCTTCACGTGCATTGCCTCGTCTGACTGTATTTGACTCGGGTCATTCGGATTCTTCTGCAGTCCCGGGTATCGGCTCCCGCACAACCAGGGCTCTGTTCCTCGACCAAAGTCATTCCATCAGGTGTTAAAACAGACCGATAACATCGGTTGCGGCGTATTGGCCAGTAACATGCGGTCGTCTGAATTATTGCGCGAGCTTGCGAGTTCTAGCCATCCGGCGCGGCGACCTTGCTTCTTGATCCGCGCTCTATGGGTTACTGCTCAGTCGTTGTGATCCCTGCGCACCCGCAAGCTTGCACGTAACTCCCATCTCATTGTTGAAACCGGTGCCTGGCCGCACGGAACTCCAACCGGCGCGAAGTTCCGCGGCAGGTACAGCGTAATTTGTACCGTCGTCGTAGTACTCGGTAGCTTCCTCGGTTCGTGCCGTTGCCCCTACGCAATTGAATGCGTCGCGAGAGACAATAGCGCTTATCCACTTGTTCCGCTGTTCGAGGCCTCTAACGGTATGAGGCGAGAAGATCGTCTTGAACCAGGCTCTTGGTATACCGTTCTTAACGCGGATACTTGAACGATTAACGTACAGCCTTTGTAGTCCGTCCTTACTCTGGCCGATGGACAACCAATCGTCCGTCGCGGCCGCGGCCGCATGTTTTGCTACTGGGGATACCGCAGGATGTTCAGCCAGCACCTCGTTAATCGCTAACAAATGCCGTTGATTGTCGATGGCCCAAGATTGCAGCCGCCCCAGAAAGCTTTGCCCCAGCAACAAGAGGTCAGCATGAGGGGCGACTGAAACAATGACGTCGCGAAGTTCCACGCCGCCTACGCGCAAAGATCGAATGCGAACGCGCTGGGTGCGAGTTTTGGAGCCATCCGCCAGCTGGTATACCTGGGAACCTAGAAAGTCAGTCGATGCGATCGTACCGGCGCGCGTTAGCGCCGCCAGAACTTCAGCAGAAATAGTTACATCTGATGCGCCGCTGTCGATCATGAAGCTGCGGGTTATTCGGTCATTAATGACCACCGGCAAGACGAACGCTCCATGCTCGCGTTGGAGCGGTACGGTCTCCGCGCGTAGCGGCCGCATGCCGCTTCCAAGGAGCGCCGCCATGGCCAGCACAAAGGCCGCGGCGCGTCGGCTTGGCATGGATTTCCTGGATTCTGGCGGGGTTCGCTTGGCACTCGGGTCCATACCTAAACGATGCCTGATTACGGGCCGTGCGACGTTGAACCAGGTCGCAGCGTGGGGTCCGTCGCAGGCGCAGCCGGTGACGGTGAAAATGTGCGACACGAACGCCGGTATCACAATGGTGGCACGATTGTGAAAGTATTGCGTTGCCCACTTCCTTGGAGGAGCTAAAAGATGTCGCTGACTCTTTACTACCATCCGCTCGCGTCGTTCTGCCATAAAGTTCTCATCGCTCTCTACGAGACCGGTATCGCATTCGAAAGGCGGATCATCCACCTCTCGGAAGAGGCGGACAGAGCGGAGCTTCAGGCAATATGGCCAATCGGCAAGTTCCCGGTGATCCGCGACCCAATCCGCAAACGCGACCTGCCCGAATCCACGATCATTATCGAGTACCTGGATCGCCTTTCTGCTGGTGCGCGCCCGCTGATCCCCAGTGACTGGGAGGACGCACTGGAAGTGCGCCTGTGGGACCGCTTTTTCGACAACTACCTCCAAGGGCCGATGCAACAGATTGTAGGCGATCGCTTGCGGGGCGCTACAGGCGATATGAGTAAAGAACGCTCCACTCTGGAAACGGCTTACCGCATGGTCGACCGACAAATCACCTCCAAGACCTGGATTGCCGGAAAAGAGTTCAGCATGGCGGACTGCGCCGCTGCCCCGGCGCTCTTTTATGCCAGTACTGTCCAGCCGTTTGCGGAGGAATTCAGCCACTTAAGGGCCTATTTCGACAGGTTGGCGGAGAGGCCATCGATCCAACGGGTGATCGATGAAGCCAAACCCTACTTTTCGCTCTATCCGTTTGCGGACGCCATTCCGAAGCGGTTTCTTTGACGGGGCAAGGAAGTCTCGAGGGCGCTGCGATGAGGCGCGCAAACGGATCGAGGTCTGTCCGCGCCTCGTGCGCCGCCGCCAGCGGCGCGCCGGAAGTCGATCAGGCGATGCCGCTGCTTCGAGCTGTCGCACCGCCGCTCACGCGATGACCTCCGATTGAGCATCGCCGGAGCCGCGCGCGCTCTTCCCGACAGCCGTCGAATCCGTGGCTGCTCCGACACGTCGATCTGCGGCGTGGTCGGCGCCCAGCAGAATGTACACAGCTGGGACAATGAATAGCGTGAACAGCGTGCCGATCGACAGACCCGTGAAAAGCACGATGCCCATCGCGCGGCGCCCGGCGGCGCCGGCGCCTGAGGCGATAACCAGTGGCACGACGCCCAAGACCATCGCTGCGGTGGTCATCAGGATCGGCCGCAAGCGCACGGCGGCAGCTTCCAGTATTGCCGCAAGCTTGGTTCGCCCCTGACGTTGCAATTCATTGGCAAATTGCACTATCAGAATCCCGTGCTTGCTGATCAGGCCGAGCAGCGTCACCAGGCCCACCTGCGTGTAGATGTTGAGGGTCGCGAGACCGATGTTGATGAACAGCAGGGCGCCGAACAGCGCCATGGGCACGGAAACCAGGATGACCGCCGGATCGCGGAAGCTTTCGAACTGTGCCGCGAGCGCGAGGTAAACGATAACGAGCGCAAAGAACATCGTGACGACGAAGCCGCTCGAGCCGCGCACAAATTGACGCGACTGGCCCGAATAGTCCACGTTGTAGCCGGCGGGCGCGACTTCATGCAACGCGTCGCGCAGAAACTGCAGCGCGTCGGCCTGGGATACCCCGGGCGCTCCGGCGATCGTCGCGGAATTCAGCTGCTGGAAGTGATTGATGGCCTCGGGTACGGTGCTGGTATTGATCTTCGCAACCGTGCGCGCGGCAATGAGTGAGCCGTCGCCGGCGCGCACGTAATAGTCGAGCACCTGGTCCGGGTTGAGGCGATCCTTCTGCAGCACCTGCGGAATTACTTTGTATGAGCGGCCGGCGAGCGAGAAGTAATTGACATAGCCGCCGCCCAGGGCAGCGCCCAGCGAGTTGCCCACATCCTGTTGAGTGAGACCCAGGTCGGCGACCAGATCGCGGTCGATGCTGAGAGTCGCCTGCGGCTTATCGAGCTTCAGATCGGAATCGACGAACCAGAACATGCCGCTCGCCTTGGCCTTCTCGAGCACTTTGTTCGCCACCTCATTGAGGCTTTCAACCGCCTCGGTAGTCGTGATGACGAACTGCAGCGGCAGCCCCTGGGATCCCGGCAGGGACGGGAACTGAAAGGCTGCCACGCGCGCGCCCGAGATTTGATTCCACTGCTCCTGCAGCAGCTGCTGCAACTGGTCCGCCGAGCGACTTCGCTGATCCCACGGCTTGAACAAAACGCCCCCGAATCCTTGGCTTACGGCCGGCGTGCCCGTGATCTGAAACATCGCCTGATACTCGGGCAGCTTGCGTGCGATAGCGAACATCTGGTCGGAGTAGGACTCCATCTGCTCGATGGTCGCATCCGGCGGTCCGATCAGCTGCGCCAGGACGACGCCTTGATCCTCCTGCGGCGCCAGCTCCGATTGCGACGTCATGAAAAGGTACGCAGCGCCGGCGAGCAGCAGCACACCCAGCACCACGAGCACCTGCCAGGTTTCGAGCCAGCGCGACAAGACCCGCTGGTACCTCGCACGCAGACTCGAGAAGCGGCGATCAATGAGGCGCGCGAGGCGGCCTTCCTCCTGCTTGGCGTCGAAGGTCTTCGCGCACATCATCGGGGAGAGTGTGAGCGCGATGATTGCTGACACGGTCACGGCGCCGGCAAGCGTGAAGGCGAACTGCGTGAACAGCGCGCCGGTCAGTCCGCCCTGGAACCCGATCGGCAGGTAGGCTGCTACGAGCACAACCGTCATCGCAATAATCGGCCCGCCAAGCTCGCGTGCACCCTGCAAGGCCGCCTGGAACGGCGACATGCCCTCCTTTAAATGGCGGTCGATGTTCTCGACCACGATGATCGCATCGTCCACGACGAGACCGATCGCGAGCACGAGCGCCAGCAACGTCAGGAGGTTGATCGAATAGCCCAGCGCCAGCATCAGGAAAAAAGCGCCGATGAGCGACAAGGGCATCGCGACGACCGGCACGATGACCGCGCGCAGGCTGCCGAGAAACAGATAGATGACCACGGTTACGATCAGCAGCGCCTCGACGAGTGTCTTGATGACTTCCTTGATCGAGGTGTTGATGAATATCGTGGCGTCATAGACCAACTTTTGATTGACGCCCGAAGGCAACTGCTCCCCGATCGTCGGCAGCACCGCGCGAACCCGGGTGGCGACATCGAGTATGTTTGCCTTGGGAGCAACCTGTATTCCAAGGAATACGGAGCGTTGTCCGCTGAAGGCCACGCTGAAGTCGTAGGTCTCTGCGCCCAATACGACGGTGGCGACATCTTTCAGGCGAACTATCGCGTCATTTTGCTGCCGCACGACGAGGCGGCGGAATTCGTCGACCGAGTGAAGGTCGGTCGACGCCGTCAGGTCGACGCTGACCATCTGGCCTTTGGTGTTGCCGACCGCCGTGAGGTAGTTATTCGCCGATAGAGCCGTGAACACGTCGCTCGCCGCGACACCGTGGGCGGCCATGCGCTCAGGATCCAGCCATGCCCGCAGCGCAAACTGGCGCGCGCCCAGGATCTCGGCCGTCTGGACCCCATCGACTGCATCGAGCTTCGGCTTCACGACCCGCGACAGATAGTCGGTCAGCCCATTGGTCGGCAGCGTATCGCTGAAGTATCCGACGTACATGGCATCGGTCGTCTGGCCCACTTGCACCGTGAGCACGGGCTGCTGCGCCTGGGGTGGCAACTGATTGCGCACGGAGGCGACCTTCGTGTTGATTTCGGTCAGTGCGCGATTTGAATCATAGTTCAGGCGCAGTGTCGCCGTGATGACGGAGACACCAGTGCTGCTTGACGAAGACAGATACTCGATACCCTGAGCCTGAGAGATTGCGGACTCGAGCGGTTGCGTGATGAAGCCCGCGACCGTGCCGGCATCGGCGCCGTAGTACGTCGTCGAAATGGTGACGACGGCGTTCTCGGTCTCCGGGTATTGACTGACGGGAAGTTCGAAAATGGCGCGCAAGCCCAGCACAAGAATCAGCAGGCTCACGACCAAGGACAGTACCGGCCGCTCGACGAACAGATCAGTGAACTTCATTGCTGCGTCTCACTGTTCCTGCGGTGTCGGATTTGGATCGTTGCGGGGCAGGGCCTCGTTGTTGACCTTGAGCGGCGTGCCGTTGATCAGTTTGAGCTGGCCGCTCGTGACGACGGTATCGCCTTCCTTGATGCCCTTGAGAACCGCGACCTGGTCGCCGCGCGTCGGACCGAGGGTCACAAAGATCTGTTGGGCAACCAGAGTATCGGACGCCCCGGCTTTCTTCTGCGCGACGAAGACCGTGGTGCCGTACGGGTTATAAGTGATGGCCGTTTGCGGCAGCGTCAGGTAGCGCTGCATGCTGCCCGCGGCGACGGCGACACGCGTGAACATTCCGGGCAGGAGGCGGCGGTCAGTGTTCGCAACTGTCGCCTCCGCTTGAAAGTTGCGCGTTGACGAGTCGACCCGTGGGTCGATGGCGTTGATCTTGCCGACGAAGCTTGTGCCGGGAAATGCATCGGTCGTCAATGTGACGGTCTGACCGGTGGCGACCAGCGCGAGCTGCTGCTGCGGCAGTTTGAAATCCGCGTAAATAGGATCGATCGCCTGCAGCGTAACGACCTTGTCTCCGGTGTTGAGGTACTGGCCTGGATTGACTGTCGTGATGCCGAGCCGGCCGGCAAACGGCGCCCGCAATGACTTCTTCGCGACCAATGCGTCCTGCGACGCCGCCTGCGCGCGCTTAGCCTTCAAGTCCGCCGCATCGGCATCGAGCTGCGCCTTGCTGATGGCCTGCGCCTGATACTGAACCTGGTCGCGCGCGTAGACTGTACCCGAGAGATCCGCCGCCGCCTCGAGCGCGTGCAGCTGCGCGATATCGGCGTCGGCATTCAGCTGCACCAGCAGCTGACCGCTTTGCACCTCGTCCCCGGACTTGAAATACAGGTTGCGCACGAGGCCGGTCACCTCGGTGGTGACATCCACACCCTGCACGGCGCGCAGGCTGCCGACAGCAGTGATTTCCGGCTGCCAGTCAGAAGAGCGCGCAACCGCGGTCGTCACCGTTTGCGGCGGCGCGGAGTTTTTCAATCTGACCTGTGCGACGATGTGCTGCTTGAAGATGTTGAAGCCGACGAGCGCGGCTAGCAGCGCGCCGGCCGCGATCAACACGATAATCAAACGCTTTCGCATCACAACGCTGTTCACGGTCCGGCTCCCTGTTCGCTGTTCCGATTCCACCAGCCGCCGCCGAGCGCCTGAAATAGCGCCGCCGAATCGGCGTAGCGCGCCGCTTGCGCCTGTACCCGGCTCTGCCGCGCCTGAAAGTACAGCCGCTGCGCGTTCAGGACCGTGACATAGCTGATGCCGCCTGCCTGAAACTGCTTTTTGGCGATCTCGAGCGCATCGGACGCGGCCTTCTCCGCATCGACCTGCGCGCGCAGGCCGCGCGCGTCTGCCTCGAGCGCGCGCAGCGTGTCCGCCACATCCTGCATGGCGCTCAGTACGGCCTCGCGGTACATCGCCGCGGCCTGGTCGAAGTTCGCGAGCGCCGCACGCCGCTTGTAGCGGAGCTCCCCGCCGTGAAACAGCGGTTGCAGCAAGGTGCCGCCAGCGCTCCAGGCGGCAGTGCTGGTGCGAAACAGATCACCGGCGGAAAGAGCGTCCGTACCGATCGATCCAGTGAGATTCAGCTGGGGATACAAATTCGCCGTCGCCACTCCGACCTGTGCGCTCGCCTGGTGCAGCAGCGCTTCGGCAGCCTGGATGTCGGGCCGTTGGCGTATGAGTTTCGCAGGCACGCTGACCGGAAGGTCCGTCGGCAGCACGAAACGTGCGAGCGTGAATTGCGGCAGGTCCGCGTAATCGGGCGTTTTTCCGGCGAGTACCGCGAGCCTATGTTGGGCCTGGGCGAGTGCCTTTTCCAGACCAGGTACCACGGCCTGTGCCTGTGCCAATTGCGCGTTCTCCGCCAGCACGTCCGCGCGCGATGCACCGCCGGCGGCGAACTGCTTCTGGATGACCTTGAGCTGGTCAGCCTCACTGGAGACGACATCGTTCACCGCGGCCAGCTGCTCGCGGAGGGAAGCGACATCGAACGCGGTTGTGACGACATTGCCAGTCAACGTCAGATTCGCGGCTTCGAGTTCCCAGCGCTGGTAGTCAGTCTGGGCTCGCAGCGCTTCGAGCTGCCGGCGCGATGCACCAAAAAGGTCCAGGCGATAGGAAACGTTGACGGACACGTTATAGAGCGTGAACGTACTGGCCGGGACAGACGGCAGTCCAAAGGCCGCACCGGGCACGCGCTCGCGCGTGATTCCGGCTTGGGCGTCAACTGTAGGCAGAAGCAGCGCTCCGCGCTCGGCCGCGTAGCTTGCTGCGGCAGACCGCAACGCAGCCTTGGCCGCTTCAAGCGTCGGACTGTCACGCAGCGCCTGGCGCACTAGGGCGTCCAACGCTTCGGACTGGAACAAAGTCCACCAGTCCGCCGGGACGTCCCGGTCATCGACGAAGCGCTGTGCGGCCCCGGCAGGCACGGGCGCATCGGCGGTCACGTCAGGTTGAACGCCGGACGTGTAGCGCGCCGTATCGGGCGGCGCCGGTGAACGAAAATTCGGGCCCACGGCGCAGCCGGCCAGCATCAAAGCGGCGATTGCGCCGGCAACAGTCGGTCGCCGTGTCATGACAGTGGAGAGATGCAAATTGTGTGTCAGCCGTATTCCGTCGAGCGCGGGGAGTACAGAAGTCGCGCGATCGGAACCACCAGGCAACTCTGGCACGAACTGGTACTTTATCGTTTTCGCAGGGTCTTGCGCAACGAACGTGCGTCGGCCCGACGTGCGACTGCGATACGCCGAGTTCGTATTTTCCGCCCGCGCTTGCGATAAGTTCTTACGGGTTCTGGCACGACAGCTGCGATTTCGAAAACTCCGCGCCGGAACCCGAGGGGTTTGCGATGTGCTCAGTCGCGGGGCAGTCCGTCGAGCTGCGACGGGCGTCATCAGCCGCGTAATACTGCCCCAGCGCACGTTGTGGCGCGACATTCAGCTGGCACTTGAATTTGACGCAGCGGTTCGAGAGCGCGCCGCCGTCTCAAGGCCGTACCGCTGTGACCTCTATCTCGACCAGAAAGCCGGGATTGGCGAGCGCCATGACCTGCAAAGCCGAGCGCACTGGCAAGTTCGGTTGCACCGCCGTACCGAAAAACTGGGTATAGCCCTGCATGAAGCCGGCGAAGTCCATGTGTCCGCCCTGCGAGGGATCGCCGACGAGAAAGGCCTGCATTTTCACGACGTCGCCCATCGTCAGATGCAGAGCCTCGAGCTCCGCCTGGATCGCCTGCAGCGCGCCGATCGTCTGCATTCGAGTGTCGCCATAGGCTGCGGGTGTGTCTTTCGCCGCCTTCGGATCGACAATCGGTGGCACCATCCCGCTTAAATATACGATCGTCTTGCCGGGCGGCACTTCTACGCTGGCCGCGATCGGAAACTTGCTGCCATTCGGCAACGCATGACGAATGACCTCCTGCGCCGCCGCGAGCGACGGCAACAGCACGAGAGGCAGCAGTGAACGGGCGAGTTTGAGCATGGGCATTCCCCTCATACGTTGTTCGCGATTGTCTCGAGAAGCATGGAGCTGTCAGCGCGTGCCCTGGTCGAGGGCCGCGATTTCCGCCGCGGTGATCAGGTCCGTATAGCGATTGCCGAAATGCGTGCGCACGTAGTTAATCACCGACGCTATCTGATCTTCATTCAGGGTCAGGGGCGCGGAGATGAATCCCTTGGCATGCTTGGCTCCGAACGCCGGCATGTTGCGCCGTCCCATGAGAATCGTCAGCGCCACGTACTGGCGTGACGCCAAGGCAGGGTCCTTCGCGAGCGCCGGATAGTCTCCCGCGCCTGCAGCACCACGTCCACCGGACATGTGGCAACCCTGGCAGATCTGCTCGTAGATCTGCCTGCCATCGGTCGTGCTCAGCGTCGTTGGATCCAAAATGCCGACAGTAGCTGCTCGCGCCGGAGCGTCGACAATTTCCGTGGCAGCTAACGCCAGGCACAAAGCGACGCCGCCCCGCAGGCAGCGTCCAGCGACTGGCTGTAGTTTGTACGCATTCATTTTCCAGCTCCCGCCGCGAGCGCGCGCCGGTGCAGTCGCTCGATGGCATCGAGCGCCGAGGTGACGGCGCCCTCCTGCCAGGCGGGCAGGTAGGAGGCGTGTTCTCCCGCAAGGACGATGCGGCCGTCGAAGCGGCACAGGTTATCGTAGTGCTCAGCACGAGTGGCGCCCGTCCAAATGCCGAAGCAGCCCATTGCGAATGGTGCGCGATGCCAAGCGACGGCGATGCCGTTGTCGAAGGCGCCACGATATTGCGGATGGATCTGGCTGCCATATTCGACGGCCTTGGCAACGCGCTCTTGCGGTGTCATCGACGTGAACTGCATCGAATCGAGCATGTTCCAGATATATGCGCCCAACAACACGCCCTTGCCGCCGCTGAAATAACCGCTGCTCGGATAACTTATCTCGCCGATTGGGAGGTCGGTATAGGTGACCCCGCCGTAGATTTGCTCGTCCTCTTCCCAGAAGCGGCGCTTGAACTGCAACCCCACTTTGATCGACGGATAGTAGGGAACCGCGGCGATTGCGTTGGCCATCGGCGCACCGACGTTCATCGGAATCTGGCTGAGAATAGACAACGGTATCGTGCACACGCACCAGTCCGCCTGCGCAGTCTGCCGGCCCGGCCCCGCGACGGTATCCTCAAAGGTGGCGCGGACACGATGTTCGTCCTGATGGATCTCCACGACCTTGGCGTTGTACCGGATCAACGGCTCCAGCTCGCGCGCAAACGCCTGACCCACCCGGTCCATGCCGCCGACCGGCTGAAACAGCGTCGTCTGGAATTCGTAAATTTCGCCGAGCGCCAGTGCCGCCCACAGGCCGGAGCTCAGCAAGTCGCGCAAGCCGACGGGCTCGGAAAACAGCGGCTGTCCACCGAGGCCACCGCCCGGATCGCGGGCGTAGCCGCGCCGGTCATTGCTGTCTGCGCCCTTCACATATCTGAAATTCCCGTCGAGCGCGCCCCAAAACCGCAGCGAGTCGAGGAGCTTCGCCTGATCTTCGGCCGTCACGTCGGCATCGAGTGAGTGGCTTTGAGTTGCCTTCGCCAGCAGCTCGGCAATATGGCCCTGGTAATCAGCCTTGACGATGCGCAACCGCTGTGGTTTTCCACCGAACGCTTTGTGACTGTGCACGTAGGCGTTGTAGTTGACTTGTACGAAAGGCTCGAGTGCGACACCGAGCCGCTTGCAGTAGCTGAGCATGCCGTGATGGTGATGCGGCAGCCGCCACGGACCGGGATTGAGGTACTGACCCACATCGAAACGGCACTCCTGGGTTTCCCCGCCCAATTCGGCATAGCGATCGCCGCCGCGTAACGTCCAATTGCGCCCCCCGGCGCGACCGTTGTACTCGAGTGCCTGGACATGGTAGCCGGCGTTGCGCAATTCATAGGCGGCCACGAGTCCGGCAATACCCGCGCCAAGCACAAGCACCGAGGCGCCCTTCGGGGCGGCGCTCAACTGGATCGGGCTGTGAAAGGGGGATTCGGCCGCAAAGCCCAGGCTGTGCATCGCCTGGTACATCGCCGTACTGCCAGCGCTCAAGCCGATCATTGTCAGCAGCCGGCGCCGCGAAATTGATGTCCCCAAGGTCTCTCTCATGCGATCCGCCTGATGGGTGACGGCGCCGGCGCGTACTGTAGGAATTTTCTCGGTGACCAGCGGGCTATGGTTGTCTCTACGACCGATTTACTTTGAACTCGGGCCGCTGACCGATTGAAATTTCATTTCGGAGCGTTTGAACTCGCGTCGAGTTTCCAACTCCTTGCCGCGGGCATCTTGCCGGCCAGACTCCATGACCGCGGATACATCGAAGCACGATGGATTCGTAACGGCAATCACAATGCTTCCATTCCATTGCAACATCTCCCCGAGCCCCGCTGCGGTATGAGTTGCCTCGGAAGCGAGTGTGGTGCGCTCCGCTTCGGGATTCATCACACTGACCGACCAGTCGTTGGGAATGTTTGATATCCCCACAAACCTCCCGCATGACACGTTCACGTTGAGCTTCTCAATTCGTTCGCCCTCGGTGCGCGAGATCAGGACGGGCGGAAAAGCAAGCCTGTAGACCGGGTTCGCAGGTATCGCACTGCCATTCAGGTTGGATGATGCGTCGACCCCATCCGCCGATGCGGCGGGCGGTGGTGCGGCTTGCGCCGCTGTCTGCGCCGAAGGCGCCGGCGCGGGCGCGCTCTTAGCGGTCCCACTCAAGACATATCCGCTAGTGACGAGCATGCCTTGTTGTTCTGCGTCGGCGCAGCTGTACAGCGAGACCGACACACTTTTGATGCCGGTCATACCGCCATCGTGCGGGACCGGCTCACCGAGCACAGCATTGGGCTCCCTATTACCCGTCTTGGTGTTCACCAAGCAGTAGTATCGCCGCACATTCGGCGGCGACCCGAGATCGAAATGAGCACGCACGGCTTCGTGACTGAGGTCCTGTTGCGCAGACTGTTTCAGTGACGAAAAAATGCCATTTTGCGGGAGGGACTTTGGCGCATCGTTGGTACTCGTCGGGGAATTTGTCGACCCTCCGGCTTCTGCGCCACCGGGGGGTTCGGCTAAGGCGCCGCCACGACCGCCAAAGAACAGAACAAGCACCAGCCCCCAAGCGCTGCCCCCTACTCGTCGCGAAGTCCCCACGCTTTGCCCCCAGCATAGTTTTCGGTATTCGTCACCCGGGATTCTAGTCTCTGGTGAGCGATTCCGCACTATCACCGACGGCGGGGTCAACGGCGTCCGGGCGATGGCTCAAGGGATATGCGCGGCGGCGTCAAATCCGCGCGCTATCCGATTTAACCGCCGGGATGAGTCTTGGCGAATGCATCGAATTCCGTGCGGCAGTGAGCGAACCGTTGCAGGCGATTTTTAAGTGGCCGCGCACATAATCCTGAGGTCTAATGATGCGATGCCCTCGCTTCGTGTTCACTGCTTCACCATCTCCGTCGACGGCTACGGCGCGGGTCCCAACCAGGACCTCGACAACCCGCTCGGCGAGGGCGGCATCGCGCTACATGATTGGGCCTTCGCCACCCGTACGTTTCGGCAAATGTTTGGAAATGCTGGCGGCACGACCGGCATTGATGACGACTTCGCGGCGCGCGGGTTCAACAATATTGGCGCCTGGATCCTGGGCCGCAATATGTTCGGGCCGATCCGGGGACCCTGGTCCGACGACACGTGGAAGGGATGGTGGGGCGACAGTCCGCCTTTCCACACGCCGGTCTTCGTGCTAACTCACCACGCTCGCGACGCGATCACCATGAGCGGCGGGACTGCATTCCATTTCGTCACTGAAGGTATCCACTCTGCACTGCAGCGCGCCGCCGATGCGGCCAAGGGTCAAGACATCCGCCTCGGTGGCGGCGTCGCAACCATTCAGCAATATCTTCGTGCAGGACTCGTCGATACGATGCACGTTGCCATTTCGCCGATCCTCCTCGGCTCCGGGGAACAGCTATTCGCTGGAATCGACGCATGCAAGCTCGGCTACCGGTGCACTGAACATGTGACCACGCCCAACGCTACCCACGTCGTAATCACGCAGCGCAGGTAGGTTTCGAGGCGGCGACGAGTACCTTTAAAACACACGCGGGACCAGCCGCCAACGCAGCTTGGCGCAGTACGCAGTGTAGCCCGGTAAGTTATTGGCCAGGAATCGCTCTTCGTCGAACAGCCGCCAGATGACCGACGGTATCATGAGCATCAATGGCAGCAGGTCCCAATAGGAGGCGAGCGCCAGGGGCATGCCAAGCAGATATAAAAAACTGCCGGCGTACATCGGGTGGCGCACGATGGCGTAGGGCCCTGTCGAGATTACCTTTTGATCATCCGCGACTTCGATGGTTGCCGATGCAAAACTGTTTTCCTTATAGACAAGGAAAACAACGTAGAACCCCAGCGCCGTCAATAGATCACCCACGATGACCAGGGCGAGCGGCACGCGCGACCATTTGAATCGAAAGTCGAGCGCTGCCACGACGAGCAGGGCGACAAATCCGACGCTCGCAAGAAACATGATGATCTTCTGCGATGTCTGCCGCTCAGCGATGGGGCCGCCGCTCAAACGGCGCTGCAGAAGGGTCGGGTCGTGCTTCATCAGGTATACCGTGACCCACAGCGCCGATCCAAAGAAGACCAGCAAAAAGCCCCAGGCCTGCCAATACCGGGCCGTCCCCGCCGGAATGAAAAGCAACAGGCCCATGACGAGAGCGAGAAATCCAGTACCAAGGGCAGCCTTTGCCTTGATACTGCGCATCAGGCGACCTGTCGGTGCCTTGAGTCATAGCCCCGACGGCGGATCGCGCGCGGCGTCCAGGCTGATGACAGGGTTTTTTGCCTGAGCGGTGCTGCCTTGATGGGCCAGGGAAGGTTGGCGTTTATTCCAGCCACGCCAATTATCTACAGGATCCCATCCGGAAAATACAGATCAAGGTCTAAAGCACAGACACAGGTAGCACCGCTGTGCCGCGACAAGTATCGGCGCAGCCGATTCGACGCGTCTCGGGGTCCGATTACCCCACGTCATCGTGCGCGAGGGGCGCAGACCCCCATTTTTCGCTGACCACCTCGCGTTGCCGCGAACTAGATTACGAGTGCATCTTCTCCCGCTTCAAAAATCCGTTGCCATCAAGATCTGATGAGTCCACCTCCTGCGCGGTGTCGGTCAATACAAAGCCGCCTATGCGCTCAATCGCTTCGCGCTTTCCGGGGCGCGGAGCAAGTTGCATATCGCCCACTAGCTGGTTCCAAATTTTGAATCGAAAGACCGGAACTGGATTCGGATTCATACGTCACCTCAATGTTGAGCTTGGCAACTCGTTGATGCGTGAGCTCAGATGGTGCGCCTCTGAATGGAAATAGCTAATTGTCTCTACGCAGGGACACTGTAGGCGACCTGCGACAGTTCACCGCGAGCAGATTTTTGGAGTGGCATACCAAATATGGAGTCATTGTGATTGGGCCCTGCACAAGCAGGAATCACAAAATTGGGAATTTGCTCCCCCGCACGCGTCGCGCGTGTGCTGCCGGGCGACGCGCCGTCTTTGGGGGTAGGTCTGATGTCATGGGTCGACTGAAAACTGCGGCGCGTATGCGATCGACCCGAGGTGGATGGACTTTTCTGCCGGCTGCTCTGTCTTGGCGGTTGCCCTAGGATGCTGCAAAAGTCGACAATGCCGGCGGCACCCGAACCGGGGAATTGAGGCTTGCCAAATGCGCTGTATCTGCTGCCTGCTGCTTGTACTTATCGCATTGCCCGCTGCGGCAAGCGATCTCACTCTCGAGCGGATCTTTGGCGATCCTGCACTGTCTGGCCCGACGCCGCGAGCGGTCAAGGTGTCGCCCGACGGTCGCCGGGTTGGACTGCTGCGCGGCCGTGACACTGATCAGCATCAGCTCGACCTTTGGTCATACGATGTTGCGGACGGCACTCTGCAAATGCGGGTGGATTCGAAGAAACTCGTAGCCGAGGAACACCTGTCGGATGCGGAGCGGGCGCGGCGCGAACGCGAGCGTATCGCCGACTATCACGGGATAGTCGACTACGAGTGGGCACCGGATGGTCGCCACGTACTGTTTACCCTCGGTGGGAACCTGTTTCTCTGTGATCTGGATGCTCCTGCTGACAAGGCGCTGCGCCAGCTTACGCAAGGCGGCAAATCAATCCTGGATCCGAAGGTGTCCCCGCGAGGCCGCTACGCGTCCTTTGTTCGCGACCAGGACCTGTGGGTCATCGAGCTCGCAAGCGGCACGGAGCGCCGCTTGACCCACGATGGCGGGGGAGCCGTCCATAACGGCGAGGCGGAATTTGTCGCCCAGGAGGAAATGAGTCAGACGAGCGGCTACTGGTGGGCTCCGGACGATTCGGCAATCGCCTACAAGCGTTTCGACGAGAGCGCCGTGCCGGTTGTGCGGCGCTTCGAGATCTACCCCGACCGGGTCGATGTCGTGGAGGAGCGCTACCCCGCCGCCGGGGACCCGAATGTCACCGTCAAACTCGGCGTGGTCGCGCCCACGGGCGGAGATACGCGTTGGATCGGTCTGGGCGGCGATGAGGACATCTACCTCGCACGCCTCGACTGGACGCCGAGCGGCCGGCAACTTGCATTCCAGCGCCTCTCGCGTGACCAGAAACGACTCGATCTCGTGCTGGTTGATGCCGATACTCTAAAAGAGACGTCGCTGATTTCGGAGACGGCTGCGACGTGGGTCAATCTGTCGGACGATCTGCGCTTTTTGCAGAAAGGGTCGCTGTTCATCTGGTCCTCAGAGCGAAGCGGCATGAAACAGCTCTATTTATACGGCCTGGACGGTCGCCTGCGCCACCCGCTAACGCAGGGCGCGTGGAATGTCGATGCCTTGCTCGCGCTCGATGAACGCGCGGGCCTGGTGTACTTCGCCTCTAATCGGGACGCGATCGAGGACCAGCAGATATATACAGTTCGACTCGACGGCCAGGACGCTGCGAAACCTCATCGCATCAGTCGCGCCGCCGGCTGGCACGCGGCGCAATTCGCAAAGGACGCACCGCGCGTAATTCTGTATGTGGATACTTTTTCAGACCCTGAGACACCCCCGCAGGTCAGCATCAATGCGCCTGACGGGCATCGTCTGGCCTGGATAGAGCAGAATTCGCTGGATTCGACACACCCCTACTGGCCTTACCGTGATCATCACGTTGTCGCGGAGTTTGGCCACTTCACGGCGCGGGCGGGCGAGGAGCTGCAGTATGCGCTGATGAAGCCGCCCGGCTTCAATTCAGCGCGCCGCTATCCCGTGTTCGTGCACGTCTATGGTGGGCCGTCGGTGCAGGAGGTCGAGCGCCGCTGGCTTCCGGACTTCATTGATGAATACATGGCACAGCGGGGCTACATCGTTTTCCGGCTCGACAACCGCGGCTCAGCACGCCGCGGTCGCGCCTTCTCGGATCCGATCTACGGGCGACTGGGTGACATCGAAGTACGCGACCAGTTGGACGGCGTGCACTGGCTGCAGGGGCGGCCGTGGGTCGACGCAAAGCACATCGGAGTATTCGGCTGGAGCTACGGCGGTTATATGACGCTGATGCTTCTCGCCAAGGGCTCCGATGCCATCGCCGCGGGCGCAGCGGTGGCTCCGGTAACCGACTGGCGGCTGTACGATACCACCTATACCGAGCGCTACCTCAGCCGCCCTAAGGACAATCCGCAGGGCTACGCCGACTCCGCCGTATTCTCGGCGCTCGACGGGTTACGCTCGCCGCTGTTTCTTGCGCATGGCATGGCGGACGACAACGTGTTGTTCGTGAATTCCACGCGCCTGATGTCAGAGCTGCAACAGCGCGGCATCCAATTCGAGCTCATGACGTATCCGGGCGCAAAGCATGGGCTCTCGACGCCGCAAATGAAAGTGCATGTGTACACCGCGATACAGCGCTTCTTTGACGCGCAATTGAAAAGCAGCAATTGACGTAACTGGGAACTACGCGGCGAATCGGCCAATGACTGGGAAAACTCCGGTAATGTTCTTGTCGAAGGGCACTAGGGAGCTGCAGTGTATGCAATCGTCACAGTTCCCGCTTTGACAATTCCCGAGTTGTTCGTGTAGCTGTAACCGAGGGTCAGTGTGCCCGTTGCAGGGGAGGTGGGCGCATACGTCAGAGAGAGCTGACAGCCGGCGCCGCTGCTAATGGCTGAGCAGCTGAAGCCGGGTGACGAGGTGCTCCAGCCCGCCGGCAGGGAAGTGAGCCCCGAGGTCACCGATAAATCACTCGCGGGATTGCCGTCGTCGGTCGTGAAAGTGACCGTCACGACCGTACTGCTGCCGGTGAGAACGGCGAGTGAGCTCTGACTCGGTGTCGCAACGACGTTGTCATCGGTCGTCGCGCGGTATGCAATGTTCACCGAACCGGTTCTGGCCTGGCCTGCATTATTCTTATAGATGTAGCGTAGAGTCAGCGTGCCAGTTGCCGCGGCAGGGGGAGCATAGGTGAGGTGCAACTGACAACCGCTGCCGCTGCCGAAGCCGCTGCACGTGAAGGAACTGGCGGTGCTGTTCCAGCCCGCCGGCAGTGCCGTCAAACTGCTCGTCAGCTCAAGCGCAGTGGCGGGGCGAGCATCATCGGTAGCGAATGTGACGGAGACAGCCTGGCTGCCTAATCCCACCACTGCATTGATCTGCCCGGATGGTGACGGCGTACCGACGCCATTGTCGTTCGTTGTCGCGGCATATGCGACATTCAACGATCCGGTCTTGAACGTGCCATCATTGCTGTCGTATGAATAGTTCAAGGTGATGGTGCCAGCGGCTAACGCCGTCGGCGCGTAATCCAGCCGTAGCTGGCAACCGTTGCCGCCGTTAATGCTGGTGCAACTAAAGTTGCTCGAAGCGCTGCTCCATCCGCCTGGCAGAGTCGTCAAATCAGAAGTCATGAACAAGCTGCTCGCCGGATTGCCATCATCGGTATTGAACGTGACGGCCACCGGCTGGGAGCCGGTTTTCTCGACCGCGTTGATTTGGCCAGTCGGTGCGACGGTAGCGATGACGTTACTTTCAGCCGTCGTGGAATATGGAATATTCACGGCGGCGCTCCTCGCGGTGGCCGAATCGTCGATGTAGCTATAGCTCAACGTCAGGGTGCCGGCGGCGGGCTCAGTCGGTTCATAATTCAGGACCAGCTGACAGCCGCTGCCCGTGCTGACGATCGCACACGAGAAGCTCCTTGCCGTGCTGCCCCAGCCCGACGGCAGGTTGCTCAGATCAGTGTTCAGCACGAGGTCCGTGGCTGCATTTCCGTCGTCGCTCGTGAAGTTGACGCTCACCGACTGATTGCCCACGCCGGCACGGGCATTGATCTGTCCGGTCGGCGATGCCGTCGCGTCCACGTTGTTATGTGTGGTTGCGACATAAGCGATCGTTACGAAGCCGCCGGGTGTCCTGGGTACCTTTGCGCTGTCGACGAATATGTAGTTGAGGGTCAGCGCACCGCTGCCGGCCACGGCTGGTGCATAGGTCAGGTTCAGCACACAGCCATTGCCTGCACTGACAGTTGTGCAACTGAAATTATCCGGGCCGCTCCATCCCTCGGGCAGCGTGGTGTCCGAGATGGCAAAGCCGGAGATCGCGCGCCCGTCGCTTGAGGTGAAGGACACACTGACGGTCTGAGTGGCTCCGGTGGCGACGGCCACGGTGCCGGCGACGGAAGAAGTCGCAATCACCGAGTTACCGCTGGCTTTCGCAGGGTCGGTGGCAACCAAGTGTCCAGTAGCGTTGCTACTACCGGCACTCGCGGTGACGGCAGCGCTACTGGTGCCGCCGCCCGAGACGGTGCTCAATGCAGAATCGAAATTGCAGCCGGCTAAAGGTCCGAGCGAAAGAGCACCGAGCACCAGTAAATATTGGCCTAGTTGCATTCCCCGCCCCCTGGAAGTCCCGATCACTTCCATTTCGATCAGCGATCGAGGTACGCGAGGTTATGCCTGGCGTTGGGGGTGTGGAGTTAACTGCGTCACGCAATAACATGCGGCCGCGCAGGGATTGTTCACCGTAAGATGAACATAAAATCTGCGCTCCGCGAGGCGGTAATCTTCTTCGACGCCCGAAAAGCGCATTCTGTATTCAGTGGCCGCCGTCCAACCTCCTGATTGATCTACTTATCTGATCGAGTAGAGCATATCGCGCCGACCTCATGGAGAAAGGCTTCGACTACTTTGGATTCTCTTTTTAACTTTTGTCTCCCTGTTGCGAACGTGTAGGTTTGCAGATCGTTGATTTCAGGAGCACTCCTAAGGAGCGCGCCTCCTGAGTTTGCCATATGCACATCAGTGGCCAGCGGGGTGTCGCGAGGGCGGTAATCTAGCTGGCAGGATCGAGGAACAACAGTTTCAGTGATCCGGGAACAATCGACGGGCGGCGTGGTGCCCCGGCAGGGGAAGCGGCGGCCTCCGGACCTGGCGCGGCTTCGACATCCGCAGCGACCAGGTAGATGCGGCCGGTATCCGGATCGATGTCCATCGTGCGCGCTGTGGGTGCTGTCTTGATGCTGCCCAACGACACAAAGGTTTGGGCATCTTTTTCCTGAATAATCGATAGGGTGCCGTCTTGACCATTTGAACTAAACACGAGCTTGCGCTTGGGATCAAATGCCGCGCCATCAGTGCCGCGGCCGATCGGCAGAGTCGCGACCGTCGCACCCGTGTCGGTGTTTACGACGACGAGCACGCTATTAGCACAGCTGGAGAATATTCTGTGAGTCGCCGTATCGATGGCCAGCCCGTGCGGCTTTGTGCAATTAGGAATCGGCCAGCGCGCATCGATCTGGTTGGTCTTGCTATTTATGCGCAGGATTTCCTGCTTCTCTTCGCCATTGACGTATACCTTGCCATCACCGCCGGCCACTGCGGTCTCAAGCTTGCCGCCCAGATTCAAAGTGGTTATGGCGCTGTCTGACTTAGGATCGATGACGGTCACCGTGCCGGGATCGCCGTTGACGACGAATACGTGGCCGCTTGCCGGATCGTAGATTATGGCATCGGCGTCCGCTCCAGTTTTCACTCTCTTTCCAGGCTTCAGGGTCTTAAGATCAAATGCACGGGCTTCCCCGGCACGCCCATCATCCGTGTAGCCACGCCCCATGGCGGCCGCGATGGCGATCCCGTGTGTGCCGCCAGAAAACCCCCCGACCTGACCGCTTATGGTGCCTTCTCGGGCATCAACGACATCCAAGCGATCCCCGTGAGCGACATAGACCCGATGCGAGGCGGAATCGAAGTGCACGAAGTCCCAGTGATCGGGTGCGCCGAGCACCACCGTCTTTGTCACTGTGTAGACCGGTGGCGACTGTCCCTGAGCCATTGACGGCAATGCTACGACTGCGGCGAGGCTAAAGACGACCAATTCTGCGGCAGAGCGAAGTTTTTTCATGTGCCTGAGCTTCCTGGTATGTGGGCAACACGCGAACTTCGACAATTCTACCGATGCTCGTAGGCTGTAACAGCAAAAACCGCTGGCTGACTGCGCCTGTAACAAAAACATCACGTAGCGCTGCCTATGGCCGAGACCGAGCTGCCGCATCCGCCGCGGCAGGCATTTCCAACCGTAAGATAAACGTAACACAACCTCGGTAGCTTGCTCTGCGGGCAAAATGTCCTGCCTCCGCCAGTTGCGCATCCATGTCCGCGGCTTGTCTGCTCCATTTCCCACGTACGATTGCTGCAACGACCGCATTGGCAGTACTTTTGCTTCTGCTCCGCGTCCAAGGAGCGCACGCGCAGGCGACCGCACCACCCACGCTGGCGCCCACTCCAGCGCCTAATCCTGCTGCCCCGCAACAGACGGAGACGGATATCGGGCGCGTCAGCACCGGTCCGGGTCAGCAGGGTTCAGCGCCGGTTGTCGTGCCGAGTGCAACCGTGGATAGGGCCGCCGCGATTGCGGAGAAGCAGACGGCGCCCAACATCATTGATGTGCAGCCTTTGAGCGAGATCAAAAAGCTGCCGGACATCAATACTGCTGAGGCGCTGCAGCGTATACCCGGGATTTCACTCGAGACGGACAGTGGCGAGGGCCGCTTCGTCAGCATCCGCGGTCTTGATTCCGATCTGAACGGCACGAGTTACGCGGGCGTTCGTTTGCCGGCCTCCAATCCCTCCTCACCCTTTGGTGGCTCGCGCGCGGTGGCATTCGATACCTTTCCCACGGGAATTATTGGCGGTATTGAGGTCACGAAAACCTCGCGACCGGATCTGGATGCGGAAGCCCTCGGTGGCTCGATCAATTTAGTGCCGCGCACGGGCGCCGAGCATGGTGGTGCGCCCTTTCTTGATGCAGACCTCGGCAGCGGTTACGAGCCGCTGCGCCACACTCCGGTCTATCACGCGGAGGTCAGCGCCGGTCGCGGCTTTGACGGCGGCGACGGCCTGGGCGGCTGGTTTGCGGGCGCGAACGCATTCAGTGCCATCGTCACCGCGGTCTACCACGAGGATTCACGCGGGATTGACGACGTCGAGGAAGCCTATACCGACCAGCAGAGCAGCGGCGTACCTGATAAAGTCTTGAGCACTCTGGACCTGCGCCGCTACGAATACCATCGGCGACGCTACGGCGCGGCGGCCAACTTCGAGGCCAAGGCCAGCGATTCCACCTCCTTCTATCTGCGGCTGATGGGGAGCGGCTACCTCGAAGCCGCGCATAAGCATTTTCTGACACTCAATGGCTTGGATTCCAACAGCGGTTGCACGCCTTTACCGACCTGCATCCAGGATCCGAACAATCCCAACGGGTATATCGCCTCCGCCGCGACCCTGCAGCAGCAGACCACCGATTCCCTGGAGCGCATCGGCAACGATCTCGCGATCGTCGGCGGCAGCAGTGTCTTCGAGGGCTTCAAACTCGACTATCGCGGATCGTACGCGCTGGGCAATGACCGGGTCTCCAGCAGCTATGGCAGCATCTGGACCGACGCCGGCGCGGGCGGCGCGGGCATACCGATCGCCTACGACAACAACACCGACCCGCGTTATCCAAGCTTTCATACGTTGGACGGAACCAATCCGGCAAATCCGGCCAACTACACCTTGCAGGAGATAGACCTGGGTCCCTCGTACGACAAAGACCGCGAATGGGCGGCGGTGCTCGATGCGACCATTCCGCGGGGCAGCGGCGCGAACACGAGCGAGTGGAAATTCGGATTGTCGCTACGCGCACGCAACAAGACGCACGAGGCGACCTCGCCGGTGTTCACGCCTAACGGCGTCATTTCCTTGCAGCCGTATACCTATGGGCCGTCACAGATCTATTACAACGACCACTACAGCATCGGGCCGGCGATCTCGCTGTCGGCCATTCGAGACTTGGCTAACAGCAGCCTCGGCGTAATCAGCGACGATCTGCCAGCCGATGAATCCACTAACTCCGACGACGATGAAAACGTCTACGCCGGCTATGGCGAGTATTCGGCGCGATTTGGTAAGGCCGGCGTGCTCGCCGGCGTACGCATCGAGTCAACGCACGCAACCTACCGCGGCAATCTCTACAACGCCGATCAGGACACGAATACGCCGGCGACCGAAACCAACTCCTACACGAATTACTTTCCGACCATCCAGGGACGCTACGATTTTCTGGAGTCGCTCGTAGGACGCCTGACCTACTCGACCGGAATCGCCCGTCCGGGATTCGACCAGATCACCCCGGGGGCAGCCATCAGCGTTACGAGCGCGACCGTGACGGTCGGCAATCCGGCCCTCAAGCCGACCACGGGTCAGAATTTCGATGCCACGCTTGAGTACTACCCGGGCGATGGCCAGATCGCCGCGCTCGGGCTCTTCGATAAGCAATTCAGAGATTACATTCTACTGTCACAACAGATTCTGCCCGGCTACAACTTTCCGGGCCTCACCAACACAATCACCACGGTGCAGAGCTATAGCAACGGGCCGGCGCATGCCTACGGCGTCGAAGCACAGTATCAGCAGCAGCTGAAGTTCCTGCCGCAGCCCTTCGACGGATTTGGTTATAGCGGCAACGCGACGCTGGTGAATTCAAGAGCCGAGGTTCATCCGGGGATATTCGGTCTGCTGCCCTCCACCTCGCGCGTCACCTGGAACGCGGCGGTGTTTTACGAGCGCGCGGCGCTCGATCTGCGTGTGGCTGCGGATTACGTCGGGCAAAACCTGTTCTCGTTCGGCTCAACTACCGGCAATGCCCTCGATGTTTATTCCCGCCACCGGCTGACGCTCGATTTTGGCGGCAGCTGGGTTCTGAACCATGCGCTGCGCGTGTATTTCGACGCAAAGAATCTGCTCAATACGCCTCTGGAGTTCACCGAGGGTCCGAGCGACTCGCGGCCGACCCAGCGTGAGTTTTACGACATCACTCTGCTTGCCGGCGTGCGTCTAAGCGTGAACTGACCACATGAATGCCGCAACAGAAACGCCGGATAAGTGGCGCGCACGCGTATCGGCGGCGGTTGCCAGCGTGTCGATTACATGTGGCGCTGCTGCCATGCCGGTGCCTGCGGCCGAGATGCCGCGCTACGCGCATATTTTTGTCATCGTCGCGGAGAACAAGAGCTATGATCAGATCTTCGGTCCGCATACGCTGGCTCCAAATATAAACCGCCTGGCGCTGCAGTATGGCCAGGCGACGCAGTTTTTCGCCGAGGTTCATCCGAGCGAGGGCAATTATGTCGCGATGCTCGCGGGCGATACCTTCGGTATTCACGATGACGATGCGTTTTATTGCAAGCGCGGCATGAGCGATCACTGGTGTGCGAAATCGGCCAAACCGGACTACGCGAACCATACCCTCGTCGCGCGCAGCCTGGTGGATCAGCTCGAGGCGAAGGGGCTTGACTGGAAGGCCTATGAGGAAAGCCTGCCCGCGCCAGGTTCGCTCGCTGTTCGGTGGCCGACACACGAGCTGCCGGTGCACGGCGTGCCGCCGGAGCTATACGCCGCGAAGCATAATGGTTTTCTCAATTTTGAGCGCGTTCAGAAGGATCCGCAGCGCGCTGCCAAGATTGTCGACTTCGAGCAACTGAATCGGGACCTTGCGGCAGGGCGGCTGCCCAACTACGCGCACATCGTACCGAACCAGTGCAACGACATGCATGGTCGCGACGACGGACCGGATGTTCCCGAGGATTGCCGCAAATCAAACCCCGCGGGACTGATCGCGCGCGGCGATCGTGTGATATTCGATGTCGTGCAGAGAATCATCAGTTCGTCCGTATGGGCGGCGGACGGTAATACGGCGATTGTGCTCACCTTTGATGAGAATGACAAAGACTCGCGTCAAGGTGCCGACCAGGGCTGCTGTGGCTACGATCCCGCCAGTTCAGCCAATTTCGGCGGCGGCCACATTCCGACCGTCGTGATCACCAATCACGGCCCGCACCATGTGACCGATCCCACGCCTTACAATCACTACTCGCTGTTGCGCACGACCGAGGCGGCATTCGGAATTGACGAATTCCTCGCGCACGCGGCCGAGGAACACAGCGGTGTCGTCAGCATGACCCCGCTGTTCGCCGTCGTCCACTGATGCGCAGCTGGCCGGCCCGTACGCGCAAGGCACCGCGCATCGAGATCATACCGATGATCGATGTGATGATGTTTCTGCTGGTGTTTTTCGTGCTCATCAGCATCAACGTGTTGCCGGCGCTGGGTCTCAAGGTCGCATTACCGTTCGCAACCAATGCGGCGCATCTTGATGCGACCAAGCGCATTACGCTGACGCTCACAGCCGATGGCGATATCTACCTGGATGGCACAAGGACTAGCCTGGCAGGGCTTCCTGATCAGCTCGAGAATCTCTCACGCGACACCAAACTCACGGTGACCATCGTCGGCGATCAGAGCACCCGACTACAGCCGCTGGTGAGCGTACTGGATGCGCTGAAGCGCGCGCGCATTGTGTCCGCATCCATTATCACAAGGCAGAACTGATGCCGGCCCTGTACCACGACGCGGCGCAGCGCGCGAGCGATGGGGCGGCGCTGACGCTGACGGCTCTGCTGATTGCGGCAACGCTGGCAGTGCGACCTGCGATGCTGTGGCGGGAACTCGCCGCTGCGCACCAAAGCGCGACCCAGCCCAGTATCGAGCTGTCGCTCGAGTCGCTGCCCATAGAATCGAGACCGCTGCCAGCGCCGCCGCCGCCCGAACCGCAGGTGACGCACGTGCGGCGCGCGCCGAAGCTCCTCATGGCTGCACCCGCAGCGGCTCCGGCTGAGACGGTGCTGGCTGATGCCGAAGCCACGCCGGAGGATGCGGCGCTCATTGCCGCATCCGCGCCGATGTCTTCACCGGCGGCGGCACCCGCTTCCCACCCGGACCTCGACGCGCAGTACGCAGCGGGAGTGCGTTCCGACATTGACCGCCGTACCCACGTGCCCGACTCCGTGCGCTACCGTCTGAGTCGCCCGTCTGGCGAAGTGCGGGTTGGGTTTATATTGAGCCGAGCAGGGGAGCCCAGGGCTGTCGCATTGCGGCGTTCGTCGGGATCAGCGATTCTCGATGAGGCGGCCCTGAGTATCGTCGCCTCCGGCCACTACGCTGCGATGCCGGCCAATGTGTTCACTGGCGAGGCGGAGCACGAATTTGCCGTCACCATTGAATTTCGTGCGGCCAGTCTCGCACAGCGCGGGCCGTGAGCTGGAGCAGGACGTCATGAACTATCAGATATTCCATGAGCTGACTTTCGATGTTCTCTACGCGTGCATCATCATACTCATATTCGTGATTTTGGAACGCAGCGTCTACCTGTCCTACCTCGGCTGGCGCATGGGCAAGCTGGCCGCCATTGTTGAGAGCTCACCCAAGGCTCCGGTGAAGGCGCTCGCGGCCGTGCGCAGCACCGATCCGGCAAGCCGGGCCGTGCTGCGCTACGCCCGGGCGATGGCCGAAGGCGCCACACGCGAGCAGCAGGAAGATTTTTCGTCGGCGCTCTTCATTGGCATCGACAAGAAGGTGAGTGCCCGGCTGTGGATACTCGATACCATCGTGACCGCGGCTCCGCTGCTCGGGCTGCTCGGTACGATATTCGGCATCATGGAGACGTTCAATGCGCTGGCCGCCGGCGGGATGTCCGACCCGGGTGCTGTCAGTCGTGGCATCGGTACAGCCTTGGTCGCCACCGCCATCGGCATCGCGACCGCTCTTCTCGGGCTGCTGGGCCATAACGTGCTCAATCGGCGCGCACACGTGCTGACCGAAGATTTCAAGGCGCTGTTATTGAACCTGACAGCGCCGATATTGACTTCGGGCGAGCTGAAGTCTGAGACGCCAAGCCCCCAGACTCCCGAAGACCGCGGGATAACGCATTCCGCAACCCAGGGTGCGGCTAGGCACGCGCGCCCTACGCGCGAACCCCCTAATCAGGGTTCTGAGGTCAGTGTGCGCCCGTAGTGGCTCAGCAGAATCTGAATTCCGACGTATCCGAAGAATTCCGGATCGCCGCTGGAATTTCCGTGGAGGCTGCGACCCGCCATAAAGAGAGCTATGAACCCGCGGTGCAGCTTGTAGCGGCCGCCGAAATCCAATGTGGTGTCCTGCGGCAACGCTTGCACGCGATCGTTAAAGATCTCGGCATCCAGTTCGAGCCCTGGCGTCAGCGAATGACCGACCACTAGTGCGAAAATTTGCTCCCGCGGTCCGTGCCTCGGAAAATAATGGCCAGCCTCCAAATTGACATCGATCGGGCCGACTTTCCGGGCCACTTCGATCGGCAGAAAATATCGAGGACCGGGCGCGGCAATTCCCTCTTGCTGCTTAAGCACAGATACCCCTGTTTGGATCTGTGGAAAAGTCGACACCTGCCATCCGTCATCGCCCTCATCCACGAAACGCCACTTGACCCCTGGGTTGGCGTTGCTCCAGCCCGTCCGCTCTGGCTGGCCGTTACTGGTTTGCAGGACATAAGGGACCTGGTACGTCAGCTGAATCCGCTCCCCGAGTCCAAAATTCAAATCGAACTGGGGAATTTGATAGGACGTGCCGCCGCGAGCGATGGACTGCATCGAGCCGAGATTGATTTCCCAGTTGGCGTTACCCGGAGTGCCGGGATCGTTGCTGAGGAATGGCGGACCCGCCTGGGCGCGCGTGGCACGGGGTGCCAATAGGACAAGCGTGCTTAGGCAAAGGAGGAGCGCGGTCGAAATCGTCAGTCGCATCGCTAGGTCAGGTCTTCTGGCTTACTGCCGGCCACTGTCATCGCAGCGGTCTCGGCGAGAACAATTCGCAGCTCCAATCGCAGAATCATAACCCAATGCGTGGATCGCGTGGACGGCAAGCGACGGTTGTAAGGGTTGGCTGCCTTGGAGTGCGCTGAAATTTGTGCCGCATTTGGTACCATGGTAATATGGTACCAAGGAGACTCGAATGCGTACTCTATCGCAGCGCTTCCAGGTTGAGCGCATCCAGACCGGTGTGCGAATGGAGCGCCGCGTCTTAAAAGTGCTGAAGGCGCTCGCCGCTTACAAGAACCTGACCCTCGGCGATTTACTCGAGGGCATTGTCCTGCATGCCTTTGACGGCAAGGCGGCCTTCAGCGCCGACACGCTGCGAAAGATTGCAGAACTCAAGGCGATCTATGAACTCGACCTGGATTCGCGCGCGAGTCACCGTCTTAAGGAGAAGACGTGACCGACGCGGAGTTCATCCGCGCGCTCGAGACCTGCGCGCTGCCGGAGAGCGAGTTCGGTCATGCGGCCCACGTGCGCGCGACATACCTGTATCTTCGGTCGAGTGAGTTTGCTACGGCACTCGCGAGGATCCGGCGCGCGATCCGCAACTATGCCGGACACCTGGGAAGGCCCGACCGCTACCACGAGACGATCACTGTCGCCTATGCGGCACTCATTCAGCAGCATATGTGTGAACGTGGTGACGGCGGTGGCTGGCCAGCCTTCGAGCGTGAAAACGCCGACCTTTTCCAGCGCGATCTGCTGCTGCAATTCTACCCGCGGACACAACTTGAGTCGGAACTGGCGCGCCGAGTGTTTCTGTTGCCGCGGCCGGCGCTGACGCGGAGCCCGCCATGCGGAATATCCTAGCGAGCGGTCGAGGCTTGCTAAGCGGCTGGCTGATCGCGGGTACGATTCCGCTGCTGGCGGACCCGCACACGGTGGCCGCGTGGTCGGCCGCCGGACTTGGTGCTCCATCGTGAGTCGCGCTTGCGTCAGTCGAATTGCTCGGCGCCGCGTTATTCGCGTTCGAATTTCCCGTCGTTGTAGGCTTTGTGTTGCTGCTGGGATCGTTTATTGCCGCCGCGGCGATCCATATTCATCATAATGAGATGCCCGAGTGGCTCATGGCCTATTCGCTCGCAGCTATGGGGCTGTTGTATGGAACGCTGCGCGCAGCGCGTTCCGGTCCCGGCGCGAATGCCTCAGCCGGATGCACCTTCGAGGAGTTGGGCTAGAGGCGCGGATTGGCGGACCAATGGTTGGTTGCAAACCGCGAAAGGTTGTCGGCGCTTATGCACCCTGCATTTTCTATTCGTGACGTGCGTAGTGCGGATCTTGAAGTGATCCGCTGCATAAATTCCGAATCGGCGCCAGGCGTCTCTTTGCTCAGCAGCCAAGAGCTTGAAGAGCTTATCCCGGCCGCGACATTGGCCTGGGTTGCCATCGCAGGTGATCAGATCGCTGGATATCTGATTGGATTTACATGGACGGCTCGGTACGACGGTGAGGAATTTGCATGGTTCAAAGAGCGTTATCAGGACTTCTTTTACGTGGACCAACTTGCGTTGGCGCCTTCGTTTCGTGGCCGCGGAATTGGCACCCGTCTGTATGCGGAGCTTGAGCGTCGGGCGGCGCGCGAACTGTGGCAATCACTGAACTGCGAGGTTAACCTGGACCCGCCTAATGCCACATCTTTGGCATTCCATCAGCGCCGTGGCTTCCGCGAAATTGGCCGGATGCAAGCGACCGACGGCCGCCGCGTCACGCTGCTTGCAAAACCGGTGACGGGCAGGGGCTAACTGCACAGAGCTGGCGTCGCGGTAACGGTACGCCTTCCAAGTCGTCAGGTCGAGCGCGCGGAGCCGTGCCTCGAGCGCAGCAGATACAATCGGCGCCGGTGGCAGCTTCCTATTTGGCGCTTACCGTGTATTGTTCGATGCGTCCGTCGGGCATGGCGCGAACGACCGCGCTGAGCTTTCTGTTGCTGAAGGAGATGTCGTAAACGCGGGTGATGAGACCGCCGCGCCGCGCCGAGCGCTTCAGGGTAAATTCCACCGGATCGCCGAGTGGGCCGAGACTGCTCTTGAAATCGGCCAGCGCCACGGCGGAGAAATAGCTGCGTGCATTTGCCGTCAGATGCGCCGGGTCGATGCGCCCGCGCTGCAATTCGGAGAACATGTGTTTCGCGTCCGCCACGGCTGCGGCGTCGGCAGGAGAATCGGCGACCAGCATGAGCTCCGCGAGCTCATCAGCGATCGTGTCATGCGCATCCGTGGCGTCCTCGTTGGTGAGCACAACGATCGCGATACCATCGTCCGGGTAGATGCGATTTTCAGCTGTAAATCCGCCGACTTCGCCGCCATGCTTGAGCACCCGCCGGCCGGAGTCGAGCTGGACGTCGAGTCCGAGACCATAGCCAGTGCCGACTCCATTCGCCAATCGGACTTCGGTTGTCAGGTCGCGCAAGCTCGCGCTGCTGAGGAGGCGCCTTTCGATTAGCGCAATATCCCAGCGCGCAAGATCAGAAGCGTTCATTGCAAGTTGCGCGGCGGCAAACAGCCAGCCGCGGCCCTCCTTCACGGCCGGTCGCGGCGGACCCAGGGCGTAGCGCGTATAGCCGCTTGCATCGCCCGCCGGCAGGGGGGCGGCATCGAAGTCGACGACACTCACCATGTGCAACGGTCCAAAAATGTGCGCGCGCATGAACAGGAACAGCGGCTCGCGGGCTGCCTTCTCCGCGATCATGCCGGCCACAACATAGCCCGTATTGCTGTACTGCCACGCGCTGCCGGTCGCGAAGTCGAGCGGCTGGTTTGCCCACCCACTGACAATTTCCTCGATGGTTACCGGCTTCAGCATGGCAGGCGGATCGTAGTCCTGCGGCCAGTAGTCACGGATTCCGGAAGTATGCGATAGCAGCGAACGGATGCTTACATCGGCTGCGGCACCAAGCCCTGTGATCCATTTTCCCGCGGGGTCGTCGACGGACAGCCGGCCGCCTTCTTGCAGCAGCAGCACTGCGGCTGCAGTGAACTCCTTGGTGATGGAACCGATGGCATAGCGCATAGGCGGCGTCGCGACGCGGCGCGGTTCGAGTTGCGCCCAGCCATAGGCGTTTGCATACACGATTGCATGATTACGCACGAGCGCGATCGATGCGGAGGGTACTCCGGTACGTGCCAGCACGGCCTGTACAGACGTATCGACGCGCACGCGCAGTGCCGGAGCGAGGCTCTCACCGGAGTGCGCCGGCAGGGCCACGACGACAAGGCCCACTAGGACGCGAATGAACACCGAAGCACTCGCAAGCCTGAGGCTTCGGGTCATGCGATGAGGCCTTTGCGAGCGGTATTCAGAATGCGCAATCCTGATGCAGGCGACGCCGCACCGGTCAGGCGTTGCTGTGGCCTCATTATTTCAGAATTGTTCGCATGGCGCCTATCCGGCCTGGACCGGGGCGGTCGTGGCGGCGGCGGTCGCTGCTCATCGGCGTTCGTCGATCCCGGCCTCGCCAAGCACACGGACTGCGCCGCATTGCTCACCGAAGCGAAAGCGGACGGTGTGCACGCAGGCCCCGTCGCGGCGGCGCACTGAAGTGGCTGCAGCGTCGCGCCATTGCGCGCTCGCCTGCAGATGAGATGTGCGCCTGCGTGAATGGCGGCAGGCGACGATTCAAAGCAAGCTTACGCGGTGATAATGTGTCGCCGTGAAGATTGCGACATACAACGTTAACGGTATTAGAAGCCGCCTGGCGCACCTGCTCGACTGGCTGGCGAAGGAGTCGCCTGATGTGGCCTGCCTGCAGGAGCTCAAGGCGCCCGATACAGCCTTTCCGATCGCCGCAATCCGTGAGGCCGGCTACGGCGCCGTCTGGCACGGCCAGTCTTCATGGAACGGCGTCGCGATCCTGGCGAAGGGCGTGGATCCGGTGGAGAATCGTCGCGGCTTGCCCGGTGATCCGGACGACACGCACAGCCGCTATCTCGAGGCGACAGTCGACGGCGTACTTGTCGGCTGCCTCTACTTGCCCAACGGCAATCCGCAGCCGGGCCCGAAATTTGACTACAAGCTTGCCTGGTTTGAACGCCTGATCAAGCACGCGAAAACGCTATCCAGCGCGAGCCGTTCTGTCGTGTTGGCCGGCGACTTCAATGTCGTGCCAACCGATTTCGATATCTATGACCCGAAATCGTGGCGGAAAGACGCGTTGCTGCAGCCGCAGTCGCGTGAGGCCTATCGACGCCTGCTGGCACAGGGTTGGGCGGATGCGTTACGTACATTGCATCCGCAGGAATCGATCTATACCTTCTGGGACTACTTTCGCAACCATTGGCAGCGTAACTCGGGCTTGCGCATCGATCATCTGCTCTTGAACCGTGAGTTGGCGGCGCGCCTCGTTGACGCAAATGTCGATAAGTGGGTGCGAGGTGTGGCGAAGGCAAGCGATCATGCTCCCGTATGGGTTGAAGTCGCGGATGCCGCGGCACCGAAATGGGCCGCCAGGCGAAAATGAGCAGAATATTTATTGTCTCCGCGTTGTTCCTCGTCGCTGCCGGCGACGCTACGGTCTCACTTGGCGCGCCTCCCGCTGGACGCGAGAAGCAGGTTTGCGCGAGCCCCAGCTATCGGCAGTTTGACTTCTGGATCGGCGATTGGGATGCGTTTGACGTCGACAACCCTGCAATCAAGGTCGCGCGTGTACGTGTGGAGCCGATACTCAACGGTTGCGTTTTGCGCGAGGACTACGCAGGCGCGGACGGACACGAAGGACAGAGCTTCAGCATTTTCGATGCGTCGCGACAGCTTTGGCATCAAACCTGGGTGACGAATAACGGGCAAATGCTCGTAATCGAGGGCGGCATGCACGGCGCCGAAATGGTTCTGAGCGGCGCGGATCACACGGACGATGGCAAGCTAAGACGCGTGCGCGGCGTATGGAAACCCGTGAATGGAGGCGTCCGCGAGAGCGCGACGAGATCGACCGACAATGGTGCAACTTGGAGCCCGTGGTTTGACCTCTTTTTTCGGCCCCATCAACCATAGTCATTTGATACATTCCTGATCCATGAGCGCTGCATGGCGGATTCAGACCGGCATACCCGCCGACACTCCGCACGTCGTCGCCCTGATGGAGCAGTACTGGACCTTGGAGGGTATCGCAGGGTTTGAATCGGCAACGCTGTGCCAATTACTTGGGGATCTTTTGTCGCAACCGCATCTGGGTACGGTCTGGATTGCGCGCGAGGGCAGTGAACTGGTTGGCTATCTCATCGCGGTATATGTATTCAGTTTCGAGTACCAGGGCCTCATTGCTGAGATTGATGAATTATTCGTGCTGCCGCACGCGCGGCGTCACGGGCTAGGCACGGCACTTCTGGATATCGCCGAGGCCGCGCTCGCCGATGCCGGCTGCACTTTCGTGCAGCTGCAGCTGGGAGCCGCCAATCGCACCGCGCGCACTTTCTACGACCGCCGCGGCTACACCGCACGCGCAGGTTATGAACTATTGGGCAAACGCCTCGCGGCAGCCGGGATTCCGGGAGCCGGACGACAGGGGAAGATCCGGAACGTTTAAACTCTCCGCCAAGTCCTCCTCACATCCCGTCCCCCCGAGACAGTCGCAGTGCCTTTCATCACCTCTGCATCGGTAAATAAGCCATACGACGTCATCGTCGTGGGCTCGGGGGCCGCCGGCGGGCAAAGCGCCTATACCCTCACCATGGAAGGCGCCAAGGTTCTTATGCTCGAGGCGGGCCGCAAGTACAGTCCAGAGATCGAGACGCCCATGTTTCAGACGCCGGAGCAGGCGCCGCTAGGCGCCGCCTCCACGCCGGATAAGCGTTTTGGGTTCTACGACGCAACGGTCAACGGCGGCTGGCAGGTTCCCGGCGAGCCCTATGTCCAGACAACGCACGACCCGTCGGGGCGTTTTGACTGGTGGAGGCCGCGCATGCTCGGGGGTCGTACCAACCACTGGGGCCGCATCTGCCTGCGCAACGGGCCGTATGATTTCAGAGCCTATAGCCGTGATGGCCTGGGGCTTGACTGGCCCCTGTCCTACACGGACCTCGCCCCGTACTACGATAAGGTCGAGATGCTCATCGGCGTCTATGGCAGCAACGACGGGCTGGAGAACACACCTGATTCTGCGCCGGGATGTCTGCTGCCTCCGCCGAACCCGATCGTGAGCGATCTCTTGATCGCGCAGCGCGCACGGCGCCTCGGCGTCCCGGTCATCGCCGGGCACCGCGCGGTGCTCACCCGCCCACTGGATTTCAGGAATGCTCCCGCCCGGTTGCATCCCGGCAATCCGGCCGCGCAGAAGATCATCGCCGCGGACATGCAGCGTCGCGCCGCGTGCCTCTGGGCGACACCCTGCGGACGCGGCTGCTCGATCCGCGCTAACTACCAATCGACGACGGTGCACCTGCCGCCCGCGCTCGCCACCGGCAATCTCGACATCGTCACCGACGCGATGGTCAGCGAGATCACGCTTGGCAGTAACGCGCGCGCAAGCGGTGTGCGCTTCATCGACAAAACGAGCGGCAAGCAATGCCGCGCTGCCGCGCGCGCGATCGTCCTCGCCGCAAGCTCCTGTGAATCGGTGCGCATCCTCCTCAATAGCAAGACCGCCCGCTTTCCAAACGGGCTTGCCAACTCGAGCGGCAAGCTCGGCCGTTATTTGATGGACACCGTCGGCAGCAGTCTCGGCGGTCAGATTCCGCTGCTCGAGAGTCTTCCACCGCTCAATGAGGATGGGGCGAGCGAGGGCCACATGTATACGCCGTGGTGGCTTTACCAGGAGCAGCGGGCCGGGAAGCTGGAGTTCGCGCGCGGATATCACATCGAGTTTGATGGTGGCAGGCGCATGCCGGGTGTCGGCACTCTGGCGGGCATCGAATGGCTGACCGGGGGAAGCTACGGCGCGAAATTCAAGGAAGACGCCCGGCGCTACTACGGCTCCTTCGTCAATTTCGACGGCCGCGGCGAAATGATCCCCAACGAGGATTCGTATTGCGAGATCGACCCGCAGGTGAAGGACAAGTGGGGCATTCCGGTACTGCGGTTCCACTGGAAATGGTCGGACCATGAGACGCGCCAGGCCGCCCACATGCAGAAGACGTTCAAGGAGATCATCGAAGCCATGGGCGGGCGCATAAACGGCGAGGTGCAGAGCGACGGCGCGAAGGCGATCCAGGCAGGCGGCTCGGTTATCCACGAAGTCGGCGGCGCCATCATGGGACGGCATGCAAACACGTCGGTCACCAACCAATGGGGTCAAACCTGGGACGTCAAGAACATATTTCTCGCCGACGGCGCCGTCTTTGCGTCGAATGCCGATAAGAACCCCACGCTCACCATCATGGCGCTTGCATGGCGCGCATCCGATCACCTTCTGCACCTGATGCGCAGGAAGGAGCTGTGATGGACCGGCGCACGACGATCAAGTGGATGCTCGCGGCTTCCGCGTCGATGCCGCTTTTGACACAGCATGCGGGCGGCGTCGACGCACCGGCAGCAATCCCGGCGGCACCGGGATACGGTACCGATCCCGATCTAACAAAGACCTATCATCCTGGCGATCTGTGGCCGCTGGTTCTGACGGCAGCGCAACGGCGCGCTGCCGGGGCACTGTGTGACGTGATTATTCCGGCGGATGCCACTTCCCCGAGCGCTTCGGCCGTCGGCGTCGTCGATTTCCTCGCAGAGTGGGTGAGTGCGCCCTACCCGTTGCAGCAGAAGGACCGCGCCATCATCGTCGACGGTCTCGTATGGATCGACGCGGAGGCGATGCGCCGCTTTTCCCAAGACTTCGCCGCTCTTAAGCAAACCGAGCAACACCTGATCTGCGACGACATCTGCTCGGTGCCAAGGGCCAAGTCCGCCTTCGTTGCGGCCGCGCGCTTCTTCGCACGTTTCCGCGATCTGAGCGCCGGTGGTTATTACTCGACGGCCGACGGCCGCAGGGATCTGCAATACATCGGCAACGTGCCGCTGACAACCTTCGCGGGGCCTCCGCTTGAGCTGCTGCAGAAGCTCGGACTGAGTCAGGTGCATCGCGATTGAGATCTGAGGCAAAAAAAATATGAAACACAAGCAACAACAGCAAGCGCCACGTCAGCTCGGGGTGGGCTTCGTCGGCAGCGGCTTCAACGCCCGTTTTCATATGCAGGCGCTGCGCGCCGTGCGCGACGCCGAAGTGCGCGGAGTGTGGAGCCCAAACGCGCAGCATGCCAGCAAAGCCGCCGAGCTTGCACACCGTCTCGATATTGGCGCAGCGCGAGCATACCAATCGATCAGCGATATGGTCGCGGACCCGGCGATCGACGCACTTTGGATTACCGGCCCGAACCACACACGGGTTGAGAACTTCGAGGAGATCGCGCACGCAATCGAGCGCGGCAAGGGTACGCTGCGCGGGATTGCGTGCGAGAAGCCGCTGGCACGCACCGTCGCTGAAGCCGCGCACATCACTCGATTGATCGCACGCACGGGCATCGCGCACGGCTATCTCGAGAACCAGGTCTTCGCACCGCAGGTACAGGCCGGCCGCGATCTGTTATGGGCGCGCGCTGTCGCGTCTACGGGCCGGCCCTATCTTGCTCGCGCCGCCGAGGAGCACAGCGGTCCGCATATGCCATGGTTCTGGCGCGGCGAGCTGCAGGGAGGCGGCGTACTGAACGATATGATGTGCCATTCGGTGCTGCTCGTGCGATTCCTCCTGACTCAACCGGGGGCAGCGCTGTCATCGGTGCGTCTCGTGCGCGTCACGGCACGCATTGCGAGTCTCAAATGGACGCTGCCTCGTTACAGCAAGCAGCTCATGAAAACATTCGGTCGCGACGTTGATTACGCCAAGGCGCCATCCGAGGATTTTGCGAGCGCAACGCTCGAATTTGCCACGGCTGACGGCCGCACCGTGATCGGCGAAGCCTCCACCTCGTGGAGCTTCGTCGGCGCAGGGCTGCGTGTGTCCGCCGAACTCCTGGGTCCGGAGTATTCGCTGTCGTGGAATACTTTGGATACTGGACTTAAGCTGTTCTTTTCGCGCGCGGTGCGCGGCAGAGCGGGCGAGGATCTTCTGGAAAAACAGAATGCGGAAAGCGGTTTGATGCCGGTCGTGGCGAACGAAGCCGCAGCGTACGGTTATGAGAACGAAGACCGCCATTTCGTGCGCGTGTTCCTCGGCAAGGAGGCGCCGCTGCTGACATTCGATGACGGCCTCGAAGTGGTGAAAATATTGATGGCAGCCTACCAAAGCGCCGAGCAGGGCAAGACACTCGCATTTCCGCCGCGCGGCCTCGATAAGTTCGTTCCGGCTGTGGCACAGGGCAAATGGAAACCCCAAGCGGAGGGCTGACATGTCCAGCTCAAGGGATCGTACGCGGCGCGAGTTCGTCACTGACGCCGGCAAGGCAACGGTCGGCACGATGGTCGCCGTCGGTGCGCCGCTCATCGTTCCGCGCCGCGTGCTCGGCCGCGGCCACCGCGCTCCCAGCGATACCGTAAACATCGCCATCGTCGGATTCGGCGGGATGGGATGCCAAAATGCGTTGGTGCTCGCGCAGACCGAGCACATTGGTGCAGTCTGCGACGTCGACCTCGGCTATAGCGAACATCTGGTGAGCGCCACTCTCACCGCGGACGCGGACAAGGCGCGGCCCGATGGGGTCAAGCTGCAGGAGCAGTTCCGCAAGGCCAGACGCTACACGGATTTTCGCGAGCTGCTTGCGAAAGAGAAGAGTGTTGACGGCGTAGTGATCGCAACACCCGACCACCTGCACGGCGTGATCGCGAAGGCGGCGATGGACCTCGGCAAGCATGTCTACGTCCAGAAACCGCTGACGGCTTCCGTGCATGAGGCGCGCGTCCTGCGCCAAAGCGCGCTTGCCCACCCGAAGCTTGTGACGCAGATGGGAAATCAGGGCCACTCGAGCGAAGGGGCGCGACTCATCAACGAGTGGATACAGGCAGGACTCATCGGGCCCGTGCACGAGGTGTACGTTTGGACCAACCGGCCGATTGTGTTTTGGCCGCAGGGATTGTCGCGCCCGACCGGGGCCACACCACCTGCGCCTTCGCGCCCATTCGGCAACCCCTGGACCTTCCGTCACGTGCAGGATGTGCTCGCCGGCGCGATGGGTAGCGGCGGCGCACCCCCGGCTGGACTCAACTGGGAGCTCTATCTCGGACCGGTGGCCGAAGATGTTCCGTATCACCCGGTCTATCACCCATTCAACTGGCGCGGCTGGCTTGATTTTGGCTCTGGCGCATTGGGCGACATGGGCGCCCACCTGATCGATCATCCCTTCTGGGCACTCGGGCTCACCTATCCCACGAGCATCGAGGCCACCTCGACCCCATGGGGCACAAAGACGGTTCCGCCCTTGGACCCGACTGCGGCGCCCGATACTCCCAGCGGCCGTACGCAGCGCGAGCCCGATTCGTTTCCGGTCTCCACCAGCGTGCACTATCAGTTTGCCGCGCGCGGCGCCGATCCGCCGGTGAAACTGTTCTGGAACGACGGCGGCATTTTCCCGCCCCGTCCTGACATGTTGCCGGATGAGATTGATCTTGCAGGCGAAGGGGGCGTGATCTTCATCGGCGAGAAGGGCATCCTCCTGCATGACACTTACGGCGCCAATCCGCGGCTGTATCCGCAGTCGCTGCTGGAGCAAGCCGCGGCGGTGCCAAAAAGCATGCCGCGGATTGCGTGGAGTCATGAATTCAATTGGGCCAAGGCGATCCGCGGCGAAGCCAAGGCAAGCTCGCCATTTGAATACGCGGCGCAGCTCACCGAGACCATGCTGCTCGGTATCGTGGCGCTGCGCACCGGACAGGGAAAGAAGCTTCTCTACGACGGGGAGCGGGGAGAGATCACGAACCATGCTGACGCCAATCAATACCTGACCCGCGACTACCGCGCCGGCTGGTCGATATGACTGCGAAACACAACATCCTGGCCGCGATGCTGCTCACCACGTGCGCGCAGGGTAGCGCCGCCGCGCAGTCGCAATCAGCTGCTGTCACGAATGGCTGGCGCATGCTCTTCGACGGCAGCAGCATCGCCGCCTGGCGCGGGTGGGAGTCGCGCAGCATTCCCAAAGGATGGCGCGTCGTCGGGGAATCGTTGGCAAAAGATGGTGCGGTCGAGGACCTGGTGACGCGCGAGCAATTCGGCAATTTCGAGCTCGAACTGGAATGGAAGATAGGCAAGGGCGGCAACAGCGGCATCTTCTATCGCGGTACGCGCGAATACAATCACATTTATTGGAGCGGTCCGGAGTATCAGCTGCTCGACGATGCCAACGCCGGCGACGGCCGCGATCGGCTGACGTCGGCCGCGGCAGCCTACGGGCTCTACGGTCCGCCGGCGGGAATCGTCAATGCATACGGCCGATGGAACACAACGCGCATCATCGTCAACGGCGCGCACGTCGAACATTGGCTGAACGGCAAGAAGGTAGTCGAGTACGAGCTGTGGAGTCCCGATTGGCAAGCACGCGTTGCGGCTAGCAAATTTTCGAAGTACCCGCACTATGGCCTCGCGCCGCGCGGCTATATCGGCATCCAGGGTGATCACGACGGCGCGCTGGCGGTGCGCAACATCCGCATTCGCGAACTGCCATGAAAAGCGCGCGTCTTGCCCTGATGATGTTCCTGCAATACTTCATCTGGGGCGTGTGGTTCGTGACGATGGGAACCTATCTCGGACAGACCCTGCATTTTACCGATCGGGAAATCGGCTTGGCGTATGGCGCGACGGCAATTGCGGCACTCGCGTCACCCTTTTTTATGGGCATCATTGCCGATCGCTTCTTTTCGAGCGAGAAGCTCCTGGCTTTGCTGCATCTGCTCGGTGCGGCTCTCATGTGGGCGGTCGCGAAGCAGACGACATTTGCCATGTTTTACCCGCTGCTCATTCTCTACGCACTGTGCTACATGCCGACGTTGTCGCTCACGAATTCCGTTTCATTTCATCACGTGAGCGACTCGACGCATTTCCCGTACATCCGCGTGCTTGGCACGATCGGCTGGATCGTCGCGGGCGTGCTTGTTGGCAAGGAGCTGCATGCCGACGCCCTCGTGGTGCCGATGCGCATTGCAGCGGGCGCTTCGCTCGTCATGGCGGTGTACTCGCTGTCGCTGCCGCACACGCCGCCGCAGGCGGCGGGTGCGCCATTTCGAGTGCGCGACGCCCTGGGCCTCGATGCCCTGCAACTGCTCAAAAGCCGGGATTTCAGCATTTTCGTCCTGGGTTCGTTCCTGCTGTGCATCCCACTGCAGTTCTACTACACCTTCGCCAATCCATTTCTGAATGAGATCAAGGTTCCGGAGGCCGCATTCATCCAGACGTTCGGTCAGATGTCTGAGGTGGCCTTCATGCTCCTTCTGCCGGTCGTCCTGCGCAGGTTCGGCATCAAGGTCATCATGCTGGTGGGCATGCTCGCGTGGTCGGCGCGTTACTTTGCCTTTGCCCACGGCGACGCGGGAGCGGGCATGGTGCTCATTTACGCCGGCATTCTCCTGCACGGCGTGTGCTACGACTTCTTCTTCGTGGGCGGCCAGGTGTACACCGACCAGCGTGCCGGAGAGAGAATTCGCGCCGCCGCACAGGGGTTCATCAACTTCGTGACGAATGGCCTGGGGTATTTCGTCGGTGCGTTTGTCTCGGGTGCCGTGGTGGACCGCTACGCCATTGCAAACCCCGCATGCACGGATGCATTAGCGGTCGCGCGCGACTGCCTCAAGGTGACCCACGATTGGCAGGCCGTGTGGGTGGTGCCGGCGCTGGCGGCGCTCGGCGTCTTCGTGCTCTTCGGCGTTGCATTCCGTCCGCGCCGCGGCGTGGCGCCAGGATTGCCCGATGTATCGCCGTGATGCCCTGCGCCTCCTCGGCGCGCTCGCATTCTCGCGAGCGACCGCAGCCGGCGAGCGGCAGGGCAAAATTGCGTCCATCGGCCTGCAGCTTTACACGGTGCGCGCAGGGCTGGAAGCCGATTTCGATGGCACTCTCGCGCGTGTTGCTGCGATCGGCTATCGGGAAGTGGAGTTTGCCGGCTACTTCGGTCGCACCGCGCAGCAGGTGCGCGCAAGTCTGCGGCGCACCGGTCTCGTCGCGCCGTCCGCGCACATTTCGCTGAACGCGATCGGCAGCGGTTGGGAGGGCGTGATCGAAAATGCGCTCGCGATCGGCCACAGCTACCTCGTGGTTGCCTCGCTCGACGGCGTGACCGATATCGACGGCTACCGGCGCATCGCCGAGCGCTTCAATCATGCGGGCGAAGTGGCGAAGCGCGCGGGCGTTCGACTCGCATATCACAACCACGATTTCGAATTTGCACCGCTCGCAGGAAGGCTCCCGTACGACGTGCTGCTCGAGGCGACCGATCCGCGGTACGTTTGCTTCGAGATGGATCTGTATTGGATTACCAAGGGCGGGCAGAGTCCATTGAGGTATTTCGCTCGCTGGCCCGGCCGCATTCAAATGGTCCATGTGAAGGACGCCGCTCCCGCGCCGCCGCATCGCATCGCGGATGTGGGCGCCGGAATGATCAATTGGCAACGCATTCTTGCAAGCGGCACTCAAGCCGGCGTCAGACACTTCTTTGTGGAACACGACGATGCGCCGGACCCATTCGCGAGTATTGCGGCGAGCTACGCCTATCTGCGCGATCTGCGATTTTAGATGTTTCTGCGTACACGATGCACGGGTCCCTGCAGTTACGGCTTTGCGGAGCGCGTCGCGCCGTTTGGCTCCTAGGCGTCGGAAACCACCAGTGTCGTGATCCCGAGTACAACGAAGAGGCCCGCGAGCACTATCGAGAGGCCGATGGGCCCCCAGAGCTGCATGGCCGCGCCGATTGCCGGCGTGCCCAGCAGGCCGCCGGCGCCCCACATGGCCGCAAACGCCGCGTTGCCGGCAATAAGCGCGGCGCCTCTGTAGCGCTCGCCAAGGCGCACGAGACTCAGCGTATAGATCGCATAGTAGGCGCCGCCCCAGATGAAGACGACGAGCCAGAAGACGAATGGCGCATGGACCGCAATCGGCATCAGTGCGGCGCCTGCTGCGGTCGTCAGAGCGCATCCCGCATACAACGCCCGCTGCGGTACGTGCTCTGCCAGCCAGCCTATGGGGTACTGGAGTCCAATACTTCCGGCGACCATGACGATTAGGGTGAAGTTGCTGGCGCTGACGTCCATCCCATAGCGCAGCGTGAAGATCGGCAGCATCGACATGGCCGCCTGATCGGCCAGTGCGGCTGCGGCGGCGCCGGCGAGGAGCACCGGCGCCAGCGGAGAAAAAGCCAGAATGGATTGACTCGGCGCGGCGTCGCGCGGCGGTAAATCGGCGCGACTCATAATGAGTGGCACCAGGGACAGCAGGCCGCAGGCCGCACCCGCGAGGAACGGCGCCCAGCCCTGAGTGCCCACCATCAGCAGGAGTGCGGGTCCGAGGGCAAATCCGACCGACGTCAGCATTGAATAGAAGCCCAGCACTCGCCCGCGCGCATGCGCCGGCGCGAGCTGATTGACCCAGGTGTCGGTAACGACGAACAGACAGGCGAGCGACAAGCCTTGGAATAGTCGCAGCGGCATCCACGTCCACGGATCATTGATGGCCGCGATCAGCAGCAGGCAGAGAACGGCGCCACAGATGCTGCCGGCCGCCAGCGCGAGACCGCCAATGCGCCGCATCAGCACGGTCGCGATCGGCGCCGCCAGGATCATGCCCAGCGGCGTCATGGCGGTATTGAAGCCGATGAATGTCTCGGCCGCGCCGCGGCGGTAGAGGATCACGGCAAGCAGCGGATAGCTCAATCCCTGCACGGTCGTGAATAGAGTTGCGCCGGCCGCGACTGCGACAATAGGGCGCCACAGGATGCGCGCACGAGTGATCGCCATTGGATTCTCAACCGGCAGATGAAGGAGCGGGCTTTAGGGCGGCCACATTGTCAAATAATTGATCCGCTTTCGGGCGCCGCATGGCGTGTCAGTGGTGGAAAATCACACCGGCGGGGTCGTGAAATTCTCTCACGTGTCAGTACAGCAATTCTCGCTTGTCTGGGGCGCGGCGACTTCCTACAGTGCTCTGCGGCGATCGGTGGACGGCTGTCATATTAACCCAGTCCGGTGTCCGTCCTAAGGTGTGTTCGAACGACGCCGTGCAACGTGACGAATGTGTAACCGCGCCCGCCGCGTTGGAGACGACCGGGGCCAGGCACTTATCGAAGGAGAAATGCGATGTATACCAGGGCTTTTTCTTCCGCTTCCCTTCTTGTGGCCGCAGTATTCGCAAGCGGCGCCGTGTGTTCTCAAAGCGTGAGCACCGTTGAGGAGGTCATGGTTGGCGTGTCAGCGCAGTCTAACCGACTCGACCAGGCTCTCAGCAAGCTAGGCCAGCTTGAGAAGAGATTGCCCGGCACTGACGCGGGTAGCGTGGACGAGGTTGCGAAAGCGGGACGGCAGTTCACGGGCGCCGTTAGCGAGGCAACGCCCGTAGGGCTCATCCTCCGGCACATGAAGCATCCCGATGATGTGCACTTTGCCCAGGTAATTCTTGCGGTTTGTGCCAGTAAGGCAGTGCTCGTTGGCGACGCGGATACCGCGATTATCAACCGCTATCTGCCGCATATCGCAACCCCAGAAGCCGCTGCGGAGTCGGCGAAAATTCGCGACGCGATCGTCGAGACTCGTAACCTCTTGGAAGTATTTGCCCATACGCCGGAGCTTACCGCCGCCGCATCTCGCTGACGGCCGGCCGATGGGAAACCGTCCCTCTAGCTCGCGCGCGCTATCAGGCCTTCGAGCAATGCGCCGTAGCTGGCGAGGAGGGGAGTCGTGAGGCCGGCGATTTTTCCTTGATCGTCCCACTGCCGCACGCGCACAGCCTGCCGGAAATAGCGCTCCTTCTCAAAGGCCGAGCTCTCGGACGGGGACATCGGGCCGCCCTGCAGTTCCAGCGTACGTACGGATGCGGGGCTGAGTTTCGCAAAGTACTGTGCATCGGTGGCACACAGGTAGCGTTTCGCCGGAACGTGCAGGCGCACCGGCTCGGAGACCTCCGCGAAAAATCTTGTCGCGAGCCACCGGCCGCCGAGTTCCTCGTGGCGGCCATCCGTGTTCCATTCGGCGAAGTCGTCCGGGACAGCGGCGAGTAGATGTCCGATATCGTGCAGGAGCGCTGCGACGACCAGCGCCGGCGGCGCGGCTTCGCGCTGCGCAAAGTACGCGGCCTGCAGCGCGTGCTCGCTCATCGTCACCGCTTCGCCGAAGTACGCGGCTGCGCCGTGCGAGTCGAAGAGCGCAGATATTTCGTCGACGGCGCTCATAGTGGGTCGCTGCGCGCGAGCTTGCGTCGCAGCAGCGCCGTCTCGCAAAAGACGCTGTCGCGCGTCAGGTAGCAGCCGCGCAGGTGGCGCGGATACTTTGCCGACGAGAAGCCGGTGCGGCCATGCAGGGTGCGTTGATTGTCGAACACGACGAGATCTCCGGTGTCAAGCCTGAGCCTCGTTTGAAATCGGCGCTCGCGCAGCAGCGCCGCAAAGCACCGATAGGCTTTGTAAAATGCACGCGCGTCGTGCGCGGACAGGCGCAGCGGTGCTATCGAGCGGCTGTTGTAATGCACCGCCGTCACATGGCCCCGGCAGGACAGCTGGATCAGAGGTCGCTCCGCGTAGAGTTCCGCTTCCCTGGAATGATACAGGAACGGCACCGGAGTTTGCGTCAACAGCGCAAAGGCGTCCGGATCGGACAGGCGCAGATGCTCGGCAAGTGCAAAGCCGTCGGCGAATAGGCTCTCTCCGCCCTCAACCGACGCAATCAGGGCATGCAGCGCTTGAAAGCCCGGCACGGGCTCGCGATAGGGGTTGTCAGTGTGCAGGCCGAGGCCCAGGTCGGAGTACGCGAGGTTTTCGGGTTGCGGCACTGAGCGCACGTCAAACACCAAGCCGTAGTTGGTCTCGACCACGCGTCCGACCAGCGCCATTGCCTCGAGGATGGCCGATTCGACGGATGGCACTCCTCTTAAGAAGGCGATTCCGTCTTGCAGCAGCCGTGTCAGCCAGTCGAGGCGCGCCGTCGGCCTGTTGCGCGCCTCATCCAGCGAGATCCAGGCGAAGTCGCGCGACGCCTCGAGCCGCGCGCCCTCAAGCCAGAGTCTTGTCGTGAACTCCGGTCTCCGTGCAGCGCTGCCAAAGGCATGCAGTGCAAGCCAATCGAGTTCAAACGCCGCCGGCCGCGATTCGCTCTCCCATTCGAGGCGCACCATTTTATCGTCGGCTACGGCAGAGCGAATCCGCGGCTCGGCGGGCAGGTCCGCGATGTCAACGAGCCGCTGGCCGCTATGAGGATCGCGATCCTCGCGCAGGTTGTCGCGCAGCCAAACGCTGGCGAACTCGCTCACCTCGCCGTTCGCCCACTCAACAGTGAGCGATCCTGGCATCGCTGAGACACGCCTCGGCGCAGTTGTGCTCATGGCAGATGACGACCCGTTGCAGCAGCTTTTGCGTTCAAGGCATAAAGAAAGCCTGCGCCCACGGCCGCCAGCGCGCTCACGCCGGCGAGTGCCACGAACACCCCCTGCCAGCCAAATGCCACGGACACCCTGGCAATAGTATCTCCTGCGAGGACGCCACCCAGATATCCGACTCCGTCGATAATGCCCGATGAAACCGCACCCGCCTGCTTGCCGCCGAAATCAAGGGCAAATGCGCCGCCCAGATAAGAATAGGGTCCAAGCAGGCAAAACGCGATCGCCCCGATCGCGACAAGCGGAAACAGAGACCCCGAGGCGGTTGTTCGCACGGACATCAGCACCAGCAGAGCTGCGGCAGTGGCCGCGAGTCCAAGGAACAGAATCAGCGAGCGCCCGTTCGCGCCCATGCGATCGCTCAGCCAGCCCGTTGCGAGTACCGAGACTGCGCCGACGCCAGGAAAGATCGCGCTCATGCCGGCAGCACTGCTCATGCTGTAACCAACGTAGTCCCGCAAATACACGGGCGTCCAGGCATTGAATGTCTCGCGGACTATGGTGCACGCGAACGAAAGAAGGCACACCAGGACAAATGCGCGACTCTGCAGCAGTGGACGCAGGAGGGCAGCCAGAGTCTGCGGCCGTCCCTCGGTCGCGGCGAAAAGATTGAGTGGGTTTGGTTTCGCCTCCGGATATCCCGCCTGGGTGCGCGACTCGCGCAGGAACAGGACGTTGGCGACCAGGAGAACTCCCGCTACCGCAGCCGCGAAGTAAAAGAGTGTGCGCCAGCCGCAGCCGTGCTGAATGAGCAGCCCCATTGCTTGGCGTGCGATCGCATCCCCGATCAGATAGCTAATGCTCAGTACGCCGATGATCGCGCCGTAGGAGGAAAAGTCGAACCATTTCGAGGAGACCTTGATGAGCCCAGCCCAGGCGATCGACTGGGTCAGCCGGTTTCCGAGCCACGCCAAAGTGAACACGGGCAGCGCTGCCCCGGAGGCGAATAACAGGGTAAAGGCGGTCGCGCCGCCCAAACCGATCAGGAAGTTGACTCGCCCGCCCCAAAAATCACCGAGCCCACCCAGGAATAGCTTGCCGAGCGCATAGGCGAGGACGCCCAAAGAAGTCACGGCACCCACGCGGACGATCGCCTCGGCGTGGCTCATGCCATGTTTCCCCAGCTCTTCGATCAGCAGGGGTGTCGCTACCGACAGGTCCGCCCGGCAGAAGTAGCAGGCGGCGTAGCCCCCGAACAGCAAGGCGATAACTTTGAACTGCCGGTAACGCAGCGTGCGTGCTCGCGGATCGTGCGGCGCGCTCTGCATATCGTGGTCTTTGTCACTTCGCGGAAGATGAGCGGTGCGCGGCTTTTGACCGCCTCCAAAGTCGGGTCCGCTCGCCATTGGCACCCCTCAAACAGCAAAGCTCGCACCGCCAGCGCCCGTCCCGGGCGCGTCGCCCGACTGCTGCGCTCATCCGTCGCTGCGGTAGCTGCAACGTAGCCTTTGGGCATGGTACTTGCTCGTATCCCTGAGTGGAAATCCTGTGATCGTCCTTTTTGGGAGACTAATGATGGATTTGCTCGTCGTTCTGATAGTTCTCCTGCTGCTGTTTGGCGGTGGTGGGGGCATTTACTGGGGGCTGGGTGCCGGTTGGGGGCTGGGTCCGGTCGGACTCATCCTTGTAGTGATCGTGGTCGCTTACCTTCTTTATGGGTACCGCGGTCGACGAGGTCCTCCCCTGTAGGCAGACCGGGTCAGCGCCGCTGTTGCGGCGGCGGCGCAGGCGCGAGATGCGAGCGATCGCCTGGACGGTGAGATGTGATCGTGTGTTGCGTTCCAGCGAACTCGGCTGAGCGATGCCTTTGCAGGGCACCGCGTCATCGACGAAGGACGCAGCCGTAAAGGTTCAGCGCCGAGACGCGATTCGCCTCGGCGTTACCGAAGCGCCAACCGGATCACGAGTCGCAGCCCCGACCACGTCTCATCGAGCGCACAGACCTTGTTGTCGACGAGTCCGGTAGGCAGGGCAATCTCTCGGACTACATTCTCAGTGACGTCGGTGACGACCCCCGACGTTTTCTTCGGCCAAGCAACCCACAGACCCGCGGCCGGAGTCATGTGAGGTCGGGCCGCGGCTATCTGACGCTGCAATTCCGCGCGGCTGGTCACGAACGCCACAATGACGTCGAAGCGTGTCCTGCCCGATAAGCCGATTTGGATCACTGCACCGCTCGGCAAATCACCGAGAGTCTTTTTGAATGCGTCTGGTGGATTGATCACTACAATCCGGTGGCCTTCCTTGATGCCGAGCTTCTTCGGCAGCGGCGTATTTGAATATCCAGCCATCCCGGCGTCCTCGCGCGCCACACCTACCTGCAGTTTAGTCAGTGCGCGGATCGAGTGAGTTTGACGTCGGCGAATGTTGCCCATTTACCGGCCTTGTCTTTCTGCTCCATGATCCATTGCCAAGTGCCATCCTGCGGCGACCACTGATAGGCGGTATGAAAGGGACCCTCGGGATATTCGAATACGATGCGGATCGAATTGCCGTCGCGCGTGCCGTAGCCCAGCGTTTCAGAGAAGCGACCTCCAAATAAATCGAGCAGGTGCACTACGTAACGTTCGCTGACGGGATCGTAGCCAAGATACCAGCTCGCCTCATAGCGGTGCTCGGAAGGTGGCGCACCCGCGGCGGTTTTTTCCTGGATGTTGAGAAACTGATGGTTGAGCACCCATTCGGCGCGCACCTCGTGGTGGGCGTCGCGGCCCATGATCCTGCCTTCCAGCTTCCAGGTGCCAGTCATATGATTGACCAGGTCGTCGGGCCACGGCGCAGATGTCTGTGCGCTTGCCCCGGCAGACGCCAGCTGTAGAAGAACCGTAAGAAGTGCGCACCGAAAAAGGAGGCGATCCGCGAATGTTTTCAACACTGAAGCTGCTCCTGCAAAGTGAAATCGAGTCGACGACCGTGTCTGCAACGCGTCCGATTCCCGCCACGCAGCGACTGGCAATATTTCAGCCGCTTTTGCACGCGCAGCGACGATTATTCCGTGCGATCGCTCGCGGGACACGGAGCGGTCGGCCTGCTATCGGCGGGCGCTCCCGCTTTACCTCCGACCGTTCGGCGCAGCTTGCGCCATGGCGTAGGCGTCCGCCGCGAGCGCCAGCGCGCCGAGTGGGCCCGACAGCGCGCCGAGGCCGGGCGGAACGACGTAGCGATCCACTCCGCCGGTCAGTTCCTCAAGATCCAAGTAGCCGTTCAAACTGTCGACGAGCAGACGGCGCACGAGCCCGAGCATCTGCGGACGGGCTTGCGCGACGCCACCACCCACCAGTATGCGCTGCGGCGCTGTAGCGAGCACTATTGCATGAATGAGCTGTGCCAGCGCATGCGCTGCGAATCCCCATACCGGGCTGTCATCAGGGATCTCTTCGGCCGCCAAACCCGCGCGCGCCGCGATCGCAGGACCTGAGGCCATTCCTTCGACGCAGTCGCCGTGAAAGCGACAGATCCCGGGCCAAACATCCTTCGGCCGGCGAACGACGCGCAGATGGCCAAGTTCAGTGTGATTGCAGCCGAAGACAGGCTTGCCCCCGACCACGAGACCGACCCCGACTCCGGTACCGACGGTGATATAGGCGAAGTCCGCGAGATCGAGCGCGTGACCCCAGCGGCACTCGGCGATGGCGGCGCCGTTGACATCGGTGTTGAAACCAATGGGCACCCCGTGAACACGGCCGAGACGGCCGACGACATCGATGCCCGCCCATCCCGGCTTAACGGTCGAAGTGATGTGACCAAAGCTCGACGAATGGGGACGTAGATCCAGCGGCCCAAACGAAGCGAGCCCGATCGCTCTGAATGGAGCATACGTGTGCTTCCAGCCGTGAAGCACCTCTGCAATCTGCCGCAGCGTTTCACCCGAATCGCTGGCCGTCGGAATAACCCTCTGCGCGAGGATGTCCGTAGGACTTGTGCCTATCAGACACACGCACTTAGTCCCTCCCAGCTCTACGCCGCACAACAGCGGCCCGGACTCCGTCATTGATCGCATCCGGAAGGAATGGCTTCGGAGCTGCTGCGGCGAGCGGCGCGCAAACGCTCCTGTGACGCCGATTCGGCGCTCGCGTGCGCGAAAGCGCTCAACCCGGCGCGCATTTCGGTGGTTTTCGCGTCCTGCATCGGCGAATCATAGCCCTCCCCGCCGCCAGCTCAACCGCTGCCCATCGATCTGAGGATCCCACTGCATCCGAGTAGGCGCCTGCGCGGGAGTGCCAATGCCTGAAGCGTTCACTGTCGCTGGCGCTCGCGCCTCGTTGTGATTACGCTGCTCCTGGCAGTGCCCGCCGTCCGTACAGATCAGCTCCGCTTGCGCCGCGGCTTTGGAATAGCCATTTCGCGGTCGTCGCCCGAATAGACTCATAGCGCATCGTTTGGAGTGCTCAATGTCCGGAGTGGTCTTCGCGTCGCTGTTATTTGCTGCGCTCTTGAGCGCGACTTGGAATGCAATCATCAAGGGCGGCGCGAATAAGGATTTGCATGCTGTGCTGGTCGCCAACAGTGCGGCACTCATCGCGGTCATTGTGCTGCCCTTCCTGAGACAGCCCGCGCCGCAAGCCTGGTTGTACATCGGCGCGTCCGCGGTCCTGCAGGTCATCTACTATAAATTTCTGGCCGCTGCCTTCCGCGCAGGCGATATGAGCCACGCCTACCCCATGATGCGCGGCACTGCGCCCCTCCTGGTCTCCCTTGCGAGCGGTCCATTGATCGGTGAAGCCCTGTCGCTCGGCAAATGGGTCGGTGTCCTCATGATCTGCACCGGCGTGATGAGTCTTGCCTGGGAGGTGCGTTACCGCGCGGGCACGAACAGTGCGGTCGTGCGTTACGGCATGGTGAACGCTGCAATCATAGCTGCCTATACGCTAATCGATGGCCTCGGCGTACGCCGCTCCGACAGCGCGGCCGGTTATACGATGTGGAACCTGGTTCTGACGGCGCTCATCCTCTCGATCTGGACGGTAATGACACGCCGCAAAGAGCTCTTTGGCTACGCTGGCGGACATCTGCGCATTGCGCTCGTGGGTGGACTCGCGACGACCATCTCCTACGTCATTGTCTTATGGGCGATGACGCAGGCGCCGATCGCTGCCGTCGCGGCGCTGCGTGAGACTTCCATGATCTTTGTTCTGGCCATAGCCGTGGTCATCTTCAAGGAGCGCGGGGGTGCGCGCCGCTATGCAGCGACGGCTCTGATTGCGTGCGGCGCGGTGGCGGTTCGGCTGTGGTAACGCCGCCGCGCGCTCTTTGAACAAGGCATCGGGCGCGTGTACAGGGATTTGGCGCCGCCGTCACAGCAACCGACGGATCACGCTGATGCAAAGGTGATCAGCAGCAATTCTGCGGCGCCGCCCGCTGTCGGAGCGACCGACCATGGGTGTCCGCGCCCGTGGAGTAGCAGCGTGTCATGCATGTCTAGCTCGAAGCGCAGTGCGCGCTCTGCAGTCGTGCCAAATGCTCCAGTCGCACCGCATTCGATCGCGCCGCATAGGGCGAACAGCACCTGGAGCTTGCCCGGGGGGACTGCAAAACTGCGTTCGCCACCGACCTCAAGGCGCGCGACGCTGTCAATTGCGCCAGGATCGTGCACGATGAGACTGAGATCCGTGCACGCTCCGTCGAGGAGTTCGCAGCGCGCCTCGGCAGCGCCTGCAAAGAGAGCGTAATCGCCGCGCTCGGCAAGCTGCCTCGAGTCTGCGCCTGCGACATGCAGAATGAACCCGCGGCCGTCGACGAGGGCGACGCAACGCTGGTATCCCGCGTACGGCGAAAAGGGTCCGCTGGTCTGCAGGGATGCGAGGCTCAGCCGCCACGCGAAGCTCGCGCCCTGTGCCGGTGCGCGCGCGATCTCGCGCGTGATGCCCGCGCCATTTCGCCACGGCATGGACGTGTACTGCGCGTGCGGGAAGTAGCGGGCATCCTCGATCATGTTGTTGTCACGTTGGTGAACTTTCCACGCTGCGCGCCAGTTTTTCCAGCAGGCGCGCCAGAGTCTTCCGTTCCGCCGGCAGCAGCGGGGCGAGAATCTCCCGTTCAAGATTCATATCGGCTTCGAACGCCGCGTCGATGAGTGCCCGGCCCGTGCGTGTAAGCTCGACAAGCACCGAGCGGCCGTCCTCCGCGGATCGGGTGCGCGCCACGAGCCCTTGGCGCTCAAGTCTTGTGAGCCGGTCCGTCAGGCCGCCGGAGGAGATCATGAGGGTTTGGTATATGTCGGTCGGACGCAATCGAAACGGGCTGCCCGCGCGTCGCAGGCTGGCGAGAACGTCGAATTCGCCGGCGTCGCAGCCGAATCTTCTGAAGACGTTCTCGATGCGCGAACGCAGCAGCAGCGTGACCCGCCGGGCGCGGCCCAGGATGGCCATCCCCTCGGTGTCCACGTCGGGGCGCTCGCGTCTCCAAGACTCACGCAGCCCTGCGACGTGATCCGGGGTCGTCATGCCGGGCAGTTGCGGGCGGCCTTTGCGCAAGGCGAGCGCCTGACCATCACTCGACCAGGGTTTATCTTGACATCAAGATACATAGCATTTATCTTAACATCAAGATAAATGGAGGCGCAATGCTGCGGATTCTCGGCATCGATCACGTCGTGCTGCGCGTCGCCGACCGCGAGCGGGCTCTCACTTTTTACTGCGATGTTCTGGGGCTGAGCGTCGAGCGCGAGCTGCCCGACTTGGGCCTGACGCAGCTGCGCGCGGGCAGCTCGCTCATCGATCTGATCACGGCGGATGGCGTGCTTGGGCGCAGAGGCTCGGATGCGATTGCCGGCGTTGGGGCAAACGTCGACCACATTGCACTCGAGGTTGCGCCGCTCGATGAGGCCGCCCTGCAGGCGCACCTGACTCGCCATGGCGTCGAGGTCGTGGAATCGGGATTGCGCTATGGCGCTCGCGGGGAAGGTCGCTCGCACTATGTGCGCGATCCGGATGGCAACAAGATTGAGCTCAAGGGGCCACCGGCAACTGCCGACACTGGACCCGCCTGAGGCGGCACTCGATGCACACACTCTATATAGCCAATAAGAACTATTCGTCCTGGTCCCTGCGCGCATGGGGTCTGATGCGCGAGCTCGGATTGCCGTTTACAGAGCGCCTGATGCCCTTCGGCGCAGCGTCGAGCTGGCAAGGCTATGACAAGATTTCCTCGAGTGGCAAGGTTCCGTGCCTCGTCGACGGCGAATGCGCAGTATGGGATTCCTTGGCTATTGCCGAGTATCTCGCCGAGCGACATGAGACGGTGTGGCCGGCAGATTCGCTGGCGCGCGCCTGGGCGCGCAGCGCGACGGCGGAGATGCATTCAGGATTTGACGCATTGCGCAGCTGCTGTTCGATGAGCTGCGGCGTTCGGGTCCGGCTGAATACCATTGCGGCTGCGCTGGCCCGGGATCTGCAGCGAATTGGTACGCTATGGAGCGAGGGTCTACGCCGCTTCGGTGGTCCATTCCTGGCCGGTAAGGACTACACGGCCGTAGACGCCTTCTTCGCTCCGGTCGCTTTTCGCATCCAGACCTATGGTCTCGAGCTTGATGCTGTCAGCAAGTTGTACGCTACACGCCTATTGAACCTCGCCTCAATGCGCGAGTGGTATGCGAGTGCGCTCAGCGAGAAGTGGCGAGATGCTCCCCACGATGCCGATGTGGCGCGGGCGGGCACGATTCTAGAGGATCTGCGGGAGAAATAACGGCGCGGCACGAGCCCGCGGCGCACGCTCCACCGTGCCATGCCTGCGCTCGCGACAGGGGGCGTTATGAGCCTCAAGAGTGCGCCGCCGCGCCCCTGCCTTATCGAGGACGGGAACTTCAGGCGTCGATTACTGCCAAATTGGGGCGCGCCGGCCGTATGGTCCTTGATTAGTGAAACCTCCGCCTGCATATGGCAGATGGATCCGATCACTCCGGTGCAATGAGGAACAGCCATGCTCAAGCACGTTCCCACTTATCTGATGGTTTTCTTTGCGTTTGCGTGCGCTGCACCGGTGCTTGCGGCCGCCGACCCGACCATCAGCGAGGTGTACGAGGCGGCTGACACCGGTCATCTGGATCAAGCACAGCAGATGATGAGTCAGGTGCTGCGGGATCATCCCCAGAGTGCCAAGGCGCACTATGTCGAGGCGCAACTGTTCGCACGGGGCCGGGACTTTCCACGGGCGCGGCAGGAGCTCGACACCGCGCTGAGACTGCAACCCGGAATGCAGTTTGCGAGCCCCGAAGCGGTCCGGGCCCTCGAGGCAGAGCTGGTGCAAGCGCAAACGAAGCCGCAACCGGCGCAAAGCGCGCCGCGCTATTCACAGATCCGCTCGCCGATTCCACTGCGAACGATTCTTCTGGTGCTGGGCGGTATCTGTATTCTTTGGTTGATCATGCGTCGCCGGACGCCAACCGGGGGACTTTATTCGCAGTATCCGAGCGCGGTGCCACCTGCCGGCAGCGGGCCCGTGAATTACGGTGGCCCTGGCGTGGCCACCGGTATGGGCTCTGGGATCGCGGGCGGTCTTGCGAGTGGCTTGGCGGTCGGCGCCGGAGTGGTCGCGGGCGAGGAACTCGCGCATCATTTCCTCGATGGCAATCGGCAGGCAGCCGGGGTGGTGCCCGGTGCCAATGTCGCGCCTGACGTACCGGAGAACGGTGACATGGGCGGGTCAGATTTCGGCGTATCGGAATCGGGCTCCTGGGACGATGCTTCGGGATCCGCAGGCGGGGATGTCGGCGGTGGCGACGACTGGACGTGAGGTTCGCGACTTGCACGGCGGGCGCCGTTGGTGACTGAATCATTGTGAGCGCGAGGGCGCGCCCGCAGCGGCGCTGCCATCGCCTGGCCTTTTCCGGGTGCGTGTGACCAATGACCTTGCGCGCCCTGATCTTCGACGTCGACGGTACGCTTGCGGACACGGAGCGCAACGGCCATCGCGTGGCATTCAATGCGGCATTCGCCGAGATTGGGATTGACTGGTTTTGGGATGAGGCGACCTACGGCGAGCTGCTGCAGGTGGCTGGCGGCATCGAGCGCATGGTGCACTACGCGCGCGACTATCGTGGTCTGAACCAACCCGAGAAGGAACTGCAGCGCCTCGTTCATCAGCTGCATCTCACCAAGACGCGACACTACCTGCAATGCGTGCAAAGCGGAGCCGTGCACCTGCGTCCGGGGGTGGCGCGCCTCATCGCGCAAGCTCGCACCGAAGGACTGCAGTTGGCGATCGCAACGACAACGACGCGCGACAACGTGATCGCGCTGCTGCAGGCCACCCTCGGTTGCGATGCCGCGGACTGGTTTGCGGCCATCGGCACTGCACTGGAAGTGGCGGCGAAGAAGCCTGATCCCGCGGTCTATCGCTGGGTACTCGAGCGTCTGCAAGTACATCCCGGCGAAGCGCTCGCGTTGGAGGACTCCCGCAACGGACTGCTTGCCGCGGTCCGCGCCGATCTGCCCTGTATTGTCACGCCGACGGCCTACACCGCTCGCGAAAACTTCTCCGAAGCGCTGCTAGAGCTCGCCGATCTTGACCATCATCCCGAGCGACCTGGACTGCCCGTCGCGCTCGATGATCTGAGGCGCTGGCAATCACGCCCGAAGCGGCGCCCCGCCGCATTGAGCACGTAGTTGCGCGATTTGCTTCACGCGCGTTCCGGGGCCGCCGGTTCCGCGGGAGTCAGCGCGAGAAGCGCAAAGCTTGCGAGCCAGTGCGCACCCATGTAATCGGCCGCGATGTAGGGCAGGCTGGCTGCGAGATGTCGCTGCGCGGCCGCGAGCGCGCACGCTGCGATCGGATGTTGCGGGGGGAAGGCGCTTGCAATGGACCGCCAGCACCATGCGCGACTCAGATTCAGTCCGTCCAGATGCGCGATCTTGCCATCCGTGCGGTCGGCGACCATGGCTGGCATGAACAACGTATGCGGCTTTTCCGCGGCGGCGGCAGGCAGAAAACGCATGAACCAATCCCTGAAATCCTTCCGGCTCATGACGCGGCGCATGCACTCTGCTTCCATCAACGCGGGCGAGAGGAAATCATCTCCGCCGGGCTCCCAGGCCTGACAGTCGGCATCCGCGCGGAACCAGCCGAGCGCGCGAGCGTGGACGAGATCGGCAAGCTCGCTGTCACCGAGTGCGCGAGCGTAGTCGAGCGCCAGCGCGAGCGCGAATGCACTGTTGAAATGGGCGCCGGCACGGATGGGGTAGGTGAGCTTCGGCAGATGATCGCGGAAGCGCTGCGCAAATAGCTGCGCAAGGGGCGCGAGCGCGTGAGCCCAGCGAGCCGTTTCGCGACCCCCAGAGTCCAGCTCCGCGGCCAACATCAAGAGCCACGCCCAGCCGTACGGCCGCTCGAACGTGCCGCTGTGCGGCCGCTCAAGATAAGCGCATTCGCCCGCGAGCTGGTCCGGCCTCAGCTGCGCATCGAACAGAGCGTCGATGCGCGCGCGCGCGGACAGTGCGGGAAACGTGCGGCGCAGACGCGCGAGCAGCCAGTAGCCGTGAACGCAGCTGTGCCAGTCGAAACTGCCGTAGAACACCGGGTGCAGCGCACGCGCCGATTGCACATCTGCCGGACCCGTCATGAGGTGATCGAGCTTGTTGGGATATTCGCGTGTCACATGCCCGAGCGCGATCTGCGCCAGTTGCTGGGCAAGTTCGAGAGTGAGCACGATCGATTCCATAGCGTTACCGCCGGAACACGCAGACCCCCATCAGCGCGGTGTTGGCGGCAAGCAGCAGCAGCGCGGCGGGAATCTGTACTTTGATCACACCATTGCGGTCGGGCAGCTCGAGCAGGGCGGCCGGCACGATGTTGAAGTTTGCAGCCATCGGCGTCATCAGGGTTCCACAGAAGCCGCTCAGCATGCCTATCGCACACATGCTGACGGGGTCGCCGCCAAAACGGCCGACGATGAGGGGTAAGCCGATCCCCGCCGTCATGACCGGAAAGGCTGCAAAAGCATTGCCCATGATTACTGTGAAGACAGCCATGCCGAGCGTATACGTGAGGACAGCGATCGACCCGTTTGTCATGGGAATCGCCTGTGTCGCGAGCTGACCGATCACCCGTCCGACACCGGCGGCGGCAAACAGCGCGCCCAGTGAGGCCAGTATCTGCGGCAGCAGGGCCGCCCAGCCGACCGCTTCCATGAGGCGACGGCCCTCGCGCATGGGCGCGAGGATCGGGACACGCAGCAGCACGCATCCCAGCGCCAGCGCAATCAGTACTGCAAACGCGAGCGCCACAAGCGTCGTATGCGCAGGATCAAACAGCGCAACCTCGCCGAGGTGGAGTACCTTCGCAAAAAGCGTTCCGAGAAGTACGATCACGGGAATCGCCAGAGCCGGTACGAACAGCCGGTTGCCGTTCCTCTGCGCGGCGGCCCGGCGCTCAGTGATCGACGCAGCGGGCTCCGCGCGCGCAAGTCCGCTCGCCGCGAGCACCACCAACACAATCAGGATGAGGCCGTTGACAAGGTCCGGGACATACGACCCGGCGAGGAAGGAGAGCGCGTAGGTGCCCCAGAACGCGGCGCTGCGCCAGCGCCGCGCACTGTTGCGATCGAGCGCACGGCCGATGGCAAACACCGCGAACATGGCGCCCGTCAGGATATAAACCCTCTCAAGAGTGATCATCGCAGGGCGTTCCGTGCGCTTTTCAGCCGGCGCTCGAAGAGCAGGAGTCGGGCGCCGTGAATCAGAAAGGCAAATATCGCCGTCGGGATCGCCCACAATGCCAGATCGAGCGGTGCGACCGCATAGCCGTTCTGTTGCAGGAAACCCTTCATGAGCAGGACCGATCCGATGGCGATGAACACATCCTCACCGAAGAAGAGCCCGATGTTGTCGGTCGCAGCGGCATAGGCACGGATCTCCATGCGCATGGGGTCCGTGATCGGGCCGTGGCGTTCTGCGGCGGCCTCGGCCATCGGTGCGATCAGCGGCCGGATCATCTGTGCGTGGCCGCCGAGCGCAGTCAACCCCAAGGCTGCGGTGATCTGGCGAAGGAGCAGATAAGATAGGAGCACGCGCGCCGTCGTGACGGCACGCATGGTTGTAATCAATGTCTGGACTCGTTCGCGCAGGCCCGCGTGCTCGAGGAGTCCGATAACTGGCAGCACAAGCCAGACGATGCCGACATAGCGGTTCTCGGCAAACGCCCGGCCGAAGGTTTCGATGACGCCGGTTAAGGTCGAACCGGCGGCAATACCGGTGACGACTCCGGCGACATAGACGACCACGAGCGGATTCAGACGCAGCGCGAAACCTAGAATGAGGATTGCGATGCCTGAAATAACGAGCATCGCGGCGCCGCTAGATGAATGCTGCGGCGCGTACCGTCCAGCGCGCGGCGGTTGCGGAGCGCGGTGGCTGCGGTGTGACGAGTGCCTGCATCACCAGAGTTTAACTTACCGATACTCTAGTGGTGCATCAGGAGACGGCTTATGGGCTGGCAGTTCTGGATCGATCGCGGCGGCACGTTTACAGACATCGTGGCGGTCGCCCCGGACGGTGCAATTAACACTCTGAAGCTCCTGAGCGCACATCCGGAACGCTATCAGGATGCCGCGGTCGCCGGAATAAAGAGTCTTCTCGGCATCGAGCTGGCGGCACGCATCCCCCGCGGTGTCATCGATGTCATAAAAATGGGAACCACGGTTGCGACCAACGCGCTACTCGAGCGCAAGGGCGCGCGCACGCTGCTGGTTGTGAATCGAGGATTTGCGGATCTGCTCAAAATCGGCACGCAGGCGCGGCCGCGGCTTTTCGACCTCGATATTCGTCTGCCGACACAGCTTTACGAGCAGGTATTCGAAAGCGGCGGTCGCGTCACAGCCGAGGGCGTCGAGATCGAGCCGGTGGACGCCGCGGCGGCGCGTGCCGCCTTCGCGCGCGCCCGCGGCGATGGCATGCATTCCTGCGCCATTGCGCTCATCCACGCCTGGCAGTTCCCCGAGCAAGAGCGGGAGCTTGCGGCGTTGGCGCGCGCCGCCGGCTTTGAGCGCATTTCGGTGAGCCACGAAGTCAGTCCGCTGTTGGGTTTGGTAGCGCGCACGGCGACCACAGTCGTCGATGCCTATCTTTCGCCCGTACTGCGCCGCTATGTCGAGGAGCTTGCCGCGGAAGTGGCGGGTACGCCGCTCCTCTTCATGCAGTCAAACGGCGGCCTGGTGGATGCGGCAGCCTTCATGGGCAAGGATGCCCTGCTGTCCGGGCCGGCCGGCGGCATCGTTGGGGCTGCGCGCACGGCCGCGCACGCCGGAATCAGCCGCATCATTGGTTTCGATATGGGCGGCACCTCGACTGACGTTGCGCTGTATGCCGGTGTGTTCGAGCGCACCTTCGACGGACAGATCGCGGGAATCCGCGTGCGCGCGCCGATGATGGCAATTCACAGCGTGGCCGCCGGCGGCGGCTCAATTCTCTGCTATGACGGTGCGCGCTTTCGCGTTGGCCCGCAAAGCGCAGGCGCGGACCCTGGACCGGCCTGCTACCGACGCGGCGGCCCATTGACCGTCACCGATGCCAATGTGTGTGTGGGCAAGATCCAGCCGCGCCACTTCCCGGCGATCTTCGGCCCGGCGGGCGACCTGCCGATAGATGATGCCATCGTGCGCGAGCGATTTGCGGCGCTCGCCGCGCAGGCGCAGACCGCCGGCGGCATGGCCGTCGACTCGCGCGCGACAGCCGCGGGCTTTCTGCGCGTTGCCGTGTCGCACATGGCTAATGCAATCAAGCAGGTGTCCCTGGAGAAGGGTCACGACGTCACGGAATTCGCCCTGCAATGCTTCGGGGGCGCGGGCGGGCAGCATGCGTGTCTCGTGGCCGAGGAGCTTGGCATGGGCAGCATACTGATCCATCCGCTGGCCGGGGTGCTGTCCGCGTACGGAATGGGGCTTGCCGATCAGAGTCTGCAGCGCGAACGCGCCATCGAGCGCGGGCTTGAACCGTCCGTGATGCCGCATCTTGGCGACACTGCGGCGCAACTTGCGGCGGATGCGCGTGCCGCACTCGTCTCCCAAGGCGTGCAGGACCGGACGCTCGAGACGCACTGTCACGTGCATCTGCAATACACGGGAGCCGATTCCGCCCTACCGGTAACGCTGGCGCCCCTCGAGGAGATGCAGGCGGCCTTCACGGCGGCGCACCGCGTGCGCTTCGGCTTCGCCACGCCGGAGCGTTCGGTCTGGGTTGCGCTTGTTGCCGTGGAAGTCACTGCTGTGAGTCCGCGCGCGGCCGACATCGTGCGCCAGCAGCGCGCCGAGGGTACAGCCCCGCCGATTGACGAGATCGAGCTGTGGACCCGCGGTCGTGCCTGGCGCGCGCTCGTGTTTGATCGCGCGTCGCTGTGTCCTGCAGACAAGATCGCCGGGCCGGCGCTGATCGTCGAGACCATCGCCACCACCGTGATCGAGCCGGGGTGGACCGCCGAGGTCAATGAGTTCGGCCACCTCGTGCTGCTGCGCACGGGTGTTCACCAGGGGCGCGGCAAGATCAAGGCCAATCCGGCCGACCCGGTGCTCCTCGAGCTGTTCAACAACGTCTTCATGAACGTCGCCGAGCAGATGGGAGCGGTGCTGCAGAACACCTCGACCAGCGTCAACATGCGCGAGCGGCTCGACTTCTCGTGTGCGATCTTCGATCGCTCAGGAGAGCTCGTTGCGAACGCCCCGCACGTGCCAGTGCATCTTGGGGCGATGGGGGAGAGCGTGCAGACCGTGATACGCAGCCGGTCGGCGACGCTGCGGCCGGGCGACGCCATCGCGCTGAACAACCCCTTCAACGGCGGTACGCATCTGCCGGATCTCACGGTCATCACACCAGTGTTTGATAGTGCTGGCCGCGAAATCCTCTTCTACGTGGCGAATCGCGGGCATCACGCCGATATCGGTGGTCTGACGCCGGGTTCGACGCCGCCGCATTCGACGCGGCTCGTCGAAGAGGGCGTCGTGATCGATGATTTTCTGCTGGTCGAAGCGGGCACACTTCACGAGATGGCGTTTCGCAAACTGCTCACGGGCGCGCCGTATCCGGCGCGTAGTCCGGACACCAATGTCGCTGACGTCAAGGCGCAGATCGCCGCCAACACCTGCGGAGTGCGCGAGCTGCAAAAGGTTGTTAGCCGCTACGGCGCCGAAATTGTCGCGGCCTACATGGCGCACGTCATGCACAACGGTGAGGAGAGCATCCGCTGTGCAATCGAGGGACTCCAGGACGGCTCTTTCGACTATGTCATGGACGACGGCGCGCCGTTACGCGTCGTCGTGCGCGTCGATCGGCCCAGGCGTGCAGCGACCATTGATTTCACCGGTACCGGGGGGCAGCATGCCGGCAATTTCAATGCGCCGCCCGCGGTCGTGCGCGCAGTGGTGCTGTACGCATTTCGCTGCCTCGTCGAGCGGGATATCCCGCTCAATGATGGCTGTCTGCGACCGATTTCGATCGTGCTGCCGGCCGGGACGTTTCTGTCGCCCGCCCCCGGCAGTGCAGTTGTTGCCGGAAATACCGAGGTAAGCCAAGCGGTGTGCAATGCGCTCTTAGGCGCCCTGGGAGTGTGCGCATCATCGCAGGCGACGATGAATAACTTTCTGTTTGGCGATGAGCGCCAGCAGTACTATGAAACCATCTGCGGCGGCGCGGGTGCGGGCCCGACCTTCGACGGCGCCTCCGCAGTTCATACTCACATGACCAACACGCGCATCACTGATCCGGAAGTGCTTGAACTGCGCTATCCGGTGCGCGTGGAAACGTTCGCCATCCGTGCGGGCTCCGGCGGCGCAGGCGCCACGCACGGCGGGGATGGCGTCGTGCGCAGAATTCGTTTCAACGCGCCCATGACAGCCGTCATCGTCTCTTCGCGCCGGACCGTGCCGCCGCACGGATTGGCGGGAGGCGCAAGCGGCGCGCTCGGCCGGCAGTGGCTAGAGCGCGCGGATGGAACGATAGAACACCTCGCCGGCGTTGATCAGAGAAAGCTGCATCCCGGCGATCGACTGGTGATAGAAACTCCCGGCGGCGGCGGTTTCGGAGCGGCACAAACCGCGGCTGAAGGTTGAAGGACCTGCGCTCCCACCCCGTTCGTGCGCTGGGAGCGCTGCGGCCTAGGAAGCGGACGAGCCTGCAACGCGCAGCTCGTCAGTAGATTCTGTGACGACGGGATCGGAGTCTGACACATGCTCGAGCTCCCGAATCCGCGGCATCGTCAGGAGCAGCGACTGCAGCTGCTGCGGCATGTCGCCCACTACGCTCGGCACGTCATCCGCACTGACGGGCGCGCAGATAAGGTAGCCCTGTAGGCAGACCGCCGGATAGTCGAGCAGCAACGCAAGCTGCTCCGTCCGCTCGACGCCTTCCGCTGTCACTGCGAGCCCAAGGCTGCCGCACAGGCCCACGATCGCCCGCGCAATGGCAAGCGAGCGATCACTCGTGTCGATGCTCTGGGTCAAACTACGATCGATCTTTACTCGCGTCAGCGGCAGCTGCTCGAGCGACGCCAGCGATGAATAGCCGGTCCCGAAATCATCGAGTGCGATTGCGATCCCAAGGGCGCGCAGCTGACGCAGCGTCTCGATAGTTGCCGGACCAGTCTGCAGCACATTCTCGGTGAGCTCGATTTCGATGCAGTGCGCCGGCAGTTGATACTCTGCCAGCAGGGCTTGCAATCGATCGACGAAACGCGGATCCAGAAGCTGGCGCGCGGACACATTGATGGCAACACATGCGTCGGGCCACGACCCATAATGCCAGGTGGCGGCGCACTGCACCGCCGAACGCAGCACCCAGTCGCTGATGTTCATGATGAGGCCCGACTCTTCCGCTACGGCCAGAAAATCTGCCGGCGAGACGTGACGACCGTCCGGCAGTCGCCAGCGCAGCAAGGCTTCGACGAGATTTGTACCGAGCGCGTCGAAGTTTACTTCAGGCTGGAATAGGAGCTCGAATTCGCCGCGATCAACCGCGCGGCGCAATTCCTGCTCGATGCGGAACTTCAGCGCGGCAGCCTCAAGCAACTCAGCGCGGAACATGCAAAGGCGGCTGCGGCCCAGGCTCTTGGCATGAAAGAGTGCCGCGTCAGCGGCGCGCAGCAGGGCCCCGGCATCAAGTTCGTCGTCCGGGTAGACGCTCGCCCCGACGCTCACGCTGATGAGCAGTTCGCGTTCCTGAATGAGCAGGGGCTTTTGAAATGCGCATACCAGAGCGCCGCCCGCGCGTGCGATTTCCTCCGCACTGCCGGCGCGCTCCTGGATGACCGTGAATTCATCTCCGCCCAGGCGAGCGGCGAATCCCCCGAGCTCCGTCGCCTCACGCAGCCGCTGCGCAATGCCTTGGAGGACAAGATCGCCGAAAGCGTGGCCCATGCTGTCGTTGATGTTCTTGAAATTGTCGAGGTCGATGAAAAAGACGCCGACCTGCGTGCCGTCACGCGCCGCGTTTTTGAGGGACATGCTCAAGAAGGAAAGCAGCTGACGCCGATTCGGCAGGCCGGTCAGAGAATCGTGCTCGGCAAGATGCAGCAGCTGGCGGGTGCGTTCATCCACACGCGCCTCCAGCTGCCCCTGATATTCGAGCGTCGTCGCCTGTGCGGCCGCCAGTCTGTCGGCCATCTGATTGAAAGACAGCGCTAGGGTGTCGAGTTCCTTGATGCCGCCCCGTGTGACGCGTGCATCAGCGTCGCCGTTTGCGAGCTGCGCAGTTGTAATCATGAACGTGCGTATTGGCCCTACGATGCTGCGGACCGTGGCGACGGAGATCACGAGCAGCAGAATCAGCACTGCAGCACTGATCACAGCGATGATCATGCGTTCAGAGCCGTGTCGCTGCACGGCAGTCGTGGTTGTGGTGGTTGTTGGCACAGCCTTAACCACGGGCTGAACGACGGGGGATGCCGCCACGACTTCCGCGGCCTTCGCGTTGGCAGCAGCTTTCTGGGCCGCCAGGGCGGCACTTTTTGCCGCGGCGGCCGCGGCAGCGGCTGCACGTTTGCGCGCGGCCTCGGCGACGCTGCGCGCGACCGACGAGAGTTCCTCCGCGTCCTTCTCCAGAGTGCTCAGCGCGTGCGTCGTCTGCTGGTCGAGCGCGCCGAGCTGTTCGCGGCTTTCGATCACCTGCGCGAGCTCCTCGTTCAGGTGCTTGACCCAATCCTCCCCCTGGGAACTCGCTAGGTTGCGGGCCTCCTGCTCGAGCGTGGTCGCAAAATGAAGCTGGCTCTGCGCAAGCCCTTCAAGCATTGCGGGATCGTAGCCGCCGCCCGGCGTGAGCTGCTCGGAACGCCGCCGGACGTCATCCAAGTCGCGGCCAAGCGAAATAAGCGCCTGGCGCGCAATGACTCGGCCGAATATTTTGAAGCTGCGATCCACGGAGCCCTTCATTCGTCGGTCGAGGTTTTCAAAACGCTGCCAATACTCACTGACCATGTTGCGGCGTGCGTCGGAGTCGCGAACAAGCTCTTCGCCATCGCGGTACAGGGACGCCGCGCGCGTGGCCAGCTTCTTCGCTGGGGTACGATTTTCGGCCGCAACATCCGCCTTGTCGGCGAATACGCTCACCTGTTCATGCAGATGCTGTGTCGTTGTACGCTGCAGCTCGGTATTCGCTTCGTTTAGGACTTCCCCACGCCGCTCAACGGCCCGCTCGTATTCCACAATTGCCGCCAGCAGAGGCTCGGCGTGCGCGGGCGCAACTGCCGCGATCGGCTCCGCGCGTGGCGCGACCGGGAGCGGAACCGGTAGCCGCGTCGCCACCGGGGACCTGACAACGATGGTGGGCGCTGACGACTGTATGGTCGTCGTCTGAATGATCGATACGCCGTGCTCGACGATGAGATTCGCTGCGACGGCTAACAACGCGACCGCGACAAATGCAATCGCAAGGCGTGAGGCAATACCGGGTCGGAATATCGGGTGTTCGAAAAGCTTGAGCAATGCCGGGCGCACTGCAGGCCACGGCGAATGGGCTCGCAGAATACGATCGACGCGAACTCGAAATTCGCCCACAACAG